>Ga0180434_10000054_pt1 | contig 157072 bp, 154 predicted proteins | sample SS_ome_7_FD_132453 | JGI IMG/M metagenome (GOLD analysis project Ga0180434, IMG submission 132453) | Hypersaline lake sediment archaeal communities from the Salton Sea, California, USA - SS_1_D_2 metaG | ecosystem: Environmental > Aquatic > Non-marine Saline and Alkaline > Hypersaline >... | reverse complement strand
ATGGTTCTATAGAAAGATTATAGGAAAAGGAGACGGATTTTATGAACATTCAATTCGACCACTTGGTCCATTTAACAAAAAATCCTGAAAAAGCACAACAAACATTTACTTCATTAGGCTTTCGAACTATTAAAGGAGGACATCATCCAAATTGGGGGACTTATAATTCACTTTGTTTTTTTCAAAATTTGCGATATATCGAATGGATTGGATTTACTGATTTTTTAACAGCTAAAAATTGTCATAACCCATTAATCAACCAAATTGTTTTTGACTATAAAAATGGAGAAGGATTTTCACAAATCGCTTTTCGAACAAATGATATTCATTCATTAAAACATTCTCTTGAAAAGAAAGGGTTTCAAACAATTGGACCTATTAATGGTAGCAGACAAAAAGAGGATGGATCATTCCTTTCATGGAATATGCTGTTTTTAAAGGAAGACAATGTTGATTTAAGATATCCTTTTTTTATTCAATGGGAAGAAAAGGATGATAATAGGAAAAAAGAAATGAAAGAACTAATGCGTCATTCAATTGGTACTCCCTCATTATCTTCTATAGGCTATTTTGTTCAAAGACCGGAAGAAATGGCTACAAATTTTGCAATGATATTAAATGTTGAGGTATCTTCTATTAAAGAAAAAATAAATCAATTAGGGACCTATTTCGATTTATCAATCAATCAGTTCTCACTTCGTTTTTATAAACATCAAAATTTTAGTAATAAACCAGTCATCTGTGAAATATCGGGTTTTCACAAAGAAAATACGATCAACATAAACGGAGCTAGATATTTGTTCACAAAATAGACAAACTTATTGAAATTTTGAAAAATATTTACTATTATGTAAACGGGGTGTAAACAAATTGAAATATTTCTCAGAAACGGAAGTTCATCAATCCATTCCTATAAATTTACTTATCGAAAAAATTGAAGATTTCTATCTTCATCAAACAGATGTAAATATTCCTGAACGATTTCATCTTCATGATGGAGAAAACACCGTTCTAATTATGCCTGCATTTGATCTAGACTATTATGCTATTAAGCTTGTTGGGGTAGCCCCACAAAATAAACAATTAAATAAACCTTCAATTTATGGAACCGTTATTTTACATAATCGAAAAACACTTGAACCGCTTGCTATATTTGATGGAAAAGCAATAACCTCCATTCGAACGGGTGCTATCGGGGGATTAAGTATTAAATATCTATCAAAAGAAACAGCTGAAAATATCGGAATTGTTGGAACAGGTGTTCAAGGCTGGAGTCATTTATTAGCCGCCATCGCTGTAAGAAATATAAAAAAAGTATATTTGTACAATCGAAGTTCTGAAAAGTCGGAATCTTTCAAACGTCGAGTTAAAACCAAATATCCTCATTTAAAAGTTGTTACAACAAATATTCATAATCTAATTATTTCATCTGACATTATTGTGACAACAACCACATCCTATACACCTGTTCTACCAGATATACATCCTAACGTCTGGAGAGAAAAACTAATCGTAGCTGTTGGTTCTTTTAAACCAACAATGCAAGAACTTCCTGATAGTCTATTAAAGCAAACCTCTTCTTTCTATGTCGATACAAAAACAGCTTTAACTGAGTCTGGAGATATGTTGAAAGCTCAAGAATTACATAAAAAAAACCTTCATATCTCTACATTAAAGGATATAATTCAAAAACAAATAAAGCCATCATCCATCACAATATTTAAATCTGTAGGTATGGCATTATTTGATTTACTTACTGCAAAGTTTATTTTTGAGAATCAAAAATAAATAAGTTTTATTCACTTGTCTTTTAAGACAGTGTGAATATACATATTACTTCTAACACCAAGGGGGAATTGGGATGAACTTTGAAATTTTCATGGGTCTAATTGGTGTCCCATTAGGCATTATGTTAATTGCCTTTATATGCTATGGGATCCAATCTAAAAGAGACAAAGATCAGTCTATAGGTGTCGGTCAAAAAAGGGGGATTTCACAATGAGTGCGCATCCAATGACCATTTCAGTTATTATTATTTATTTAATGTTATTATTAGTGATTGGATTTTTAAGCTCTAAAAAAAGTTCAGGTGGATTAACGGACTTTTTCTTAGCTGGTCGTGGTTTAGGAAAATGGACAGTAGCACTAAGTGCCGTAAGTTCTGGTAGAAGTGGCTGGCTCGTTTTAGGTGTTACAGGAATGGCTTATGCAAATGGTTTATTAGCCGTTTGGGCATTAGCTGGATTTATTACTGTCGAGGTTTTTATGTTCTTTTTTGTTGCTCGACGCTTCCGAAAATATAGTGAAAGTACAGATAGTATTACCATTCCAGATATTTTAGAAAATCGCTACCAAGATCGATCTAATTTACTTCGTGTAACAAGCTCACTTATTATTATTTTCTTTATGATTGCCTATGTTGGAAGTCAAATTGTTGCCGGGGGTACGGCTTTTTCCTCTAGTTTAGGTCTTTCAACAAGTGGAGGCATGTGGTTTACAGCTCTTATTTTATTAGCTTATACAGTACTAGGCGGTTTTCATGCCGTAAGTAAAACCGATGTATTACAGGCTGGCTTTATGTTTTTATCACTTGTTATCCTACCATTTGTGGCCATCATTGGCTTAGGTGGTTTCGGCCCAATTTTAGATGCAATTCATTCACAAGGTCCATCCTACTATGGATTATTTAGCTTTGGCTTCGGTGCTACAGTTGGTCTACTTGGTATTGGCTTTGGAAGTCCAGGGAACCCGCATATTCTTGTTCGCTATATGTCGTTAAAAAACATAAAAGAAATGAGACAAGCAGCCTTAATCGGTTCGATTTGGAATGTCTTAATGGGCTGGGGTGCCATTATGGTCGGTTTAGCAGGCCGTGCCTACTTTCCTGACATTTCATTACTTCCAAATGAAAATAGTGAAGCCATTTTTACTACTTTAGGTCAAGAAGTATTTAATCCATTCTTTATGGGGATTTTACTTGTAGCAATTTTAGCTGCTATCATGTCTAGTGCAGATAGTCAACTTTTAGTAGGTTCAAGTTCTTTAGTTCGTGATGTTTATGATCGTATCATAGGAAAAGGAAAAGAACTTGATTCTAAAAAACTTGTACTCTATAGTCGATTATCGATCGTTCTTTTGATGGCTTTATCTGTATGGCTTGCGTTCTCAGCCCAAGAATTTGTTTTCTGGATGGTTTTATTTGCTTGGGGTGGTTTAGGTGCTTGCTTTGGTCCAGCATTACTCCTTTCTCTTTACTGGAAGGGTACGACAAAGCAAGGCGTATTTTGGGGAATGATTGTTGGTCTTATTACTGTCATCCTAGTGAAAAAACAACCTGAATGGACATACAGCTTTTTGCCTGATATTAAAGAGTTAGTTGGCAACCTTTTATTTGGTGTAACATATGAAGCGGTACCAGGTTTTCTTATGTCACTCATCGTAACGGTTATTGTAAGTCTATTTACGAAAAAGCCTGCTAATGCAGAAAAAACAATTAAAGATTTAGCATCATAAAAATTTACCTACCCTTTGATGGGTAGGTTTTTTATATTCTAACAAAAAAACTCCAACTGAAGTATTTTATCTGTAACGTTTAGATACAGTAATCGACTAATTATGTAGAAAAATTAAAGGAGGCTTTTCGTTGATTAAAAAGCTATCGTGTACCTTATTGATTGGGGCCTTTTTAGTGGGAATTGTTGGATGCTCTAATTCAGCACAGGATGAAATGATCGGTTCACAAATGAATCATAAAGAAGTCAGTTCCAATTCTAGTCAAAATTCATACATTGACTTAATTAAATGGAATGGATTTAGCTATGTGAATACATTCCAAACTATTTCTAAAGAAAAGATTGGTCATAAGATTGGTGAAGTAAATTTTCGAGTTGAAGGGAGTAACAAAAGTAAAAATTATCAGTTACAGGATGGAGATGCTACTCTATTAGATAAAGGAACAGAAATTTTTGAGATAGAAGGAAGTAAAAATTTTGCCATTCAAAAAGAAGGTAATTGGTATATTTATGAACAACATCAATTTGGGGAATAAAATTTCTTTTAGCTATTACCGTTTTTAATTTTGGTAATAGCTCTCTTTAATTTAAACTAATACTTAAAAACAATTGACATAAATCACAAATCTGAATTTATTTAAGAAGAATATTAAAAGAATGAGGAGCAACAAAAGACCATGACACAGGATATTGCTAAAGCAATGAAGGCAGATGTTGTAAAAATGAAAAATGGGGACTACCTAATCATTCGAGTGTAAAAGAAAATTTGTTAATCTAGTGAACTCCAATACGTTATTTATCGAGACCCATAAAACCCACAGCTAATATTTGAACTAACGTCTAAATCTTTCTCCCTTTTATCTTCATAACTAATTTTTATCTATGCAATTAAATGAATTATTGAGCTTAAAGGATACAGGGCCTTTCTGAAAAAATATCATAAATTTTTACGAGTAAAAAAGGTACTTATTATAGTAGACAGTTAATTTCAACTATAAAAAAGTGGCCTCTCTTTTATGTCCAATAAGTGATTGTATCAAGTATCCCTAGTAAAACCATGAACACTCCAGCCATTTTTTGTACAACAAAACCAATTTTTCTCCCTTTTTTCTTCATAACGGATTTATCTATTTCTAAATACCATATGATGAGTATAGTCATAATTAAAGGTATTGATGTACCGATGGCAAAGATACTAGGTAAAGTTACTCCATAAGAAGTGGATATAACAAGTGGCATCAACGAACCGAAAAATAATACAAACATAGTTGGACAAAATCCTAATGAAAAACTAATTCCCATAAAAAAAGCTCCGAATTTTCCTTTCTTTAATTTTTCTGGAACTCTTCCAATATGGAGTGTCCAATACATTTTCAAAATGCCAATTAAATAAAGTCCTATTAATATAAAGAAAGGACCAATCAATTTACGTATCCAAGGAAAATAGGAAGTAAGTGAACTTTGAAATTCTTGTCCCAATACCCATACTAATAAACCAAGCCCTGTAAAAACGAATATTTTCCCTAAAATAAATGAAAAAACTTCCTTCCAAGCTATTCCTTTCTGCAAGGATTGATTACTAAAAATTGTGATAGCCCCTAAATTACTAGTGAATTGACATGGGGCTAATGCACCTACAATTCCAAGAACAAATGCAGATAATAGAGGAATTCCCGATGTACTTGAAGCAATATTGATAAATAGTTCACTAAAGAAACGACTGATTTGACTAAACAGTTCATACATGGTTTTTCCGATCCCCCTATTTTTAAATCATTTACTTTTCTTTTTTAATGATCTTTTCACTATTTATACTCTTCAATGTTTATTTCTCCTTATGCTACCCATTCTATTAATATATCGATTAGATCTCTTGTAGCAAAACCCTTTGTCCCATTCATATAATTTTTCATTAAGTAAAAATCTAGGAAAATTAATAGACCCCAAAATAAAAGCATACTTACCATCATAAATCCTCATTGAACTTTCATTTATGATTAAAAAATAAAGAAAAAAAGCATGGACTTAATAAGTAAGATAAAAACAAAAAAAGATACCACCTAACTTAAAGGATAGATCTTTGGCTATAAATCCTTTGAAAGTTTAAAGACAAAATGAAGATAGATTAAGTGTCTACTCCTTTATTAACAAAAGAGTAGACACTGGTTTTAACACCATTTATCTATTGGATTTTTCCCTTCTTCACCAACTGATCCCATGTTTTGGCATAATCTTTAGATAAAAAAACATGACCATTAAATGTACTAAATACAATTTCTGATTGATTTTGTGGATTTTGGGCTAAATACATCACAGCATCCTTTTCTAGTTTAGGAAGAGATAATTCCACTTTTTCTTTTGTTTCAAGTACATATTTTACAAGAACAGGCTCTTTATCATATGCTCCATACCACAGTGCATTTTCAGAGAAAAAAACAGAAGTTCCTTGCTTATCATTTAATTTTCCAAAATTTTCTCCTCCATCCTTTGACAAAAACACTCCATCTTTTCCTGCTACGGCAACCAATTCATCCTTTTTTGGATGCACAGCAATACTAAAAATGTCTTCCCCTAGGTTTTTCGCCTGAATTTTTGCCCAAGTATTCCCGTTATCTCTTGTCACATAAAGACCGGTGCCCATTTTAGAATTTTTATGTTCATTAAATACATAAACAGTATGGTTTTCATATCCAACACCCATTGCGTGAAAATCACTTTCACCTTCAAGCCCTAGATTTTCCAGGGTTTGTCCAAAATCTAAGCTCCTCTTTAATCCTAGTGGATTCGGTAGATTTGAGTCTCTACCAGGGTGTCCACTTGTGTAAAAGCCTTTATCTACCGCATTAAAGCCCATGTAGTCATTATTTTCTTTTTTCGTTTTAAACCATTTTCCATTTTCATAAACCTTTAATCCATCATGGGCGGCAAAAAAGATTGCATTTTGGTTTCCAGCATACCCCAAGCCATGAATATGGTCTAATTTCCCATCAAAATCTTCAAAAAAATCATGAGAGGAAAAGAAGAGTTCTTGGTCTGTATCGTTTGTTTGATTAATTGTCGTATCTTGAGTGTTTTCTTGTTCTTTCTCCTGCAAAGATTTTTCATTTAATGATTTATTTCCACATGCTGATAAAAACAGTGCTATTATTATAGTTCCGATCACTGGTATAACCTTGTTCAAGATAACCCCTCCTATTATTCTTTCCAAAGATAGTATAACAATAAAATGACTAAAAATTGTGCAATATCCTATTCATTATCTTTTCATTACTATACATTAAAATCTTGAAGTTTTTGTGAAAAAAACTTTACATATAAAGAAATTTAAAAAGCCTACCCAATATTGGATAAGCCAATCAAAATTTGTATATACCCTTTGGTAAATTATTCACTTCATAAGCTACTCGTATACCGGATTCAATCGCTCCTTGAATCCAACCATGTTGAGTAGATGTATGTTCTCCTGCAAAATGAACTCTTCCTTCAGGAGTTGAAATGTGTGGAGATAATTCAGTTACTTGACCTGGCTTAAACATAGTAAAAGCCCCTGCTGAATGCGGATTTCGAATCCAACTGAAGCTCTCTCCAGTTTCAAACTCACGAAAAACTTTTTGTCCATGTATATTCGCTAAATTCTTTAATGCAAATTCCAAACGAAATTCTTCATCTAAGCTATCCCAAGGAATTGCATCATCTTCCCATGTATAACTAGCTAAAATTACTCCCGACCCCGTCTCACCAAGGTTATGACTTGGATATTGGGAATACGTTATCGGAAGATCTGTCACCGTCCTTCCTCCGTACATTCCTTCCTTTTCCCAAAATCTTTCTTTAAATTGAATTCCTGTTTTCGTCGAACCGACATAGTGAAGCTCACGAATCGCTTTCCATTTCTCATAAGAAAATGAATAATGTGGTTCAATATCGACAAATTGTAGAACTGAAAAAGGAATTGTCATTATGACTAAATCTCCCGTAACTTCAAATGGCTCTAATATTTTCGTGTGAACGGAATTTACAGTTACTTCATTTTCCTTTTGTATGATTCTTCTTACCCTTTGACCAAACATTAAATTTTCTTTTAATTGAGGAAGAAAGGCTTTCGGCAGCTGATCATTTCCACCTGTAATTTCAAAAAACTCAATATTTGGAGTAAATAATATCAATAGCTCTCGGAACAATTCGAGAAACGAAAGCTCTAAAAAACCACCTAATGTTAAAATAACCTTTATTTTATCAATAGCACCTGTTGATAGTGGGGCCCCAAACGGATTAAAACGCAAATAGTTTTCCATCGAGTATTTATCTAATTCACGTATGATAATTGGCCAATGTTTTTTTGGATTTTGTTTAATAAAATCAGATACAGGCTTAATGGCCATTTGAAGTAAATCAGCAGCCGTTTTTCCTTTTTCATGTGGCGCTGTTGGGAAGCCAAAAATATCAGGATTATCCTCATATTCTTTTTGCCTTGCTTTAATTTCCCTAATAAAAAGAATATCGTTTGGAGTACTGTTGTAAAATCGGTTGACAGGTAGACGAAACTTGTTGATATAGGCCCATGTTAAGGAATGAGTATGGGGTATACGCATAGCTCCAGCTTCCAAGTAATGATCATCTCTGAAATTGGCTCTTAATGTATAAATTCGTCCTCCCACTCTTTCTGAAGATTCAAGAATGGTTACTTGATGCCCAGCATCTTTTAATAAAGATGCCGCAACTAATCCAGCCATTCCAGCTCCGACAACGATTACTTTTTTTGGAACCTGTGTTTTGGGTAACCCTTTTTGTATGGTTGAAACCATTTGTTCCATTGGTATTTTCGGAAATACGTAATCGTACATACCACTCCCCCTATGAAGTCCACTCAATTAAGAAAAGACATTGAATGCAGTTTAATAACAATATATTTTTATAGAAGCTTTTTTCATAACCAAGTTTAAATTTTTACAAAAAAGGGGATTAGGGGGATTTACATAAAAAAAGCTGTACCTAAAATAGGTACAGCTTAACTAAATAATAGTAGAATATTTTAATAGTTTACTGCATCGTAAGAATTGATTCTTCCATGTTCAAAATAGATTCCAGTGCCAGAAATGTTATCCGCTGTCTGTTCAATCGCTTGACGAATTTGAACATTGTTACGTCCTTGACTTGCTAAAAGTGCTGCAAGTCCAGCTACGTGCGGTGAAGCCATAGATGTACCTGACATATAAGCATATCCATTACCTGGAATGGTTGAAGCAATACTTACACCAGGTGCCACAACATCCACCCACATTCCATAGTTAGAGAACGACGCTAATTGATCGTATTGGTCAACGGCTCCAACAGCAATGACATTTGCATAGGAAGCTGGTTCGAATGTTGTAGAAACACCATCGTTTCCAGCAGCAGCCACGAGTACCGAGCCACTATTCCAAGCATAATTAACAGCATCCTCTAACGTTTGTGTATCACAATTACATCCAAGCGAAAGGTTAATTACTTCTGCACCTGCATCAGCAGAATAAACAATCGCATCTGCAATATCACTAAGTGAACCATTTCCATTTGCATCAAGAGCACGAACAGCTAAAATTTTTGTATTTGGAGCCATTCCGGCAATTCCTGTAGCATTGTTAGTTTCTGCTGCGGCAATACCAGCGACATGTGTACCATGATCATTTAAGTCCATTGGGTCCCAATCATTATCTACGAAATCATATCCTTTAATGACTTTTGCATCTAAATCAGGATGTGTATAATCTACTCCAGAATCAATGACCGCAATTTCTTGATAGCTACTACCTCTTGTAATATCCCAAGCATAGTCTGTATACGTATTTTGCGGGCCGTATTGATAACCTTGGTAGTATGTATCATTCGGTGTCCAAGCTGCTGTAAATAAATAGTTTGGTTCAGCATATTCAACTAGCGGATTTTTGTTTAATGCTTCAACAACTGCTTCCACATTCCCTACCTTTAAAACGTGGAATTTTGATTTTACTGGGTCCACATCTTCTTTCATTGTTGCCCCAAGAGCCTTTACAACATTGTTTTTCGCATTAGCACTTACGTCATCTTTAAATTTAACGACGACCTCTCCCTTAACATAAGCCCCCTTTTCAAGGGATACATTTAGTTCATTCTTCTTCTCGGGTGCCTTTGCCTCCTCATTAGGTGCTGCTTCTGCTAGAAGCGGAAACAGTGCCATAGACAGGGCAAGAGAAAAACTAGTAAGCTTTTTAAGCTTCATGAAAAAATTCCTCCTTTAACTTAAATAGTAGTTTACGATATTACTATTTCGTTAAAGGATTATAATTTCCTTTACATTTTGTTCCAAAAATAATGACATTATGTTACAAAATCTTTATATGTAAAATGAAGGGAATAAACATTTAGTATAAGCGAACTATTAACTTTGAATTATTTTATTTAAAAAATTTTAAGTATATATAACCAAAAGTCCTATCTGCGTTTCTTTTATTTCAAAATAATGATTTTTTATGACGAATTTTTTCGATTTTATGGTAAAAAGGACTCAATTTTATTTACAAAACTATAACGAATAGAGTAATAATAGATTTATATTTTCTTTTCTTACATCTTTTTGGATACTTTTTTCACGGTTTCTTTATCCTTCATTTTTCCAATGACTGTTCCTTCAGTTGGAAAAAAAACATCTTGTGTGTATATATGACTAATTTTTGATTCCAACCCTTTATGAGATAAGATCGATTCGATAAATGTAGGTGCATCTTCTGGAAGTATTTCCTTATACCAAACACCTTCTGGATATGAGATGACAACACATTTATCGAGACAACGTCCATTACATAAAGTTCTAGATGTATGTATGACGGAATCTAAATCTCTGTTTGAAATTTCTCTTCGAATGGCCTGTGTTACTTCCTCAGCTCCTGCCTTTTTGCAGCTTGAACCATTACATATTAAAACATGATGCTTTGTCGTTCTTAAATCCCATGTAGCCATTTAAACTTCACCCCAATTTTTTTGATAATCGTATCCATTACGATTTAATTAACAAAAATAATAAATCGTAATAATTACGATTTATTATTATCCTATCACATTTTGTATTTATATGTAAATTAGTGATGAAAAACTCTTTTATAATGGCAACCAATCTAAAACATCCTGAATTTTTTGATCCCAATAATCCCAATCATGAGCTCCTGGTCCTTCTTCATAGGTCAAATCAAGACTTGTTTTATTGCAGGCGTCACGAAACTTTAAATTGTCATGGTATAAAAAGTCTTCTGTTCCACAACATTGATAAAGTTTTGGCTTAGGTCCGTCTATTTCATCAACCTGTTGGATGAGCCAAAACAAATCATGTTCAGTCTCTTTAATATTTTGATTACCAAAAATTAAGTTGTAATCATCAAATGGAACTTCTGGTATATGAGCAATATTAATAATGTCCATAACTCCTGATAAGCTTGCAGCTGCTATAAACTGATCTGGCTTTCGTAATGCCCATTTAAAGGCTCCGTATCCCCCCATCGATAACCCAGCTACAAAATTGTCTTCTCTTTTATCTGACAATGGAAAGAACGATCGGGCCACTTTTGGTAACTCTTCACTAATAAAGGTCCAGTAACGATAACCATAAGCCATATCGGTATAAAAACTCCGATGAACTTGTGGCATGATAACAGCTAATCCTAATGTAGAAACATACCTCTCAATGGAGGTTCGTCTTAGCCAAATACTATGGTCATCAGATAATCCGTGAAGAAGATAAAGTGTTGGGTGGTATTCTTTTTTCTTTACTCCCTCCATTCCAATTTGATTTTGGGTTTGCTCAGGTAAAATTACTGTCATAGTCGTATTCATTCCTAATACATCTGAGAAAAAATGACACTGTATTAAAGCCATGAAACGTCTCCTTTTTGAATGATCTGAATTATTTTTAGTTTAGCACAAGAGAACATCTGTGCAAACGGTTGAACTGGTGATATAAAAAAAGCATTGCCTAGATGAACAATGCCAAATATTACCTAAATTAGTTATCTATTAAATGACCTTCTTTATTAAAAAACTTGTAATTAAAATTATAGGATCCTTTCGGTAATTCAATCCATGATACTGAACTTTCTTTTACAGAAAAATTTTTTTGAATTACATGATCATTTACTTTTAACTCCATCCTAGCAATTTCATTTTGATTATTTGTGACATACATTAATCGAAGAACGTCATTTTCAGGAATAGCGAACATAGAAAATGATTCATCCATCCTTTTTTCTATATTTCTCATTTCATATAGACCAAATTCATTTTTGATGAATCGAATATAGGCTGGTTGATCATTCGATAAAAAGCCAACAAATAGCTCATCTTCTATTTTTTTTATATCTAAAATTTCAATCTGTTCATACTCATATCCATCTATTGATTGAATTACTTTTACAATCGATTGTTCATCGACTCGAAATAAATAACCATTATTTAATACCATTAATAAAAAAGCTAAAACAATGACTAGAACAAATATGTGCCATTTACTTAATTTTTGTACCATGGACTTATTTCCCCCAGCTTAGAGCATGTTGTATAGCTTAATAAAGAGATATAACGCAACTCCCCAAATAATAATGGCTGAAAATTTATTTATTACATTTAAAAACTTACCTTTCGTATCAAAATGACCGACGAATCTACCAACAATCGCAAGCCCGAAAAACCATAGCCAAGAAACAAGGATTGTTGCTACTGTAAATGCCATTTTTTCTATTCCCGTATAGCTTAATGAACTCGTTCCAATGACACCTACTGTATCAAGAATGGCATGGGGATTTAAAAGTGATACTGATAAGGCAAACAACACTTGCTTTTTCGGTGATAAGGCCGCTTCCTCTTTCCTTAAAATGGCTGGGTCACTTTGCCAAATCGTCCATCCCATATAAAAAAGAAATAATAGACCAATAGAAAAAATGATTATTTTCAGTAAAGGAACCGTTAAAACAATGACCGAAACACCAAGTACTGCTAATAAAATAAGGAACGTGTCACAAAGTGAAGCTGTCAAAATTACTGGAATAGCCCCTCGAAACTTAGGTTGTGAAGCCCCTTGATTAAAAACAAACACGTTTTGAGCACCAAGTGGAAGAATTAAACCGAAAGCTAATACAACTCCATGAATGATGGCTGTAAGCATTGAAATCACATCCGAATGTAGATTACTTGCTACTCTACTAATATCGCACCTAATATTATAGCTAACCCCAAGCTGATAAACAAAGACAAAAGCCAATCTTTTTTACTAGTCATTTGGAACAGTATATTAAGTATTGAGCTAATGCCCATCATAATTAAAAAGATAAAGAATATCATTAAAAGTTCCATTTGGATTATCTCCTCTATTTTTTTACAATAAGACTTTTCAAAATCACTATTTTAATGTCCCAACTTTATACTTATGTTTTAATAACATATTAAGTGGCTATTACTACTCTATATTCTTTACCATTTATTTCAATCCCTTCTCTCACCAAATTTTTTAATTTGATATCTTTTATTAACCAAAGGTACAGCTTTCAAGTTCAAAAGGGAATTAAACGAAAATAGAATACCCGTGTAAAGTGAGAAACGAGATTATTATTTGAACATTACATTTTTATCAATATTGTTACAGTTTAACAAAATTTGGATGATTATGAATGATAGTAAGCGAATAAATACTTTGGTATTATTTTTCCTAAGAGAAACGGAGGTATAGTTTGTCACATTCAAAACAATAAAAATAAATTACATTTCAGTTTTAGAAGATTAGAAGTAAAGAGGAGGGAGTATTAAAAATGAAGTTTAAAGTTGTTACTATGGGACCTAAAAAACTTGTTGGGATTAGTTGGTCAGGACCCTATTCACAAATAGAGGACATTCCAAAGCTATTTCAAGAATTCGAAGCACGTATAGATGAAATCCCGAAAGAATCAAAAGAATCTAGTTTTATTTGCCCATTCCACGATCGTAAAACAGAATTCACTTACTACGTTACGATCGAAGTAGAAAGATTGGATTTTGTACCTCCTGGTATGGTCAGTATTGAATTACCACACCAAAAATATATAAAAGGAATCCATGAAGGTTCTCAAAATGAAGTTCAAAATACGTATAATAAGCTATTTGACTGGATGAAACAAAATGGATATTCAAAAGACGATCGTTCATTAAGTATTGAAATCTACCATGAAGAAGATGAAGAAATGAACAAATCAATTGAAAATAGAAAGTTTGAAATCTATATTCCCGTAAAATAATTATAGTGTTTCTAGTAAATGTTCAATTTATGAGGAGAATTCGGATTAAAACCAATTGGAGGTAAAGTAAATGGAACCAAAAATTGTATTTAAAGAAAGGTTTACAGTAGTCGGTATGCAGTGTACAACGACACTAAAAAACAATAAAATCCCTCAGCTATGGGATGAGTTTCTATTAAGAATACATGAAATAAAAAATAGAACAGAAGGTCATGTCACATTGGGAATTAGTGAATTTTGTAAAAATCCATATGATGAAGAATTTACTTATTTTGCATGTGTCCCTGTTACAGAAATAGACGATATTCCTGAGGGAATGGTAGCAAAAACCGTTCCATCTAATTATTATGCTGTCGTTACACATAAAGGGCGTTTAGAAACTCTTGGACATGTCTTTGATTATATTTATGATGTATGGCTTCCTCAGTCAGATTATGAGATTGCTAAGGCAGACGATTTTGAATTGTACGATGAGAGATTTATTGGACCTGAAGATGAAAAATCTGAGGTTGATATTTACGTTTCCATTAGCCCCAATAATAAAAAATTCAAGATGTAAAAATTTTGTTTTAATTATCCATAAAACAAATAGAGGAGAGGAGATTTTATTTAGTAACAATTAGTTGTATAATAAAAAATACAATAAAATACACTTAGTATGAAGAAGGAAGGAAAATCCAACATGGATAAATTAGATTTAATTCTCGAAAAACTAGAAGTATTAAAAGTGGGACAAAACGTATTACAACAGACTACTACTCGCATAGAACAAGCTGTAACACGTTTCGAAAAAAATCAACCAGAAGACATAATAGCATTACTTAAAACTATTAACCGAAAGCTTGATGAACGAGATTATGAGTTGCAGGCTTTAAATAAACGGGTATTCAAAGTCGAAGGTGTTATTGAAAAGCTTACAAATCAATAATAAATATGATTAATACAATCATCCATATTAAACTGAATTATTCGTTTTTATCCGGGCAGCCAAACTTTTAACGCCGGGATTTTTTTTACAAAAACCTTAGTCTTTTTTCCAGAATAGAAAATCAATCATTTCATGAACTATTAAAAAACATAGGTTACAAAAAATCAATGAAAAAAATATTACTTTCTGTAAGCCCTCTAACCCTTGCAATACAAAGGTTACAAGACTCTGTATCCTAGCTAATTCCGACTCGGTACGAACCAATAGCCTATTCGCCTATTTCCTCAATCACTTCACGGATCGCTTTTTTCATTTTTTTATATTCGATTTTTTCCCACTGTTTTAAGAAGGGAATGAAGGCTTGATTTTTGGTTTGCTTTACTTTTTCTAAAAACAGAAGCATCATTTCTCGATTTCGGTCTTTCAAATATTCCATACTTACAGGTGTGACACTCTCTTTTACCCACATCTCCCATTCAGCTAAAAGTTCATCGGCAAACTGATCACGTTCAATTTCCCAGCCCTTATCTGAAAAAACAATGATAGGTAGGCGACCACTATAAATAATTTCTAAATAATCACTCAAAATCATCCAATCAATACGATGCTGAATTTCTTCAATTGTGATGTGTTTGTAAAATCCATATGAAGGATTTTCATTTAATTTTAGCTCTAGCACTTTTTTGTCCTTAGACCCTTTTAATATTTTGGCTAGTAATGAACGTCCTCCAACACCAACGATATCATCCGCTGCACGCAAAATGGCCTTCATTTCATCCATTGGCAATGATCGAATATTTCCTTTATTTAAATGAACTTTTACTCTTCGTCTTCTAGTCAATGCTTTCAACTCCTTGTTAAAAGAAAGGAAATTCATCATCTTCTTTTATATAACGCTTGGGCTTGTCCGATTTGATCGTTTGTTCATGTGTTGTGCCAAATGAAACATTATTTGTCGTATAACCGGCAATTAAAGAAAAGTTTTCATTCTCCCAAGATTCAAATCCTTGTAATTTTCTTTTTTGTTTTTGCCTTGCCTTCGTTTCTAGCGTTTGTTGAACATTTCGCTTCTTTTTCTCCGGTATTTTATAACCGTTCATCTCTAGCTCTATTATTGCACATAGCTGAATTGCCCCGTACCATTTATTGTATCCTTTCCTTCATATGTTGGAACCCATTTCTTTGCATTTTCGACTCTAATGACGAGGCCTCTTTTTTTCTAGGTGTACTATTTTTTGGTTTTTACCCATTTTGTAACTACTTAAATTTTAAATATCTTTTATATGAATGTTTATACTTTAATCTTATTATAAATGTTTAATTTCTATAAGACTCTGTTACTTAAGTGGAATCTGCATTGACTTATAAAGGATTACATTATACCACTGTTGCTACACCTTTGTTTTGTTTCATTTTTTCTTTATATGCCATGATTCGATCGAGGAGTTGTCTTTTTTGTTCATGAAAACGTTCATCTAATTTAGGCTCATCATATTGTTCATAAAACCAGCTCGGCAAAATTTCTCTTCGAACAGGTTTAAATTTTTTTCCTTTATATTGTTGGTCTATGTATTTAGCAATCTCTTCGATTGTTTTTAACCCTTTTTGTTTCCAGTCTCTTAATACAGCCTGTGTGTAATTCCAGTTGGCTTTTCCTCTTACTAAAGAAATTTCCAATGCATGTAGTACAATGTCTTCTGATGTTTCTTGTATCCAATAGGTTATTCGATCAATGATAGATGGCGTTAACTTCCCAAACTGATGGTTTTCAAAAAATTTTAACGCTCGTTGATAATTTGTATTAGAGTTTTGTAATGTATTCTTTGAAGTATTTTTTGTTATAGTCTCTGGTATTGCATTTTCATTTTGAAAGCTCCTCGTTTCACGATGAAAGCTGGAGCCATTAGGTTGAATGTTCGAGCTTTCCTTTTGAGAAATGGAATTTTCATTTTGAAGGTTCGAGGGTAAAAAATTTAAATCCCGTGAAGGATTATTTGTTTCATCATTTTCAATTTTTTTCATATAAAGAGGATATCCTTCTAACGCATACCCAAGATTTTGGAGATCTTGTTCAATTTTTTGCAAGTTTACTCGATATTGAAACGTTTTATCCCATTTATAGACTGGATTGTTTCGCTGCATGAGCCACCCTTTACTTACAAGCTGATCCAAATACCTTCTCATCGTTGTTTCGGATTTGGTTATCATACATTCTTCAGCTAATTGTTGAGCACTTTTATAAATCCAGCCGTGTCTAAATTCCAGGCTATGACCATCTTCGTTTTCCTCTTTCATTCTATTTTTTTCTTCTATTAAAAATTGATCGAAATCCGCTACACGTTCTGACCAATACAGCATTTGATTTAACACAATCGCTAGCTTAAAATCCCCTGTTAACGCGACTAGTTCTTCTTTAATCACGATTCTTTTTAACTTCTTCATCAAACTTCCTCCTAACAAAGGTAGATAATGAAAAAAAGTCCTTCTACCTTTGTTTTAAAGAGGAGGTGGGGGGAGAGTAGCGTTGATTTTAAAATTTGAAGCTGAAGAGTAGCCATGAAAATAAAAAAGACTGAAGCCCTTATACTTTTGGGCTTCAAGCTATTAATGATTATGGGTACTTCTTCCAAAAAAGTTTAACATAATATTTTTTAACATGTCCTTTTGTTTTGTATCTAATTTATCATTCATAACTAAGTTCCTCTATTTATGCAGGCGATCTTCTTATAGAAAATCGATCTTTCTCGGAAATATTAAGGTACTTTTTGAAAACTTACGGAGATGTCATGACTGAAATAATTGTTCCGTAATCAAGTGAGTATCTAACTTCATTTCCAGGTTTTAATCGGACATTTTTTGTATCAAGAATAATATAATCACTGCTTGAACCAAGTATTTCAACTGGTATAAGGGAGTAAGCCCGCTGACTAACACGTCTTGACGTCCGATTCTGACGATAGCCCATTGAATCATCACACGGTTTTAATAATTAATGTTTCACTAAATGCATTTCTTCTTTGTTCTACAAATGGCACAGAACATTTTAATTTCTTCCGTTACAAGACAAAAAGTATTTTGATGAAGCCCCTGATTTGGTGCTCCATTTACCGTTTCTTTTTTGATCAAAAACCTTCCTAGCATCTATACCAGCCTTCGTGCTGTCAATCACTGCCTTAATCACATACAATCCTGAGTTACAAATTAGTCCATTAGCTGTTTTCCCCATCTATTGATCCAAATTAATTTTCACAATAAATGACGGCATATTTCTTCACAGAAATCCCCCCATTCATCATGTAAAAATCAATTTTTCCATAAAAAAGAACATCTTAACAAATTCATAAAACGAAGAACGTTTATTAAGGAAAAGATGTTGTTTATAAAGGTTTAAATTTTGTTTCTATTAAAAATATAATCATTTAGAGTGAAAATGGTAATATTTAACTTTTTATTAATTTATATTTTTTACTTAAATTTGAAATAGTGGGGATTATGTTTTTGGTAGATATTCCAAATATGAAATATTTTTCTTAAAGTATAAGGAATTTAGTCAATATATAAATTTCGGAATACATTTGGAGTTTGGTTAAGTCATGATGATATTACTGGTGTTGAACGGGTGACCTTTTGGTCCTGTCAAGGATGCATTCAAGAAATCTTACAATTATTGAGTAAAAATGTGTATTGAATTTTTATGAAGTTTTTTAATAAATAAATTATTAATTCAGATACATAATTAAAGGGAATGTGACTATTATCTACCATCTTCAAAATGCAACTCATTCTTCGTCAAAATAAGTATAATCAATTTTCTTTACAACAAACTTTTCCTTTACTGTAACACCAATATCATAATCTATCATAAGTCTAGCAAGTGTTTCTCCATCAATTAACACAATTTTTTTACTCTGTAATCTATCAGCATATTCAATAGCATGTTTTGTAAAACTAGAAGTTGTAATAAATACTCCCTTTTTAGCTCCTAAATCATCAAGAGCACCAGAAAAACTTTGAACTTGTTCCCTCCCTACTGGATTATCCCACCTTTTAGCTTGAAGATATATATTATCAAGACCAAGTTTATCTTCCTTTATTATTCCATCAATTCCACCGTCATTTGTTTTACCAGTTATTTTTCCATCGCCATATCCCATTGCCATAAGGAGCTCTACAATTATATGTTCTAACTTTCTCCAATGTGCTTTTTTTACTTTTTGTATAAGAGACTTAGCTAACTCTTTTCTGATTTCTTGGAACTTTTCTTCTATTATTTCAAATGGGTCTAATACTTCTTCCATTTCTTCAATTTCTTCTTGAATTTCTGTTTGACTATCATTTAAAAGTTTTAGGCCTTCTTTTGTAATTTGATAAGTTGATTGACTTATTTCCTCTATGTAATTTGAATTTTTTAAACTATATCTTGCATGTCTAATTCTAGTAACAAATATTGAATCTTTACTATTCTCATATGAACGTGTTCTTTGTTCCTCTGTTAAATTAAAATACTTAGTAAGTTCGTCAGTGATATAGTTTGAAGTATATCCTTTTCCATCACTAATGATTCTTAGAAAAGGGATCATTATATCCCTAGTCAAAGGTATATCGGCTGAATTATTGTTTTCTTTAATAATTCTAGAAATTTCTTCATTATTTTTTGGAACACCATTTTTTTTAAATATTTTAAGTATTTCTTTTTGAGTAAGTCCTTTTTCACTTAATTCTTTTATGATTTTTAAAACTTTTATTGAACTATCATTATACAGTACTGAATTTCCTTTTTTGACTTTGGGTATATATTCATCAAATACATTTATCCAACGTCTCCCTCCACTTTCAGACCATCCAACAGACTCTGACAACTTGGTTTTAGTTATCAAATTATCCATATTAGCCCCCCTGCTACATTATTTACCTAGCTTAATTTAAATACATTATACTACTAATTTATTATCTTATGGAAATATGTTACATGTGTAATAACAACTTAACACATAAATATTTTTTAGAGGAAAAGAATAGTAATAAAATAAAAATCATTTTAGTTTATTTTATTAAAAAGTTCCTTGAATTTTGTTTTAAAAAAAACAGAGGACAATTAAATTATTATAGACATATGAATATCGTTTCAAACTTTGCGGGATATTCATCCATCCTGTAAAGGTATCCTCTGTTATAAATCGATATTCATCTAGATTGTATTTAGAGGTGGCGCCTCGTACCGACAACATTTAAACTTTTCACCTTCCGGTTACGGAAATTAAAATTTATGTAACGCTTTTTATAATGACGAGTATTATACGACCGTCTCTAGTAAAAATACAACCCATAATTTATAAGCCAACACAGAGTACGATCACCTTTTTCGTTAACCCCCTTGTTTATCATCACGAGCTTTGTCATTCTCGTTAGTTTTTTAGCCATGCCATGTCATAACACCCCTGATATGTAAAATGTCATTTCGTCTATTTATCGTCCAGGAATATGTTGTTGTGTATTATATGCTTCATTCATCTCGAAACAACCTGACGCTCCCCAAATACGAATATACATATTGTTATTTACACTAATCTCTATTTCTGACACTTGGCGAATTATTTCTAAATACTAAACAGGTACATCTATTGTTAAAAATTTCTAAAGTGCTATAATTTCTTATTCAGTAGATGGAGCTTCCTTTACATCGATTCTAACTTGGTTGCTAATGTTATTTTTATTTTCGTATGCAAATAAATTCGAGTAAATGTGCTTTCTTTTTGCAACTTTGCACTTCAATTTTTATTAACCTAAAACTATTAAAATCTTCAAAAAAACATGAAAGACAGTAGCCAACCAAGATTTCTTTGAAAAACTTAAGGAAAGTTAAATATCACCTTTCCATACTTCATATAGATTAAATAATTCTTCTCTATCTGTATTACCTTCAATAACGTTAAGAGTTAAATTGTGTAATAAAATTCTTGGATCTAATTCTATCCCTGTACTAAATCCCATAATTACTGGTCTATTAACGTAAGCCAAAGATCTAGGTTTAGTAACAAACCCCCAATATAACTTATCAAAGTTATGAGTAAAGACTTCTCCAAAATAAATGGCTATGTCCATTGCTAAACTAAGACTGCCAACACTTAATTTTCGTTTATTCTCGATCACTTTATCCTTAAGCCATTCAGGAACTTTCTTTAATTCTTCCGCAATTTCTTGATCTGACTTGGTTACCGTGTTAATCCTAGGTATAAACCAAGTCCACAATTTCACTAGAGACTGGGGAGTCATATCTAAATCTTCTAATTTTCCACCACCAGTTTCTAAATATGCCTTCATAATTAATTCAACCCTTTTAGGAACTTAACTTATATACCAATCAAAATGTATTTGTGCTTCTTTTTTTGTCATTTTTTCAAATGGTATTATTTCAAATGGCGGAGTCATTAATGGGTATTCCAAGAATATCACCTCTTAATTAATCATACTTTTTCTAATTTAACCACCCTATTAATAATAGAATCTACCTTTCCAAATTCCCTTGAAGAAATTGGCTATCAATCATAAATTTTTCATGTTTATTAGTTTGATGGGGAATGAAAGAATAACTATTTAAAATATCTTCTTATTTTTTTGAAACGAAATATCTAGCAGCTCCTGCTCTCTTTGTCGTGATATCCCCGCTTTTCGTTCTGTATCCTGTCTCTTTTTCTCCCATTTATATACATCGGTTATCGTATCTTCTAAAGGTCGAAAGGAAAGTCCTGCGGTAATGGCTTTTTCTATACTGATACAAAACGTGCCTTTCCACGGTTCTGTTTGTTCTTCTAACGGGAAGTGTTCAGGGATCCAAAACGGCATTTCTGTCCATGGCAGTATTTTATGATCTAGTAAAAATTTTTCATCTGTCCATACAAATTCAGCATCACTGTATGTGATAAATTTAATGGAGTTTAACAGCTTTTCTATAGTCAGTTCATAATCCGGCCCTGTTACGTTGAACGTACCTGCTTTTCTTTTTTCCGCCATATTGAACACCCATATTGCTAGATCTTTGACGTCAATTAATTGAACAGGGCGATTTGGACGCCCGGGAACCAACACTTTTCCACCTTGTGCTACACGCTGTACCCAGTACGGGAGCCGATCCGTATAATCATATGGTCCGACAAGCATCCCAGCCCTTACATGTAAAACACGCCTTGGCCAATGCTTCTCTGCTTCTTTTTCACATAAAACTTTTAACGCGCCGTAATACTCATATGGAGAAATTCTACCCTCCTCAATCTCTTTCAATTTATCTAGAGGCATAGATTGTAAATGATAGTCTTCTGTAATATTAAGCGGAACCCAATCTTTATATACAGAAATACTTGAAATGTATGTATAGTGTTCGATATTCTCCCCAAGTACAGTAGCAATTTTTTTGATTTGTTGAGGAGTAAACCCGCATGTATCGATGACAACATCCCATTTTCGGTTTTTCAGCTGGGAAACATCACCGTCTCTATTTCCAAATAGCTGCTCAACCTCAGGAAACGTATCTTTATTCGTCCCCCGATTAAATAAGGTAATTTCATGTCCCCTTTTCAAAGCTTCTTCAACTAATGATCTACCTAAAAACCGAGTACCTCCTAAAATAAGGACTTTCATCATTCTCCCCCATTTACTAAAAGTCTTTTAAAATAAGTTTTGACCTATGTTATGTTTTTCCTTCTAAGAAAATATGGGGAGGATGAAGAAAAAATTTTTTTTAATTAAATTTGTGAGGGCGAATGTAAAAATTCATCCATCTGTATACAAAAAAGGGGACAGAACTCTGTTTGATGATTATTTTAGTAGGTTACGAACAAACAGTTTAATCAAAATCTTTAAAAATAAAGCCGGTCACTTAAATATCAATCGTTAAATGGAAAGCTACCTTCTAGGAGATTCAAACGATTTCATTATGACAGATTTGTTAACTCCATTGACAGTTATCATCTTTCAGAATAGTATACCTATTAGGGTATATAACATAAGGAGGTACCAACCATGAAAAAAGTTGTCATTGTTGGTGGTGTTGCAGGTGGAGCTTCTGCCGCCGCTCGTTTACGACGATTATCTGAAAAAGATCACATTGTTATGTTTGAACGGGGTGAATACATTTCCTTTGCGAACTGTGGATTGCCTTATTACATTGGAGAAGTCATATCAGACCCTCAAAAACTCCTTATACAGACGGTAGAAGGAATGTCCAAACGATTTCAATTAGACATTCGTCATTTAAGCGAAGTAACGAAAATTAATCGTGAAAAGAAAACCGTTACTGTTAAAAAGGTATTGTCTGGTGAAGAGTACGAAGAATCCTACGATGTCCTCATTTTATCACCAGGGGCAAAACCAATTGTTCCTCCAATTTCAGGCATAAACGAAGCTAAAAACATATTCACACTTCGCACTGTCCCTGATACAGATCAAATAAAGGTTTTCGTTGACAATCAAAAACCGAAGCATGCCGTTGTCATCGGAGGCGGATTTATCGGAGTGGAAATGGCCGAAAACTTAGTTGAACGGGGAGTCAACGTCACTCTTGTAGAAATGGCCAACCAAGTCATGGCACCACTTGATTTTGAAATGGCTTCAATTGTTCATACCCACATGCGAGAAAAAGGTGTACAACTTATTTTAGAAGATGGTGTAAAAGCTTTCAAAAACGAAGGAAGGCAAATTGTATTAAACAGTGGTGTAACACTTGAAACCGATATGATTGTACTTGCAATTGGTGTTAGCCCTGAAAGTCAATTAGCGAAAGACGCAGGCTTAGAGCTTGGAATTCGTGGAGCGATTAAAGTCAATGAACACCTTCAAACATCTGATCCAAATATTTATGCAATCGGTGATGCCATTGAAGTAAAAAATTACATTCATGGATTTGAAACGTTTGTTCCACTTGCCTGGCCTGCAAACCGTCAAGGACGTTTAGTCGCTGACCATATTAATGGTCGTGATGTAAAATACAATGGTACACTCGGTACATCCATTGCGAAAATCTTTGATTTAACGGTTGCCACAACAGGTAACAATGAAAAAATATTAAAACAACATAGCATTCCATATGAAGTGATTCATATTCATCCACTTCACCATGCCGGGTATTATCCAGGTGCTAAACAAATGACATTAAAAGTCATTTTTGATCAAAAAACAGGAAAGATCTTTGGCGCCCAAGCAGTCGGTGAAGAAGGTGTCGATAAGCGAATTGACGTTATCGCGACAGCTATTAAAGGTGGATTAACTGTAATGGATCTTCCAGATTTAGAACTATCCTATGCACCACCTTTCTCATCAGCGAAAGACCCTGTCAATATGGCAGGTTATGTCGCATCCAACATTGTAGAAGGAGACGTTGAAACCGTTCAATGGCATGAAGTTGATGAAATCATAGCCAACGGGGGAACTCTCATTGATGTTCGAACACCGATTGAATTCAAAAAAGGAGCCATTAAAGGATCAATCAACATTCCACTTGATGACTTACGTGAACGGCTAAATGAAATGTCAAAAGCTGAAACGATTTATGTGACATGTCAAGTAGGATTACGTGGTTATTTAGCAACACGTATATTAAAAGAGAACGGATACAAAGTGAAGAATCTAGATGGTGGCTATAAATTATACTCTGCTGTTTTTGGTTCATAAAACGGGGGAACAAAACGTGGGGACTGTCCCTCATCGCTTTAATGCAATGAAGAACAGTCCCCCCATTTCTTCCTACTTTTGCATAACCTCAAATTTATGCTTTGATTGAATTTTTGCAGAACAAGAATCAGAATATCTGATATTCTACATGATTTTAATAGGCATTAATTTAATCTTTTTTTCATTGAAGAATTGTCTTCTACTTCATGGTGAGATAACGCAACTGCTAATCCTCTTGGTTTATTCATATTGACGTAAATTGATTCATAGTTTCCCGCTTCTACAATATAAGTTTCATGGAAAAGACCGACTCCATTTGAGTTTGCGGCTTTTTTATAAAAATTAGTCCAGGCTCTCATATGTGTTTTTCCATGCGCATAGTTGTGCAAGCTTTCTACATCTTTCCAATATTGGGTAACCACTATGTGTCTGCCGCTCCAACCAATTTCATGATGCAAAAAACCAATGTCTTTCATGCTGTAAAGCTCCTTCAGCATAGCAGGCATGGCCATAAAAACGGGCCCCCACGCTTTGATATTCCACCACTGTTGAATTTTCATACCGACGATAAAAATCACTATATCTTGGTCATTTGGAGCACTAATTCGTTTTAGTTTTGTCATAATAGCTTCCCCTTTGAATTTTTTGCACCTTAAAGTTAGGCCTTAACCATCTCTTTTAATGTATATAGTAAAATTCAGCATTACATGCTTGAGATGCTCGTTCCCGGATCATTTCATTTTTAATATTGAAAATTAAGTATTTTAATAGATATTATATGTTGCCTCATCCCATATATTAGTAGTTAATGCCAAACTCGGAAAAAAATTCATTATATATAATGGAAATATGAACACATGAAGTCAATGGGATTGGTGGAAAAGAGGTTAAGTGAAGAGATTGTCATTAGCTTAGCACGACTTTTTTATTAGATTGAAAGAGTGAAATTACCACACTTTGGATAGAGTAGTCGCTCTCCCCAGCTTGGTAAACCCCAATATATAAAAAAAGAGAGCGTATTGTCTATGCTCACCATATTTAGGAATGCCAAACTATCGCAGTAGATATAAAATTTTACGACAAAATTAAAGTCTCGCTAACATTTTTCTAGGATTATGTGTCAACCACAGAAAATGGTGAAGAGACAAAGCAGATAATGAACTTAGTACAAATCAATAACCTATTTTTCTAGCTCCGCAATTACTTCACGAATCGCTATTTTCATTTTTTTATATTCGATTTTTTCCCACTGTTTTAAAAAGGAACGAAGGCTTGATTTTTGGTTTACATTACTTTTTCTAAAAATAGAAGCATCATTTCTCGATTTCGGTCTTTCAAATATTCCATACTTACAGGTGTAACACTTTTTTTTACCCAAATCTTCCATTCAGCTAGAATTTCATCAGCAAACTGATCACGTTCAATTTCCCAGCCCTTATCTGAAAAAACAATGATAGGTAGGTGACCACTATAAATAATTTCTAAATAATCACTTAAAATCATCCACTCGATCCGATGATGAATTTCTTCAATTGTGATGTGTTTGTAAAATCCATATGAAGGATCTTCATTTAATTTTAGCTCTAGTACCTTTTTGTCCTTAGACCTAATAGGCCACCTTTTTCAACTAAGTGTACTATTTTTTGGTTTTTTCACCTATTTTGTAACTACTTAAATTGTAAATATCTTTTATATGAATGTTTATATTTTAATCTTATTATAAATGTTTAATTTCTATACGACTCTGTTACTTAAGTGGATTCTTCATTGCTTATAAAGGAATTTACCACTATTGCTACAACTTTGTTTTTTTTCATTTTTTTCTTTATATCCATTATTCGATCGAGGAGTTGTTTTTTTGTTCATGAAAACGTTCATCTTAATTTAGGCTCTTCTTATTATTCATAAAATCAGCTAGGCAAAATTTCTCTTCGAGCAGGTTTAAATTTTTTTCCTTTTCACAGTGGTTTTATTAATTCCCTATTTATTGGTTCAACACACCCTAAATGTCTACCTTGTTTGTTGAAGACTTCTACTTCACCGTGTAATGAATCCATGTATAAAGCCTTTTACCATCTTGTGATCGCCAAACTTTCTGCCTCCTATAACTTTTAGAAACACACAATCATCTATAAAAGATGGTCTTGGAAATTTTATGAACCATGTTACCCCTCCTTAAACTGGTCCAAAATACTTGATTATTCATTATACACCAAATACAACACGTTATAAGGTTTATAATTTTTTTTGTTTACTAATTTAAATAATATCTTTTTTCCTCTCCAGAACTCTCCTTAACCATCCTGTTGGTACTTCTCTTTATTGTTCTGTTACATAATTAAATTTTTTTCTATTTTCGACATTTACAATGATATTTCTTTTACCTGTTTATTGCATCTAATTATTATAGATCTATTTTCAAATATAAAAAATTAGATCTAAATATAAAAAAAACAAAACATTGACATTATTTAGATCTATTTGATAAAATTCAAATATCAATTAACAAAGGAGTCGATTATTATGAAGAAAATCCCTATACTTATTGGTGAACAAAAAAATAAAGAATTTGGCCTTGCTATATTGAATCCTAAAGATGTGATTAAAACGGTTCGAGTCCCTGAAGCAAATACCGCTCAAGATACACAGCGCCCTTGGAAGGTAAAAAAAGTTGAAGAAATTGCAAAATATATTGCTGGTAAACTCTCCATTTCTGATGGTAGGAAAAATAGATATGCAAAAGGAATTTTACCTAATTGTCCCATATTAAATGTAATGGATCCAATAAAGATCGTAAAAGAGGACGGAGTAAATTACCTATTATTCCCTGATAATTCAGAGGAATTTAAAAACTGTTTTGGTAAAGTTGAAATATTAGATGGTCAGCATAGACTTATTTCATTCAAGGAGGAGTATTTAGACCCTGACTTCAAAACAAGTGAACAGTTCACAATGGGCTTTACAATCTTCCAAAATCTAACCAGAGATGAAAAATTAGAACTTTTCATGATGACAAATGATAGACAAGAAAAAGTTGAATCCAACCTTCTCCGTCAATTTAAAAAGTGGTTAGGTTTACTTTCTAATGAAGAATCACAAATTTTTGAATTAGTTGAGGCACTAAATTCAGAAAGTGTATCACCGTTAAAGGGAAGGATTATTGTTGGGGGAAATAAAGTTAAGTATGGTATTAAATTAACACAATTATCTAAAATCCTTAAGAAATCAGGGGTGCATGGACTAATTAATAACAGACCAAAAAGTGATCAAGTACACATCATTTCTGAGTATCTAAAGGCTTGGAGTGCTGTTTATGAAGGTGAATTTAATAATCCTCGTCATACCTTAGGGAAAGTAAGTGGGTTTAGATATATATTTTATATATTCCCTGCTGTATATGACATCTTAGTAGAAAAGCAAAAACCTTTTAATATAGATAACATCAAGGACATTCTAATTTTTTTACGGGATAATCTTGATGGAAAGAAAATTTTTACAGATGATGAGTTAAAAATGGCATTTAGAGGAGAAACTAGCACCATTCAATTAGCAAAGAACCACGCTGACAAACTGAAGAATGAACAACTAAATAGTAGTGGATTTGATCCCTTTTCAGTGATTGGACGATAATGTTATGGATAAATTAGATCGATTTATTTCTAATAATAAAATAAACATTCAAGATTTTAAGACTATTATCTACCAATCATTTTTACTCAGTATTTTTAGGGAGTTGTATCACTATCTAGAAGATGAGGATAATAAAGAAACCTTTAAAATTAAAATAAGAAATGCTAATAGTCACTCTCAAGAACTTTCGGAAGTAAGACGATTAATTTGTGAAGCGATTGGTAATGTTTATTTAGAAACAGAAGAGCTTGAGAGAATCTTAGAACTATTAAAAGCGTACCTCTCAAAAAGTAATTACAGAAAAAAGTTGTCAATGGATGAAAAAAGATATATCCTACAAAAACAAAATAATCTGTGTAACATTTGCGGTAAGCCAATTTGTATGTTAACTGCACATATCGATCATGTAATACCTTTTAAATTTGTAGGAGATGAACTAGATAATAATTTACAAGGATTATGCGAGGGATGTAACTTATCAAAGGGCACAAAATTAATACACTTAATAGAGATATTTCTTAAACAAAAACTCGTGAAGAATACAACCTAAGCAATCTGATACACGTTAGAGAAGTTGAAATTATTCGTATGTGGAGGTGGAGAGATTCTACACTTTTTAATAGGTCTCTCCCAATCTTACCAAACAAAATTGAATACACTGTTTTTCTTGAATCACATATATTAATCTTTATAGCCGAATAATATTTGGGTGGTAATAGGAAAGTTTAACTACCTTTTCAGTTTCTCTATAACGTACACAGATCCAGGAAACCCTGAAAACGAAAGACGTACATTAAAAAACGTCGAAATTACATTGATAGCAGTACTTAATACGGTGATAGCTAACGTACGTTTCTATTCCCTAAAGTTTCCTTACCGTGTACACACGGCGGGCGCTTGGCTGGTAATAAGTATTATTCTATACGTTATAAATACCGTTATACTAACATCATAACATCATCAGAAAAACTCCGATTATGTCAACTTCTATACCATACAAATTCTTATTATCACTTCCATATTGAATGTATATTTTACCGATTAAAATCCTGTTACACCCTTTGATACCATTATGTTTTTATAGAAAATGTTGTAATGTGTATTCATTACAGTATTATCATTAAATATGCATAATTAGGTATTTACATCAGCTATCTATTTCCAAAAAAATTCAATATCCTCTATGTTTTGAAAATCAAATATTACCTTCCATTCTGCTTGCTTATAGCCACGGGCAACAGGTTCATCATTTTCATCAACATAAATCAGCCTAAATTCACGGTTATCCTCTATCTGCTTATCGTTAATTTCAAATAATAGCTTTGTTTTAATTACACTCATAGCAGATGAAATATCAGTTACTTTAACTAACTCGTAACTAACTAATTTCTTATTTTTAAATAATTGACGTAGTCTACCCGCTAACTTACCAAAGGTTAAATCCCTATTATAATTGGTAGTCATTTTAGCAAGATTGCCGTAATTACCCACTTTTATGTAGCTAATGTACTCGACAATGGCTTTTTCAGGCGTATCGTCACCGAATTCAGTTAAGCTACCGTTAACAGGTATATCTACCCCAACGGTTAATTCCCGTGGCTTCCAACTATTCATGAATTCTCTTTGACGTTTGTTTTCTTTCCACAATTCAATCGTTGAAGCTATTTGTTTAGTCGCTTCTTCTATTGTAGGCGGTACGTATTCTTTCGTAATTCCCTTTTTCCCTTCTTTAATACCTCTAGCCCAGTCAGTTAATGAAAGCAGTGTTGCTAACGCTTTTGAAGATACTTGGACGTTACCATACCCTAAATCTCTACCATGTAATATTCCGTTTCTGTACGGTAGAGTTATTTCTTCATTAGTAGTTTTTTTACGACTTTTTCCAAATATTTTAGCAATTGTACCTAAACCACTCTCGTGAGCTGCGATTGTATCCCAAACGTTAAGGTCAACCTTTTCTGCAAAGAACCCATACCGTTCAAACTCGTTAACAAAACCATCTATAAGCATTAAAAATAACGGCACACTTGCATAATATTTACCGTTAAAATGATCGTCTAGTGCGTTAATAAATAATTCACTTCGTGGTTTAAATTCATCGATATTCATTAAACGGTTAGCTAGAAAATCAACATTTTCCCTGTTTGTAAAATAACGTATTAACTCCCGTTCGGCTTCGTTTGGCTTACCTTCTTCAGCAAGTTTTACACACTTTTTCATTAATTCAAAATTTAGCGTTTCAAACGCTATCCAACCTTTTTTAGAGAAGAAATGGTTAAACCTATCTACTGTATTCACCAATTCATTAAACTGCTTATGAATAGCCTTTGCCTCTTTAAATAATTCTTGGTTAACAGAAGTTTCTAAACCTAATTTTTCTGAAACCTCAAACAATTGTAGTAACCCTTGCATACCAGTTAAATTTACTTCCATTTCTTTAATACTAAAATTATCTTTTATTCTTTTTTTATTATTTTTCTTCTTTTTGCGTTTCTTTTTAGTCAAAAAAATCCCTCCTTCGATAAATCTTTTATTTAATATTACAATTTCTAGAAATATATAGAAATACCTTCAATAAGGGAAATAAAAAAAAGCCTACCATAGCTGGTAGGCAAATAGTTTTATATTTTTATGTTATTTAACGGGCTATGTTTAGCGTGTTTATTAATTATATCTTCAGTATCAAACTGTAAATAACGGCGCAACGTATTTATGCTTGCGTGACCTGTAATACGTTGAAGAGTATAAATATCACCGCCATTAGAAAGATAGAAACGGCAAAAAGTATGTCTTAATTGATGTACTGTTACATTCTTTTTAATTCCAGCTTGTTTTGTGTATTTTTTAAGTCTATTGCGGTACGTATCTTTATCTAACGGGTTGCCGTACACCGTAACAAATATATAATTCGTGTCTAATTCGTTAATCTCCGCAATTAGTTCATGTAATAAGCGGTTAGTTTTAGTGCCAAACGGTACATATCTTGGCTTTCCTGTTTTAGCTATGTCAGCAGTAATTGTTATTGTTTGCGTACGAAAATCAATTTTATCTTCGGTTAATGTTAATGCTTCCGTAATCCGTATCCCCGTATCTATTAATAATACGGTTAACACGTAATCTCTAAATCCAGCAAAGCTACGTTTATCGGGTATGGCTAACAACCTCTTAACTTCATCTTCGTTTAAGCTATCTACCGCATCTATCGGCTCTTTTAGCTGTTTTACGTTTGTAAACGGGTTATTCCTTAAATAACCTTCTGCAACTAAAAAAATTATAAAAAGCTTTCAAATGCCGTAAATGTGTATTAACCGTTTGCTCCACTAGTCCTACGGTTTTAAACTTATCCTTTTTATAACGGTTATTTGCGTGTTTAACGTGTTCAAACCGTAAGTAATGGTTAAACTGCCTACAATGCTCAGCGGTTAATGTTTCAGGCTTAACATCTAATCCTTTACGTTTAATATACTCCGTTAGTAACTTAACTGCCGATTTTTTGTTATCAATCGTGTGTTCGCTAACGTTTTCAACACGTTTAGCGTAAATATAAATGTTTAAAAGTGCATCAAATGAGTATCCTTGCTCCTTATTATGTACCGTACGATTTAATTTTGCCTTGCGGTATCCTTTGAAACCTTTTAACGCCATATAAAAACCTCCCTAAATACGTTTTAATAACGTGTATTTAGGCAGGCACAACAACCGACACACTTTACGGTAAATAACCGACACACTACGGCAAAAATAACGAAAACCAACGTCGGAAAAACGTTGGTTTTACACCATGATGATTCCGACTGGGCTCGAACCAGCGACCTCCACCCTGTCAAGGTGGCGCTCTCCCAGCTGAGCTACGGAATCGTGATATGCATTTTGTTGTGACAATCTTTATTATATTTAGTTCCATAAGCAAAGTCAACTACTTTTTTATCAATTTATGTTAAAATTTCTCTGTACGGAAATACTTTAGGAGGAAATGAAATGACCTTAAAAATTCGCATTTACTCTGATTTTGTTTGTCCGTTTTGTTATATTGGGGATGCACAATTAAAGGAAGCACTAAATGGAAAAGATATTGAAGTTGAATGGATGCCTTTTGAATTAAGACCTGAGCCTGTTGAACCTTTGTCTGTCAAAAGCAACTACATTCAACAAGGCTGGAACTATTCTGTTAAACCACTGGCTGAACAATTTGGTGTTGAAATGACACTGCCAGATATTGATCCTATTCCACGAACACATTTAGCACATGAAGGCTTTCAATTTGCAAAAGAGCATGGAAAAGGAAATGAATATGTGGATGCTGTTTTTAAAGCTTATTGGGTAAAAGAACAAGATATTGCCAACATTGATGTACTAGCCAACATTGCTGAAGAAATTGGTCTTAATCAAGACCAATTTAAAGAAGCATTAACGACACGAAAATATAAAGAAGGACATCAAAAAGCAGTACGTCATGCTTATGAAGAAGCAAAAGTAACAGCTGTACCAACCTTCTTTATAGGCAATCAAAAGCTTCAAGGGGTTCATACGAAAGAGCAATTGCTTCAAATCATCGAATCAGAAAAGGTAGAATTAGAAATCAGTATTGGAGATAGCTGTAACATAGAAGATTGCTAAGAACATAAAATCTAATACTTTCCCCTTCTCTTTTCTCATACATTAAAAACGGTGAGTCACCTCCGTGTGACTCACCGTTTATTTTTATGATGCCACTTGTTTTTCTGCATTACGTTTCCAAACGAATTGGAGCCCAATTAATGCAGCAAATAGGACTAAACCTACGATATCCGTGTAGCCCTCTGGATAGATGAGCATGATACCCGTTCCAATGGCAAGAATTCGTTCAACCCAATGTAATGGGCGCATCCAGTAGCCAATCAATCCCGCACCGATTGCTATCATACCAGAGAACGCTGTGATCAGAACCCATATTAATTCAGATACTGTTGTATCAATCATTAATAATTGAGGTGACAGTACGAACATGTACGGGATAATGAAAGCTGCAATCGCTAGTTTTGCAGATTGGATACCTGTTCGAATTGGTTCTCCTCCTGATACACCGGCAGCGGCAAATGCAGCAAGTGCAACAGGTGGTGTAATGTCTGCAATGATACCAAAGTAGAACACGAATAAGTGTGCTGATAAATCAGGAACACCTAGTAAGATAATCGCAGGTGCTGCAATCGTTGATGTAATTACGTAGTTTGCTGTTGTAGGTGAACCCATTCCTAGAATAATAGCTGCAATCATCGTTAAGAATAAAGTAGGTAGTAGCATACCACCTGCAATATCTAATAAACCGTTTGCAAGTTTTAGTCCAAGACCTGTTTTTGTTACGATACCGACGATAATACCTGCAGCTGCCGTTGCCGCTGCAACAGATAAGGCTGTACGAGCACCATCAACTAAAGCAAAAATAATATCAACTAGCTTCATATTAGAATCGCGATTAATAAAACCAACGATTATCGCAATTAAAATTGCATATAACGCGGAATGTGTAACGGTTACACCAGACATTAAAAGAACAATAACCGCTACAATCGGTGTTAATAAGTAAATCTTTTTGAAGACCTCTTTACGGTTCGGCATTTCTTCTCTGGAAAGACCACTTAAGCCAATACGCTTTGCTTCAAAGTGCGTCATAATCCAAACGCCTGAGAAATAAAGGATCGCTGGAATGGCAGCCGCTTTTGCGATATCCCAATACGTTAAGCCACCACCAATAAACTCTACCATTAAGAAGGCAGCAGCTCCCATAATTGGCGGCATTAGCTGTCCACCAGTTGATGCAGCCGCTTCAACTGCACCCGCAAATTCTTTTTTATACCCAAGCTTTTTCATCATTGGGATGGTAAAAGATCCAGACGTTACAACGTTTGCTACAGAGCTTCCACTAATTGTACCTTGCAGGGCACTTGAGAAAATCGCAACCTTTGCTGGTCCACCTGTGCTTCTACCAGCAATCGCAACCGCTAAATCGTTGAAGTATTGACCAACTCCGGTTTTCACTAAGAATGATCCGAATAAAAGGAATAAGAAAATAAATGTAGCTGATACGCCTAATGGTGTACCTAAAATACCTTCTGTTGTAAAGAACATTGTTTGAATTAAACGCTGTATGCTTAAACCACTATGCTCTAAAAACCCTGGCATGTATGGACCAAAGTATCCATAGCTTAAAAACAACGCAGCAATTATCGTAATCGGTAAACCGACTGCACGTCTAGTAGCCTCTAAAACTAGTAAAACAGCTAAAACCCCAACATAAAAATCTGTATCTGTTAAAATTCCAACACGCATGACGATATCATTAATATAGATAGGCCAATAAGCACCAACAACAATACTTAAAAGAGCTAAAATAATATCGTACCACGCAACCTGTAATTTCCCTTTTTTTCGATTACGTCTTTTCGCAGGGAATAATAAGAAAATCAGCGCAAGAGCAAACCCTAAGTGAATGGAACGTTGAATTTGAGCTGTAAATACACCAAAAATCGCTGTGTAGAGCTGGAATAAAGAAAAGGCTAATAGCCCGACAAAAACGATTCCACCGAAAATACCGGTAAGCTTTCTCGTTCCAGCCTCTGGGTCATATTTTTCCAAAAGCTTTTGCTGCTCTTCTTGTGACAGTGTATCAAACTTCTCGTTACTCATAGATGTTCACTCCTTTCAACTGTTGCCAAAGACTCATCTTTTGCGGTTTTATTCTTACCCACGTTCCGCCTTGAATCGAATCGGAAAGCTTATAAGAACGTTCTTCATAGATGAGCTTATGTTCAGCTCGAACTTGTCCAATTCGTAAGTCTATGGATGGAAAGATGCGATTCATATTTGTAATCTTGTATTTTCCATCTTCATGAATAAATGTTTCATTTCCTTCCGCATTCGCTGGCATACCTATTGCGAAATTCTCATATTCTAATTGTTTCAACACGATTTGCTCATCTTTTAGTTCGTATATTTCTACAACATCTGTTAAATGGATGGAATGCGTATATTGAATTTGAAAAGATTTTGCTTTCTTGATAGGAAGATAGGCTAGTAGTTGATCTGTATCTTCATAATAAAAGGCAATGATTTGTTTAAAAGGAAAGAATAGAACAAAAGCGATGATTGAAAGTAGAGGCAAAATTAGGAAAAGAATTCTATTTAAGAACATGTGAATCCCGCCTCATATTTAGAAAAGAGCAAATGAAAACGATAGACCGAAGACACGGCCTATCATTTTCGACTTTTTTACTATTATTTAACGCCCTTTTCAGTGAAGTATTTTTCAGCACCAGGATGAAGTGGCATATCACCAATTCCGTCAAGGGCTGTTTCAGCTTTAATTAGCTTACCTTTTGCATGAGTAATTTTATCTGTATTTTCAAAAATCGCTTTTGTGATGTTGTAGACAGTTTCTTCATCTAAATCATCACGAACGACAAGCATCGCTTTAACAGCTACAGTTGAAACATCTTCTTCAATTCCATAAGTTCCTGCTGGAATAGTATCTTCTGCATAGTATGGATATTTCTCCATTAATTCTGTTGCTTTATCAGCAGAGATTGGAACAACTTTTACATCAGCTTGTGCAGCTAAAGCTTCAACTGCTCCTGTTGGAGTACCAGCTGTGATGAATGCTGCATCAATGTTTCCAGCTTGAATTCCATCAGTAGACTCATCAAATGATAAGTTTTGAACTTTAATGTCCTCTAAAGAAATTCCATGAATCTCTAAGATTTGCTGAGCATTTGCTGCAACACCAGATCCAGGTGCACCGATAGAAACCGTTTTCCCTTTTAAGTCTTCAACAGAGTTAATTCCGCTATCTTTTGTTGTAATAAGCTGTACAGTTTCTGGATAAAGTGTACCGATTGCTTGTACATTTTCTACTTTATTTCCTTCAAACATTAATTCTCCATTTAATGCATAAGAAGCGATATCCGTTTGTGTGAATGCTAGGTGAGCTTCTCCAGCTTTTAATGTATTCATGTTTTCTGCAGAAGCACCAGAGGATTGAGCGTTTGCTTTATAGTCAGTTTCATCTTCAATGATGCTAGCCATCGCACCACCTAGAGGATAATATGTACCTCCTGTACCACCAGTTAAGATACTTAAGTTTGTTTTGTCTGTTTCTCCTCCGCCATTTCCTTCGTTGTTTCCACCGTTACCGCATGCTGCAATAACCATTGCAACTGCTAACATCACAACGAAAAGTAAGCTGCTACGCAACTTTTTCATCTACGACACCCCTTCTATTCAATTTTTGTGTAAAAACCACAAGGATATAATATCACATTTTTTAAGGAAAATGTCAAACAATTCATTGTTTTTTGGTATTTAATGTAACTAAATTCCATTATCATGTAAAATCAAGCTTTTAACACGTTATTTTTTCCAGTTAGTAGACTGAATGCTAATATTTTGCTGTATTTTTAAACATTAATTAGTAGAAAAATACATATGTTTTTTCAAAATTGTTTTTCTATTATAAATTTTTTGTTATTATTTGTCTTTTGTTTATTAATATTTGTTCGATATTATGGTTGGGAAGTTCACTTTTTAGACTTGTGCTTGTGCGATTCCTTAGTTTTGTGCTAGACTCTCTCGGTTTCGATTCCTTCTTCCGCGGGTTCGGACCTCACTCTCGTAGTTTTAGCATTCCTTCCGCGGGTTCGGGCCTCAATCTCGTAGTTTCAGCATTCCTTCCGCGGGTTCGGGTACTTCTCCCACGGTTTTAGCACTCTATCCAACGGGTTCATCACTCTCTTTTCACCGAATTTAAGCTTGAATTTTACGTTTTTGAAATATTCATCCGCGGTTTTGACACTTTTATCCGCGCTTTGAGCCCTTTTATCCGCGGTTTGAGCCCTTTTATCCGCGGTTTGAACACCTTTATCCGCGGTTTTGACACTTTTATCCTCGGTTTTGGCCCTTTTATCCGCGGTTTGAACACTTTATCCGCGGTTTAAACACTTTATCCGCGGTTTTGAGCCTTTTATCCGCGGTTTTGAGCCTTTTATCCGCGCTTTAGCACTTTTATCCGCGCTTTGAGCACTTTTATCCGCGGTTTTGACACTTTTATCCTCGGTTTTGGCCCTTTTATCCGCGGTTTGAACACTTTTATCCGCGGTTTGAACACCTTTATCCTCGGTTTTGGCCCTTTTATCCGCGGTTTGAACACTTTATCTGCGGTTTGAACACTTTATCCGCGGTTTGAACCCTTTATCCGCGGTTTCAACACTTTTATCCGCGGTTTTGACACTTTTATCCGCGGTTTTGACACTTTTATCCGCGCTTTGAGCCCTTTTATCCTCGGTTTGAACACTTTATCTGCGGTTTGAACACTTTTATCCGCGGTTTAGCACTTTTATCCGCGGTTTAGCACTTTTATCCGCGGTTTGAACACTTTTATCCGCGGTTTGAACACTTTTATCCGGGGTTTGAACCCTTTATCCGCGGTTTCCAATACTTTATCCGCACTTTTGAAACTTTTATCCGCGCTTTGAGCACTTTTATCCGCGGTTTCAACCCTTTTATCCGGGGTTTGAACCCTTTATCCGCGGTTTGAACCCTTTTATCCGGGGTTTGAACCCTTTATCCGCGCTTTCCAATACTTTATCCGCACTTTTGAAACTTTTATCCGCGCTTTGAGCCCTTTTATCCGCTGTTTGAACACTTTATCCGCGGTTTAAACACTTTTATCCGCGCTTTAGCACTTTTATCCGCGGTTTAGCACTTTTATCCGCGCTTTCCAATACTTTATCCGCACTTTTGAAACTTTTATCCGCGCTTTGAGCACTTTTATCCGCGGTTTTGGCTCTTTATCCGCTGTTTGAACACTTTATCCGCGGTTTCAACACTTTTATCCGCGGTTTGAACCCTTTATCCGCGCTTTGAACCCTTTATCCGCGCTTTCCAATACTTTATCCGCACTTTTGAAACTTTTATCCGCGGTTTTGAGCCTTTTATCCGCGCTTTGAGCACTTTTATCCGCGGTTTGAACACTTTTATCCGCGGTTTTGGCCCTTTTATCCACGGTTTTGGCCCTTTTATCCGCGGTTTGAACCCTTTATCCGCGGTTTTTAACTCTTCCGCAAAAACTCCCCCTCTTTCCCCCATAAAAAACGATAACAGGCATACTTGCCTGTTATCGTTCTAAAACACGACTAGCTTCTATATGCGAAAGTGCTTGTAAAAAGTCTTTCTTCAAATCATCTATATTTTCAAGGCCTACACTTAATCGAAGTAAGCCATCCGTAATACCACGTTTATATCGCTCTTCTTTTGGCATGGCGGCATGGGACATTTTCGCTGGATATGAAAGAATCGATTCCACTGCCCCTAAGCTTACGGCAAATACCGGAATGTTTACATTCGATACGAAAGTCTTAACCGCTATTTCATCTTTTAATTCAAATGAAAAGACAGCTCCGGCACCATTTGCTTGATAGCGCTGAGTGGATGCGCCTGGGTGGTCTTCAAGCCCAGGGTAGTACACCGCTTGAACAGCTGGATGATTGCGCAAACATCGGGCAAGTGCCTCTGCTGATTCTTGTGATTGCTTTAAACGAACATGTAACGTTTTTAAGCCTCTTAATACGAGCCAGCAATCCTGAGGTCCTAACACTGCTCCAAATGCATTTTGAAGCTGGTATAATTTTTTTCCAAGCTCTTCATCCTTTACAACAGCAAGTCCTGCAACAACATCACTATGGCCAGCTAAAAATTTCGTTGCACTGTGCAAGACAATATCAGCACCTAGCTCCAATGGACGTTGTAAGGCAGGTGTCATAAATGTATTGTCAACAAATGTTAAACAGTTGTTCGCCTTGGCAAGCTTGGTAATACCTTGAATGTCCGTTACTTTCATTAATGGATTGGATGGAGTTTCAATATAGATAACCTTTGTATTTGGGCGAATACTTGATGCTACTTCATGAAGGTTGGTCATATCGACAAAAGTATGATCAATCCCAAATCTCGTAAGGACCTCTGTTACGATGCGGAATGTACCACCATATACATCCTCTGAAACTAAAACATGATCTCCTTTAGATAACAATAAAAAGGCTGTTGAAATAGCGGCCATACCAGATGCAAAGGCAAATCCTCTGACTCCGCCCTCTAATTCCGCAATCGCTTCTTCTAATGCTTCACGAGTCGGATTTCCTGAGCGACTATAATCATATTTCGGTGAACCATCAAAATTTTCTTGATGGAAGGTGGAAGCATGCTGGATCGGAACACTCACACCACCTGTTGTTTTGTCATATTTGTGCTTATTGTGAAGAAGTTTTGTTTGAAGTGTCCAGCTTTTAGTCATGTTGACCCACCGCCTCTTTGGAAGCTGCTTTAAGCGCTTCTTGAATATCTCTCTTTAAGTCCTCTACATTTTCAATTCCTACTGAAAAGCGAAGAAGTCGATTACAAACACCATTTTGAATACGAACCTCTTCCGGAATATCCGCATGAGTTTGTGTTGCTGGATACGTAATAAAGCTTTCAACACCACCTAAGCTTTCCGCAAAACAAATTAATGTTAAATTCCGTAAAAATGGATCTACCCATTCTTCTTTAAGGATTCGGAATGAAAGCATTCCACCTTTTCCAGGGTATAATACGTCTGTTACCTCAGGTAATTGCTCTAAAAACTTGGCTAACTCCCGTGCATTTTCTTGATGTTTATTCATTCTCAGAGATAATGTCTTCATTCCTCGAAGTAAAAGCCATGAGTCAAATGGTGATAACACACCTCCAATGGCATTTTGATAGGTAAATAATTTTTCACAAAGCTCTTCACCTTTAGCAACAACTAGACCTGCTAAAACATCATTATGTCCACCTAAATATTTCGTTGCACTATGGACAACGATATTAGCTCCTTCAGCAATTGGTCGCTGAAGAACGGGTGTATAAAATGTGTTATCCACAATGAAAAGAAGGTTATGTTTTTTCGCCAATTCAGCGACAGCCGAGATGGATGTTTCCTGCATTAACGGGTTGGTTGGTGTTTCTAAAAAAATGGCTCTTGTACGATCATTGATTAAGTCTTTGGTCTTTTTAAGATCTGTGAAATCATCATAATGAAAGCTTAGTCCATACTTTCTGTAATCTTCAAACAATCGGTAGGTTCCGCCATATAAGTCGGATGAAACGATGATTTCATCTCCTTGTTTAAATAAAGCTAAAATGGTTTGAATCGCAGCCATTCCAGATGAAAAGGCAAACCCGCGGTCTCCCCCTTCAAGCTTGGCAATCGCTTCTTCAACTACCTTTCGAGTTGGATTTCCTGTTCTCGTATAGTCAAATCCTGTTGATTCACCAATTCCACTATGGCGGTAAGCGGTTGATAAATAAATGGGGGCACTAACTGTACCTGTTACATTTTCTGTGCGGTTTCCAAGCTGAGCTAAAATCGTTTCGATGTGGTCTTTTGACATTTCTATACCTCCTTCATTCTTCCCTTCACTTTGGAGGCCGTATTGTCAATGGAAAGGGGCTCATTTAAACAAAATGCCTTCTTCGAAAAGAAGAAGGCATTTACATTCATTGTAAGCTCCTTCTTATCTTCCAAGCATGACAAACGGCAACGGATGCTTGCTGGATTTAGCACCTTTGTACAAGGAAATATACATTTCACTAGTACCGGTTGCTGAGATTTCATCGGGCCAGGTCCCTCCACCTCTCTTGATAAGAAAAATTATTCAATTTTGGGCTCAGTTCAATTTTTTGTATGAGCAATTTTTGAAATTTTTTATTACTTTAACGCAAAATGGCAGCAATTTCAATAAAAAATTCAAAATTTTTTATGATTTTAAACAACTTTCTCACTAAATTTTTATACTTAGCTAACTTATATGCACTTCTATTGATGTACATGAATTTTTCTTTTTAAAATATTGCGAAAAGTTAATTGAAAAGCATTTTTTAAGAATTCATGTTAAAATAAATGGAAACGCTTTAAATAAAACATCATCGAGATGGGGGATTGAACGTGGTACAAAAAGTTGCTCCAATTAAAGAAGAGAAAATCTATAGTAAAGAATTAAATGAAGAAATTGAATTATTAATATATCTTCCTTCAACCTTTTCACCTTTATATAAGTACAATATCCTAATTGCACAAGATGGAGCAGATTATTTTAAATTAGGACGAATTGCTCGATTTACGGAGGAATTATTAAGTAATAAAGAAATTGAAAATGTGATTATTGTTGGAATTCCTTATAAAGATGTTCAAGACCGCCGTCGTAAATATCATCCGAAGGGCGAACAATTCGATGCCTATATTCGCTTTTTAGCCCATGAGCTTGTGCCATATTTAGATGAAAAATTCCCTACTCTTCATATGGGACATGGACGAGCTTTAATTGGGGACTCTCTTGGCGGTACGGTTTCTTTAATGGCTGCCCTTTCCTATCCACATACGTTTGGACGAGTTATCATGCAGTCACCATTTGTCAATGAAGATGTAAAAAAAGCTGTTGAAGAATTTGCGACACCGTCTCTATTATCCATTTACCATCAAATTGGAAAACAAGAAACTGAAGTTGAAACTACGGATGGACAAGTTAAAGATTTTATAACACCAAACCGTGAACTACATGAACTGATGAAACAAAAGGGATTCCCAGTTATTTATGAAGAATTTGATGGGGATCATAAATGGACGTATTGGCAGCCACTTCTAAAAGAAATTATGAAAAAAATGTTGTAATGCGAAAGCGTATAACCGCTTTCGCATCGTTTTATCGTAAGCTATTTCATATAGTAAACATCGGGAATCAATTTTTTTTGGTATATCCATTTACCCATTCCCATTAAGTTGTCTTAATTTTCCCTAAATAATAAAGTACGAATTTATTTTATTTGATATAATAATGTTACCTATTACATATTAAGGAGGATTCGCCATGAAATACGGTATTGTTCTTTTCCCTTCGAAAAAGCTACAAGATATTGCTAACTCTTATCGAAAGCGCTATGACCCACACTATGCGCTCGTTCCGCCACATTTAACATTAAAATCTGCTTTTGAAGCGGATGATGACCAAATTAAAGATATTATTCGTGAGCTTAGAGGCATTGCGAAAAAAGTAAAACCATTTACTTTATCAGTATATAAATTTAGCTCGTTTTCACCTGTGAATAACGTTATTTATTTAAAAGTAGACCCTGTTTCCGAATTAAAACAGTTACATGATCTCATGCACCAAGGGGCTTTAGAAGGTAAGCCTGAGTATGCATTTGTTCCACATATTACGATTGGTCAAAAATTGTCCGATGATGAGCATTCAGATGTTTATGGTCGTTTAAAAATGCTTGATATTAAACACGAGGAAGTCATTGATCGATTCCATATTTTATACCAATTAGAAAATGGTTCTTGGACTGTTTATGAAACATTCCGCTTAGGAGAGGATGACGATTGCTAAAAGCTGTTCATGTAACCACACAACAAGAGCTTGAGGATGCTTTTTCTGTTCGAAATCAAGTTTTTGTTGAAGAGCAAAAGGTGCCCGAAGAACTAGAAATTGATGAATATGAAAATACTTCAACTCATGTCGTTCTATATGATGGAAAAGAGCCAATCGGAGCTGGCCGAATTCGTCAAGTAGAAGGAGTGGGAAAGCTAGAGAGAATTTGTGTTTTATCCTCTTATCGTGGAAAAGGTGCCGGAACCATTATCATGAATAAGTTAGAGGAAATAGCGGCTGAAAATGGCCTTCAAAAGGTAAAGCTAAATGCACAAACACATGCTGTTCCTTTTTATGAAAAGCTCGGATATGAAGTAGTCTCCGATGAATTTATGGATGCAGGGATTCCACATGTAACGATGGTTAAATATTTATAAATCAAATTCTCATATTTTGGCGATTTCGTGGAAAATGTAAATATGATATGATGTGTCAGGTTGAGCCCTCGCTCTTTAGCGAGGGCTTTTATCTTTTAAAATAACAAAATTTCCCTTTTCAATTTTCATTCAAACCCTTCTCCTCCTTCCTTGTCTGTTTCTTAAATATTTCCGTTCATTGTTGCGTAACCTATAGTTATCAATGAGAAAAAGGTGATTTCATGGAGTTTTTAGAACTCGCAATTGATCTTTTATTCGGCTTTATTTCTTTATTTTTTCTTACCAAACTTTTAGGGAAAACTCAGTTAAATCAAATTACAACCTTCGATTTTATATCTGCTCTTGTACTAGGTGAATTAGTAGGAAATGCTGTGTTTGATCAAGAAGCGGGAATAGGGCATATCATATTTGCAATATTTATATGGGGAACTTTAATTTATATACTTGAATTTATCACACAAAAGTGGAAAGGGACGCGTGCATTTCTCGAAGGACGTCCTTCAATTATTATTAAAAGAGGTAAGATTTTAAGAGATGAAATGAAGAGAAATAAGCTTGATTTAAACCAATTAAAACAATTGTTACGGACCAAGGGGGCATTTTCCATTAATGAAGTGGAATATGCCATTCTTGAAACTGATGGAACTGTCAATGTAATGAAAAAACCACAATACGACTATCCTCTCAGGGAAGATTTTCAAATACACGGAACGAATATTTATTTAACATATACAATCATTATTGATGGGGAGGTACTTTGGGATAATTTACATGAAGCTGGTTTTGATGAAAATTGGCTAATGAAAGAGCTTAAAAAACGAAAAATCAACCATTATCAAGATGTTTTTCATGCTGAATGGAGCCAAAAAGAAGGCTTACATGTTCAATCATTTGATTAAGCCTTCTTTTTGATTTTCATCTGAAGATTATCAATTATCCATTCAATTTCATTATTTTTGATTAAGTAATTTAAATAAGCCGTAGCAGCTGTTCGATATAATAAATATTGAGGAAGTAGCGTGACGGAAACATCCCATTTTTGACATAGCTGTTGAACAAATTGTTCATAACTCATAATTTCCTGTTCATTTATCATATTGCGGATAGAATTGATAATTTTTTGATGATGCATTTCATTTTGCACCACCGTTTCGATAAATTGCTCCTCGTACGCTCCATGTCCAGGAACAGCACCAATGCACGAAATGTCTTTCAGCTTTTTTAAGCTATGTAAAGCATCACAAGCATCAATTAAAAATGGTATTTTATGCTTTTTTAGGGCTTCTTGTCCAAAATACGCATCAGCTGCAAATAATACGTCATACACTTTTATTCCTAGCTGATACAAGCTATGTCCCGGAAAGGCATAGCATGTAAAAGAAGTATTTCCAAACGAATACTCCTCTCCTTCTTCAACTACTTCATTTATTTCTATGGCTGGACCTTCTAAAAATTTATTACGAAGCTCCTTTAATGGCATATTTCCTTGATATAGATAAAGGGGTTCTAAAATTGGATATGTTAATATAGCATCCTCCCACTTTGGGGCAAACGTATAAACCTTTCTCTCTTCTTGTAAGTACCTGGCTCCCCCATAATGATCCGCATGAGCGTGTGTAATAAATAAATGGGTAATCGGAAGCCCCTTTTCATCTAACACTTTGATGACTTTTTTCATCGTCTGCTTATCGAGCCCAGCATCAATTAACATTCCATTTTCATCATTTAAAACATAACCAATGTTTACAGCACCCTGAAAATAGTATTCAGTTTCTGTTATTTGGATTAATTTCATGTTCATCTCCTCTAATTCTCGTTATACGTAAACATCCATATGAAGACCTTTTCCGATCATTTCTTTGAAGGATTTTGGTGCTTCTTTTTTTCCTTTCATTACATAACTATATCTTTCAGTATAGGGTTGTCTTTCATTATATAACCGTAAAACAGGATAATATTTCGCATAATCAAACCGCTCTTCAATCATCCGCGTATGGTAATGCTCATAGCTATACAGATGAATGGGTAAAATATATCCCATTTTCTCCCTCCCCCTTTCTATATCCTTCTACAGACTCCCTTATAAAACCTTTTTTCTCCTTCTACATTTTGATATGATAAAATCTGTGCTTTTATACATGTTCGATGTTTGTTAATGAATTATGGGAGTGTTTTCATATTGAAATACGCAAAATGGAACGAACGTACAATCAACATAGAACGATTAGAACGAAGTGAATTTCAACGATTATATGAAGCTGCCAAAAAAGGAGATGTTTATTGCGTAGGCTGTCAGAAAAATGTTTTCCTTTATCTTGGTATTCAGCATCCACCTCATTTTTTTCATCAGTATCCAAATGAGAAGTGTTCATGTATTCATCAGAAAGCTAACATTTTCGTTGAGGCAAATGTAACAAAAGAAAAGGAATACGTGGAAAAAGGCGGATTTCGACTTCCAAAAGGAAGAATGATTCAAGAGGATGTAAGAGAAGACATCACCACGTTTAAGACATCAAGAAAAGCAGTTATTCAAAAGCCGATACAATTACATAGAGTACATTCTACTCTATCTGACATCATGAAGCTAGATCAAGAGCAGCAAAAAGCAGTGGAAATCATTGAAGGACCTGTGCTTGTCCTTGCTGGTGCAGGAAGTGGAAAAACGAGAGTTCTTGCCTCCCGTACTGTTCATATGATCAAAAAAGGAATCGACCCAAAAGAGCTGATGCTTGTCACTTTTACACAAAAAGCCGCTCAAGAAATGAAAGAGCGAATCACCTTATATTTAAAACAAGAAAACATTGCAGCAAATCTACCACTCACTGGGACCTTTCATAGCATTTTTTATCGAATTTTATGTCATCACAACCCATCGTTTTTAGAAAAATCAAGTCTTATCAAATGGGACTGGCAAAAAGAGCAATACATTCTTCCAAAATTAAAAGAATTAGGTATCGAAGAAAAGGAATTTGCCTTTGATCAAGCCCTACAGCAAATCAGCTATTGGAAAAACATGATGATAACACCAAAGGACATAAAGTCGAAAGATAAATGGGAGGAGCAAACGAAAGAAATATATGAGCATTATGAAATGGTGAAGAAAGAACAGAAAACCTTTGATTTTGACGATATGCTTATCAAAGCCTATGAGCTTTTAAAAGAAAACCCAACGATTTTGGCGAAATATCAAAAACGTTTTCGATATTTTTTTATTGATGAATTTCAGGATATAAACCCGGTTCAATACGAATTAATGAAAATGTTATCTGACCATACAAAAAATGTGTTTGCCGTTGGTGATGATGATCAAGCCATTTACAGCTTTCGCGGAAGTGACCCGACCATTATTTTAAATTTTAAAAAGGATTATCCAACAGCCAACGTCATTCAGCTAAAAATGAATTATCGATCAAGTCGTGAAATCGTAAGCTGTGCTCAAGACGTTATATCGAAAAACAAAACTCGATATAAAAAAGAAATCATCGCTCAGTTTTCTACTGAAGATAAACCCATTTTCTTTTTTCCTTATGATGAAGAAGAAGAAGCGACGATGATCGTCAATGATATGAAAGAACAAATTCAAAAAGGAAAAAGTCCAAATGATTTTGCCATTCTTTATCGAACACATTCGATGGCTCGAGCAATATTTGAGCGACTCAATGAATCAAGCATTCCGTTTCAAGTTGAAAAGGATTTTGAATCGTTTTATGAGAAAAAAATGATTAAAAGTATCCTATCTTTCCTTCGATTAAGTATAAATCCAGATGATCCATATGTAGTAAGTGATTTATTGTCAGCTCTTTTTATTAAACAATCCGCTTTAAACGATTTAAAAGCATTAGCGATATTAGAGGATTGCTCTTTCATTGAAGCATTGCCGAAGCTAAAAGGGCTTCAACCCTTTCAGGTGACAAAATTAAAAAAGGTGAAAAGCATTTTACCAACTTTAAAGGACATGAAACCAATTCATGCTCTTGATATCATTGAAAAAGATTTAGGCTTTTTAGATTTTGTAAAAAAGCGTGGACATGAAGGAAATAAGCTAGAAAAAGGATCTGATGAAATTCGTGACTTGAAGGTAGCATCAAGAAAATTTAAAACTGTTCAGGAATTTTTAGAGCATGTTGATCATATGGTGGCCAAATCAAAGGAAATGAAAAATCAACCATTAAAACGTGGTGTTCAATTAATGACCATTCATCGAGCAAAAGGCCTTGAGTTTGATCATGTCTATATTCTCTCATGTGTTGATGGTGGCATACCACACGATTATGCGCTTGAACAATTACGAGAAGGGGAAAATACTTTTTTAGAAGAGGAAAGAAGATTAATGTATGTAGCTATTACACGTGCTAAGCATTTTGTTGCCTTATCTCTTCTAGAAACACGACGCGGAAAAACAGCAAACCCATCGCGATTCATTCGTCATATGATTGAAAACAATGAAAATAAAAACAAATGAGACCAGGCTTCTCTACCTGATCTCATTTGTTATTTTTTCTTATTATTTAACATATTCGCGATTGTGTTAAAGTCTAATTTCTCTTTCCCGCCAACAATCGATTCAACAATTTTATCTTCAAGCTGCTTTGGTACTCTTTTATTCGCTAATTGTGAAACACGTTTTACAACATCTCGAACTGTTTTTTCATCTTTAAAGTTGGCATGCTGTAATGAGTTGGCTAATTCAAAAACATCCTTCATATTAACGCCAGTTTTATTTTCTATGTTTTTGAAAAATTTGTTATCCATCCCTATTCCTCCTTACGTGATGTAATATTCTATGACAGGATGAAGTAAGAGTGACAAATGGATGATTTTTTTTATAATAAGAGAAGAAAAGAGCACTTGGAAAGATCATGTAGAGACCCCTCAACTTGAGGGGACTCTCCATCCTTTTATCAGCACTCACCTTTAGTCAAATACGGTCTTTCAAAAAAGAAGCTTACGGACAATCATGTCCGTAAGATCTCGTCATTAATGAACAAACGCAGCACCGACGATGATTAATAAGATGAATAGAACAACGATTAACACAAATGTGTTACCGTAGTAACCACCGCCATAACCATAGCCGCCATAACCGCCGCCACAGTATCCATAACCCATAACGTGAGCACCTCCTCTTTATATCTTCACTATAATGTATGTGATTACGTTAAAAATGGAATAGACACATGTATTGGGTATTTGCGGATTTTTTGGGTTTTCGAAGAAATTATTTGTTTAGCAGAATAAATAAGGGGGAAAGATTTACTTTAATTACAATACTTTATAGATTTTTCGTCCATTTTGATTGATGCTTTTTCAACCATCCTTCAATGTTCTGAGCACTTCTTTCCATCTCTTTTTCAAAATTTTTGGCATTGTTCTCTAACTCTTTTAACTCCTTGTCTTTTTGTCTCATCCATTCATGACACTTTTTTTGAACATTGTCGTGTTCTCCATAAACATTTCTTATCCATTTTGAAAATTCGCTTTCAAATTTGCCCATGTTTAACTCCTTTCATGGAGTATTTTTTGTAAAAACAAAATCCCCATTACGGGGATTAGGATAACTTGTATTTTTTCCCACAGCCACAGCCGCTTTTTTTCTTTTTCTGAACAGGCTGTTTCTTTTGTGAGGAAGAACTATATATTACTCTCGTATTACCTTTTGAAACGTTTTTTTTCATATTAATCCTTCCCTTCTACTTTAGTTTATGAAGGATGTCATCTTTTTGACTTCAGCGAATATACTAACTTTTATTCTTCTTTTTTAGTTGGATTTTGATTTTTCATTTCGGATTTAAGATTGCTTATAAACCAAGAATCTTCAACATATTCGTCATTATCCATAGGTTCTGGATTGTAGTTCTTAAGTTTTTCCCTTAACTCTTTATTTTCTTTTTCTAATTCGGCATAGCGATCAAGATTTATATGTTGATATTTTGAAAGTAATTCCTTTAAGACGATATTTTCGCTTTCAATCTGTTCAACCCTTTTTGCATTCATATTCGTTCGGTTTTCTTCATAATCCATCAGCTTTGCTTGTGTACGCGCTAACTCAGCCTGTAGGTTCTGAATTCTTCCTTTAAGAATTTTGATTGTTTCAAATTCGTTTCGATTCATTCGAAGCTTCACTCCCTTTACTTTTTAATATTAAACAAACCTCCCTATTAATAAAAAATTCAATAACTTTTTCTTTTATGTCATTCGCACAAAAATTCCGCTAATATCACAGACACATAAAATGGGTTTAATCATACTATACAGTAGACCCGATACCTAAATGGGAAATTTTTTAGTTAGGAGGAAAAGACGTGAGTCATAAAGATAAAAAAGAAAAAGTTTGTATTAAAGCTCGCAAAGTGTTCGACTGGGTTACTCGTCAAGTGGACTTACCAGTAATCAGTAAATCTGATGACAACCTGAAAGACTTTTTTAAATGTGATGGAACAACAATCGAAGACATTTGTGCATTTTTAGACCAACAAAATGACCCAAATGATTTCACTGTTCTTTGTAAAATTGATGAAGATTCAATCATTTGTCAGGAAATCATTCAACCAGAAGGACGTCTTAATGTAACCGTCACATTACCAAATGGTGATGAAGTGACACTTCAAAAAGTAAAGGTACTAGTAAAAGGGCTCGCAAACATTTTCATTTTAGACGAAAATGATAAAGTTATTTGCAAATCGAAAAAACCTATCACTTTTGTGACAGCACAAACGTTCATTCTTTGTGCACCAAATGGTACAGATGTCGAATGTGAAGTAACATTTTCTGAATGCGACGCTTCCCTTATCTGCACAGATGATTTCCAACAATTAGATGTATCCATTACTCTTTGCTTAGACGTTCAAGTCGAGGCAGACGTCAAATTAGAAGTTGAAGCAAAAATTTGTAAACCACGTGAAGAAGATATTCAAGCTATTGATATTTGCCCTGATAAAAAATTTCCACCTCAATGTCCAGAAGTTTTCCCAGCTCGATAAATCCATTAGAAAGGCTGCCTGTTTAAGCAGCCTTATTTTTCTTTATGAAATGAAATAAAAGTTTATGACATACATATGAATTAAAGAAATCGAATAATAAACAGAGCATGAAAGGAGGAAAACTTTTGGAGCGTGATCCTTCTAAACAAAAAGGAAATAAAGATCGATACTTGCAGCTTGAACAAAAGATAATTCATTATCGATCAGAAGCAGCCAATTATGAAAAGAAAATACAAGAGCTTAAGCAGCAATTGAAAAAAGAACAAACCCGAAATCAATATTTGCAAAAAAGGTTAGTCGATACTCAGAAATATAATATCGAAAATTATGAAAAGAAAATCTTACAATTAGAAGAACAACTAATTCAAATGGAAGTGGAATTAGAAGAAGAAAAAAAACAAAAAGAAGAATTATTGAAGATAAAACCTAAAGATGAGCCGAAAGAAATAAAGATTGAGCCCGTGTATTCTTTTCAGGCTCATTTTACTTATTCAACCATCCTACCTTCTTCGGATGAAGATACAATTAGTGTAATTGGAGATTTTATCATTCAAAATACTGGAAATCAACCGTTACATGATCTTATCCTTTGCCTTCGAATTACACCTAAAGAGGCTGGAAAATTAAGCGGTAAAATCATCATGAATTCTAAACACAAAAAAGATTTTCATCATGATTCACCAATCCTGCAGTGGGAGTTTTTACACGATGATTGGATGAAGAAAGTCAAAACGACTGGTGAATACTGGATTAAACCTTTTGGTAAGACCAATTTTTCTTCGAATGAAACGATTGTTTTTTCAGGTTTTGAAGTTAAATTAAAAAAACCTGAGAATCAAAATAGTGTCATTATCGATGGATTTATTTATTGTAAAGAAATCCCTAAAGGAAACCATGCTTTAAATAATATTGCGGTGAATTTCTAATCATTTTCTATTTGAAGGCTGTCTCAAAATAAAATAGTCAGACCCTACAATACAATATATAAGAATCAATTTAAAGGTGAAATAGTACTATATATTGTGTAAATGTGTGAGACAGACTCTTTTGAGACAGCCTTAATTATGTAGGTGTTCAAATAAGCATACTTCTCCTTTCATTTTCATTAGTTCAGTTAAAAGCTAATGTTCATTTTCGCTACACAAGAGCTCGCTTTCCACTGGCGGTTAGGGAGTCTCCTCTTCTTTGAATGCGTCTGTGGGTTTCACATATTAGCTTTTCCCTCATGAATCTGACTCCTTTCGCTCAATCAAAAATTCTTTCCCATAGAAACAACGAACTTTAACACAGCCCTTTCTTTAAATCCCTGCCTAAATTATTTGAACAAAAATCTATGTTTTTGAGACAAGCAATGAAATATGTGACATACACTCTTTCTACTGAGTTGCATACAAAATAAAGAATACCTAAATAACAAGGAGACGAATGATGAAAGAAAAAAATATCCATCCTCACCATCACTCCGTCAATCGTTTCGAACGAAATAAATTAAATCAACACAGAAGCTTTATAATTTGGCTTACTGGTCTTTCAGGTTCTGGAAAAAGCACGCTAGCCAATTTACTTTTGAAGCACTTACACATAAATGGAATTCGATCATATTTGTTAGATGGTGATAATTTACGTAGTGGGCTAAATCAAGATTTATCTTTTACAGCTGATGATCGTCGTGAAAATATTCGGCGTACAGCTGAAGTCGGGAAGCTGATGATTGATGCAGGATTAGTCGTGATCACAGCATTTATTACCCCATTTGAAAAGGAGCGACAATTCATCAAAAGTCTTTTAGGAAAAGATGTCAAAATAGTTTATGTTCAATGTTCATTAGAAGAATGTGAAAGAAGAGACCCAAAAGGTTTATATAAAAAAGCAAGAAAAGGAGAAATCCAAAACTTTACCGGAATATCACAACCATTTGAAACTCCAGTTAATCCAGACCTTACTATTAATACATCTTCATCTTGTATTGAAGATTGTTTAAATAACCTTATTCATTTTATTACTCCAGAATTGTCAATTAAAAAGGAGGAGGCTGATAAAGAATGATCCTTCCACATGGTGGTGTTTTAATCAATCGATTTAATCAGGATATAAGCTTTTCCAATATTTCTTATGAGGTAGAATTAGATGAAATGGCGAAATCGGATTTTGAGCTAATTTGTAATGGAGCTTATAGCCCTCTATCTGGTTTTATGAGTCATGCAGACTATCAATGTGTATTACACAACATGGAGTTATCGGATAAAACCGTTTGGACGATCCCTATTACACTTCCTGTTTCTAGAGATCTTGCTCTCTACATTCCAATTGGAGTAAATGTAAAGCTTACCTATAAAGGAGACCTTTTAGGAGTAATGACTTTACAAGAAAAATATGAACCAGACAAAAGAATCGAAGCAAAAAAAGTGTTTTTAACAACAGATAAAAATCACCCAGGAGTGAAAAAGCTATTTCAACGTGGAGAGGTCTATTTATCAGGGCCAGTATACCAACTTTCAAAAACAAAACATTCATATCCTTATTCCACCTCCCCTCAAGAAATACGGAAAGCGATCGCTGAAAAAGGATGGAAATCCATTGTTGGTTTTCAAACTAGAAATCCTATCCATCGCGCACATGAATATATACAAAAGTGCTCATTAGAAATGGTTGATGGACTTCTTCTACACCCGCTCGTTGGTGAAACAAAAAGTGATGATGTCCCTGCTTCCATTCGGTTAAAAAGCTATGAAATTCTAATCAAACATTACTATCCAAAAGAACGAGTTATCATAGGACTTTTTACTGCTGCGATGCGTTATGCAGGTCCAAGGGAAGCTGTTTTTCATGCGATTGTAAGAAAAAACTTTGGTTGTACTCACTTTATAGTCGGAAGAGATCATGCAGGTGTTGGAAATTATTATGGAACGTATGATGCACAAAAAATTTTTTCTACCATTAATCAAAATAAACTAAACATTACACCAATCTTTTTTGAACATAGCTTTTACTGTAAAAAATGTAAAGCGATGGGAACAACGAAAACATGTCCACATGACAAAACAAATCACGTGACACTTTCTGGTACAAAAGTTCGTGAAATGTTATGCTCTGGCCTAAAACCACCTAAAGAATTTACAAGACCTGAAGTAGCTGAGTATTTAGCCAATACTTTAAGAAAATAATTAATTCAATTTAAAACCTTTTTGTACCATTTATCTTTCCATATAAGATAGGAAACTGAAACTTTAAATAGGTGATAAAAAGTTATGATTTCATTAGTTTTACTATGTTGTATTATTCTTTTTATGTTTGTATCCATGATAAATGAATGGCTGGAACCTGCAGTAGCCATATTTTTAGCTTTATCCCTTCTAACCATTTTTGGAATCATCTCACCCATTGAAGCCTTATCCGGGTTTTCAAACACTGGGGTCCACACTGTTGCTTTATTACTCATTTTAGGTACAGCTATTCATTATAATGGGGTATTTGATCACTATTCAGAAAAGCTATTAGGTTCTGTGAAAAATATCCCTATTGTTCTTACCCGAATGATGTTACCAGTTCTTTTCTTTTCAGCCTTTATGAATAACACCCCAGTAGTCTCTATGCTCACACCTATTGTTAGAAAGTGGGGAATTAATAGAGGAATTTCACCATCTAAATTATTAATCCCACTATCCTACGCAGCAATCCTAGGGGGTACTATTACACTTATTGGAACTTCCACTAATCTAATAGTTAACGGCCTACTTCTGAAAAAAGGATTAAATGGATTTTATTTATTTGAATTTTCCTTAATTGGTATTCCTCTTTCTTTAATAGGCTTACTTTATTTCATAACGATTGGACATCATCTTCTTCCGAACCGGAAAATAATGACTCAAATGATCCAACAAAATAGTCATGATTATCTCTTTGAATTTAAAGTGTTAAAAAAATCTCCGCTAATTGGAAAAACAGTTTTAGAAGCAAACTTAAGAAAATTAAATAATCTTTTTTTAGTTAAAATCATTCGGCATGACCAATCGATTGTACCAGTTGGACATCATGAATCCATTCAAGCTAACGATCGATTAATTTTTTCTGGAAGTGCAAATAAAATAGTTAGCATTCAATCAATACCGGGAATGGAGCTTATAACAGACGAAGAAAACATCACAAATTTTCAACAAAATAATGAGGTAATAGAAGTAATCATTTCTCACAATTCCCCTTTAATTGGAAAAAAAATTAAAGATAGTCAATTTCGATCTAAGTATCATGCAGCAATAATTGCGATTAGAAGAAACAATGAAAATATCACATCAGGTATTGGAGGAATTACCTTAAAAACCGGTGATACATTGCTTTTATTAACTGGCCCAGATTTTATCAAGTCATGGTCTAACTCAGAGGATTTTTATCTAATCTCACCTGTTGAAGATCAGCTATTTCGAAAAAAGAAACAAAGACTTGTTTTCTTTATATTGCTAGTTTTTTTACTCATCGTATCATTAAATATTTTCCCTATTTTAAAGGCAGCTATGTTATCGGTCCTAATGTTATTTTTAACAAAATCAATTACCGTACATGAAGCATATAAATCCATGAACTGGAGTGTAATTATTATTATGGGAGCTTCAATTGGAGTTGGGACAGCAATTGAGAAAACGGGACTATCTATCATTCTAGCTGATTTCATTGTAGAATTGGCAATTCCCTTTGGATTAGCAGCCACTGTAATCCTTTTTTATATGACTACAACTTTATTAACTGAATTAATTCAGAATATAGCAGCTGCAGCTATTATGTTTCCAATTGGCTATGACATCGCCTTGCAAATAAATCAAGATCCAAAGCTTTTTGCCATCGTTACAGCAATTGCAGCTTCTTGCAGCTTTATTACTCCAACCGGATATCAAACAAATCTTCTTGTATTTAGTCCTGGCAGCTATCGATTTTCTGATTATGTAAAAGTTGGATTGCCTTTAAGTATTATAACCATGTTGTTAACGACCTTTATTGTGTTAGTATTGTATTCTTGAGTTGAAAAGGTAGTGGATAAAATCACATTTTATTCATATTTCCAATAATCTTTATTAATAAAAAAAGTCTGTTGCCAAAACAACAGACTTTTTTATTACCTACTTCTTTTTTCTGATACATACTTTTATAATATCTTTTTCCAATACCTTCCAAAATACATCAACTGGTTTCCCCCGATCATTTCCAGGCCCTGGACGCGTACCTCTATTTTGAACACTTGGTGTACCTTCACATAAAACAGCAAAACCTACAATTTTAAATTCATCCCCTTCATTAGCATCCTTTCGATCGATTACACATTGAAATGGGCGTTCATCTGTAATAATGGCTTTCTCTTGTGTCCCATCTTCCAATACTTTTGTATACTCAAATGATTTTTTAACTTTTCCACAGATGATAACCTTTTCCGGACATACTTCCTCAATGACTGGGCCTATTACTTCAGTATTTACATTTTTTATCGTATTCTTTCCTTTGTCTAATGCAGGTGGAACGAGCTGAGTTACAAACTCTACCGTAATTTGGCAACAAGTTTGTGGGTTTGCTTTGGGGCATTTTTTGGCCAATTGAATTTCTCCTCCCATATAGATTAGTTTGAAAATTGTTGATGTTTAATTCGCTTTCTTTATAAAATATGGGGGAATATCCAAAAGCGGGATAGGTCGTTTCCCTATTTTTCTGTGAAATTAATCTTACCTTATAAATAGTAATCTATACAGATATGTAAACAAAAAGACTATATGAATCAATAGATTCTTATAGTCTTTTAAATTTGCTCGAAAAAATTATTCAACTTTTCGGATACAAACCTTAATAATATCCTTTTCTAATACTTTCCAGAACACATTAACAGGAGAAGCAGTGTTGTTACCAGGCCCAGGACGTGTTCCCATATTTTGAACTCGAGGTGCACCTTCACAAAGGACAGCACTTGAAACAACCATAAATTCGTCACCCTCATTTGCATCATCCCGATCAATGACGCATTGGAAAGGTCTCTCATCTGTTATCATGTTTCCTGGAATTTGTGTTCCATCTTCTAGTACTGCGGTATATTCAAACGTTTTCTTTACTTTTCCACAAACAATGACCTTTTCAGGACATACTTCTTCAATCACAGGACCTATTACCTCTGTACTTACATTTTGAATTGTTAGATCTTGTAAATCTAATGCAGGTGGAACAAGTTGAGTTTTAAATTCGACTACGATTTGACAGCATGTTTGAGGGTTAGGAATAGGACAAACAGTCGTTGTCGTAGTGGTTGTTGTGGTAGATGTGGTGGTTGTTGTCGTCGTTGTGGTTGTCGTCGTTGTTGTGGTTGTTGTCGTCGTTGTCGTCGTTGTCGTTGTTGTGGTTGTTGTCGTTGTTGTGGTTGTTGTCGTTGTTGTGGTTGTTGTCGTTGTTGTCGTTGTTGTCGTTGTTGTCGTTGTTGTCGTTGTTGTCGTTGTTGTCGTTGTTGTCGTTGTTGTCGTTGTTGTCGTTGTTGTGGTTGTTGTCGTTGTTGTGGTTGTCGTCGTCGTTGTGGTTGTCGTCGTTGTTGTGGTTGTTAAATCATTAAAGTCTGCAGCTACACATTCACTTTCGTCATCCGGTCCAATCCCTTGAAAATGTAATCCAACCGTCATAAATTGTGATTCTTCAAACGGAACTGGAGAACAAATAATAAATGTAGCTGATTCGCCTGGATCAATTCTTTCTGTTTCGGACGTAAAGCTGTGAATAATTGTAGAATTTGAAAGACAGCTCCCTGGACAAGTCCCTCCCGTTAAAGTAGCCGGTGCCCCTGGACCAGATACAAGTTCAAATTCTCCATTATCTCCTGGATTGTCCACTACTAAACATAGAGAACCAATAAATCCCTCACTCAATGAACTGTTTTCAACTTCAACTTCAGCACACCCAGCATTTGGGCCGCTTTCAATAATTGTTACTGTAACAGTTGCCTCTAAAATTTCACCATTAGGGCCTGTTCCGCTAACATTTGCAACAACTGGCATAAAAGTTTTCCACTCCTTTAAATAATTTAATAAAGGTACAAAATAATTACCTTATAAATCTGTTTTCGAAAATATAATATGTTTACAAATGTAAAGTGCGTGGATTTTTAACTATTTAATAATAAGTGGAATGATAAATATCAAATTTGTATCATTTATTTAAGACAATTATTAATCAATCAAAAATTAATGATGTCTTAAACAATAGAATTTCCTTAAAATTCCTCCAATTCCTTTAAGTCTTCTACTTATCTCTAACACAACTTTTTTTCATCTACATATAAATATCGTTAGAAATATTTTGCCGACGTAAATCTGAATAAAAACTACTTAATAAAGGGTGTGTGAAATGCGGAGAGCTGTAGTAGTATTCGTAGAGGATAAAAGACGGTTGTTACTTCAATTGGGATGCTTATATACCTCTCTTAAATATATAAAATCAAGAGATACGGACCTTGTTGTATTCGGAACAAAGGAAGCTTTAAACAAAATTCCGAATGACTGTATAAAAGTAGAATGTGATATAGCGAGTGATCCACCTGAATTTCTCCAATATCGTTTTATTAATTCCATAAGTTGCTTAACAGGAAAGCAAGCAAATTTTTTAGATAAATATGACTATATTTTAAGAACTGATGCGGATACATTTTTAACTCCTGCATGGAATTCCTTTTATCCTAAATTTTATACTGTGGGAAATGGTGGCTACGTCAACGATGAAGAAACTCGTTCAAACTTAAAAAGAATTGCATCGCATTTTAAATTACGTCATCAAGGATTACACAATCTCGGATCAACTCATTACGGAAATGCAAAGTTAGTTAGAGAAGTTTGTAAGCTTGCAACACCTCTAACGGCTTATATCTTGACAGAGGAATTTAAAAATAAAAGAGGAAAGTGGCCAGGATGGTTTAAAGGAGTTTCAACAATGTATGGATGTGAAATCGCAACTAACCATTTAGTAGATCACATTAATAAAGACTCAAAACTTGATTTTGGTAGCGCATCTTCGGAATCAATTCATAAGCATCCACATATTCACTGTTGGCATACGAGCAATATGTTTTCTAAATCTCAATTTACGGCTGGTAAATATGACCATTTAAAAACTGATCATTTAAACATCAATTTAATTAAAAATTATTGTTTGTTTATTGCCTTAAAATCAAAACAATATTTCAAGATTTAATTATATAAACGATATTAATTGCCGTTTAATCATTTATTGCATAGTACCAACTTAACAAAGTCCTGCATACTATACAAATGATTTGATTTCATTTGAATAAATAAAAGGTGAGGGAAAATGGAATGGATATTATTATTTCATCAGCAACCCATCGTTCAGGCTCAACACTTTTACAGCGTATTTTTAATGTTAGAAAAAAAACTTTAATATGGGGAGAACAGGATGGTCTTATAACTTTTTTTCACAAAATTTATAGGAACTTAAGGCATTATTCAGTTAATTTAAAACTACAGCATCAAAATTATTTTAACAATGATGAAGATCCTAACTATTGGATAGCTTGTATGAATCCAGAATTAGAGTTTGTTGAAAATGCTATTACGAATTCCCTTAAAGTCTTACTTGAATCTTTATATGAACAGTACAGAGGTGATCATGACATTATTGGTTTTAAAGAAGTAAGGTATGGTGAAAATGAATTAAACTTATTTAGAAAGTGCTACCCAAATACAAAGATCATCCTACTTGTTCGAAACCCGATTAATGTTTGGAAAAGCATGCTTGGAGCAGGTTTAGGAAATAACGTAGCTAATTTCACAAAAAAATGGAATAAAAACGCTTCATATTACCTTCAATTACAGAAAAAAGATCCTAACTCTATCCTATTAAAATATGAAGATATCGTAAATAAAGATGAAAAGACACTTAATATCATTTCCGAATTAGGAAAGATTTCACTAAATGAAATAGACACGGTTTTATCTAAAAAAATTTCCAGTACCCCTCGACCTATTACAGATGCAGATAAAAAATTTATCATTAATCAATGTAAAGAAAATATGCAACAATACGGATACCTTTAGAAGTCAATATAATTTACGAATACACTTAACTTATTCTTGTTTATTAGAACTTTACCCTTAATATGGAGGTTAAGTACCTCCTTTTTTTATGCAATAAAAAATGTGTTAAGTAATTGGTTATTTTGAAGTTTTATTTAAATCTGTATTTCTTTTTTGATATACAAATAACTAAAATTTATTTAATCTGTCCAAACCACATCTAACAAAACTCATATATTACTTAAAAAGGGGTATCACAGATTCAAATAACTTCCTCCCCTTTTTAAATTTACTTTGATTAATGAATCAAACACAAAGAGAAATAGTACTAAAGATTTTAATAAATAACAATTAACTCTCACTAATTAAGAATACTGATTCCTTAAATAAAACCATCAACTCTATTTATGTAAAGGAGATTATAAAATGCCATATTATAGTTTTGTGTTGTTATGTTATAACAACTGGAACCTTACTGAGCAAGCCATCATGACATTACTTGATTCATTTAGCTCAAGACATAAAAAGAGAGGAATCGAATTAATTGTTGTTAACAATGGTTCAATAGACGAAACAAAAACATCAATTGAAAAATTAAAAAAGACTTACAGTCACGAAGTCGAAATTATACCGGTTCATTTAAAGGACAACATGGGGTATCCAGTTGGTGTTAATAAGGGACTTGCAAATTGTAGAGGACAAATTATTACAGTTTTAAATAATGATTTAGTCTTTCCTAGTAATTGGTTTGACGGAATTGTTCATGCACTAGAAAATAATAGCTCAATTGGTGTAGCTGCACCTTTTTTATCTTATGGATCAGGTCCAGAAAATGTAAAAGAGAAATTTGATTCACAAGAAGAGATGAAAGAGTTTGCCAAACAATTCATGGAAAAAAATAAAAAAAGGATTATATATACTCAAAGAATAATAGGTGCTTGCCTATCTTTTAGAAAAGAGCTGTTAAACTTGATAGGTGGGAATGATTTTTGGTTTGGATTAGGTCACTTTGATGACGATGATTGGTCATTACGTGCAGGTATTACGGGATATAAATTAGCGATTATTGGCGCCTCATTTGTTGAACATATAGGAACAGTAACATTTCGTCAAGATCAAAAAACATTAAGAGCATCATTAAGGGCAAACCGAAAAAAATTTGAAATGAAATGGAGTAAATCAGGCATTTCTCCAGGTAAAAGAAAAGAAATTATTGACAATACAGAATATTCAAAGGATAAACATTTTTTCCCTCTAAAAAAGGATGATTTTAATAATCCTTCATTCCGAAATAATCATAACCAAAAGAATATGAAAGAAAACATACTATTGGTAGCTGACTGGACAAATGATTTTTCCCAATGGAAAAACAAATTAGTAGAAATTAATAATCTTTTACTTTCCAAAAATAAATATGATTTATATTTGTGGGTTCCTACCACCTATTTTTCAAAAATAGAAGTTAAACAAGAGATTGAAAAAATGATTGACGTTAATTCCTCTCATATTCATTTTGTTTTTGACGAAATTTATCCAGTTGATATTATGAATTTTCTTATTAAATATCAGATCTTTATAGCTGTCGAAGGTGACTATGTAAATAGATATTTTAAATATTTATTGGAAAACACACCTGTACGGATTTTTAATTGACTTCAAGGAGGATTATGAAATGGAGATTATTGGATTAATTCCATGTGCCGGAAAAGGAAGTAGACTAGGACTTCCATTTTCTAAAGAAATGTTTCCTATTGTTCATCATAAAAAATACACTCCCATAATTTATTACACAATTAATGCCATGAAAGAGGCTGGTCTTAAACATCTTATTTTTACAATAAACCCCAACAAAGGAGATCTTCTAAAATATTTAGGTAACGGTAGTCAATTTGATATGAAGTTTACGTATTGTGTTCATCCAGAACCCCGCTCCTTACCCGAATCTTTATATGAGGCAATGCACCTTATTCAAAATAAACAAGTTGTTTTTGCAATGCCTGATACGTATGTTCAACCAACTAATTTTTTAAAGATTTTAATGAAAGACCACTTTTCTGATCAAGACCGAGCTGCAACTTTGGCTTGTTTTGAAACAAACAATCCAAGTAAATTTGGAATGGTAGATTATAAGGAAAATAAAGTATTTGAAATTATAGATAAGCCCTCCAAATCTAAATTGAAATGGATGTGGGGAGCAATCGTTTGGAATCATGAATTCACTCTTGAACTAAAAAAATTTGTTGAAAGTCAAGAGAATCATAATAATTCGTCAGGAGAGTTAACCCTAACTGATTCTTTTAAAAACCTTATTCAAAACAATAAAGTTTTTTGCTATAGATTCTTTAATGGTACTTATAGAGATTTGGGAACGTATGACGAAATTAAAGAATGGATAAAATCTTGTAATTAAATATATATAATCTTTAAAATAATCTTCTTTCATGATTATTATTTTTTTTTGGTCAAAGTATGCTTCCTTAATTTCTTAAAATTTAACCCTAGTATAAATTTATTATTTATTCATATAAATTCTAACGTGACTAATTTCTATAAGGAATGGTAAAAGGAGGCATAACGAATGAAAGTTGCCCTTCTAACCATGTTTAATGGTTTGGATAGTACTTATTCATTAGTAAACGTTGTAGCAGAACAAATTCGTATGATGCTAAATGATGATATCAAACCGATTATGCTTGTCAGTGAAAGCTGTCCGCTTGACCAACGATATGGAATTTTCTTAGACGAACGGATTGAGTGGAGAAAAGTAGTTAATCATGTAAATGAGAAACAAATACATTGGAGAGATTACTCACAACCAAGTGGAAAGGTACATGATTCTTTTTTCCGAGAGGCTGATATAGTTGCTGATGATTTAGTGGAAAAATTATCGGATGTAAACGTATGTATTATGCATGATATCCATTATCAAGGTTGGCACTTACTTCATAATGTAGCCATTCGAAAAGCACAAGAGCAATTACTAAACTTAAAATTTATAGCCTTTACACATTCCGCTCCTGCCAATCGACCTCCAAATCCAAAGTGGCCATTTTCCGCACGTTATACACCAATGCCTAATACTATTTATGTCTACCCAACACAGTCTGGTATTCCTGCACTTGCCAAACAGTATAATGTTCCGGAAGGACTATGTAGACCAGTAAACAATAGTCTTGATTTATTAAATTTCATGAGTGAAGAAGTGAATGTACTATCAAAAGAAACAGATATCCTTTCACCTGATATTCTTGTTATTTATCCTGGAAGATTAACGACTGGTAAGAAGTTTGAAAAAGTGGCAGCACTATGTGGCGCTATTAAAAAAACAAGTGAAAAAACAGTAAAGGTTATCTTTTGTGATTTTCCAAGCAGTGATATCTCAACTAAAAAATATAAAACCCTTATTCGATCATCAGGTACATCCTTTGGTTTAGACTCAGAGGATATGTTTTTTACGTCAGATATTAAATCCTTTCAACACGGATTTCCAAGAAACGGTGTATTAGAGCTGTTTTCATTGTCAAACCTTTTTATTTGTCCATCTTTTTCTGAATCTTTTGGCTTAACCGTCTTAGAGGCCGCTAGTAAAGGAAATTTTATTGTGTTAAACGAAAGGGTACCAGCACTAGAAGAGTTAGGAAAAAATTTAAATTCTTATTTTATGAAATGGGACGCAAGAAACTTTGGTTATAATACTCATGAAAAATATCACCCATCTGAAAGAGCCTATTTAGAGGAGCATGCCCAAATAATTGTTAATTTAATGCGTGAAAATCAAGTTCTTCATGCAAAAACAATGGCCAGAAAGCGATATAGTCCTCAATGGATCTGGGATAACCAGTTAAAGCCTATATTACAATTCTTATAATTTTCCACTTTAAAAAAAGCTGCTTCCTTATATGAGGTAGCAGTTTTTTTAAAGGGAGTTAACATTTTTCTTTTTTTACCGGGAATAATTCTGGACATTGAGGTGGTAACTTGTCTGGAGGACATTCAACTAATTCAAGCGGAAGATCTTCACGCTCTTTACAAACTTCAGCATCAATTTCAAGTTTGATGTCTGCAGTCGTTAAAACATCGACACAAATAACAATGGAGATATCAAGTTCTTCAAAACAACCTTTTTTCGAACAAATTAAATCTGCTTCACATTGAAAAAAGGTTACTTCACACTCAGCTTCTGTTCCTTCTGGGGCACATAATAAAAATGTTTCTACGACTGTAAATGGGATGGGATTTGAAATGCATAAAGTAAATCCAAACGAGTTTAATACTTCAATGACCACAAAACCTTGAACAACTACTAACACTTTTTTTAATTTGACAGTTTCACCTGATTTTAATGTTACTTTAACTTCTTTTCCTTCTAAAATTTGAGCTTTACAATTGAATGAATCCTTTTTGTCTGGGTCTAACGGATTCCCATGTTTATCGGTTAATATACATTCAATAATGGTTTTCCGCTTTTTAATGAGTTTACATGGATCTTCTATTTTCCAATCACAATCATCATTACATTCTTTAAAGGATAATTCATCAAATACGATTGTCGGTACTTCAATTCGACTTCTAATCCAGTCAAAAACTTTAGGTGTTTTAATACAAACCTGTTCTATATAATTCATTTTAGACCTCCTTTCCTATTAACATTTTGGTTTTTTCTTCTTTTCCTTCACACAGATTTGAATGATATCTTTCTCTTTCAAGTTAAAGGCGACCTTACAATCTGACTCATTATCTTTCCTGAAATTATCTTCTTTTTCGAAAACTTGACATATAATTTTTTTGTCGAAAATCTCAAATTTATCCCCTTCCTTAGAATTGACATCGTCTATTAAACATTGAAATGGTACTTCATCAATTAGAGTATGATTCTTCTTTTTTATACCATTGACAATCGCTGTATAAGTAATGGTTTTCCTTAAAAAGCCACAAATAACAACTGCATCTTTACATACTTTTTCAATTTCAGCAAATAGCTCTTTTTTCACTTTTGTCGATCCTTTTTTTGCAGGAGGAACTAATTGCGTATTGTGCTCTAAAATAAATGTGCAGCATCCACGTTTCTTTTCTGGGAACGGTGAAATGCATTTAAACTTTAATGGAACAGGATTTACATTCTTACCTCGACTTTTATGCATCTATTCACCAACTTCCTTTCAGTATAGTTCTTATATATTAAATTAACTTTTGGTATAAAATGTGCTTTAATTGGATGAATTTAGGCATAGGTACATACCCTCAAAGTTAAAACGTATCTTCTCCGCAAAAGTGCTAATTTTGAAAAGTTCTTTTTCAAGTAAGAACATTAAAGATATGGAGTGAATAAATTGAAAAAGGAATAATTTTTGTAGAACAATTCCTCTCACATACGGGAAAGTAGAGGTGAAAATTTTGGGGAATACATCCAAGCCATTCGTTACAGTCGTAACATTGACCTATAATCGTGCCTCCCTTATCTCAAAAGCAATCAAAAGTGTTTTATCTCAAACATTAAAAGATTGGAAAATGCTTATTATAGATGATGGTTCAACTGATCATACGATGAAAACCGTTGAACACTTCTTAAAGAATGATAGTCGAATTTATTATTATCGAATACCAAAAAATATAGGGCTATGCCATGCCTTAAATACAGCACTTAAAATGGTTGATACTAAATATATGGTACAGCTAGATAGTGATGATTGGTTAGAACATACAGCACTAGAAAAGCTTCTTTCATCGATGGAAAAGGCAAGTGAACACGTTGCTCTTGCCTACAGTAACCATAAAGTTTGGAAAACGATTGAAAAGTTTAAACCTGTGAAACAAAGATCATTTACAAGAGAACAAAAATATGAATTTTTATGCCACCCAACTGTATATCCAAGATTTTATCGGACCGATTGCTTGCGTGAAGTCGGGGGCTGGGATGTTCATGATAAGTATGAAGGTCGGTTTATGGAGGATCGACGAATCCAATTTAAGTTAATTGAACATTATGATTTTCTTTGGATTGATGAATACCTATATCATTTAAATCGATATACAGATGACCGGCAATCTTCCTATAAAAATCAACATAAATATGTGGAATTAAAAAAGGAATTTATAGAACACTATTTAAAAAAATGGGGAAATGAGTATACCCCAAAGTTCCATTTAAACGAAAAAGGTTGGCTTAGAACGGAGTTAATCCCTAATCAAAAGGGACTGTCCGATAAGTCCCTAAAATAAAGTGCGAGGAGAAAAAACACGCGTTTTTCTCCTCGTGCCCGGTTCTGTCCGTGTTTCATATGATCTTCATTCATACGCATAGAGAAGGGCGATTTTTTTGTGTTCTTTTTTGAAATAATCTTAGGATCTGTAATGGAGATCGGTTGATTGAAATGAAGGTGGCGGCGACTCCTGCGGGAACAGCACAAGCCGAAGACCCCACAGACGAGCTTGCGAGTCGAGGAGGCTGAGGCCGTGCCCGCGGAAAGCGTCCGCCATCGAAATGAAATCAACCAAATTTAATTCACAATGAAAGGGGCTGTACTTTTTGGACAGCCCCTTTTAAACATTATAATCTTAAACGGAATATGGCGTTAATTTTAACACTTCATCATATAATAAAGGGAGTTCCTTAAGAGGTTTCCCACATAAGACTTGTATCGCCTGAGCTATAATATCCGCTCCATGATGAGGGACTTTTCCAAAGGTCTCTTCTATTTTCGTTTTTTCCTCTAATATTTCTTCAATTCGGTTTTGTAAGTCTTTTGGGGAAAAGCTTGGTTCAATCGTTCCAATTTCGCTTTTAACAATTTTTCTTAATAAATCATGTTTAGCCTTCCTCTCTTCATCATCTGGCGGAAGAAGTAATAGTGGAGTCTTAGTTGTAATAGCATCTGATAAAATTCCCATACCTGGTTTAGAGATAACCAATTCAGCTGCATTGACCAGGTTGATTCCATTATAAAAAAGAGGAGCTTGAATGATGTCTTCACGAAACGGAAAGTCTAATCCTTCAAATTGATGAGCAACGACAATACGCATAGGTAATCGTAAATGATTTATCTTTTCATACCATTCGGCAATAAATTTGTATTTACTAGGTCCTACTCCACCTCCCATTTGAATTAACACAAAAGGCTCATCATGAGAAAGACCAAGTATTTCTTTTACTTCATTCTTATTCATTGTTATTTCACGTGTAACCAAAGGAATAGGAACGTAAAGTGTGGAGAGCTTTGGTAGAACAGTTGGCTGATAGAGGTTGATATGAAAGAAAATATCCGTTGTATGATTAGCTGTTTCTCTAACTAATTCCTTAAAATGTCGAGTTTTTGAATCATCATCTTCACTAATCATTAAATCACTATGATATATTCCCCCTATAATCCCTTTATATTCATCACCTGCTGTTTTTATCTTTGCAACTTCTGGACGCCAATCATGCAAAATTAATGAGGAGTCACTCATTTCTTTATGAAGCCGTTCATATTCTTTATATTTTTTAAAATAATCAAGCTCAACATTTGGAATGTTTTTTTTAATCCATGAAAAAGAATGAGGAAATGTATAAATTCGAATTTTTTCATTATTTATTTCGTAAAATTTTTCAATTGTAGCAACAGCTCGATTCAAATGACCGAAATTCCTTCCAACAATATAAGAAATCATTAATTCCTCTCCTTCCCCTGTCATATTTACTTCTTCACTAATGTATGCATTTAAATAGACGTAAGTCACAATGCAAGATCTAACAGAATACATAAGTATAAGAATAAGTCGCTAGGAGTGAGAAGAAATGGGAAAGGTTGCGGTTGTTAGACAGGAATATCTGCCTATTAGCGAAACGTTTATTTACAATGAGCTCGTCCATTTAAAACAGTTTTCTCCAGTTGTTTTTGCGAAAAAGCTCATAAACTTAGATAAATTTCCTTTTGAACCCATCATCGTTTATGAAAAGAAGAAGGAATTATTATCTCATTTTCAAAACCTTAACATTAATCTCATTCATGCAAGATTTGGTATTGCTGGTGTTAAGTTATTAAAAGTAAAAAGAAAATTAAATATACCAATGATTACATCTTTTCATGGGTTTGATCTTCCTTCAAACCAACGAGTATATCAGAAATATTATGGAGAGTTTCTTCAAGAATTATTTCATGAAGGAGAAGTGTTTACAGTAGTCTCAAGCTTTATGAAAGATATTCTTATGGAATACGGATGTCCTGAAGAGAAAATTATCGTTCATTTTAGTGGCATTGATATAGATCGTTTTCATTATGAATGTAACAGAAACGATTATTTTAAAGAGATAACGATTCTTTCAGTTGGACGATTAGTTCATAAAAAGGGGATGGAGCAATTAATTGAAGCCTTTTCCATTGTTTCCGAAAAATATCCTCATGTGAAACTTCGAATTGTCGGGGATGGTCCTCTTCGAGAAAAGTTAGAAAATATAATCCGTAAGTATAACTTAAGTGAAAAGGTAAAATTACTAGGGGCTGTTACACATCATGAAGTGGCATTTGAAATGAAAAAGGCCAGCTTTTTTGTACTGGCTAGTCATACCGATCATAACGGTAATCAAGAAGGTATACCTAATGTTATTAAAGAGGCAATGGCATGTGGTCTTCCGGTCATTTCTACCAAGCATGCAGGAATTCCCGAGCTTGTTACGCATGAAGTTTCAGGCTTTTTAGCAGAAGAAAAAAATAGTCAAGATTTAGCTAAATGGATGATGAAAATGATTGATCAAAAAAACAGGTGGAAGGAGTTGGGTGAAAAGGGAAGAGAGAAGATTATAAAAGACTTCCACTTACAAAAACAGATCGAGAAATTAGAGGAATTATATAGAAAACTCGTCCATGAATATAACAAATATTAGTCCTATCCCCATATGAATGGTTCATCTAACATTCAGCTAATAACTTGAATATATAGATACTTTATTTTACCTTCTCCTGTATAAATGAAATGACATCATTTTCAGTTGTTAAAAATTGTTCGCTATAAACTTGTTTAGAATAAGGATCAATTACTTCTGCTTTAAAGCAGTTCCTCTCTTTGTTAAAAAACAACTCAACCGCATCTCCAAATTCTTCAGGTGGACGAACCTTATCAAAAATTTCTGATGTCGATTTTCCACTTCTTACATTCTCAATTTTTTGACGTATATCTTCTTTGTTCATATAGGCAAACTCCTTTTTCTAATATCTTTTCCATTCCATTAATAAAATAGTATTTCTATTAGTAAAAAAAAGGTGACTTCTCATTTTTAAGCCACCTTTTTAGCCACTTTCCATAATAAATGTGCAAGTCCTTGTATTTAATAAACAACTTAAATCGGAATGTGCTACTTCGTCACATTTATGTGCCACTTTCCTTAGAGTTTGTGCCACTTTCTAGTATATATGTGCAAGTTTCCGTACTTAGTGTGTGACTCAATAAAATCAGTCTAATCAGATCACTATAGATAAACTGATGCTGCTTTGGTTTAAGCCCCTCCTCCATGGTTCGATTAAGAGTAAGTCTTAGTCCATTATTTTTCCAACAATGGTTTCTAATATTGAAGCTACACCAGCTATCGCCAAAATGATGATAAGCGGCTCTGCCAAGTCAAAATAATATTGGTGTAAAACATAAAGGAAAAGGGCACTCCATATTCCTGTACACCAATGACAACTTAACAGCTCTCCTATCCACTTTCTTATTCCTTTCCCTTTAATTTCTATATATTCTTCAATCGTGCCATCCTGTAGTGTTTCTTTCACGATACGATGAAAGGGTCTTCTCATAAACTCTGTGATCGTGTCATAAACAATAAGTCTCGTTAATCGAAAGCTAGCTAAAGCCAGTAACACAAATTGAAATAGACTCAGTTTCACTCGCTCCTTTAATTAAATGTATTTATACATACTATGTATTTCATTTATAAAAATGTATAAGCTCTTCTATTATGAAAACTCCCTTCCTATTAGGCCAATACCCAAACGTTAAGCAACTTTCCACATATAATGGGTCTAGGTAAGGAGGAGATTAGATGGCAAAGCTTAAAGTCACTTATCTATATGAAAATCCGATTTTAAATCAGTTAAAAAATTTAGAACCTGGAACGGAAGTAAATATAGAGACATCAGAAGACATTTTTTATGAAGCAACGTTAGAGGAATATAATGAAGAAGCAAAAAAAGCTACCTTACAAATAGACCGTTTTTATCCCGAAGGTGGGAAGGATGTAACGATATCAAGTAATGATATTGTCTCAATTGATACTCCCGATTCAAAATCTATCGTTGATGAGGACGAATAACACTGTATGAAACTATAAAAAAGCGAAGTCACAGATCAGTGACTTCGCTAAATTTTTTATTCTTCCGACTTTATAATATTGACTAAGTCAATATAATCGCTTACATTTCCGATATCATACCGATCCCCTTTTATCACTTTTCCGTAGCACTCTTCAGCGTGAATCAGTTTTTTAATAGCATCTGTTAATTGTATTTCCCCACCGGCTCCTGGACTTATATTTTTCAAGTAGGAAAATATAGAAGGCTGTAACACATATCTTCCTACAACAGCCATTCTTGAAGGGGCATTTTGTTTTGGCTTTTCAACTATATCCTTAATTTTATAAATCCCGTTTTTTCTTTTTACACCGTTAATAACTCCATATTTATGAAGAAATTGCTCTTCTACTTCTTTTAATCCAATCACTGATGAACCATACTCTTCGTAAACATCTATTAGCTCTTTTAAACCGTGCTTTTTATCTGAGACGATAATATCATCCGGTAATAATACAGCAAATGGCTCATTTCCAACGAATGTTTCACCTAATCGAACGGCATCACCTAATCCTTTCGCATATGGTTGACGTGTATAATGAATCTGATTTTTTGGAATTTGTAATTTTGACATTAAGTGCTTTTTATTACTTCTTTCAAGAAATGTTTCAAGCTCTAATGATTCATCAAAGTAATCAACAATTAAGCTTTTTGAGCGGGAGACAATAATTAAAATGTGTTCAATTCCTGATTCAAGTGCTTCCTCTACTACATATTGAATAGCTGGTTTTACACCAATCGGGAACATTTCTTTCGGAATCACTTTTGTGATAGGAAGGCTTCTTGTGCCGTATCCTGCTGCCGGTATGATTGCTTTTTTTACCACCACTCCTTCGCCCCACCTTTCTATCGTTTAACCATATCCTATTCGGTAAATAAATCTAAGGGAAGTTGTCTATTTGAAAATGGGTTAAGCCTTTTATTTACCATTACAGAAAGTTTAAGTTCAATAAAGTGTTAAAGGACTTTCTTTGTAGGTATTTGGTGTCTAACTTCAAGCAACATCAGCTTGGGTCGCTTCGGCCCTGCTGTGGCGGCAGAAGCCTCCCTCGCAGGACCTCCAGTGCCCTTCGCCGATCGGCGGGCGCTTTGCACTTTGCGCTTTTCTTATAAACATTTTAACTTATAACAAATGGGCATGATGTACTGACACAATAAGTGTTTAAACGTTATAGGCTATAGAGAAGCGAGCTTTTTTGATTATGACATTTTCATATAGATACTTATGTTCGAGAGAGGAGTACATTTATGAATATTTGCATCATCGGAACAGGATATGTCGGGTTAACAACTGCCGCTATATTAGCTGAAATTGGACATCATGTTACTTGCCTTGATGTCGATTCAAATAAAATTAACTCCTTAAAAAAGGGAATTGTAACGATTTATGAACCAGATCTTGAGGAATATTTAAAGCGAAATAAATTTCGCTTAACCTATACCTTAAATATGAAAGAAGCTGCTGAGTCAGCAGATGTCATTTTTATTACGGTAGGAACACCTTCAAATGAAGATGGAAGCTCTAATTTAACGTATCTTCATTCTGCACTTGATGAACTTTCAAAATATATCCATTCTTATAAAACAATCGTCATTAAGAGTACCGTTCCTCCAGGTACGAATGAACAATGCTATGAAAGAATAAAACAAAATGGGGTTAAAAAAGACTTATATTCGATTGTATCAAACCCAGAGTTTTTACGGGAAGGATCTGCTGTATATGATAGTCGATATCCTGATAGAATTGTCATTGGAAAACGGGAAGATGATGAAAAGTCTATTTCCATTATGAAATCAGTGTACCAAGGAATTGAGGCCCCTTTTCTTGTTACGAGCTTAAGTGGAGCTGAAATGATTAAATATGCATCTAACTCATTTTTAGCAACGAAAATTTCCTTTATAAATGAAATAGCTCGGATCTGTGATTTATACAATGCAGATGTTTCTGAAGTGGCAAAAGGTATTGGCCTTGACCCCAGAATTGGGCCACATTTTCTTCAAGCAGGCATTGGTTATGGTGGCTCTTGTTTTCCTAAGGATTTATTAGCTCTAGAATTTAGTGCCAAAAAGAAACATTTACACACTTATATCCTCAATGCTGTACAAACCGTTAACAAGACTCAAGTTGACTATTTTATCCAGAAGGTAAAAAGTCACTTCCCAAATACTAGTAGTGTTCTAGCTGCTTTAGGAATAGCTTTTAAACCAAATACAGATGACATTCGTTATTCCCCTGCCATTAAAATTATAAAAGAACTATATAATGCTGGATATAAAATCAAAGCTTACGACCCAAAAGCTATATTACCAATAGATTTAAAACATATTGATCAGTTCCAAAATCCTTATGAAGCAATTAAAAACACAGACGGATTACTGTTATTAACGGATTGGAAGGAACATATACAGCTTGATTGGAAAAAAGTGAAACAAATGATGAACGGTTCTATCATTATGGATGGCCGAAACTGTCTAAATCCTAATGAAATCAAAAAGCATGGTTTCACCTACATTGGAGTGGGAAGAGAATGAAGATTTTAGTTACTGGTGCTGCAGGGTTTATTGGTTCTCATTTATGTGAAAAGTTATTGGAAAATGACAAGTATCAAGTAATTGGAGTCGATCATTTTATTGGTCCCACTTCTTTTCCATTAAAAAATAAAAATTTAAAAAATTTACGAAACCATCCTCGTTTTACCTTTCAGCAAAGAGATTTATATATTACAGATTTAAATCGGCTACTTGCGGATGTTGATGTTGTGTTTCATCTAGCAGGAATTCCTGGAGTACGTTCAAGCTGGGGTTATGATTTTGAACCTTATGTTCAAAATAATATTCTTGTCACTCAACGCTTTCTTGAAGCATTAAAAACTACATCGGTTAAAAAGTTTGTATATGCCTCTACTTCATCCATTTATGGTCAAAAAAACGGGAAAGTAACAGAAGATATGCTCCCTGAACCTCTTTCTCCTTATGGTGTAACAAAGCTTGCAGGCGAACATTTATGCCGTTTATACGAAAAAAGCTTTCAAATCCCAATTGTGATTTTACGCTTTTTTACTGTATATGGTCCGAGACAACGCTCAGATATGGCTTTTAATATTTTTATTAAACAACTACTAAACGACAATCCAATCACTGTATTCGGTGACGGTACTCAAACCCGTGATTTTACCTATGTTGAAGATTGTGTAAACGGGATTATATCCGTTATGGACCATGATCAAGCCATTGGAAAAACATTTAACATTGGTGGTTTAGAGCGAGCATCTGTAAATGAAGTTATATCTTTACTTGAACATTTAACTGGTAAAAAAGCGACCATTCAATATAAACCAGAGGTGCACGGAGAACCGAAACATACGTATGCTGATATTTCGCTTGCTCAAAAAATAATAGGTTATCATCCAATTGTTTCATTAAAAGATGGGCTCAAAAAGGAGATTGAGTATATACGCGAGATTATCAAGGAGGGTTAATTTTGAAAATTGCTTTTATTTGTACAGAAAAGCTTCCCTCACCTGCTATAAAAGGGGGAGCCATCCAATTAATGATTGATGGAATCACTCCCTATTTTGCCAAAAAGCATTCCTTGACCATCTACTCCATTGAAGATCCACAGCTTCCTTCACGAAGCGTTGAAAATGAAATAAAGTACGTACGATTTCCAAAAGAAGATTATTATTTTGATGTGGCAAACGACGTATCAAAAGAGTCTTATGATGTAATTCACATATTTAATCGACCAAAAGAAGTAAAACGAATCCGCCACGCATCACCTACTAGCACCATCATAACGAGTCTTCACAATGATATGTTTTCACCTCTTAAAATAACCAAACATGAGGCGATTGAAGCTATTAAATATACAGACCGGTTTACAACAGTTAGTGAATATATTAAAAGATCACTAATCGATCGTTATCCGTTAGCAAAGGAAAAAACAATGGTCGTATATTCCGGAGTTGATTTAAAAGACTATCCCAAACGTTATTCAAAGTTAGGAAGAGCGATTCGCAAGCAAATTCGAAAAGAGTTAAATATAGAAAATAAAAAAGTCATATTATTTGTCGGAAGGTTAAGTAAAACGAAAGCTCCTGATCTATTAATTAAAGCGATGTATGAAGTAATCAAAGAGCATCCTGATGCCGTTTTAGTTATTGTTGGTGGCAAATGGTTTAGTGACAATGGAATGAATGATTATGTTCGTATATTACATGAGCTAGCTACTCCTATTAGCGATCATGTTATTTTTACGAATTATATTCCTTCAAAAGACATACCGAGTATTTTGTTAGCAGGTGACTTATTAGTATGTAGCTCACGCTGGCATGAGCCGCTTGCACGCATTCATTATGAAGGCATGGCTGCACAGCTTCCAATCATTACAACAAACCGCGGGGGTAATGCCGAAGTTATTTTGAATGGTATCAACGGTTTAGTTATTGATCAATATAATCAAATTGAAAGCTTTTCAAAGGCAATTTGCTACCTTCTTCAAAAACCTGAGTTATGTCAAACGATGGGGCGAAACGGAAGACTCCTTACTGAGATGTACTTTACGTTTGAACATACTGCAAATCGGCTTGAAATCGTTTATGAAAAAGGTGTTCTTGAAAATAATATGAAATAGAGCTAGGTTGAATATTTAGTTTGATCCAGACCACTAGCAGTTTTGTTAGATTACACGATTAACGACTTTTGGCACATTATTACATTGAAAAAAAGCTGACTGATAATCGTCAGCTTTTTTTACGCTTATAAAATAAAATGTTGTTTCCTTTTTGCTTTTTACGTTTTAGCTTCTCATTTATTCCTAATATTATAATATCTGAAATTTCCTTCTTTACTTTCTCTAAGTCTACTTCTTCATCATTTATATATTTTTTTAGGTTATTTAGATCATTCACTTTTTTGTCTTCTTGATTGGTTATATGTTGATAATCCTGATCTTTACTAGTTACTTCTTGATTTAAGCCCTGTTTTTTTTCTTTTTCTTTTTTTGTTCCTTCTTTGTTCACAATCTGATTATTTGACTTTTCCTTTTTTATTTCTTTGTTTGGAATCAGCTTTTCATTCTTTTCCTTATTATCTTCTTTGTTCACAATCTGTTTATTGGACTTTTCCTTTTTTACTTCTTTGTTTAGAATCTTCTCTTCATTCTTTTCCTTTTTATCTTCTTTGTTTAAAATCTGCTTTTCATTCTTTTCTATAACTAGCTGATTTAATTCTGTTTTTTCTTGTTGTTCATTATTTAGTCTTTCTTTATTTAATAAACTTTGATTAATGGAAATATCACTCTCTTTTTCTTTTTGTTCAATTGGTGAGGGGACATGATTTTCAGATGGGGTACGATCTTGTGAAAAAGTTTCTTGAACTTTTATTGGCTTAGCATTAGATGGAAGCTCAATAAGTTCTGTATCCTCTATTGAATCTAACAGTTTAGAAAATTGAGATTGTTCGTTTAAAAAATAATCTGGATTTTCTAATAGTTTTTCATATTCTTGAAAGCTCCATCCCATTGGACCAGGAGGTGAAAACTCATATTTTCGTATATCCACTGTTGGAATTTTTGAATCATTTTGGTTTTGTTCAGACATTATTCTCCCTCCTTCGTTTCATGGACTGTTTTAACTAGATCAGGAAACTGATTTAAAAATTCACCCTTTGAGTTTTCAAGTGAAACAATATTTTGTAAAGCCCAAATATATTTTTCATCAGACCAAGAAGCTTTTTGTCCTAAATAGTATTTATGAATAATGGAGCAAAATAAATGCGGGAATTTCAAATCGGTCCACAATACTTTATATTGTTCCTCTGTCAATGGATGAACGGTTTGATACGCCTTCATCATCTTAAGTGCTAAATCTGGATCCCATATGGACATTTTTTTCATGACTTTATTTATTAATATGCGAATATCTCTTGATGGTAAATCATACGTTATCGAATGGAGCTCTTTCATAAATAGTCCTTCTTCCGTATCAATAAAACGAGCCATCGTAAAATCTTGCTGACCAAAACCGCTTGCTTCAATCCATTCTCTTGACCAATTTTGATATGGAGCTTCATCTAATTCTAAAAGTGCTTCTCTACCACGTTGTAGCATTTGATCAACATTTTCTAAAAACATGAGAGAAAAGGGGTCTGTTGTTAATCCTTGTGCAATCTTTTTATTACCTTCTAATTCTTGAAGTTTCCACCGATAGAGTTTATGCCATTTGCCAAGTCTTCCTCTTTTCTTACTTTCAGGGTTGGGAATATAACCTTTGGATAACTGATGAAATTGTGCCATAAATTTCATCGTTTCCATTAATCTTTCTTCGTTATAGTAAATAACCTCTTTACCGTCTACTTTGTCGTATAAAACAAATGCGGACTCTCCTGCTCCAACAGTTATCGCACCATTTTTCGTTCGATAAATTTTAGCAATGGGTAGACCATTCGTATGAAGATGTTCATGTGCTTCAGCTATAAAAAGCATTCTTTCCGGCTTGACTTCTGTATTTTTTAAAATTTTTTGACCTTCGTCTGTATCGACTAACCACGTTGTCCTTCCACTTTTCATCGATATTAAAGACACATTTTGAACTTGAAAAGGATATAAATCTAAAACGTTTTGAATAATATTTTGTTTATTTTCTTCCTCAGTCAACGAGATACACCGTCCTCTCACTTCAATACTTTTTAATTTTCATAGACTTTCATTAAATTGGCTGCAACATGGTTCCATTTAAAGGATTGTTCTACTTTTTGTCTACCGTATTTCCCCATTTGTTCAAGTCGACTGTTTTGACTTAGTAAAGAGTTAATGACAGTTGCATAGGCTTCTGGATCTTCAAAATCAGAAATCACATGACCATTTTTCCCTTCATCAATCACTTCTGGATTACCACCACGCTTACTCGTAATGATTGGTAGTCCACATGCCATAGCTTCATAGTGTACCCTAGCTAGTGGCTCTTGCCACTGTGATGAGCAGACAAATAGGTCAGACATCGAAAATAAACTAGCAATCTCGTCTGGTTTGACAAAATTAATAAATTGAACATGCTCAGGATAAAGAGCACCTAACGTATATAAATGCTTGACATAGTTATTAATTTCATTTTCGCCAAACCATTTTGATCCGATAAACACCATAACAGCATTGGGATGTTTACTGACTATGTTCGGCAGGGCTTGTAGTAAAATGTGTGGTCCTTTTACTTTACTCAATCGTCCAACGAATAAAATAATTTTTTTCCCTTCTAGCCCAAGCTTATTGCGGACTTGACGCTTCATTTCTCGTCCTTTTGGAGTCCATGCTGGAAAAAATTGATCGACATTGACTCCAGAATAGACCGTTTGAACTTTACGGCTAGCCTGTGGGAATCGATCTATAATCGTTGTACCAATATAGTCGCTCACGGTAACAATTTTAGAAACAAGTTCAATACATCTTAAACCTTTTTCTTCACTTATTTTTTCATTCGCAAACATTTCATTGTGGACACTTAAAATGAATTTCGTTGTAGGTGATGCTTCATGTAGTGTTTCGATCCAAAGAGGGCGGTTACATACATGAATCACATCGAATTTATGTTGTTTTATATATTGGAAGATTGATTCGATATAGTGTGATTCTGGAAATCGGATATATGTCACACCATTTTTTTGTTCGGTTTCCGGAAGTTCAGGATGAGTAATCGAAAAAATCGTGACATCATGCTTTTGTGCAATGATTTGGGCTACCGCATCTAAATAGATTTGTATGGCTCCCCCTTTGATAGCTGGAACGGGTAATTTTTCTGTAGCAATTAACGCAATTTTCATAAGCTACCTCCATTTCAGTCAAGATTCCCCTTTCCATTAGATTACGGAAAACGCGTATTAGGTGTGATTTGTTCTTAACATATTTTTTATAATTCTGGAAAATTGGACGATTATCTAGGACATCATTCATTACCTATACATACTTTAAGGTAAGTACTTTGATTAAAGGGAAATTAGGACGGTGATCATGTTGGTTGAAAACGTTGAAAACGAATTAAATCAAACAGAAGAAGAGGGTTATATTTTAACTCCAGAAGAGGAAGAAAAGTTACGGAATTTAGCAGCGTCCATTATTCAAAATTGGAATGTAACAGTAACGGAAATTGAAGTTATTCAAGGTGGACAAATGGCATTAGTTTGGAAAATCATGACTGATTTAGGCCCAATTTGTTTAAAAAGAATCCACCGACCAGAGAAGAAAGCGCTGTTCTCGATTTATGCTCAAAACTATTTATCTGAAAACGGTGCTCGGGTTCCTGCCATTATTCCTAATAAAAATGGTGAATTGTTTACAAAATATGGTCCATTTTTATTCGTTGTATACGATTGGATTGAAGGAAGACCGTTTGAGTTTTCCAATCCAGAAGATTTAAAAATGATTATGAAAGGCCTCGGAGAATTTCATTTATGGTCAAAAGGCTATCAGCCACCTGAAGGAGTTCCGGTATTTCGTAAGCTTGGACGTTGGCAAAATCATTACATTAAACGACTTCAGCAAATGAAAACGTGGAAGCATGCCGCTCTACAAATGCCAGATGATCCATTTTCTCAGCTTTATTTGGCTCAAATCGATTCATTTTTGGAGGAAGGTCAAAACATTTTAAATAAACTCCTTTCATCCAATTACCTGCAATGGGTTGCCGAAGAAAAGGCAAATCCCACTTTATGCCACCAAGATTATGGAACAGGAAACACTCTATTAGGAAATGACGGGGATATTTGGATTATCGACTTAGATACCGTTTCGTTTGATTTACCAATCCGTGATTTGCGAAAAATTATCATTCCACTAATGGATACAACTACAGCTTGGAATGAAGAGGAATTCCACTTTATGATGGATGCATATGAAACGATTAACCCACTAACACCTGAACAAAGGGAAATCATGTACATTGACAGCCTATTCCCATATGAGCTTTACGATATTATTCGTGAAAAGTATGTACGCAAAACCGATATTTTAGTATCCGAACTTGAACAAGGCTTTATTTATGAACAAATTAAAGGAGAAGCTTTAAAGAAGTATATTAATTGGTAAAGAGAGATGTAGACCTTGAAAATCTCTCGGGATTATGTCTTAAATTTTTGCTTTAGAACTGTTAGTCAACGGTAAAAAGGTTTTGTTGAGAGATGATTATTTGGGGATTTAGATTTCAAAGGGGGTTTAGTGGTTTCGGCCTTCTCTTCAGAAGTTTTAAAGTCTCCCTATATATCGTATCAGTACTTTGTCCTCTGATTTTGGTCCTTCTGATATGAATTCTTCCGTGGTTTCAGTCCTTTTTACTGTGGTTTTGAGGTCTTTATCGGAAGTTTCGGGTACTTTAAATGCGGTATTCTTCTTTTTGTCTAGATTTTCGGCCCTTTATCCGGAGTTTTAAGCTTTTTATCCGGAGTTTCAAGACCTTTATCCGGAGTTTCAGGACCTTATCCGGAGTACCAGCACCGTTATCCGGAGCTTCAGCACCTTATCCGGAGTTTCAGCACCGTTATCCGGAGTTTCAAGACCTTTATCCGGAGTTTCAGCACCTTTATCCGGAGTTTCAGCACCTTTATCCGGAGTTTCAGCACCTTTATCCGGAGTTTTAAGCTTTTTATCCGGAGTTCCAGACCTTTATCCGGAGTTTTAAGCTTTTTATCCGGAGTTTCAGACCTTTATCCGGAGTTTCAGCACCATTATCCGGAGTTTCAGCACCATTATCCGGAGTTTCAGCACCATTATCCGGAGTTTCAGCACCTTTATCCGGAGTTCCAGACCTTTATCCGGAGTTTTAAGCTTTTTATCCGGAGTTTCAAGACCTTTATCCGGAGTTTCAGCACCATTATCCGGAGTTCCAGACCGTTATCCGGAGTTTCAGCACCTTTATCCGGAGTTTCAAGACCTTTATCCGGAGTTTCAGGACTCTTTTCCGCGGTTTCGGGATTTCTTCCCGAGGTTTCACGGCCTCCTCTCGCAGAAGGATTTTACTCTAGAATTTTAAAGTCAAAAAGAAGCAAGTCAATCTTGCTTCTTTACTAAATTCCTATTAATGTAATATTTTCAATATCATCAAATTTCACTTTGTTTGAATCAATTGTTACATACCCATCTTTACATTCCGTAATTTTGCCGAAATAGGACTCATCATTTTTTGTTCGAATGTTACAGCTGATATGTTTTAGACTTTCAGGTAAATTGAGTAATGTCTGAATCTTTTGTTCGTTTGTCAGCATACTAAACGAGGTAATCGGTTTTTTTTCAATTTCTACTGCAATTTTTTCTTCCTTTTCAACGTGACGTTCTTGATTTTTTTCAACTTTCTTTTTTTTCTTTTTCAATACATATGATTTTTGCATGGATGAAAAAATAGGCTCCAACTCTGGCTGGATAATATACATTAATGGGGTATTTTTAAAAGAGTGATGTTTTTTCAAATAGAACCCCTCCCTTGTGTCAAAAATCATTTCAACAAAGTGTATGAAGAATCTAATTTGAATATGTCATGATATTTATTTAAATTGATTTATTTTCTCATTTTTAAATGCTATGATGTTTATGGAAATGATTTACTGGGAGTGTGTTTGAATTGAAGGCGCATATTGGTTTATTTATCATTATAAGCTTGATGCAGCTTCTTATACTTCTTAACGTAACAATTCTAAATGATAAATGGAACGGACTATTAATTGGATTTTCTTCTATCATGTACTTGATTGCAACGATCATTGTTGGTGTTAAAATGCAAAGAGGTAAACAAAAGTACTAATAAGGGCTTGTCTGAAAAATAAAGGATCTGATCCCACAACCCAATATTGTTATGGGTTTTGGTAGGATCAGACCCTTATGAAGACAGGCCTTTTTTTATCGACCTAAAATGTGGTAACCAGAGTCTACATGGATCATTTCACCCGTTACACCACGAGATAAGTCACTGAATAAGAATACCGCTGTGTCACCAACTTCTTCTTGAGTCGTTGTGCGACGTAATGGTGCACGCTCTTCAATTTCTTTTAAGATGGAGTTGAAGTCACTAACTCCTTTTGCAGAAAGTGTACGGATTGGTCCTGCAGAGATTGCATTGACTCGGATGCCTTCTTTACCTAAGTCGTTTGCTAAATATTTAACACTTGCATCTAGAGAAGCTTTCGCAACACCCATTACGTTGTAGTTTTGAACAACACGTTCTCCACCAAGGTATGTTAATGTAACAATGCTCCCGCCTTCACTCATTATTGGACGAGCTGCTTTGGCAACAGCTGTTAAAGAGTAAGAGCTAATATTATGAGCTAAAAGGAATCCATCACGAGTTGTATTTAAGTATTCACCGTTTAATTCTTCTTTGTTAGCAAAAGCAATACAGTGTGCCACACCGTGAATAACGCCAACTTCTTCTTTAATTTTTTCGAAACATTTTTCAATTTCTTCATCACTCGTTACATCACACGGTAAAACAAGATAATCTTCACGACCTAGTGAATCAACAAGATCACGTACAGATTTCTCCATACGCTCTCCTACGTATGTAAAAATTAATCGAGCTCCCGCTGCATGTAATGAACGTGCAATACCCCACGCAATGCTACGTTTGTTTGCAACACCCATTACAACAATATTTTTACCTTCAAAAGAGAGATTCATTTTTAATCCTCCTATTGTTTGTTACAAGTTATTAGTACCTAGTCATAATTATAGCATTAGGTTGTTTAATGGACAATATTTACTTACAGTAAAGTCATTCACAGTTTATGGGGAGTTCATAAGTTCTTTTTCTTTTCGTTCCTGAAAATTTGATATCCATTGCCTTGAGAAGTTTATTGGTAATAAATCTTGATGATAAATGAAGGAATTCTCTACATTCACGATTAGTGAATGTGGGCTTAAAGATTAAACTATAATCTATTAAGGCTTGAACATGGGCATCTTTACTAACAGAATCACATTTATGACAATACCATTTTCCGTACTGTCTTTGCATAGGTAGTGATAAGCATACTGAACATTGAACTCCTGTTAATATCTCATCTTTTTTGATTTTAAAATAAGATAACAAATCATAATTTAATAAAGAGTGTTGCTTCGATACATAGCGAGAAATTTTTCTCAAATCTTTATCACTTAAAACCTTTTGTTGAAATTTCTTTTCTGATTTTTGGATTCTTTCTGGGAGGTAAGCAGCATGTAGCACCTTTTCGGAAATTTCTTTTGGATTGGGGGACGCTTTTATAATAGTTGAAGAATTACTAATCACAATGAAGGCTTCAATCGGAATAGAGGGAATTCTTATTTTTTCTAACCATTTAGATAGCAACTTTTGTTGTCGTTTTATTTGAAGAATTGGATCTGGAAATGCTTCGTCCTCTCCATCTTTCGTACGGATTAATTGATGAAAAATTTGATCAAAAAATAATGTACCCGTTATATTTTTCACTTCTAAAAGGATAAGAAAATTAGGTGACAAAATAAGAGTATCAATTTGTACATATTTTTCGTCGATTGGTAGTCTTACATCATGTAAGATTTGGTACTTTTTCGAATCTAAAAATGATAAATAGTAATCAATAGATTGTTCTCCGCGAAAACCTGCCCAATATTTTGCTAATTTCTCCTCAATTATTTCACGTTTTGGATGGTCAATTGGCAATCTTCTAAGTAAAGCTTCATATTGTTTAACTATGAGCGGTATCTTACGCTCTTTCTTAATCAAAAAATTCTCCTCTCCTTCTCAAAATAGTGATTGGTTTCAATATCATTATACAAATTTTTACTTCTTGTACCATAAATTTTTTCAAAAACTTCATTTATTTTAGGCTTTATTTCTTTTTGTGAAAGCTATATTATTTTTTCGTGCCACTTTATCCCATGTTTGTGCCGCTTAGTCTTCTGTTTGTGTCACTTTCCCTTATGTTCGTGCCACTTTTCCTACTTTTTGTGCGACTTCCTGCTTTTGGAGAACTATTCGCTACTTTTTGTGCGAATTCCTGCTTTTGGAGAGCTACTCGCTACTTTTTGTGCTACTTTTCCAGTTATTTGTGCCGCTTAGAATTCTGTTTGTGTCACTTTCCCCTATGTTCGTGCCACTTCCCCTACTTTTTGTGCGACTTCCTGCTTTTGGAGAGCTACCTGTTACTTTTTGTGCTACTTTTCCAGTTGCTTGTGCCGTTTAGAATTCTGTTTGTGTTACTTTCCCTTATGTTCGTGCCACTTTTCCCTACTTTTTGTGCGACTTCCTGTTTTTGGAGAGCTACCTGTTACTTTTTGTGCTACTTTTCCAGTTGCTTGTGCCGCTTAGAATTCTGTTTGTGCCACTTTCTCTTATGTTCGTGCCACTTTCCTTACTTCTTGTGCGACTTCCTGCTTTTGGAGAGCTACCTGTTACTTTTTGTGCTACTTTTCCAGTTGCTTGTGCCACTTTATCCCATGTTCGTGCCGCTTCCCCTACTTTTTGTGCGACTTCCTGTTTTGGGAAAGCTACCTGCTACCTTTTGTGCTACTTTTCCAGTTGTTTGTGCCGCTTAGAATTCTGTTTGTGTTACTTTCCCTTATGTTCGTGCCGCTTTCCCCCATGTTTGTGCTTTTTCCCCCCATGTTTGTGCCACTTCCCCCCATGTTCGTGCCGCTTCCCCCCTTATGTGCGATAATTAAGAAGTATAGAGCTCAATCCCACAACTTACTGATAAATTAAAAAACCACTTCCTAATTAGGAAGTGGTTTTTAGTCTATCCGCAAGCAACTTTTATCTCGTTGGGAAAAAAACTTTTTTTCTCAACGGGGATTAATACTAGGATCTTATCTATCTAACACCATTCACAGAATTCAAGCTCACGTTTTAGTTCATCAACATATTCGCGTGAACCTGTCACAATGAGACGGTCGCCACTTTTCAGCTCTGTATCACCGTGTGGGACAATGGAATCTTTTCCACGGAAAATTCTTACGAAAATCACATCTCCAGTAAACGGGAAGTTTCGTAATAAGATTCCATGGTATTTATAGTTGTTCATGTTAATTTGATACAATGTCGTTTCTTGGTTTGATAAAATTCTCATCACGCTTGGTGATTCAATTAATGCACGAAGCAATAGTTTTGTTGATAAAAGAACAGAGAATACGTCAATTCCTTTATCTTTTAACTGCTCAACTAAGTCAGGTGATGCAATACTTGCAATGACTCTGTTAACACCTAATTCTTTTGCATGAAGGGCAATATCAGCATTTCTTTCCTCATTACCTGTTGCAACAACTAGAATATCTGCTTCAAATATTTTTTGAGTTTTTAATGTTTCAAGTGAGTAATCATCAAGTTCTTTAATTTTAAATAATGATTCTGAAATCTTCTTATCAATTTTATCCTGTTGAGTATGATATACGGTTGTTTCATATAAGTTATCATTTAATTCACGTGTAACTGGTAGCGTCATTTGGTTTGCCCCAATAAAGGAAACCTTTAGCTTTTGGTTTTCTACCTCTTTTTTCGGAAAGATTTGTCTAAATCCGATTGGTGAAACAATACTTGCCAAAACAGCTACCAAAATTAAGGCACCAGACATGTTTGCATCAATAACGTTCATTCTTTCACCGATTTTTGCAGATGCAATAACTAGTGAAAGAGTGGATGTTAATAAAAATGCTGATGCAATCGTTGTTTTCTTATCATACCAGCGTGATAAATAAAATACTGGAACAAGCTTAGAAATAAATAAAGCTAAGAACAATAATGGTATCAAGATTAAGATTTGTGGGTCTTCAAATAATGACCATATATCAAGCTCTACCCCGACCATCACAAAAAAGATCGGGATTAAAAATCCATACCCAAAAGAATCCAGCTTCTGAACCATTTCGGAATTTGGTGACAGTAATGAAACAAGTACACCTGCTAAAAAGGCACCTAAAATATTTTCAGCGCCAACGGTTTCAGAAATAGCCACAAGGATAATAATTAATGTAAAAACCGCTCGAGTTCCAATTTGAATCGTTCCTTTTGACATCGTCTCGAGAAAAGAACGATTTTGAAATCTCTTTCCTAAGAAATATAAAAGAACTCCTGCTCCAAACAAAATGAGTAAAAGCCATGTATTGTTATTTCCATTACCGTAAACAGCAACAAAGACGGCTAATAAAATCATCGTTACTAAATCAGCAATGACGGCAACGAGAAGAATAATCTGTCCAATGTTTGACTTCATAATATGGGCATCTTTTAACGTTGGTACAACAACACCAAGTGAAATGGTTGATATGATAAGTGTCATTAAGAATGCATTTTCAATCATGCCCAACCAAACAAATAAATAGGACAATCCTAATGAGAGAACAAATATCCCTACAAAAATAACCGATGCGACAGCAAACGTATTTGGTGCATCTTTTCCATTTGGAAGAGTTTCTTTTTTCTTATTTTTAGCAAAAGCCGAAAAGTCAATTTCAACCCCACTTAAAAACATTAAGAAAATAAAGCCGAGAGTTGATAATATTTCAAGCCATTGATCTGGATGGACGATATTTAAGCCACTTTTTCCAATAATCAGACCCATAATAATTTCAGCGACAACTACAGGGATAATGTTTAAACGTAAGCGGTGTAAGATAATTGGTGTTAAAAAAGCTACAATTAATACGATAACAAGTGATGTAACAGATGCATGATGTTCCATTTGTAAAACCTCCTTTAAAAAGGGGACCACTTTTAAAAAAATTCTTTATAATAAATAATTCATAAATAATGAGGCCATACCGAAATAAATTAAAATACTAATGATATCGTTAATCGTTGTAATAAATGGACCAGATGCAACAGCTGGATCAATATTTAAGCGGTGCATAAGTAATGGAATTAATGCTCCAGCAATTGTTGAAACAGTCAATGTTGCTAAAATCGAAATGCCAACCAAAATTCCTAAAAAAATTTCATGTTTCCATAAGAAAACAATTAACGTGACAAAAATTCCACAAACAGTTCCCGTAATAAGCCCTGTTCCAGCTTCTTTTAAAAGTATGTTCCATATCTTTTCTTTTTCTAAATCACCAGTTGAAATTCTTCTTACAGCAATTGCTAAAGCTTGAGTCCCTGTATTTCCAGCCATCCCAGCAATAAGGGGGATAAATACGGCTAATATTGCTACTTTATTGAGTGTATCCTCAAACTTTCCAATTAAGCTAGCGGTAAACATGCCCAGGAAAAGTAAAATAATTAGCCATGGTAACCGTTTCTTCGCAGCCGTAAAAGGATTTCGGTCATGAGAATCCACATCGGTAACCGCTGCAAGCTTCGAATAATCATCTGAAGCCTCTTCATCTAAAACATCGATTATGTCATCAACCGTAATAATCCCAAGTAAATGATTTTGAAAATCAACAACAGGAAGAGCTAAAAAGTCATAGTCCTTCATTTTTCTTGCAACTTCTTCCTGATCATCAGCAACTGAAACGGTATATACTCTCTCATGCATGATATCTGAAATCATTGATTCATCATCATGTATAATCAAATCTCTTAAAGAAATGACTCCCACTAACCGCTTTTGTTCATCTATCACATAAACATAATAAATGGTTTCTGCATCAGGGGCTTTACTACGCAAAATTTGCATAGCAGAACGAACCGTTTGATTGGCATGAATCGCAATATATTCAGTCGTCATGATACTACCGGCCGTAAATTCTTCATAATGTAAAAGTGACCGGATTGCCTCGGCAGCCTCTTTATTCATAATGGTTAAATAACTAGCCACCTGATCTTTACTCAGCTCATTTAAAATATCGACTGCATTATCGACATACATATTTTCAAACATTTGAGCTGCATAAGTTGGGTCCATCTCATCAAAGAAGAGAGTAAAACTTTTTTCATCATCTTCAATGTTATCAAAAAAAGATGCCATTTCCTTTGGTGATAAATAACCATATACGTGCATTCTAGCATCTTTCTCTAATTTTAAGAAGAATTTTGCTTGATCATATGGATGGAGTTCAAGGAAAATATCTCTAAACTTTGCCATATTTTCATGCTCTATAGCATCTAATATGAGATTTTCATCAAACTCTACTCGAACTTTTTCAGTCGTCATACACTCCCTCCTCTCCATATATTTTCCGTATCAATTGAATAAACACTGTCTTACTATATTAGCAAATCTATTCCATGTTGTCGCTGTATCTCAAAGAAAATTTACCAAATCATAAAAAGACGAAAAATTCAAAAGCTACTGACACATAATAAGTTGTTTTTATTATTTAAATTCTTAACACTATTTAAACATCTATTTCCATTGTCAATCGTTGTTTGATATGATAATTAGAAAAAGCGCAAGCGGCTCACCTAATCGGCGAAGAGGGCTAGAGGACCTGCGAGAAGGGATGAATGTTGCCCAAGCGGGGCCAAAGCGATTAAAGCCGTTGGCTCTTGGAGCTAGACACCAGTACCTAAAAGAAAGCACTGTAACATTTAACGAATTTAAACATTCTGAAACGAGAGCAAAATCATGTTCAAATAAGGTGATGAAAAATGAAGTTTGACATCATTGGTGATATTCACGGATGCTATCACGAATTTCAAGAATTGACAAAAAAACTAGGATATCATTGGGAAAGCGGCCTTCCGATACATCCGAATAATCGAAAGCTTGTTTTTGTCGGAGATTTAACAGATCGTGGTCCTCAGTCATTAAAAGTCATAGATATTGTCTATCATATTATAAATAAAGACCTAGGTCATTACGTACCGGGGAATCACTGTGATAAATTGTACCGTTTTTTTCTCGGAAATCCTGTTAAAATTACACACGGATTGGAAACAACAGTCGCTGAATATGAACAACTATCGATTGACAAGCAACAAGAAATCAAACAAAAATTTGTGAGCCTTTATGAAAAGGCACCGTTATATCAAGTATTAGATGATGGAAAGCTTGTGGTGGCCCACGCAGGTATACGCGAAGATATGATCGGAAAAGCGGGTAAAAAGGTTAAAACATTTGTCCTATATGGTGATATTACGGGAAAAACAAACGCTGATGGAACACCAGAACGAAGAGACTGGGCAAAAAAATACAAAGGAAATGCTCTTATTGTATACGGACATACACCGATCTTAAGGCCACGTTTTATTAACAATACTGTTAACATTGATACAGGCTGTGTTTTCGGAAATCATTTAAGTGCTTTTCGTTATCCGGAAAAAGAAATTGTTTCAGTTCCATCAAGCATGCCTTATGTTGAGGAAAAGTTTCGTTCTTTTGATTAATCATTGTTTCTTTTTAAGAAAAATAAGAAAACCATTTCTAAAGAGACGATTTGAATGGTAAATACCACATCATCCTGTGTAGTGAAACATTCATAGGTTATGATTAATATTGGGGACTGTCTCATAAGGGTCTGACCCCACATATCTAAACCAATAATAGCTATTTAACACTTAATTAGTGGCTATATATTGGGTTGTGGGGTCTGATCCTTTAGTTTTGAGACAGTCCCACATTTTATACAGTAATCTCTAGCCTTTCACAATTAATTTTTCCATATCATTTGGAAGTGGACAGGTAAACGTAAAGCTCTTCCCTAAAATATAATGGTAAAAATGAATTTGATAGCTATGTAAGGCTTGGCGGTCAATTTCTAATTTGTTTCCACCATAAAGTGTATCGCCGCAAAGAGGGTGGCCAATATATGCCATATGAACACGAATTTGATGTGTTCTTCCAGTTTCTAATTGAAGCTCTACGATCGTTTTATCCTGAAGGCGTTTTTGAACACGATAATGGGTCACAGCAGGCTGGCCACTTTCACTAACCGTTCTTTCAATAATACTATCTGATTTTCTTGCAATCGGTGCTTGGATTATTCCTTCATCTTGTTTTAGAATACCATGAACAACCGCCACATACGTCCTTTTAATGTCTTTTTTTTGCTGGGCCTTTGAAAAAAGAGAATGGCTAAAACGATGTTTGGCAACGAGCATTAAACCAGATGTGTCACGATCTAGTCGATTGACGATATGAACGGTATGCGGCTCATTTTTTTGATCATAATAATCTAATAATCCGTTAGCTAAGCTTCCGGTTGGATGTTCACGTGACGGAATGGATGAAAGGTATGGCGGTTTATTGATGACTAAACAATGATCATCTTCATAAACAATTTCAAAAGGGACTTTTTCAGGCTTCATCGATTCACTTCGCTTTTCCTTTGGAAACGTTACTACGACAAAGTCCCCTTCTTTTAACTTATATCGAACATTTTCTTCTTTTCCATTAACGGAAATATGACCACCATAATATTTAATATCTGTTAAAGCTGCCTTTGATATATGCTTTTCTCTTAAAAATTCTCGAAGAATAACTCCATCATCTTTACTTGAAATCAACCATTGTAACTGAAATGCTTTCACATGATAACCCTTTCTTTTTATTGGCAAAATCTTAGTTGTATTAATTGGTTTCTGTGATAAAGGAATCTCGAACACGCTTCCAAAACGGAAATGGACGGAACCTTGCAAAGCGTACCTTTTCTTTTGCGACTCTACATTGAATCGACTTAACATCTTTATGAAGTAATGTTAGATGGTCGATCGTAATTTGGAAGTCAACATCGTTAACCGGTCGTAATAAACATGTATGATGGTCCGGTAAAATAAGGGGTGATCCAATTGTACGGAACACTCGGTTATTAATAGATGCCATTTCAGCCAGCTGAATGGCTTGAAGAGATGGGTGAAGAATGGCACCACCTAAAGCTTTATTATAGGCTGTACTGCCAGTTGGAGTTGAGATACATAAGCCATCTCCTCTAAATGTTTCAAAGAGCTGACCTTTTATTTCGACATCCATAACGAGTGTACCCTCTATACTTTTCACCGTACATTCATTAAGTGCTAAATAACGCGCCTCTTTACCTCCATCAATATGACGGATGATGACTTCTAAAAGTGGATACTCTACAACTTGGTAAGGAGTTTTTGCAATCGCTATAACAAGCTTTTCAATCTCATCTGGCACCCAATCGGCATAAAATCCTAAATGTCCAGTATGAACCCCGATAAACGCCGTCTTATCTAATCGACTACGATATCGATGAAAGGCATATAATAAAGTTCCATCACCACCGACTGAAATGACAATATCAGGTTGGTCTTCATTATACTCCAATTCAAAATCTAATAAATATGTACGAATTTTTTGGGCTAATACATTGGATGTTCCGTCACCCTTTGAAGAAATTGCGAACTTCATGGCTCTTAAGCTCCTTTAACGTGGTGATTTAATTTCTTAAGATTCAGTCTTTCTTGAAAAAATGACATGAGCTTCTTGGATTTCACCTTTTATTAAAGACATTTCTTCATCTAAACGGTAAGCAGCTTCAGCCGCTCTTTGTAAGCGAAGTTTAATTTGATCAGGTATATTTCCACTATATTTATAATTTAAAGAATGTTCAATGGTTGCCCAGAAATTCATCGCTAATGTCCGTATTTGGATTTCAACTAAAATGATTTTCAATCCTTTAAACGTTTGGACCGGATACCGCGCTACCACATGGTAGGAGCGATATCCACTGTCTTTTTTATGATTAATATAATCTCTTTCTTCTACTATTTCCAAGTCTTCACGTTCTCTTAACATGGTGACAACCGCATTTATATCATCCACAAATTGACACATGATTCGAAGACCTGCAATATCTTGCATTTCATTTTCAATATTTTCTAGCGGAATGTTCTTTCTTTTTGCCTTATCTAAAATACTCGGTACAGGTTTAACTCGTCCTGTCACAAACTCTATAGGGGAATGTTCACCTTCTAATTCAAATTGTGAGCGAATACCCTTTAACTTCACTTTTAATTCCTCAACAGCTTGTTTATAAGGTGACAAAAATTGTTCCCAATTTAGTTGTATCATATTAATTCCCCCCTATGGCCAAAAGCTAACCTATTCTACTCTTTTATCTCTTTAGCAATGAAATACCTCTACTACCTTTTGCTCCATTTCATTACCATAGTTGGCATTGTCTTTAATATTTTCTGTTAAGTATTGTAATTCGGAGTGGAAGTTTTCTAGTAATATTTCTCCATTAAGAATGTTTGCATAGACTTCAAGATTTTGTTCTAATACTTCTTTTAAAGAAGGCCAAAACTCCTCTTTAACACTTAAATAAACAAAGTCCTCTCCATTATCTAAAACATAAATGAAGGAAAATTGGTCAGAATCTACTAACATTTGCCCTGTTGCGCGTAAAGTTTGATTATCATCCATTCCAGAATCGGTCTTTAAGTATAAACGACCCTCTTTATGTATGGCTTCTATTACTTCAATTCGTTTTTTCATCGTAATCTCCTCTCTATTCCTTCATTTTCGACCAAAGAATTCAAAAACATATAATTAAGCCATATTTTATTGTATCATATTGATAAAAGCTTTTCTTTTAAAGGATCTGTGACATTTCTACATTCCGCTTCAGGCGGACGCTTTCCGCGGGCGATCCGCGAGCCTCCTCGCAAGGCTGCGGGGTCTCGCCTGGATCGCTTTTCCCGCAGGAGTCGCCGCCTTTCGCTTCAAGAAAACTTATCACTAAAAATACAATGATAATTTATTATAGCTAAAACACCAGAAAGAAAGGACAATCGTTTATGACACAGGAGCTTGAAATTGAATTTAAAAATTTGTTAACTAAAGAAGAATTCAGCGATTTATGTCAATATTTTAACCTATCAGACGAAAAGTTTATTACCCAGGAAAATCACTATTTTGATACACCCACTTTTTCGTTAAAAGAAAAAGGGGCTGCATTACGCATTCGGCAAAAAAAACAAAAAAATATTTTAACACTAAAGGAACCAGCTGAAATTGGCCTATTAGAAACCCATCAGCCGTTAAATACAGAAGAAGTAGAGATTGCCCTTCAATCCTCTATTTTACCAAAAAGTGGGCCTGTAATCGAACGACTTACATATTTAAATATAAACATTGAATCTATACAATATTTTGGCTCATTGACAACCAATCGAGCAGAAACACATTACAAAAATGGTTTACTTGTTCTTGATCATAGCCGATATTTAAATAAAGAGGATTTTGAAGTAGAATTTGAAGTACAAGATGAAAAGGTAGGAAAGAAACAGTTTCATTCTTTATTACAAATGCACAGCATTCCGTTACGTAAAACGGAAAATAAAATTAAACGATTTTATTTAGCGAGCAAAAAAAATAAAGGAGAGCTTTGATCAATGAAGACAAATTTTCACTTCAAAACATTGTTTGAGCTCAATGCACTTCGTAACCTTTCACAGAATAACAAAAATAATGAAATTGAAACGAATGATGAAACATTAAGCTTTAAGGAAATGTTTGAAGCATTAACACATATACAAGAAAACAAAACCCCTGCTCATTTATCTATTAATAAGAACTTTCATCATTCAATCGTAAAAGCACCACACGATGTTGACGCAATTATTCACAAAATGAGTGAAAAATACGACGTTGATGCTAAATTAATAAAAGCTGTCATTCAACAAGAATCAAGCTTTAATCCAAATGCAGTTAGTTCTGCAGGAGCCATTGGCTATATGCAATTAATGCCAAGTACCGCAAAAGCTCTCGGTGTAACGGATCCATTTGATCCTGTTCAAAATATTGAAGGTGGCACCAAATATTTAAAGCAATTGCTTACAAAATATAATGGAAATATTGAATTAGCTTTAGCAGCCTATAACGCTGGGCCAGGTAATGTTGATAGGTATGGGGGCATTCCACCTATTAAAGAAACGGTAAACTATGTACAAAAAGTTACAAGTCGCTATTTTGCTTAAATGTTAATTTAGGATATTCTATCTAATGCAAGAGAGGCTTCAAGAAGTCTCTCTTTTTTCAATCAACATTCTGCATGTTTTACTTTTTATTGGTTACCTTAAAAGCGATTCGTTTGAGATATATTCGACCCGTTGATAAAATAAAAATACAGTTTCTTATTGAACTAGAGTTTAAAAGGAGTAGCTAACATGATGAATTCTTCGATTACACCATATGAAGCAATTGGGGAGCAACGATTATCTCAACTGGTTGATTCCTTTTATGATAAAGTAAGTAAGCATCCTTTGTTAAAACCGATTTTTCCTGAAGATTTGACTGAAACGGCACGCAAACAAAAGCAATTCCTTACTCAATATTTAGGGGGTCCACCATTATACACAGAAGAGCATGGACATCCGATGCTTCGGGCTAGGCATCTTCCTTTTCCAATTACACCGTCAAGAGCAAAGGCTTGGCTTTCTTGCATGGCAGAAGCAATGGATGAAGTAGGACTTGAAGGAGAGATTCGAGAATTTTTCTATAGTCGTCTCGTATTAACTGCCCAGCATATGATTAATACTCCGGAAGAAAATATGAAAGAGGGATCTAGTTTTGACTCCGAATAGCTGTTCCGGTTTTTTTTCACATTGTCAAGGGAATCCTCAAAAGCCGCTTGAGGTTTACTTATTTATCGATCCGCTATGTGCTGAATGCTGGGCCCTAGAACCTTATATAAAAAAGCTTCAAATTGAGTATGGGCGCTTTTTCACATTACGTCACATTCTATCTGGTAGTTTAGCAACGTTAAATTTAACAAAGCATACAACACCAGAAAACATCGCACAATCTTGGGAAAAAACAGCGAGTCTATCGGGGATGTCCTGTGATGGAACGTTATGGCTTGAAAACCCAATTTCATCACCATATCGGGCTTCTCTTGCCATTAAAGCGGCAGAATTACAAGGAAGAAAAGCAGGAATTCGCTTTTTAAGAAAGCTTCAGGAGGTTGTATTTTTAGAAAAACAAAATGTATCGGAGGAAGCTGTTTTAATTGATATTGCTTCAACGGTAAATTTAGATGTTAATGAATTTAAAAAAGATTTACATTCCAATAGTGCAGCTAAAGCTTTACAGTGTGATTTTAAAATAACATCTGAAATGGACGTTCAAGAAATTCCAACACTTGTATTTTTCCATTGTGACTCAGAAAAAGAAGGCTTAAAAATTACAAATTTATACCCTTATGAAACATATGTACACGTACTAGAGGAATTAATCGGCGGTAAACCAAAACCGTCTGAAGTTCCACCTCTTGAAATATTCCTTAAATACTTTAAATTTGTTGCTTCAAAAGAGATTGCAGTCGTATATAATATGTCATTAGACCAAGTCAATTGTGAAATGAAACAACTTCAACTCATGCAAAAAGTAGAACGAGTACCAGTGAAATACGGAACGTTTTGGCGGTTTATTGAATAACAAATGGACCTGTCTCTAATAAGGCTAAAACCTTTAGATTTGAGACAGGTCCAATTTTTTTATAAATCCATAGTAAAAGCGCAAAGCGCCCGCCTATCGGCGAAGAGCGCTGGAGAACTTGCGAGGAGGACGAGATCCGCCACAGCGGTGTCGAATCCCCCAAGCCGATGGCGCTTTGCGCTAGACATCCATTGACAATATGTATAGATTAATTCCTAAATTCTCATAAATTAAAAAAAGACTTGGTTTCCCAAGTCTGTGACCCATCCCCATTTTATTATTCTAGAGTTCTCTCAAAATTTAAAATATCAAGCTAGTTATGTAAGCGTTTTCGATTTTCACTTGAAAGAATCCGCACTTAACGTGCGGAATCTTTCCATGTCTTAACGACAACAAAGGGGATGGGAGAAATTTTTCACGGTCAAACAAAGGGGTAAATGTTTTATGTGATCAATTTCACGATTAAAATATAGCAAATGTCGACTATATTTGACAAGACTTTTTGGCGAATTTCACAAATTTGTCACAAAATCATGTTTTTCAATTTAGTAGCATAGACATATTCGTAAAGACAACCTTTCAGTAACTTTCTTAACGACTGTGATCTCAAAAACTAGAGGTGTCATAACCAAATGAAAAAAATTGGATTTATCATCGCCTTATTATTTTTTATCGTTTCGTTTTTCTTAAATATTCTTGGATTAATGAAGCTTGTTCCGATTTATATTACTTCACCACTATTATTTTTTTCGATTTTGATCATTATTTATATCCTTAATTATCGAAAAACCTTTAAAGGATTTTAATTTTTTAATCTAATTTAATATTTTTTATCCAATATTTCAATGGATCCATCGGCTCCTCTATTGCATGTATGTAGTAAAGTTTCACTTCATTAGGATTAACCCCATCAGGAAGATGGAATGAAAACTGAAATTCGTTTTCTGATTTGATATCAAAAATTTGTAGTTCATCTTTTATTTGCTTTTCATTTCGAATCAAATCCCTAATTTCATTATGAAAGACTTTTAAATATTCAAAATCGATATTTCGTTCCCTTGTCATATTCATGATTTTTTCGTTATTAGGGATATAAAAAACGATAAAATCTGATGGGTGATTATATAATTCTAGTCGATCTTTCCACTTGCCTTTTACAGTATATATGTTGTTTTTTTTATGGACAGTCAGATGTAAAGAGTCTGGAGTTGTTTGATACCCTGAATGGTAAATAACAAATCCAGTTAAAACAAATACAATTATTAAAGGACTAAAAAATATAAAGGATAATATACGTCTTTTATTCCAAAATAAAATACCAGCTATGACAAAAAATAAAATGACAGCTAACAACATAATTAACATTATATCTTCTCCTAAACAATCATTTTTTAAAGGAGCTCTATTTATATTATCCATAAAATGTAAATTTTTACAATAATAAAATAATTCCCCATATAATCAAAAATTAAGACAAAACAAAAAGACCAACCCACAAATGTGGATTGGTCATTATATAGAACTATTTATCGCTTTCCTTTTATATACGGTACTCCTAACGCCTTCGGTGCATCTGCTCGCCCGATAAATCCTGTTAAGGCTAAAATTGTTAATACGTAAGGAGCAATTAATAAATAAACCGTTGGAACATCCTCTAAAAATGGAATGGTTTGTCCGACAATACTTAAGCTTTGTGCAAATCCAAAGAATAATGCTGCACCCATTGCCCCTAGCGGATGCCATTTTCCAAAAATCATAGCGGCTAACGCCATAAATCCTTGCCCAGAGATCGTTGCATGACTAAAATCACGAGAAATAATCGTTGCATATACGGCACCACCAACTCCTGCTAGAGCACCGGACAGCATGACTGCCATATAGCGCATTTTCATCACATTAATTCCCATTGTATCTGCAGCCATTGGATGCTCACCAACTGAACGTAAACGCAAGCCAAATGGTGTTTTATAGATGAAATACCAAACGACAAACGCTAGTCCAATTGCAATATAACTCGTTGCATATCCATTTGAGAAAAATAACGGGCCTATGAAAGGAATATCACTTAATACCGGAACATCAATTTTGTTAAAACCAACTTGAATTTGATCCGTTTGACCTTTTCCATAAATTTTTTTCACTAAGAATAGGGACAATCCTATCGCTAAGAAGTTAATCGCAACACCACTTACGACTTGGTCAGCACGTAATGTAATGGATGCAACAGCATGTAATAATGAAAAGATAGCACCACAAATCATAGCGACTAAAATAGCTATCCAAGGTGTTAAATCACCTAACGTTTCTGCAAATGTTAAATTAAAAACAATACCGACAAATGCGCCAATAACCATTAAACCTTCTAAACCAATATTAACAATACCCGAACGTTCACTAAACACACCACCAAGTGCAGTGAAAATAAGTGGAGCAGCAAAGAAAATGGCTGAAGGTACGATAATTTGTAGAACAGATAAGAAGTCCACTTATTCTCCCTCCTTTTTAAAGCGCATTAAAATAAGACGAATTAAATAACTTGAAGCGACAAAGAAAATAATAAGGGCAATAATAATGTCAACTAATTCAGTAGGGACTCCCGCACTTGACGGCATTTCGAGTGCACCAACTTTTAAAGCACCAAAAAGAATCGCTGATAAAACAACACCAATTGCTGTATTTCCTCCTAATAAGGCTACGGCAATTCCATCGAAACCGACACCTGTAAATCCACCTTTAACGGAGATGTTTTCAAATGTTCCAAGACCTTCCATTGCACCAGCAACACCTGCAAATGCCCCTGAAATCACCATTGATAAAATAATGTTTCGATTTACATTCATTCCAGCGTATTGTGAAGCATGTTGGTTAAAACCAACGGCACGTAATTCGTATCCTTTCGTTGTTTTTTCTAACAAGAACCACATAATGATAGCACCAAGTAAAGAAATTAAAATTCCATAATGCATACTTGAATAATCCGTTAATGATTCAAGGAAATCGGAACGAAGCGATGCAGACGGATAAACTTTTTCTGATTTAAAGCCCTGATCAGATAAAACAGAACGAATAATAGCATTTGTTACATGAAGAGCTACATAGTTCATCATAATCGTGACAATAACCTCGTGTACTTTAAAACGAGCTTTTAACAATCCAGGAATAAATGCCCATAAAGCTCCTGCTAATGCTGCAACAACAATGGCAAGTGGTAGGTGAATGATTTTTGGTAATTCAAAGGATACACCTACCCATACAGCTGCTAACCAGCCAATGAGTAACTGTCCCTCAACACCGATATTAAATAAGCCTGTACGAAAAGCAAAAGCTACAGCTAAACCTGCCAAAATATATGGAGTCGTTTGGCGAATCGTCTCCCCAATATAGTATTGATCACCGAAAGCTCCATATATTAAAGCAGAATATCCAGCTATCGGATTATAGCCGCTGACAATCATAACAATGGATCCAACAAAAATTCCTAAAAAGACAGCTAATAAAGGAATAAATACATTTGAGAAACGACTTAAGTTCATGAAGAAACACCTGCTTCCTTACGTTTACTACCTGCCATTAATAAGCCTAGTTCTTGCTCATCTGTTTCTTTCGGATCGACAATTGCTACAATTTTTCCTTCAAAAATAACAGCAATTCGGTCACTTACGTTCATAATTTCATCTAGTTCAAATGACACTAAAAGTACCGCTTTTCCTTGATCACGTTGTTCAATTAGTCTTTTATGAATAAACTCAATGGCTCCAACATCTAAACCTCGAGTCGGTTGAGCAGCAATTAATAAATCAGGATTTCGGTCTACCTCACGTCCAATAATCGCTTTTTGCTGGTTACCACCTGATAAGGCACGTGCTTTTGTGTATTCATCAGGTGTCCGCACATCATATTCTTTGATTAATTGACGAGCCTTTTCATAGATTTGTTGGAAGTTTAAAATACCGTTTTTAGAATAAGGCTCTTTGTAATACGTTTGTAGTACCATATTTTCTCCAATCGGAAAATCAAGGACAAGACCATGCTTATGACGGTCTTGAGGAATGTGACCAATACCTGATTCTGTAATTTTTCGTGGTGGTAGATTGAGAAGTTCTTTCCCTTTTAATTTAATGGAGCCAGCTTCAGCTTTTATTAAGCCAGTAATCGCCCCAATTAATTCCGTTTGCCCGTTTCCATCAACACCTGCTATACCGACAATTTCTCCAGCTTGTACAGTTAAATTCAAGTGATTAACTGCCGTTATATTACGAGCATCTTTTACCACTAAGTCGGAAATTTCTAAAACGGCTTCTTTTGGTTTTGAAGGTTCTTTTTCCGTCGTAAATTTAACCTCACGACCAACCATTAATTCAGCTAACTCAGTTGGGTTTGTATCATTGACCTCTAATGTTCCAATTCCTTTTCCACGACGAATAACTGTGACTCTGTCACACACTTCCATAATTTCTTTTAATTTATGCGTAATTAAAATAATAGATTTCCCCTCATTCACAAGCGTCTTCATAATTTGAATGAGCTCTTGTATTTCCTGTGGCGTTAATACGGCAGTTGGTTCGTCGAATATTAAAATATCAGCACCACGATATAAAGTTTTTAAAATTTCTACGCGTTGCTGCATTCCAACTGAAATATCTGCAATTTTGGCTGTAGGATCAACCGCTAAACCATATCGCTCCGAAAGCTCTTTGACTTCCTTTTCAGCTTTTTTAATATCGATTTTTCCACCTTTCGTCGGTTCACTACCAAGAATGATATTTTCCGTAACCGTAAATGTATCGACAAGCATAAAGTGTTGGTGAACCATACCAATTCCTAAATCATTAGCTACATTAGGATCGGTAATTTTTACCTTTTCACCTTTAACCCGAATTTCTCCACCTTCTGGCTGGTATAGACCAAAAAGAACGTTCATAAGTGTTGATTTTCCTGCTCCATTTTCACCTAATAAAGCGTGAATCTCTCCCTTTTTTACTTGAAGAGTAATATTATCATTCGCTACAAAATTGCCGAACACTTTTCGTATATTGAGCATTTCAATTACATATTCCACTCGTTTTTCACTCCCTAATTTGAGCATTTAAAAATCACCAAATGAAAAGCTACATCCATTTGTAGCTTTTCATTTGATGGTTTTTGGTTCCTACTGATAAAAACAATAAGAAATCGTGGAAATTCGCTAGTCGTCGGAAGTTAGACAACCAAAAATCCCCAAATAGAAAGGCTAGCTTTAAACTAGCCTTTCTATTAAATTCAGCTATTATAGAGATGCTTCAAACTCTTTGTATTCGTCACGAGTTGTTGGAACGTTAATTTCTCCGTTAATGATTTTTTCTTTCCATTCTTCTACTTGATCTAAAACATCTTGAGCAATGTTATCTTGTGTTGGAGCAATTCCGACACCATCTTGGTCAAGACCGTACTCGATAATTTCTCCACCTGGGAATTCACCATTCATTGCTTTTGTCGCAACGTCGTATACCGCTACGTCAACACGTTTTACCATAGAAGATAATGTTACGTTATAAGTCGTTCCATCAACTTCTACAACACCTTCAGGAGATTGGTCTTTGTCAACACCAATTACCCAAATTTCACGGTTTGGATCTTTTGTTTTTAAGTCTTTAGCTTCAGAGAAAACACCGTTACCAGTTGCCCCAGAAGCGTGATAAATAATATCAATCCCATTAGCGTACATACTGGAAGCAATCGCTTTTCCTTTATCTGCTTGGTCAAAAGCACCAGCATATTGTACCTCTACTTCTGCATCTGGATTTACTGCTTTAACACCTGCACGGAAACCACTTTCGAATTTCTCAATTAAAGGAATCTCCATTCCACCTACAAAACCAATTTTGTTTGTTTTTGTTGTTAAACCAGCAACAACCCCTACAAGGAAGGAACCTTCATGCTCTTTAAATGTAATGCTTGCTACATTTGGTTTTTCAACAACTGAGTCTACAATCGCAAAGTTTGATTCAGGCTTTTGTTCCGCAATTTCAGTAATAGCGTCAGTCATTAAAAATCCGATACCATAAATTAAGTCAAAATCGTCGCGAACAAGCTTGTTTAAATTTGTAGCATAATCTGCATCGCTATTAGATTGTAAGTAAGAATATCCATCCTTACCTTGCTCTAAACCATTGTCAGCACCAAATTTTTGTAAACCTTCCCATGCAGATTGGTTAAAGGATTTGTCATCTACCCCACCAACATCTGTTACCATTGCAACAGAGAATGTATCTTCGTTTCCTTCGCCAGCCTCATTATTGTTATTTGTTCCACAAGCGCCTAAAAATGCACTTAACACAACGATAAGTGTTAAAACAAGACTTAATGAACGCTTTTTCATTGTTTTACCCCCTATTTTTAAAATTTAATTGATTGGATTTGACCTTAATACACTCTTTTTCTAAGTACATGGAATTTGAATTTGTCCGCTCTAAAATAGTTCACAGAATAGAGAATAGGCTCGTCCACTTCGTTATAATGTAGCTGCTTTAACACAAGTAGAGCGGTATTGGAATCACACTTTAATATAGGAGAAATTTTTTCATGATATCCGAGTGGTTCGATGTCCGATACTGCATGTGTAATTCTTTTCCCCCCATCACTTTCTAGCATGTGAAAAATAGACCCATCTTTATAACTAATATTTTCAGGAAATACTTTTTTCGGAATTTTATCTAAGCAATAGACAACAGGATCCCCATCAGCGGTTCTAACTCGTTCAATCAAAATAAATTCATCATCAAATGAACATGAGAAACGCTTGATATCATCTTCTGTTGCAGTTTTAGAAGATGAGCCTAAGAAAATGGTCCCTGGCTTCATACCTGCTTTTTCGATCATTTTCGTAACGCTATTTAATTGTTCAATCCCAGATGTAAATGGAGGTTTTGAATTCACAAATGTTCCAACACCATGACGGCGGACGATTACATTTTCATCCTCTAAAATTCTTAAAGCTTCTCTTAATGTAGAGCGGCTTACACCAAGCTTTTTGGCCAAATCAGCCTCAGATGGAAGCTTTTCCTTTTCTTTGTAGACACCCTCTTGAATATCTTTCTTTAATCGGTCAATGACTTGTAAGTATAAGTGTCGATGATCTGTTTTAATGCTCATTCTTAACACCAAACTTTCTTCAGACATCAGACTTCAGATATCATTCCTACTAACTGAAGATTAATATAACATTTTTCGTCAAAAAAATAAACAATAATTTATGAAAATCTATAAAATAAATAAAACGCTTACATTATTTGTTTTTGGGGATTTTTATAACATTTGAATTGATTGTAAACGTTTACAATGTTGTGTCACATTTATTTTATTTTTAGTGTTACATTAAATAGAACAATAGATGTTAATTGAAAATATTGATTTTTCTTATAACATGTCGAGCCTATAAAGACCTTCCATGGTTTGAGTATATCCAGTTAAAAGTGGATTAGTGACCATTATGATTCTATGATTATCCAACCATATAAAAAAGCTGTCCCAATGATGCCTTCAAAGACACATTAGAACAGCAATTATCTTTCTCTTATGATAACAACTCTTCCATCTCGTTTAATTTTTCTTCAAATACTTTACAAGCTTGTTCAATTGGTTGAGCAGATGTCATATCAACGCCTGCTTTTTTCAACACTTCAATTGGGTAATCGGAGCTTCCAGCTTTTAAGAATTCAATGTAGCGAGTAACAGCAGATTCACCTTCTTCTAAAATTTGCTGACTTAAAGCTGTTGCCGCACTGAATCCTGTAGCATACTGATACACATAGTAATTGTAATAAAAATGAGGAATTCTCGCCCATTCTAATCCAATTTCTTTATCTACAACAATTTCATCTCCAAAATATTTTTTATTTAGGTCATAATAAATGGTTGTTAATAATTCTGGTGTTAGAGGTTCTCCATTTTGCGCACGAACATGAATATCATGTTCAAATTCTGCAAACATTGTTTGACGGAAAACGGTACCTCTAAATCCTTCTAAGTAATGATTTAATAGATATAGTCGTTTCTTTTCATCATCAATGGTTTTAAGTAAATAGTCGTTTAGTAAGTTTTCATTACATGTTGAAGCTACTTCTGCAACGAAAATGGAATAGTTTCCGTATGGGTATGGTTGATGCTTTCTTGTATAGTAGCTATGAACCGAATGACCAAATTCATGAGCTAATGTAAATAAATTATTTACGTTATCCTGCCAATTCATTAAAATATATGGATTGGTGCCATACGTTCCAGAAGAATAGGCTCCACTTCGTTTTCCTTTATTTTCATAAACATCTACCCAACGATTGTCAAAGCCTTCTTTTACAATATTGATATATTCCTCACCTAAAGGTGCTAATCCCTTAATTAGAAAATCCTTTGCTTCTTCATAGGAGATTTTCATTTCGACATCTTTTACAAGTGGAGTATATAAATCATACATGTGTAATTCATCAACATCTAATACTTTTTTTCGTAAAGTGACATATCGTTGTAAAAGAGGTAAATGTTTATTGACCGTTTCAACTAGGTTATCGTAAACAGATTCAGGTATATTGTTAGCGCTTAAAGCCGCTTGTCTTGCTGATTCATAATTTCGTACCTTTGCATAAAAGTTATCCTTTTTCACTGCACCGCTTAATGTGCTCGCAAATGTATTTTTAAATTTTTCGTACGTACTATAAACGGCATGAAAGGCATCTTTACGCACTCTGCGGTTTGCGCTTTCCATAAAGCTAATATAGCGCCCATGTGTTACTTCAACTTCTTCACCATTTTCATCCTGAATAGTCGGAAACTCTAAGTCAGCATTATTTAGCTTTCCAAATGTCCCGCTTGATGATGCTAAAGCATCAGCAGCTTGTGCTAAGATGGCCTCTTGCTCAGATGAAAGAACATGTGGACGTTGACGGTTAACTTCATTTAATGCATGCTCGTAAAGCTTCAGCTCTTCATTTTCATTTAAAAATGATTGAATTTTTTCTTCATCGATTGATAGAATTTCTGGGACAATATACGAGGCGATACTAGATGCTTCCGTATATAACGTTTGCGCACGGTCATTTAAGCTTTGATAAAAGGAATTTGTCGTATCTTGGTCGTAACGCATGTGTGCATATGTATATAACTTTCCTAGCCTCTCCATTACATGATCTTGATATTGTAAAGCTTCATACAGTGTATCAGCTGATTCGCCAAGCTTTCCTCTGTATTCTGCAATTTTTGGAATAGCCTTTTTTATTTCATTAAATTCTTTTTCCCATTCCTCATCTGTTGCAAAAATATCTTCTAATCTCCACGTATCATCAACTCTAAGCTCTTCACGCTTCGGAAGCTTTTTTACAGCCGCTTTTTCTGCCATTGACCAATCACCCTTCCTAAAAAATGGTTCTTTTTTCAATCATATGTTATATTTACCTTCAAATCAATTGATATATCTCAGTTTCCCATAATTAGGATATTCTATCCATTTTCAAAACATTCATGAATACATTTCTTTTAATCTTATATCGTTTTTCATCAATTGTTCAATATGCTGCTGACGAAAGATGGGCATTTTCTTACGATAAGAGAAAGGCCCGATTGAGTCAAGAAGCTTTACTTTGACTAAAAAATCTAAATATTGTTTTAGAACCCTTTCCATGTCTTCTTGTCTAGTTACCAGTGTGCCAACATATCGATTTAGGTACCACTTTATTTTTCGCAAATGAAATACTTTATCCTGTAACTTTTCAATTGTCACAAGGACTAATGACTGCCACACATAAACAGCTTCTTCAATTTTCCACCCTTCCTTTAGAGGGATAAATGCTTCAGAAGGTAATAATGTTAAAGGGATTCCATAGCTTTCATAAATAAGGGACTGAAGCATTTTCTCACGTTTACTTCGAAAGCTTTTGGGTGTTTGACGAAATAAATGAACTTTCTTTAACCACATTTGATAAAAAGCTGCTGAAGGGCATAACTTAGGAGGTATTAATATTTGAGAAATAGTTAGCTGATTTAAAGGAAATAAAGTGGTTTCGGCGAAAAAGATTTGTTTTGTAAATGGAATGATCTTTTGAAGTAGAATAAAGGATTGCAGTGAAGAACAATATGTGAGGAGAAATGGCTGTCCTTCTTTATCTAGCCGAGTAAATTGCCAATGAAAAGGTGTTAAGCGATATTCCATTGACTTGTTCCTTGATAAGAGCTTACTCCCTAAAATCCAAATAGGGATGTTATTTTCGTTTTGATATCCTCTCGTTCGAGCTTGAATTTGTTCAACAGGAATTTGTGAACATTGATATTCAATTGGATATTTGTCTACAAAAAGGTCAGCTCTTTGTTTAATTGAAGGGAAATACTTTTCTAATTCACATGGGATCTCTTGCTTTTTTAGCCAATGAAACAACTGAACTTTTCCTTTAAGATGGTACATACTTTCAGGCTCTGAATCAACAAGACATTTTTGATTAGAAATGTGGGCAAAATGGGGAATTCGTACCTTACCAGCTTTAAGCTTTACAGGAGATTTACAGGCAGGGCATTGAAAGGAATCTTCCTTTTTTAAGTTTTGTAGCTGATCCTTTGTCCAATTTTGGCTAGCTAAATGAATATATTCGTTTTTAGAGTTTTGTGCAACGAGCAACCTTTATCAAATCCTTTCTTTATGATTTTCTTCATAAATATTTTAACATTTAATTCCTAATAGGGTTAATAAAAAATAAAGATTTTGTTCCATTGTTATATTTGATTTTTGGAAATTGACTTCAGGGACGGGCACTTTCCGCGGGTGGTTCGCGATCCTTCTCGTGCTGTAAAGTTTTAGCACAGGAAACGCTTTTCCCCCAAGAGTCGCCGCCCCTTTTACCCAATTAACAAAAATAGTTCATTAATGTGAAATTCAACCTTATTTTATAAAACATTTCAGACCGTACATTTATAATAAAGGTGATAGGAGCCTTGAAGTTGATTCAATGATTTTTATAAAAAGTGGTCGTTTAGCAAATTCCTCTTCTTTTATTTCACTTGAAGACTTTAGGTCACGAATATATTCTTCAGTTAATGTTTGAATACTTTCCGTTCGATATAAAAAGGCATTTACTTCAAAATTTAGATGAAAGCTTCTCATATCCATATTGGCTGTACCAATGGATGCTAGTTCATGATCAACAATAATAATTTTACTGTGCATAAATCCTTTCTCGTATTCATAGATTTTAACACCCGCTTCTAACAGCTCTGGAAAGTACGAATGGGATGCATAGTAAACTATTTTTTTATCAGGCTTTTTTGGAACAAGTAGCCTTACATCAATCCCACTTAAGGACGCTACCTTAAGTGCTGCTTTAATATCTTCATCAGGTATAAAATATGGAGAAGCAATCCAAATCGAATCTTTCGCCGAACCAATCATAGAGAAAAACAAATTTTTAATAATTTCCCATTTGTTATCGGGGCCACCTGCAATTAATTGAACCCCGCCAGCTTGCTCTTCAACTTTGATTTTAGGTGTTAAATAGTCTTCTCTTAACAGTTTATCACCAGTCATATAATACCAATCCTGCAGAAAAATAAGCTGAAGAGAGCGGACTGCTTCTCCTTTGACCAATAAATGTGTGTCACGCCAAAACCCAAAGTACGGGTTTCTCCCTAAATATTCATCACCAATATTTAATCCTCCAACAAAGCCAACAGAACTATCAATAACAATGATTTTACGATGATTACGGAAGTTGATTTTATTTGATAGGATTGGAAATTTTACAGGCAAAAACGGAACCATTTCAACGCCGGCATTTCTTAGTTCATTTATGTATTTTTTCGATAAGCGCCAGCTTCCCACCGCATCATATAGAAATCGAACTTTTACGCCATCTTTAGCTTTTCGTATTAATAAATCTTTTAATTTTTGGCCAACAACATCGTGTCGAACAATATAATATTCTAAATGAATATGATCCTTTGCTTTTTCTAACTCTTTAAATATATGATCAAAGGTTTCGATTCCATTTGTTAAAACTTTCGTATCGGTATTAAAGGAAATAGGACTATAGCTTAGCTTATGTGCTAATCGAAAAAGTAATCTTTGGTGATTTCTCATTCGATTCATTTTTTCTTCATAGGATTGAAAGCCTTTTTCAAATTCTAAAAAAGCTTTTTCATCAATGAGTGCTTTTTGTTTAAAAAGCTTTTGTTTCCTTACATTTTGTCCGAATAGTAAATAAAATAAAAAACCGACTAAAGGAAAGCTTCCAAGTAAAATCATCCAAGTTAATGTATGAGTTGGGTGCCGGTTTTCTAAAAAAATAACAGACGCAATAAAAATAACAGATAAAGTGGTAATGACTGATAAAGTACCAATGACCCAATCTCCCCAATATTTGTGCAAGTAATATAAAGCTGTAGCTAGTCCAACAATGAATAATATAACTCTTACGGTATTTTTCATATACTCCTCCAGAGTTTAGAATGAACACTTAAAAAAGCTTAGCTGATGTTTATTATGCCATAGTTTTTCTTTTTGCGTTCATTGTTTAAAAATAAATCCTAAATAGGAAGAAAAGCACAAAGCGACCCAAGACGATGGCGCTTGGAGCTAGAAATGAAATGACAATATGTATCGTTAATTCCTTCGTAAAAATGATATAAATTCTGATATATTCAAAAAGGCCGATTTCAGATGAAATCGGCATATGTTAAGAAAAGTGCTTTCGAATTTGTTCTAAGGCATTGTCCTTCATAATTAATTTTCCATACTCATCTAAACGATGTATTGTAACTCTTGATTCTTGTCCATATTCGAGTACAATACTTAACAGATTTTCAATTAATTCATCATCTTCATCAAAAAACTCTACAAATAAATAATATTTCCCATCAAAATAATACAAACTGTTTTGAATGTCACCTAGATTCTTTTTGGACAGAGAAATTAAATGTTCTAAATCATCAAATTTAATAACAAACTCTAATTGTTCATCTTCTTCTTCTTGTTCGGAAGAATTAGACGTAGTATTAAAGTGTTTATCTAACAATGATTCTATATTTTCATCTACTGGAAAGTCTTTTATTTTCTCATCCAGTAAAGGCAATTCAATTTTTTGACCGTCCTTTGATAATTGTGCTTTCGTCACAATGACCTCAAGACCTTTATCATTCGCTTGAACTTGAATCCATAAAGGACCTTCAATTGGAAAATCCTCTTCTTCGTTTATTTCATCCATCATTTCCCAAAATAATTCTTCACTACGCTCACGATTATACCAAATTTCTTCTCGGTCAAAACCGCGCTCCTCTATGTCAACATACGAAATATAGAATTTTACGGTATTTTCATTAATGCGCTCTATTTCCATTTGAACAACCTTCCCTTCTATTTAAATTTTTGAAGGGACAACTAACCCCCGAATTAGTTGCACTTTTCTTCACTTTTCCCAAATCCAAGGCATTTTAACCGTTAGCAAACTAGTTGTTCAACCTTCATATCTTGTACTTATATTGTATGATAAATTGCTTCATAAAGAAATAAAAAACTCTTGGAATTTACAAAAACAGTTATTTGCCTATTTTAAATGAATTTATTGAGCTACCTATTCATTTCTATAACTTTTACTCATATATATAGTACAAGCTAGAATAGAGAAAAGAGGTCTTATGATGGATCTTGAGTTTATTCTATCAATTATCATGATTATTGGAATTGATTTAGTACTTGGTGGAGATAATGCCATTGTCATTGCTTTAGCCTGTCGTAACCTACCAGAAAAACAACGAAAAAAAGCCATTGTTTTTGGGACCTTTTTAGCCGTATTCTGTCGTATATTACTAACCATTTTTGCCGTTTTTCTTTTACAGGTGCCTTTTATTACTCTCGTTGGAGGAATATTTTTAGTTTATATTGCCTTTTCTTTAATGACAGGTGTTGAAGAGAATCCAAATGTAAAAAGTCATCATTCATTGTGGAGAGCCATCCAAACAATTGTTATTGCAGATTTAGTCATGGGTATTGATAATGTCATCGCTATAGCAGGGGCAGCAAACGGTCAAATCTATTTAGTCATTTTTGGTCTTATTATATCCGTTCCAATTATCGTTTGGGGAAGTCACCTTATTCTCCAGTTTATGAATCGATACCCATTCCTGATCTATGCTGGTGGAAGTATTTTAGCCTACACTGCAGGAAAAATGGTCGCACAAGAAAACGTTATCCAAACAATGTTTCAAGGGCTTCCTATACATACTGCATTTCCCTATCTTTTTACGGCTATTATTCTTTTTTCTGCTCTTTATTATAATCATATGGTGTCTACTCATAAGTAATTGGAAAAGAGGCTACCCCACTATAATAAGAACTGTCTAAACAACACTATAGGTTATAAAATCAATGTGTTGTAGTTTCAGACAGCCCTTATGGGACAGCCTCTCTTATTGTTTTTAGTTAGCTAAACGTTGTGATACTTCTTTTAGATTATAAGTACGGACTATACGTGGCAAAAAGCGGCGAATTTCATCCTCATTGTAACCAACCTGTAATCGCTTTTCGTCTATTATGATTGGTCTACGTAAAAGGCCTGGATTTTGCCTAATAATGTCGTAAAGCTCCTTTAAAGGAAGTGAATCGAGGTCGATGTTAAGCTTTTGAAAAACCTTTGATCTTGTCGAAATAATTTCATCTGTACCATCTTCAGTCATTCGAAGAATTTCTTTAATTTCTTCAATTTTAATTGGTTCAGCAAATATATTTCGTTCTCTATATTCAATGTTATGTTCTTCTAACCATTGTTTAGCTTTTCGGCAAGATGTGCAGCTTGGAGATGTATATAACGTTACCATAACTCTTCACTCTCCTCAAAGACCATTTTTCAATGGCGCTAAAAAGTATTGTCAATCTATGTTTATTATACTATAAAAAAGTAAGTTAGCATATACTTTTTTATCATTTTTTCTTTAAAATCGTTCTAAATTGTGAAGAGTTATTTTCGGTAAATTTCATTATTCTTTCTCAATTAGCTAATCTCATCGAAAATATTTTCTGTTTTATTCTCATCTAGGGTTAAAACTTCTTCCACATCTTGATATGATTCTCCGTACCATTCTGTATCTTTATATGTGTGAATATGGTTATATGTTTTTTTCATTGCTTCATATATTTCTTCTTCAGAAGCATTTGTAGGAGACCAATATAAAATTTCCATTTCATTTATTTTGTTTGTTGCAAGGGAACGACGACGATAACCTATGGATTGGGCATGCTTAAAGTTTTCACGCTGGTAAAATTTTAATCTTTTTTCAGTATCCTTATCGTCTTCATCAACTGGTTCTACTTCTAAAATAATCGGTTTTCCTTTTTCTTTTAATTTACTTATGAGTTTATGGCCAATTCCTTGACCTCTTGCTTCTTTAGATACATAGATGTAATCAATAAAAATAAAATCTTCAAATTCAGCATACATTAAAACATGATTCAGACCTTCATCTTTATGATAAATGTCACCTTTTTCTTTTAATAAGGCCTCCATGTGCTCCTTAGATTTCATCTCTTGTATTGGAAAATATTGATTTAATTTTTCATACCAATTCATTGATCTTCTCCCTTACATCATTTTTTCAAAATCATTCACGTATATATATACCCACTTTCTGTTTTCATAAACATTTATTACAATAAAAATAAGTAGATATTTGAATCTTTTGTCTATTCAGTAATAACGAAGGGGATGTTATATGTGGACTTTTTCATTGACTTTTTTCTCGTTGCCATATTCGTCATTGGAATAACGGCTACAATGGGAGTTATTGCAAATGGTGTTGGGACAACCATTTTTGGGAAAAGAAAAAACGAATCAGTAGAACAATCCTTAAAGACTCAAGCAGGTTGGAAGAAGATAGGTGGGAGAAAATAATGTAGGGATTGGCAGATGCCAAGGTATGAAAAATACTTTATCGAACTTAAATTTCTGTTACGATAAAAAATGCCACAGAATCCCGATTCTGTGGCATTAAAACTATTACTTATTTATTCAGTGGTGTATAATCAACATTCTTTGTATAAACATTACCAGCGTTCCAAATTAAAAATTCTTGAATCCCTTCTTCATTTAATGCTTTAATTTGTGCTTCCACTTCATTTTTACCGTATCGAATATAATTTCCTCTTCCAAGCCAAGATGCAGTGAAGTCTTGGATCCATGGTCTAGAGGTTGGTCGATTTTCTAATTGAGACAATTTTTGATTTTCAACCTTTGCATATTCTTTTACTAAGCGGTATGGTTCTAGGTCTGGCTTTGGAATACCGAAATAGGAAGTCCAGTGGCTTGGGTATATCATTGACGATATAACATCAACATGCTCTGAGATTTTTGTAAAGTTTTGACCAATTCCTGGTGCTTCAGGTAGTGTAGCGGTATAACCAAAAATATCGACGGACATTTTAACACCATAAGGCTTTAATTTTTCCCTTGCATATTTTACAAAATCTGTGACGGCCTCGACACGTTTTTGGACATTATCGATTTCAAGGTTAGTGTATTCTCCCATGCTGTAGGATAAAATTTTATCACGTCTTTCAAATCCTTCCGGAAAACGAACGTAATCAAATTGAATTTCTTGAAACCCTAATTTTGCTGCTTCAATAGCAATGTTTGTATTGTAATCCCATACTTCCTTGACAAACGGATTTACAAAGCTTTCGCCTCGATTATTTCTCCAAACTTGATTCCCTTGTTTAAAAGACCACTCAGGTTTTTTATTTGCAAGAACGGTGTCTTTAAATACAACGATTCGTGCAATTGGGTAAATCTTTTTTTCTTCAAGGACTTTAAGGAGCTCACGAGGATTTTTAATATAAGGTTGACTAATATCATAAAAAGGTGAAGATGGATCAGGCTGATAAGTTAAATTTCCGTGGTCATCTTTTATATCAATAACCATGGCATTTAATTCAGTACGATCAACTAGTTGAACGAGTTCTTTAAATCGACTTCCACCTGCAGAATGACCTGTAACATATATTCCACGAACAGCATCTGGATATGTAAAATAAAAACCAGATTGAAATTTAAAACGAGGTAATTCTTTAGGAAGAGCCTTTTCAACCATTGTAATATTTTTTAGACTATGTGAAGTGACAGTTAGCGGCTCTTCGGCCTTCCCAATTTGAAAAATAAACATAAATTGAACAATGGAACCAATAAGTACAAGAGTAAATAATTTTTGAAAAACATTTGTCATTTAAGTATTCCCCCATCTTATCTTAGCTCTATACTTTATTATAAATTGAATCCAGTTAGAGTATGAAGAGAAAATAATCCCTATTCCATCATATGTAGGTTTGCTATCAATTATAAAAATTGTTCAAAATTTTCACGAAAGTATGTAGACTTTTACGCTTTATTGCAATATAATATTTATAAACACTGTGCTCCATCATTTAACGGTGTCGTCCTATTTTGAAAAAGAAAAACGATCTCGCGCTAAACGAGATCGTTTTTCTTTTATCTTTAACTATATTGCTTTTTATATTGTTCAAATTCTTCTTCAGAGCACATAACCCAGTGACCCGGTTTAACTTCACGGAACTCAGGTTCTTCACCTGGCTTGTAATTGTGCTGTGATGGATCATATACGATACGCTTTCTCTTTCTTTCAGACTCAGGGTCTGGAAGTGGAATAGCAGATAATAATGCCTTTGTATATGGGTGAATTGGATTTCTGTAAAGCTCATCACTATCTGCAAGCTCTACCATTTTTCCAAAATACATTACAGCAATTCGGTCACTAATATATTTAACCATAGATAGGTCATGTGCAATAAATAAATAGGTTAAACCTTTTTCACGTTGAAGCTTCTTCATTAAGTTAACAACTTGTGCCTGAATCGAAACGTCTAGGGCTGAAATTGGCTCGTCTGCAATAATAAATTCTGGTTCAACAGCTAATGCACGAGCAATACCAATACGCTGACGCTGACCACCTGAGAATTCATGTGGATAACGGTTTGCGTGCTCACGGTTTAAACCAACTGTTTCTAAAAGCTCATATACTTTTTCCATTCGCTCTTGTTTATTTTTTGCAAGACCGTGAATGTCAATTCCTTCAGCAATAATATCAGCAACCGTCATACGAGGGTTTAATGATGCATAAGGGTCTTGGAAAATCATTTGCATTTTTCGGTTAAACTTCTTTAACTCCTCACGGGATTTTTTTCCGTGAACATCTTCACCTTTGAATAAAACTTGTCCATCAGTTGCATTATATAAACGAATGATCGTTCGACCAGTTGTTGATTTACCGCAACCTGATTCTCCAACAAGACCTAAAGTTTCTCCTTTATAAATATCGAATGATATATTATCAACTGCTCTTACTTCATTTGGCTTACCTACATTAAAATATTGCTTTAAATTTTTAATTTCTAATAGTTTTTCTCTTTCCGCCATTATTGTCCCCCCCTAGCCGCGTTAAATTCTTTTATACGTTTTTTCACCACTTCAGGAGGCTCAACTTTAGGAGCGTTCGGATGTAATAACCAAGTTGCCGCATAATGTGTATCAGACACTTTGAAGAATGGAGGCTCTTGTTCAAAATCAATCTTCATTGCATAAGGATTACGCGGCGCAAATGCATCACCTTTTGGCGGATTTGTTAAGTCTGGTGGTGAACCTGGAATAGCCGCTAGATCGGATTTATCATCACTGTCTAAGCTTGGCATTGATGCTAATAATCCCCAAGTATATGGATGCTTCGGATTATAGAAGATTTCATCAACCGTTCCAATTTCAACAATTTTTCCAGCATACATAACTGCAACACGGTCAGCAACGTTCGCAACAACACCTAAGTCATGTGTAATGAAAATAATTGAAGTATCCATTTTCTTCTGAAGGTCTTTCATTAGCTCTAATATTTGAGCTTGGATTGTAACATCTAAAGCTGTAGTCGGTTCGTCAGCAATTAAAAGTTTTGGATTACATGCAAGAGCAATCGCAATCATTGCACGTTGACGCATTCCGCCAGAAAACTCGTGTGGATATTGATTTACACGCTTTTCAGGCATTGGAATTCCAACGAGGCGTAACAATTCAATTGCACGCTCTTTTGCTTGAGCTTTAGACATGTTTTGGTGTTTAATAAGACCTTCCATAATTTGCATTCCAACACGCATCGTTGGGTTTAAGGATGTCATTGGGTCCTGGAAAATCATCCCGATATCTTTCCCACGGATTTTTTCCATTTCTTTATCTGATTTTTTAACTAAATCTTCTCCTTCAAGAAGAATTTGACCGTTTTTAATTTCGCCAGGTGGCATTGGAATTAATCTCATTATCGATTGAGAAGTCACACTTTTACCTGAACCGGACTCACCAACAATCGCAAGTGTTTCTCCTTTATAAACATCAAACGTTACTCCACGAACTGCTTGTACTTCTCCGGCATAGGTACGGAATGAGACTTCTAAATTTTTCACTTCAAGTAATTTTTCCATCATTCTCACTCCTACTTACGTAATCTTGGGTCTAATGCGTCACGAAGACCGTCTCCTATAACGTTAAATGCAAAAATGGTTAAACAGATAAACGTTGCAGGGAAGAATAAACGCCAAGGATAGTATTGCATTGCTGGTAATCCATCATTTGCCATCGTTCCCCAGCTTGCTAATGGTGCTGGAACCCCTAGTCCTAAGTAACTTAAAAACGCTTCTGTGAAAATTGCTTGCGGGATTGTTAATGTCATTGTTACTAAAATCGGTCCCATCGTATTTGGGATTAAATGTCTAAACATAATTCGAGATGAACTTGCACCGAGTGTTTGAGCTGCTAATACATATTCTTGTTGTTTTAGCTGTAAAACTTGTCCACGTACAATACGTGCCATATTGATCCAACCTGTTATGGACATTGCGACAATCATTGTAAATAATCCTTGTCCCATTACGACCATTAACAAGATTACGAGTAGAAGGTATGGTACTCCCCAAAGAATATCAGCAATACGCATCATCACTTCGTCTGTACGACCACCGCGATATCCAGAAATACCTCCCCAAATAATACCAATTGCAAAGTCAATAATTGCAGCTGCTAATCCGATAAATAAGGAAATTCTTGCTCCAATCCAAGTTCTTGTAAATACGTCACGCCCTAAGTCATCCGTACCGAACCAATGCTCACTTGAAGGTGGTTGGTTCGCATTTAATAGATCATTCGTTTTATAGTCATAAGGTGTCATATAAGGTCCAAAAATCGCCATAAATACAAGAATGATAAGAAGAAATACACCAAATAGTGCTAATTTATTTTTTCGAAAGCGAATAGCAACATCTTTCCAATAGGAAATACTAGGTTTTGAGATTTTTTCTGCTTCACTTGAATCAACTTTCGCAGGCTGAAATAAATCCTTTGAGATCTCTTGCATTGTCTATTACTCTCCTTTCTTGCCACCAGCGAGTTTTATACGTGGGTCGATCAATCCGTATGCAAGGTCCACAAGGAGAATAGAAACTAGTAATAACACACTATAGAATACGGTAACACCCATAATAGTTGTGTAGTCACGGTTTGAAATACTTAATACAAAGTGTGAACCTAAGCCTGGAATACCGAAAATTTTCTCGATTACGAAACTACCTGTTAAAATACCTGCAGTTAATGGTCCCATATAAGAAACAACTGGTAATAGCGCATTTCGAATCGCATGCTTGACAGTAATGGTAGCTCCGCTTAACCCTTTTGCTTTTGCTGTTTTAATATAATCATTGCTTAATACTTCTAGCATACTTGAACGAGTCAAACGTGCAATAAACGCCATCGGAGTAGATGCTAATGCAAGAGCTGGTAATACGGTATGGGCAAATGTTTCCCAACGTGCAACTGGAAATAATCCTAGTTTCATAGCAAAGAAATATTGAAGAACAGATGCCATAATAAAGCTTGGTACAGAAATGCCGATAACGGCAAATACCATAGCTGAATAATCTTGCCATTTATTATGTCTTAATGCCGCAATGACTCCTAAAAATACTCCAAATGCCACTGCTAAAAAGATGGCTTCCATACCAAGCATAAAAGAAACTGGGAATCCATCATTAATTAAGTCATTCACAGATTGTCCTTTATATTTAAAGGAAGGACCAAAATCCCATTGTGCAATTGATACTAAGTAGTCAAAATATTGCTTATACCAAGGTTGATCAAGTCCATAGTATGCATTTAAATTGGCTTCGATTTCTGGTGGAAGCTTTTTTTCTCCAGAGAAAGGGCCACCTGGAGCGGCACGCATTAAGAAGAATGTCGCAGTAATAATTAGGTAGAGGGACAATAACATGAAGAGCAATCTCTTCCAAATATATTTCAGCAACGAAAACACCTCCATAATTTAACAATATCGTCCTATTCAGAAAGAGAGGTATATGGGGTATACCCCATATACCTACTTATTTAAACATTTACTTTTTATTCAAAGTAAGCCCACTTGAATTGAACATCTCCAAGACCAGATACATATACACCTTTTAGGTTGTCCTTCTTAACCCAAGAGTTTGTATAGAAGTAAATTGGTGCAACTGGCATTTCATCCATTAAAATTTCTTCTGCTTTCTTTAACATTTCAATACGTTTTTCAGGGTCAGCTTCTTTTTGAGAATCGATTAATAATTGTTTGAATTGAGGATGCTCCCAACGAGTATCGTTATTACCGCCATCTTTATCACGGTAAAGCTCTAAGAAGTTGATTGCATCGTTGAAGTCACCTAACCAACCCATACGACCAATATCATAGTCACCTTGGTGAAGCTTATCGATGTATACGTTCCACTCAGCGTTATCTAACTCAACATTGATACCAAGGTTTTTACTCCACATATCTTGGATAGCTTGAGCAATTTTCGCATGTGCTTCTGAAGTGTTGTAAGAAAGTGTTAATTCAATTTCTTCTGGACCGTTTAAGCCAAGCTCTTCAATTGCTTTGTCAAGTAGCTTTTTCGCTTCTTCTACATTGTTATCTTGGAAATAACCTTGTTCATTTTCAGGGAACATTGTTGGTGGTACTGCTGCCATCGCAGGAACTTGCCCACCTTGAGTAATGTTTTCAACAATTGCCTTACGGTTAATTGCATAAGCTAAAGCTTTACGTAAGTTTTTATTTTTTAAGAATTCATTTTCAGTGTTAAATTTGTACCAGTAAGTACCAGCAATAGGTTTGATAGTTAATACGCCTTGATCTTTTAATTGTGGTAATGCTTCAGTTGGAAGCGTACCTGTTGGGGAACCTGCCCAATCAATTTCTCCATTTTGGAACATTTGTAATTCAGTATTAGGGTCATTGATCATAAACATTTCAATTTTTTCAAGCTTAACAGTTTCAGCATCCCAGTAATCTGCGTTTTTCTCTAAAACGATTTTATCGTTGTGAGACCATTCAACCATTTGGAATGGACCGTTAGAAACGTAATTTTCACCAGCATCTGTGTACCATTTGTCGTTAGCTTCTGCAACCTTTTTGTTTACTGGTAAGTACGTGTAGAATGCTGTTAGCTCTAAGAAGTAAGGAGTAGGGTTTTCTAATGTAACTTCTAACGTTTTGTCATCAATTGCTTTAACCCCTACATCTTCTACAGAGCCTTCACCAGAGTTATATGCTTGTGCACCTTTAATATAGTAAAGTTGGTAAGCATATTGAGATTCATTTTTTGGATCAAGTGCCCATTTCCATGCATATTCGAAATCATGTGCTGTTACAGGGTCACCGTTAGTCCATTTTGCATCACGAATTTTGAACGTATATTTTGTTAAATCATCAGAAACTTCATAGCTTTCAGCCATTGCTAATTCTGGCTCACCATCTGGATTAATACGAGTTAATCCTTCAAAAGTTTGACGTAAAACTGTACCAGACGTAGAATCGTTTGCTAAGCCTGGATGTAATGAGAACGGCTCAGTGTTAATGTTAACACGAAGTTCTTGTGCTACTTCTTCTGTTCCGCCTTCTCCATTGTCTGCACCATTGTCATTGTTGTTACCACCAGCGCAGGCAGTTAAGAAAAGACTAAGAACAAGAACTAAGCTAAATAAAACAGAAAGTCTTTTCTTCATGTGTGTTTACCCCCTTGATATTTTTATAGCAACAAACAAATTTAACGATTTTGTTATATGCCAAATATTGCAATTTTTCTGAATAATATTCTTGTAAAATATTAAACACAGAAAAATAATGAAAAGATTCCATAATATTCCGATGAATACACAAATTCCCTATATGTAAACATACTTGTCCCTTATGGAACCTTTTCACTATGAAAAGGCAATATTGACAATTGTAAATATAATGTAACAAAATCGTTAAGATTTTGTTTGTTACGTTTATTATAAATAGTTTAAAAATTTATTGCAAGTAAAAGTATAAAAATACTTTTACATTTTTCGATAAACTTCGATAAAGACAGTATTTTCCGATAATTTTTTAAAAAGGCACGAATACATTATACTGAAAAATGAATCACTTGCAAATTATTTTTTTTTATTGTAGTCTTTAAACATACATATTATACAATTTTATACAATAATGCGATGAAGAAGATTAGTACATATCGTTAGCAGCTATTCAGAGAGTTTGTGGTTGGTGGGAACAAACAGTGCGCGATATGGAATGGACTTTGAGCATCACCGCTGAACACGAATTAGTAAGTAGGCGTTGGCGTTTGCCTTGCGATAAAAGGCTGGAAGTGATTTCTTATTTTATTAAGAAATAAGTAGGGTGGTACCGCGGTCCATTCGTCCCTATCAATTAGGACGAATGGGCTTTTTTAATGTAATCACAATTTATATCATTTATACGAAGGAATGAATCTATACATATTGTCATTTGATGTCTAGCTCCAAGCGCCATCGACTTGGGTGCGCTTCGGCCCTGCTGTGGCGGCGAAAGCCTTCTCGCAGGTCCTCCAGCGCCCTTCGCCTAAGGACTTGCGCTTTGCGCTTTTCCTTAATTTCTAAGTTCCATTCATATTTTGGAAAAAACGCTCTCTAAAGCGAACAAACATGACAATAATTTTTTTATAAAACATCCATATTAAATAAGGAGTGGTTATAAATGAAAACTATTTTTTCAGGAATTCAGCCTAGTGGGACATTAACACTTGGAAACTACATAGGTGCAATGAAACAATTTGTTGAGCTGCAAGACGATTACAATTGTTATTTTTGTATTGTTGACCAGCATGCAATCACAGTTCCTCAGGATCGCTTAGCACTTCGAAAAAACATTCGAAGCCTAGCTGCTCTTTATTTAGCAGTTGGTATTGATCCTGAAAAATCAACTCTTTTCATTCAATCGGAAGTTCCTGCACACGCACAAGCAGGATGGATTCTACAATGCGTTTCTTATATCGGAGAACTTGAGCGCATGACTCAATTTAAAGATAAGTCAAAAGGAAAAGAAGCTGTCTCAGCTGGATTATTAACATACCCACCTTTAATGGCAGCAGATATATTACTTTACAACACAGATCTTGTACCAGTTGGTGAAGACCAAAAACAACACCTTGAATTAACCCGTGATTTAGCGGAACGTTTTAACAAAAAATATAACGACATCTTTACTATTCCTGAAGTTCGTATTCCGAAAGTCGGTGCTCGAATTATGTCCCTTCAGGATCCAACAAAAAAAATGAGTAAGTCAGATCCAAATCAAAAGTCATTTATTTCATTACTAGATGAACCGAAGCAAATTGAAAAGAAAATTAAAAGTGCAGTAACGGATTCAGAAGGAGTTGTACGTTACGATAAAGAAAATAAACCTGGAGTTTCAAACCTTTTATCTATTTATTCTATTTTAGGAAATGTATCAATTGAAGAGCTTGAAGCGAAGTATGAAGGTAAGGGCTATGGAGAGTTTAAATCAGATTTAGCCGAAGTTGTCGTAAATGCTTTAGCACCTATTCAAGAAAGATATTATGAGTTGATTGATTCTGAAGAGCTCGATGATATTTTAGATCACGGAGCTGAAAAAGCAAATAAAGTGGCAAGTAAAATGATCAAGAAAATGGAAAATGCAATGGGCTTAGGAAGAAAAAAACGTCGTAAATAATGAAAAAAGGTACCTCCTTTATATTTGGGGGTACCTTAGCTTTTTATTGTCAAGTAAACGCTTTCATTATTTTCATGAAAATTAATCCTCGCTTATCGTTTACGAGGAATTAATTTACTTTCGATTCGTGCTCCATCTCCCACAGCTTTTCAAAAAAAGGTTGTCCTTTTATTAACCTCTCACATAAATGAAGATGTTTTTTTGACCAGCCCACAATTGTTTCTTCATAAAGCTGATTAAAGATTTCATCAAAATCTAAGTGCTTGATTTCTTCATATTTATAGGGGTTCCATTCCGTATACCAATACTTAATTTCTGCTGTATTTCGTGATGATTGTAACTGGTCAAGTGCCATAAATAGTAATTGCTTTAATTGCCGCTCTTTTCTAGTAAGACCTGTCATATATTTCGGTGATAAGGATAAAATGTGATACTCCTTATCCTGAGATACATCTGCTAAAAAGAAATCATATTTCTCTGTTTCTACATCTTTAATCATTTCATATACGAGCTGTTCTTGCCGAGGTATTAGCCTACTTTTTCGAATTGGAATGGAGTACCCAATTGTATCCACCGCAAGAATACCTTGTCCATCTGTAACAACAAAACAATAATCTAATTGAAGGCGTTCGTGATTTTTTCGGCAATATGCCTTTTGATAAACTTCTTCTAAAAGCTTTTGAGGTAAATCACGCATATCATTTTCAATATAATGAAATAATGCCGGTTCAATTTTTAATAAAGGAACTTGATCTAACAATTCAACACTGTCATCCTTTCGCCATTCATGAAAATGACAAACGTTATAACCATTTTCCTCTCCTTCAAACCAGTTCACCCATACATCATGCAGAAACAACATCTTTTAACCCCTCACTTCAAAACTGTTTGTCATACATTATTGGCAGAGGAAAAATTTTTTATTCCAAATTATTCTTCGAAAGGGTAAATTTTTAACATGTTTTTTCTTTATCATTTGTTGAAGGAAAAAAAATACTTATGATAAGAATACAAATTCCTAAAATCAATAAATAACATTCGATTCGAGTCGAAATATATTGTAAATAATCGGAAAAGGTAAAACTTGTTGTAATTAAATTTAAATAGGCAATACAGGTAACACCACCAGCAATTGTAAATCCAAAGCCTATTAAATAGAAGAAAATTCGAAAAATCACGATTAACCACCTTTCGAAAACTTGTCCACTTATTAAAAGAGTATGTGCCAATTAATTCAATTATCCATTTAAAAAGGATTCATAATATTAAACTATGAATCCCATAATTAGTTATTTATAATCTCTTTCTCATAAAAGGCCACAAGTCTCTCAACCGAAATTGTAAAAGAATCTTTTATCGTCATTTTATGTTTTTTATCATAAGTTCTGACAATGTGATATCCAATTGCATATCCAAGCATCTTTGGATAAAAGGACATTCCGTAAAGAAGCTGAATATATTTTGGATCATCTCTTGTTACTTCTTGATGTGGTTTAATCCATAGATTCCACCATCTATTTAATTGGCTTGGGGAATATTTTTTAACCCAAAAGGTTAAAGCTTGTTCTCCAAGCATTTCACCAACTGCATGTTCGGCAAGCCCTTCTAATATAATCGTGTCTAATAACGTATAATTCTCTTCTTTTTTCTCATATTTAGATATTCTACAAATATGATGGTATTCATGAGTTAGCACAGATTTTAACTCTTCTTCATCAACTTCGTATGATAGAAATAAAAATAGCTTATCCGGAAAGGAAACACCTGATCTTCCACCAAAATTACGTGATAAAAACCCATTTGATTCATTTACAGGGAATATATATATCGGAATATCTGGTCCTGCCCATTTTGTGTTTAAATACTGGTAATGCTTTTTAACTCTTTCCCATACATTTCGTTTTAACATCTTTTGTATATAAGATTTACTAACACTTTTATACATTCCAAATTGACTTAAGTATTGATGAATATCTTCTACATGTAGCCCTTGAAAGTGCCCTTTTAGCTTCCCACAAATTTTTAATGGGTTTGTCTCTTTTTTCAACCATTCATCTGTATTTACAACACCCATACTCGACACCTCTTTCGGTCTATTGTATGAGTGCTACATCCAAATGGTGATTCTACATAGCTTTAGCTTTTATAATGAATCGGTGCTGTTTCACATCTAAATATCCATACTTTCGAATATGTTGATGGAGTTTAAATAGATGTTCCATATAATCTTGTGCTTTAAAGTTTGGTATTTGCCAAGGAATTGCTTTTAAATAATAAACAATGGCCCCTATATCATAAAATCGTTGTATTGGAAATTCCTCTTTACAAAATAAAACTTGAAAATGATGCTTTTTTAATTCTTTAATTGCTGTTTCTAAATTCCAATCGATATATTCTTCGTTTATAGGTACTTCAAGCATTTCATTTAACTGTAAACAATCCTGTCCACCAACTTGTTGAGTTAAAAATATTCCTTGATCAATGATAATTCTTCGTACTTCTCCTGGTGAATAAGATTCATGACGATTTAATATTAAATCAAATTGCTGTTTATGAAATGGTAAATGTTCATCATTTTTTATTTGAACAACTTTTACTCCTAAAGGCTCTAAACGACTTTTAGCTATTGGTACATTCGGTTCATAGCCTTCTGTTGCAAACACTGTTTTTGGGAGAGGTTGAAGCATCGATAAAAATTCTCCACCACCAGTTCCCATATCCAATATTGAATTTGAATGAATAATAAGGGATTTTGCTAAACTTCCATAAGACCAAGAAAGTAACTCATTTTGCATTCTTCCTGTACTCGTAATAAAAGAAAAGTCCCAACCACTAAAAAGTTGATCTTCTTCGTTCAAAAGACTTAAAAAAAGCTTATCATTTGTCATTAAATATTCCCCCATTCATTGCTCTATCAACATATAAAACAAATGCAAAGGGCGAACAATACAAAGTTTTTACGTTTCTTTTTCCAATCGATTCATGAAACAGACTCATTTTCTTCGATTAACTTTATTACGTGGCTATAACAATAAGGGACAAAGGATTCTTGTGAGATAATTCGCTTTTGCAGATTTTGAATAGTATAAGTCTGCCAAGGCTCCATCTTTTCTTCCGACCAATTTTTTAAAAATAGAGAATACAAGAATAAGTCTCTCCATTTTAAAAACAGAGGAATTTGCTCAACGACTTCAGGCATTAATGGATGCGTTTTTTGATAACCCTTTAAAAAGTGCTGTAGAAATAACCATAAAAACGATTGATTTTCTCCACCAATTGCTGTTGCTTGCCAATACGCATGATAAAGAGAAACCGCTAAATCTTGGGCAAACCAGCCATACACACAATCATCAAAATCAATGACGCCGATTCGTTCCTTTGACACTAAAATATTTCCTTGGTGAAAATCATTATGAATTAAACCATACGTATATTTCGAGCGAGGAAGAGATTTCATTTGATCAATTACTTCCATCAACCGCTCCCTAAAAATTTTATTTTCATAATTTGTAAAAAAATGAACCGTTTCAGAAACAGGAGTATAAGGTTCCAAAAGATTTGGGCGCATTAATCGTTTTTTAGGAGTAGTTGAATGAATTAGCCCAAGAGTCTCTCCCCACTTTTCAAAAAATGATTTATTCCAGATATCAGCCATCGTTACATCTACTGGTAGTCCTACAATTTCTGAAAAAGCAACGACGTAAAAAAAATTTCCTTCTATTAAAATCTTTTCATAGTCGTTCCCAAAATGAGATTTCACTGGAAAAGGAACATTAACTCCAGCATTTTTTAATTCAATTAACCAGTTGAATTCCGCTTTTATCATTTCTATAGGGCGACGATTAGAATGACTGATGCGAATATATACCGTTTTTCCATGATGAACTCCTTTTAAAATAAAATTTTGGTAGCCTGACGTAACCCATTTAAAATGCAAATTTTTGTCCCCATAAAACAATTCCACTTTTTGGATGAATATTTCTTGATTCAAGTGAAACAATCCTTTCACATAATGAACAGATTTTTCTATGAATCTTGCACTAATTTCTCCCATTCACTTAAATACATAATGTCATGCTCTGGCTGAGGTTTATCTGGTAGTAAAGCAATAAATTCTAAACTATTACCATCTAGGTCATCAAAAAAGATGGAGGCAGCTGGCATCCAAGAAAAAACGATCGGTTCAATTGGTTCTTTTCCAAACTCCGCTTTTGGAGTGATACCTTTTTCTTTCAACCAGTTAAAAATACTTTTCATTTCTTTTAGTGATATTTGAAAGGCAAAATGATTTTTTCGAAATCTCTCACTTGTAACCTCCCAAACTCCTAACATTTGCTGTTTTTCACTTGGGTCTCCAATCCAAAAAAAAGCAACGTTTCTTTCTTCCATGTAATGTGCTAGTGTTAATCCTAGTTTTTCATAAAATGTAATAGCCTTCTGAAGGTTTTGAGTCAAAATATGTGTTTCGTAAATTTTTCGAATCATAAAAAACCCCTCCTTTTTTACAAACTTCGACCATGAATCTTTTCCCATTCTTCCCACTTAATAATACCCAGCTCTGGTTTTGGCGTATCATGAAGCATTGCAAGAATTTCAACTGAATGATGATCGGGATCTTGAAAGTAGATAGATACAGCTGGCATGGAACAAAAAACGTAAAGTGTACTCGCTTCTTCTCCAAAAAAGTTCGTTGGAGTAATTCCTCGTTTCTCCAAATATGTTTTGGCAAACTTTAATTTTTCAACACTCGTTTTAAAAGCAAAATGTTGCCTTTGAACAAGTGGTGTAGGATAATGCTCTCGAATTCCTAACATGGCATTTCCACGTTCTCCAATCCAGTAAAACTTTGATCTCCGATTTACATCTTCAAAAATTAATTCAAGGCCTAACACATTTTCATAAAATTGCGCAGACCTCTCTAAATTTGATACATTAATATGGGTTTCAAATAATCCTTCAATCATCAATTTTCTCCTTTTTAGTTAACTAAACATTTAATTTTTTCTGACGATTATCCTTTTTCTTAGCCTTCATTGGGCGAGTAATATTCGTTCCGGTAACACCTAGTAAAATCATAACGGCCCCAATGATGTGATAGATGAAAATGCTCTCATTTAAAACGAATACACCTGCTAGTATTGAGATAATGGTTGAAAAGTTTGAAAAGACACTTACCTTTGATGCAGCTAATTTCGATAAAGCATAATTAGCCAAATAAGATGTAAGTAATGTGGCTAATATTCCTAAAAAAAGAACAGATATGAAAAATGCTGTATTTTGATAAAATAACCTAAAGTAATTCAATATACTACCTAGTATCAAATTTTGAATAATGGCATAAGCATTGAAAAAAATGAATCCAAACGTAACCATAATATATGTGAGCTGTAATGGGCTAAAAGAAACGGATAAATAACGAGCTAACACATTATATCCTGAGATTGATAAACTCGAAATCAATAAAAATAGCAAACCGATCATGTTGTATTTGGTAAAAGATAAGCTCGTTCCACTCATCCATGAAATTAATAAAACGCCTGAAATGGAAAGAAAGATAAATCCATATTGAGTTTTGGTCAATTGTTCTTTTAAAAAAAGAGCGGCCAATAATGCTGTTAAAGCTGGTGTAAATGCAAAAATAATCCCACCTTCAGCTGATGTTGTAAAATTTAATCCAAACGCTTGAAAGGAAAAAAATAAGATGGGATAAAACAACGCTAAAGCAAATAGTGAGAAGTTCAATTGACCATTATGAAAGGACAAATTTATTTTCTTTTTTGTGAGAATTAAAAATATCGTTAACGCAGTCCATGCAATTGTAAATCGATAGCTTAACGCTTCAACAGGAGATGCTTCCTCTATCGCAATTTTCGTAAAAAGAAACGAAAATCCTACAATTGTCGCATTCAATACGACAGCAAAATAAGCATAGTAAATAGGCTTCATAAACACCTTCTCTTTTCAATAAGTTTCATTTAAAATAAAATGATCAATTCAAATTGTCAATCGTTTCCTCCAAAAGATCAGCAATTTTTCGTTCATTTTCGCTTTCACTTTTTCTTAAATGTTCGATAATATGTTTTCTTCGTTGAACTGAATGATTTTGACTGAGTTTCGCCTTTCCTTCCATTTTGTTGATATTAATTTTAAGTCCAACAATCTCCGTCATTAGCTTTTTCACAAATACTGTATTAAGGTTATTAATAGAATAATGATTTGATGTTTTTTCATATTTTTGTGCCATTTCAATCATTGAACTAATAAGTAGTGGATCACTTGAATCTAACAATTCCACTTTTCCATATACATGAACAACTACATAGTTCCACGTTGGTACAGCTAGTTGGTTTTCATAGTAATTCGGTGAGATATAACAATGTGGACCTTGAAAAACAACGAGAACTTCTTGATGACTAATATCTATCCATTGTTCATTTAACCGAGATATATGACCGATTAAACATGTTTCATCGGGAGTCAGCCAAAGTGGTATATGTGTTGCATAAGGTTTTCCATTGTGTAACGAAAATATTGTTGCAAAACTATTATCTTTTATCACTTTGTACATATGTTGGGTTTGTTTTATTTGAAAAGGTTCAGAAATGTACATTTTTCCCCTTCTCCCTTGTTAAGTCACTATCTCATAATTTTTCGTTTTCATTGCTGAGTAAATAAAGCCTGCTCCTGTAAAGAATGCACCAATCACTTGGAAAAGAGCTTGAACATAAACAAAAAAGCTTGCAGAGACAAAAATAAAGGTTCCCAATAATAGAAAATAACCTGCCATTGAATGAATCATCTTTCCATTAATAATGGAGATGGACATTAAAATCACACCTAAAACGAATAAAAGCGGTCCAAAATTATACAACACATTTACTCCATTAGCTAAAAAAATGTCTCCGATTACAACTCCAGTTGCCCCTGCTATTTCAACAAAAACAATTGCTGTCACAATAACTGTTCCAATGACTCCAAACAACATTCCTAAAAAACCAGTTATTCCATTTCTTTCACCTTGTTTGAGATATAAGCCAATAAAGGTAAAAACAAGTAGTAAATGTGCGAAAAATACACCTATTTTTCCAACAACCGTACCAGTTGGTCCTGCTATAAAATTCATGCTATGAGAAATAAATAGAAGTAAGCCTGATATAGTCGCCATTCCATTTCCTAATTTTACTATATTTTGTTCCAATCAAATCACCCCTCAGTTTTATCATAACAAAAATAACACAATTTGAATATATGAAATTTTATATATTTATATTTTATATATAAAATTTTAAATATTAAAATATCAGTTATCTCCACTTTTCATCTATCAATATGAATCTCCCTTTACAACTGGAACTTTTCGTTGATAAAGAAAATGAATCCCTAATCCAATGCAACCAATAAACATAAGCAAAACACTTCCAATGATAAAGCTCATTTGTTCACCTAAAATACCAATTAATAATCCTGCTAACAAACTAGAACCGGATTCACCAATAAAGGCAATCGTCGACCACATACTAAAAACCTTACCAAGCCTTTCATTTGTTACATGGTGTTGAATCAGTAATACTTGTGGTACGTCAATTACTGCTTCTGATATTCCTGCTAAAAATCCGAATACCGCAGCGACTACAAATAACTCACTAATTCCTACTATAACAAAGGATAATCCCCACATCGCCCAACCGAGAAATATAAACTTTTCAAAAGACCGTATACTGAGTTTCCCAATGATGAATGAACCTATTACGTTTCCGATCCCAAACGCAGCTAACAAATAACCAAGTCCCTTAGATTCTAATTGCCAAAATTGATCTGACATCACAGGAAGGGCAAGCCTTTGTACTCCAGTAATGGCCAATAATCCAACCCCAAACATCATAATGCTCCAAAAAAGAGCTGGAACAGTTCGAACAAACTTCATTGTTTCTATTATTTCCTCCAATATTTTGAGCCTATTTTGACTAATTGACTGTTCTCTTAAGTGCAATGGAATTAATGTTATAAAAGAAAGGAGGTATGTCCCAACGTTCACATAAAATACCGTTGAAATTGATAATTCTGCTATAAGCAAACCACCGATTGAATATCCCATTACTCTGCTTAATTGAAAAGACATTTGAAGCATGGCGTTTCCTACTGACCACTTATCTTTTGATAAAATTTGTGGAATAGTTGCACGCAAAGCAGGGTAAAAGAAGCAACGAATACTTGTTAATAGAAAGGAAACAATTCCGATAAACCAAACATTTAACATCTCAAATGCTATTAATATTGGAATTATTAAAACAAAAACGGCTCTTAATATATCACTTACCATCATGATTTGCTTTCGATTTATTCGGTCAGAATAAGCTCCACCTACTAAACCAAATAGAATATAGGGAGCCGTACTTGAAAGAATTAGCATACTAGCAATAAAAGGGGATTGAGTTATTTTATATACAAGCCATAAAAATCCAACATGATAGACCATATCCCCTATGTTTGACATACTTTGTCCAAACCATATCAACATATAATTTTTTTCTTTAAATAACTCTTTATAGCCAACTTTTTGTTTTGCCAAGCTGTTCACCTCTAAATTTTGGAATGTATATGAATCATGGTAAACTAAATTTATAACTACCGTTAGATACAAACTAGTTATTTTTTATAGGTATAGATGAACGGAAGGTGGAGAAGGGATAATGAATTTATTTATTCATGTAAATAAAAAATTGAAAAAGCCGATGTACGTTCAAATTTATGAAAGGATAAAAGAGAAAATTTTATATAAGGAAATAAGTGAAGGGGAAAAGCTTCCCTCTATCTTAGAGCTAGCTAATGAATTAAAGATCAGCAAGAACACTGTCATACAAAGCTATCAACAGCTCGTTGTAGAAGGGTATATATCCAACAAAGCAAAAAGTGGGTTTTACGTAAATAAGGTTGAAAATCCTTTTAACTACCAATCAACAAGACCCTTAAATAACATCATCAAAGAGAAACCTACCGAAATATTTGAAATTGATTTCCATCCAGTAAAAACCGATATTCAATTATTCCCGACAACTGTTTGGAAACGAATTTCTAACGAGATATTAGAACATCCTTTTTTATATGACTATGGGGATAAACAGGGGCAAGAGAGCTTACGAAAAACGTTAGCTCTATACCTAAAAAAGTCTAGAGGGGTTCACTGCGTCCCTGACCAAATCGTCATTGGTGCTGGAACGCAAACACTTCTCCAAATGTTATGTCTTATGCTGAAATCTGCAGCTTTAAAAGTAGCCTTCGAAGACCCAGGTTATTATGCTATTCGAAATACGTTTTCTGATTTAGGCTGTGACATTGTTCCGATTCCAGTTGAAACAGATGGACTCAACATTTCTGAATTAAGAAAAACAGTTGTAGACCTTGTTTTTGTCACCCCTTCCCATCAAATGCCCCTTGGTGTGGTCATGTCCATTCAAAAAAGATTAGATTTATTAAGATGGGCTGTAGAAACGAATAGTTATATTATTGAAGATGATTATGATGGGGAATTTCGTTATCATACTAATCCAGTCCCTTCGTTACAAGCGCTTGATCAAAACAATCGTGTCATTTACATGGGTACATTTTCAAAGTCGTTACTACCTTCCATTCGAGTTAGCTACATGGTATTACCTCCAGATTTAATAAATTTGTATTACCAAACCTTTTCCGATTATGTCGAACAAACAGCTTCTATATTTCATCAAGAAAGCTTGAATTTATTCATTAAAAGAGGACATTTCGATTATCACATTAAAAAAATGAGAAAACATTATGAAGAAAAACAAGATAAATTTATTAACATCATTCAAAAGCATATGAAAAATGAAGTAATCATTTCAGGGAAAAATGCTGGATTACATATTGTCCTAACTTTAAAAAAATTTATGGATGAAACAGCTTTAACAGAACAAGCAAAAAGCAAGCAAATGAAAGTATATCCGATTACTAAATATCGATTATCAAATGTTCATACAAATCCTACATTTCTATTTGGATATGGCGCATTAACAGAAGAACAAATGGATGAAGGCATAAAACGCTTGACAGATTTATGGTTTAAATAAAGAAAAGACGGTACTGAAGCGAGGTGAGGTAGCGACTAAAATTTCATTCACAACTGTAACATCATGAAAAGGGGCTGTCCTAAAAGTACAGCCCCTTCTACATTTCCCTTACCATAAACACTTGTTTTAAAAAAAGTGTATATCCTGTATTTTCGAATGTCTTGATTGCATAATCCTTACTACTTGGAATGTTAAACGTTTTTATCGCCGCTTCGTTAAATTTTTCTTGTAAATATTGAAGTCCAAATTGAATAACATCCTGCTTTTGACTTATTCGTACTTCACATTGGAAAATCATGATTTCTTTTGTATTATGTAAATCATCCATTCGACGTTTAAATAACAAATAACCTGCTAAATGATCATTTTCAAAAATGAGTAAAGCTTCTCCCCCCACTAATGCTCGATAATCATTTTGCCAAGGCAAAATATCTTTAGGGTAAAAATCAATCCCTCCGATATCTTCAGCAAGAGTTATTTCTGCATAGTAATGACCAGCTTTCCTTCCACTTAATTGAATGAAGTTGCCCTCTTTTTTCTCATAAAAATGTAATTCATCTACAGTTTTATATCCCATTTTTTCATATAAACGAATAGCTCTACTATTTTGACTTAAAGCTTCTAGTGTGGCAATGTCAACGGACTCCTGTTTGTATGATTGTAGGGATTGTTCAACTAACAGCTTCCCTACTCCTTTACTTCTATATTCAGGAATAACGGCTGTTCCACCATTCCATGAAACCTTTTTTCCGTTTTTCATCGTTCGAATTCCATTTAAAATAACGCCAACAGGTTTGTCATTGTGATACGCGATGAATGAATAATGAGGAGATAGCTCCAACATTCCCATTCTTTTGATCATTTGATCTGCATTAAGCTTTGTAGGAACAAAATAATCTTGAAAGCCTTCGTTCCATACGTCAACTAGATGGTTAATCGAACATTCTGAAACTTTTTTTGTTATAATCGTCATGAAAATCTCCCCTAGAATATATTAAGATAACGCTTTTATCATAAGTACATTTTATAAGAAAAATAAGTAAAATGAGTCAGCCTTTGGTATGATTTTATAATCAAGTTAAGATTGAAAGATTAACCAAAAACTGACTCAAAAAGCATTAGCTTTTTTTCTCTTTTTCTAACAGTTCTTCACTATGCTTCCCAGCTTTTTTTAGTAATTCCTTCAGCATTAATTGCTCTTCTGATGTGAGACTAGTAAAGCATTGGGCAATTTTTTCTGCATGTATAGGAAAAATTCGATCCATTACCTCATAGCCTTTTTCTGTTAATTTTATATAAATGGCTCTACGATCTGTTTTAGATGGTTCTCGAACTATCAGCCCGTTTTTTTCAAGTTTATCAGCAATATAGGTCATATTCCCACTAACTAATAATAACCTAGAGCCAATTTGCTGTAAGATTTGTGGTCCTTTATGATATAAAATTTCAAGTACTGCAAATTCACTTGGGTTAAATCCATGTCTTTTACTATCTAAGATTGAATGTTCACTTATATATCGATATGCTTTGGCGAAAACTCTGAATACAGATAAAGATCGTTCAATATCCTCTTGAGTTAGTTTCATCGTTATATCACCTCTTTTCTGTTCTTCACCAATAGTTGTCCCTTTAAATTTCACTGACAAATTATTATTTTAACATGTCTTGTCCTATTTTACTCTTCGTATTTATTAATATCAAAACATGATTATCTATATATGTAGAAAAAGCAAACAATTTGACAAAAACGATAAAGTCATTTAAAAATTAAATATGTTAAATTTCATTTATTTAAAATGAATATATCATACTAAAAAGGATGTGTAAAATGTTGGTTCCAATTAAAGTTTACTCTGATTATGTCTGTCCATACTGTATTCTCGCAAAAAATGCTTTGGAAAAAGCAGCTAGCAAATACGGTTTAGAAGTTGAATATATGCCATTTGAGTTAAGACCTTATCCAACTCCAACGTTGAGACCAGAAGATGATTATATGCAAAATGATTGGAAAAATAGAGTGTATCCAATAGCAAAAAAGCTTGGTATTAAAATCGTTATGCCACCATTTTCTCCCCAACCTTATACTCATTTAGCATTTGAGGGATTCCAATTTGCTAAAGAGAATGGAAAGGCTAAAGAATACAATGATCAGGTCTATCGGGCTTTCTTTCAAGAAAGTCTTAATATTGGAGAAATTGATGTACTTGGTAATATTGCAGAAAAAGTTGCACTTAATAAAAAGGAATTTATTCATGCACTAAAAACCCGCGCATATAAAGAAGCTCATCGAAAAGCATTACATCATGCTTACTTCGAAGCCAAAATTCATGTCGCTCCAACCTTTGTTATTGGTAATACAGTCATAAAAGGAATGGCATACTATGAAACATTTGAAAAAATCATACAAGACGAAATAAAAAGTACTTCCGTTCAGGATAAAACAGAAGGCATATCTTGTTCAATAGATGGAAGTTGCAAATAAAATTTTGTATCTGATATTTCCGATAATTAATAAAATTTTATTATAATATATAATAAGAAAAAATCATCCATTTCAGGAAGTGATTCATCCCATGAAGCCTATTTTGTCTTTTAATAAGAAAAAAAGGAATCTATTGAATTTTTTCCTTTTCTTCATTAGCCTGTTCATTTTTATTATCATAACTGGATATATTTATGAAATCATATCTCTAAACAGAGGTCTAACTAAGTATCCTCCTCCAGGTGATTTTGTAGAAGTTGATGGTCAAAAAATCCATGTTAACAGTACCGGAGAAAATGATGTAAACGTTGTTATTTTGACTGGAAGCGGCAGCTTTTCAGCGGACTGGATGAAAATCCAAAAGGAAGTATCAAATTTTGCTAGAGTTATTACATATGATAGACCTGGATATGGTTGGAGTAGTGAGCATAAAACCTCAAGAACCTCCGATCAAGTTGTCAAGGAATTAGATTCCATTCTATCCGCTAAAAATGTTAAAGGACCAATCATTCTTGTTGGTCACTCACTAGGTGGTTTATATGCTCAATACTACCAAGATAAGCACCCAGACCAAGTATCTGGAATGATACTAGTAGATTCTCGACCACCTGAATTTTCTAACATCCTACCTCTTGTCTCAAAAGAGATGGATAAAATGGCAAGCTCTCAAACCAATATGGGAATGTTATTATCTAGAATCGGGGTTGTTCGACTGTTGACAAACTCGATGACACCTGATTATGTACCTGAAGAAATCCGTGACATTCGTAATGCCATCGGATACCAATCAAAAGTCTTTAAAGCAATGGAAGATGAAGCAAAATACATTCAAGATCTAGAATCAAAAATAAGCGATCTACCCCCTATAGGAGATTTACCACTTACCGTTATTTCACATGGAAAAGAAGTCTTTTTCCTAAACCCAGATGATTTAGACGGAGAAGTAAAAAACGAAGCGGAACAGGTTCCTCAAGTTTGGAATGAGCTTCAAGAAAAAACGGCCAATCGTTCGTCGAATAGCTCTCTTCTCATCGCTAAAAACAGTGGGCATGACATTATGTTAGAAGAACCAGAAATCGTAGTTGAGTCCATTCGAAATATGGTTGAACTAATTCAGTAACAGAAAGGTTTGAAAATTATGCGCATAATATTGGAAAATGGTAAAGGGTCATTAAGAATAGCAACAGAAGAAGATTTAGATTTTATTACAACAACTGAACACTTGGAAGAAAACCGCCTCTTTATCTCAATATGGACAAAAGAACAACATAAAAAATCGTTACAAGATACGAATATGCTTTACCTAATTGTAGAAAGCGAAGAAAAAGAATCCATTGGGTACGTTATGCTTTGTGGACTAGAAAATGAACATAAAAATATAGAACTTATGAGGGTTGTCATCACTAGAAAAAACAAAGGATATGGAAGAGCTGTTCTGAGAGCAATAAAAGAATATGTCTTTACACACCTCAAAGCTCATCGACTTTGGCTTGATGTAAAAGATTTTAATGAACGTGCATATCATTTATATAAAACTGAAGGGTTCGTTGAAGAAGGGAAGCTTCGTGAATGCATTCGATCAGAAGAAAACTATCAATCTCTTATCATCCTATCGTTGCTAGAACAAGAGTATAAAAAAGGAGTATCGTTATGAAAGGAATTTTAGGATTCTTTCTAATCGTATTAGGTGCATATGGTCTGTTCTATTGGCACCATACTTTATGGAGTAGTGGTGGCCCTGATATAGGAAGAAGTTCTCTACAATATATTACTCCATATTTTATAACCTGTAGCATTTTGTTTATTGGTTTACGTCAATGTGTAAAATCCTTTTTTCACAAGGTGAAACACTAAAAAAGGGTATGATAACAAATATATAAAAGAGGCTGTCTATTAAGTCCCAAAGTTAATACCTGAGGAGAAAAAAGTTCATTTTTCTCCTCGGGGGTTATATTTCTTTCAGTTTTCACTTGAAAGTATCTGGGGGGTGCCTGGTACTTTTTAAGATATTGTTGACTAAAGTCACGATCCTCAATTCGACATGGACCTTATCATGTTTATTGAAGTGAAGGTGGCGGCGACTCCAGCGGGAACAGCACGAGCCGAAGACCCCACAGACGAGCTGGCGAGTCGAGGAGGCTGAGGCCGTGCCCGCGGAAAGCGTCCGCCACCGAAATAAAATTAACCGAATTTAGTTTATACAGAAAAAGGGGCTGACTTTTTGGACAGCCCCTTTGCACCATAGATTTTTTGGCATTGTTCTACCACTTTATCAACGAAAGGACCAGTTGATTTCGGCCCCATCCCTGCCAATATCCCTATCATTTTTTCCCTCCAAGTTTCTATGAAATCTTTTTAAAAATATTTCTTCATTAATTCTCTCGACCACTCTGGTTGGAAAATATTCCCCTTTGGTGCAAATTCACTCATATACGGTTTAATATCTAAAACAGGTGTGCCATCAATTGCATCCAATCCGTTAACCTTAATGCTTAACCCTTCAATATCAATGATTTGACAACAGGATAAGCCTAACTGATTGGGTCTATTTTTCCCTCTCTGACTAAAAATCCCAATTTTTGGCCAGTTTATATTATTTCTTGGATGCCTTGAACCTGTTTCAATTTTGTTTGCTTTTACTTTATGAAAGTAGAAGATAACTTCGATATGTGAAAAAGTATGAAGTCCTAAGATTGCATCTTCATTAAATTGTTGAGGATCTAATTCAATTGTTGAAACAATCCCTCCCCAATTATCATCTAACATTTCTTTTCTTTCAGATCGAATATAACCAACTGGCTTTAATATAATATTCAATTTTTCACACCTTCTTTTACTCATTTTGATCACAATATCTAACCAACTATTAATATATATTTTTATCATTTAAGGTTTGTCAGTTAAACGAAGGATTTCTTCTACATCTTTAGACTGACACTTTATCATTTATTCTGATAGAATTCGAATTTCTTTTGCTGTACCTTGAACAGGATAAGACTCCGCAACAGCACCTTCGAAGATCACTTCTACCTTCATTCCGATTTGAAGGTTTTCTTGATTCAGTTCTTTGTTTGTTCCCTTTTCGATAATTTTTGTATGCTCGGCTATTCCTACATATGCTTTATCATAGTCTGTATCTACTTCTTTCGTTCCTTCCACATAAATTTTGTCAACTTCTATTTGCTTAATTTCACCTCTTATTCCAATTCGGGGGTTTTCATCTTGACCAGCACTTTGGCCACAACTAGCAAGCATTAAAATGAACAGACCAAAAAGAATCATAAACAAATATTTATTCATTTTCATTCCCTCACTTTTTCAGATTTTATGAGATTAGACGTAAGATGAATGCAGAACGTTTCAAATAAAAACCGCCTCACCAATTGGTGAAGCGGTAATATTAAACATTATTCATATTTTTTAAATACAAGTGTTGCGTTATGTCCACCAAATCCTAAAGAGTTACTCATTGCTGCACGAAGTTCTTTTTTCTTCGCTTGATTTGGTGCGTAATCTAAATCACAGTCTGGGTCTGGTGTTTCGTAGTTAATTGTTGGTGGAATAATTCCTTCCTTAATGGCCATAATGGTAAATATCGCCTCAACTCCACCTGCAGCACCTAGTAAGTGACCTGTCATGGATTTTGTGGAGCTAACCGTTAAATTGTATGCATGATCTCCAAATACTTCTTTAATTGCAAGTGTTTCAAATTTATCATTATATGGAGTACTTGTACCATGCGCATTAATATAGCCAATGTCTTCAGGTTTTAACCCGGCATTCTCTAAAGCCATTTTCATCGCACGTGCGCCACCTTCTCCACCTGGAGCTGGTGCTGTAATATGGTAAGCATCACCTGTTGCACCATAACCGACAATCTCAGCATAGATGTTAGCACCACGAGCAAGTGCATGTTCAAGTTCTTCTAACACGACAATACCTGCACCTTCACCCATGACAAAACCATCGCGGTTTTTATCAAAAGGACGGCTTGCTGTATTCGGATCTGGGTTTGTGGATAATGCTTTGGCTGCACTAAATCCTGCAAATGCCATATTTGTAAGCGGTGCTTCAGTACCACCTGTAATCATAACATCTGCATCGCCACGTTCAATCGCTTTAAAGGCATCACCAATGGAGTTTGTACCAGTTGCACAAGCTGTCACGGTACAAGAGTTAATCCCTTTAGCACCTAATGCAATGGAAACCTGACCAGATGCCATATCTGGAATCATCATTGGAACAAAGAATGGACTTACTCTTCTTGCTCCCTTTTTCATAAAAATTTCAAACTGCTGTTCATATGTTTCCATTCCGCCAATTCCAGAGCCAATCCAAACACCTACACGGTTGGCATTTTCTTCTGTAATTTCTAATCCTGCGTCCTTTACTGCCATAAAAGAAGCAGCTAATGCATATTGTGTAAATCGATCCATTTTACGTGCTTCTTTTTTGTCCATGAAATTTTCCGGTTTAAAGTCTTTTACTTCTGCAGCAACCTTTGCCGGAAAATCATCTTTATTTACACGAGTTAACTCTCCAATACCAGACACACCTTTTATGGCATTTTCCCAGCTTGTTTTTGCATCTAATCCAATTGGAGTTACCGCTCCTAATCCAGTTACTACTACTCTACGATTAACCATAAACGTTGCACCTCACCTTTTGGATTGTCAATACGGTTTTATTAGTTATAGAGTAATGTTATTCATTACAAAATTCGATCTCCTATACCTCTCAGTTAAGGAGAGTATTTTGTTCGTATTAAACAGTCGACTCCGCATTTCGGTTAGTCTAGCTTTTTTTCTTCTCGTCTAGCAATTCACTTTCCCCTCAGCGAAAAGCCGACATCTGCTTGTTACTCACAGCGTTCGTACGGCGCTAAGGAACCGCATTTGCTTTCGGTATTATTTACCCCATCTTAATGCAATAGCTCCCCAAGTCAAACCACCGCCAAAACCAACCATGACAATGAGATCCCCGTCCTTAATTTTACCAGCTTTTACTTCTTCGTATAAAGAAATTGGGATCGATGCTGCAGATGTATTTCCGTATTTATGGACGGTTTTCGACATTTTTTCTTCTGGAAGCTCTAAACGTTGACGCGCTGCTTCCATGATACGAATATTCGCCTGATGCGGTATTAAGAAGTCAACATCATCCTTGGAAAGACCAGCTTTTTCTAATACATTGACACTAGATTCACCCATTTGGCGAACCGCAAACTTAAAGACTTCTCGTCCATTCATAATAACATATTCATCTTGATATAAGTGCTTTCCACCTGTTCCATCGGCACCTAGCTCAAAGGACAAAATCCCCTTATCTTCACTAACAGGACCCATTACGACCGCGCCAGCTCCATCACCGAATAAAACCGCTGTTGTACGATCTTCCCAATTTAATATTTTAGATAATTTTTCAACTCCGACAACTAAAATATGTTTATAGGATCCAGATTCAATAAATTGCTTTGCTGTAATCATACCATACATAAAGCCTGCACATGCAGCGCTAATATCCATTGCTGCTGCATTTTTTGCTCCTAATTGTTCTTGAAGCATACAAGCTACAGATGGAAATGGTTGATCTGGCGTTACTGTTGCTACTAAAATCATATCAATCTCTTCAGGAGTAATACCAGCATCTTCGATTGCCTCTTTAGCAGCAAGTACTCCTAAATCGGATGTATCCATATCATCTGGTGCAATTCTTCTTTCTTCAATTCCAGTTCTAGTACGAATCCACTCATCAGAAGTATCCATCATTTTTTCTAAATCCAAGTTTGTTATCGTACGTTCTGGTGCATAACGACCAATCCCAATGATTCCCGCTTTCATACGTGCATCTCCTTTATTATCGATATTCCTATCACCTAAAAGGTGAATAAATTCTTTTAACATCTATTATATGAACCATTTTATAAAAATTAACATCAAATATTATGAGTTGGTACTAATTTTATCGTATTTTTTTCGAGTTATCAATATGTTTGTTTCAGGAGACAACTGTCTATTACAAAAGCAAAGCTTGAAACATAAATTGTAAAAAAAGGATATAGGGGGGTGATATTGATGGAAGAGAAAGAAAAAAGAAATATTACTGAAGATAGTAATCAATCCCATTCAGTCCCTTCTGAGAATGGAAAGGAATCTCAATCTGATTTTTTTACTAATTTGATGTTTGGAAAAAGACAGAGTCGTCCAAAACCTGAAATAGAACATTCTTCCCAACAAAACGAAGTAGATTATTTGACATTGATGGATCAAATAGATGATGTGGTCACTTCCTTAAAAGAGTTAAAGCCATTGTTAAAACAATTTTCTCCTATTATAAATTACATTAAAAAGAAAATAGAATAGAAGGCTACTAATAATCAAAGGGTCTGATTCCACACAATTATTGTGTAGACCAGACCCTAATGTTTGAACAGCTTCTTTATAATGGTTATTCTCCTTGTTTGGCATCCTCTTTCCCTAATTCGTATGCATCAGCCATTACTTTTGTAAATAAACCAATCATTGGTTGAAGCTTTTCGAACGAAAGCTCAATTCCTAATTCATCTAGTTGTTCTTTTGCTTCAGGCAAATATTTCATAGCAATTTGCATGAATTCTAACGTTTTTGGATGCTGTTCCATGACTCTCACTCCTTATTCATTTGGCAATTTATCTGTTTTCTTATACTGTTCGATATAATCTCTAATTTCTTTTTGAAAGGTTTCATCAACAAGCGAACTAAATTTTCCTAATGAAATAACACCTTCTTGAAAATCGAAGTATAAGTTCCCACTTTCTAATGTACCTTCATTAAATTTTTTTGCCACTAATAAATACAATTCATCTACATGTTGAACTGTACTTGTTAGAACTGTATGTTCTCCTAAGTCTGCTTGGTCAGAGACATACCCAATGGCATAAAATCCTTTATCCTTCAATTGTTCAATAACAGGTACATTATATCCATCTCCTGCAGGATATACAACATCAATATTTTTTTCAATTAACTCATTTAAATAATTTAATGCTGCATCGACATTACTCCAAGAATGGACATATCGAATTTCGACATGAACATTTGGATTTTGATATTTCGCTCCTTGATAAAACCCTTCTACTTCTGGTTGCCATTCAAAGGCCGCTAAAATACCTATATTCTTTGTGTTGGACATATGGGAAGCTACCATTCCAGCAAAAAACCCCATTGCATGTGCGTTAAAATTTAAACTCGTGACGTTATCACCTTTTGCATCGCCATTAAAGAAAACAAAGTGAATATCTGGATATTGATCTTTTAACTTCCGAAAAATATGTTGATATTCATTTCCATGACCAAAAATTAAATTAACACCTTTTTGATGAAACTCCTCGACCGCTTTTTTAATAGCAGAATCCTCGCTCATCCCTTCTTTATAATAAACATCTACATTCATTTCTGATTGAATCTTTAATAGGCCTTTATATCCTTTTGTTCCCCAAACTTGATCATTGATCGTATCAGGAACTAACAATCCAACCTTTTCAATCTTCCCGCCAGTAGTTGCCTGTCCACAACCAGATAGTAAGAAAAGGATAAGGAGAATTATCCCATAAATGTATCTCATGTTTAGCAACCCCTTTAAAGAAGCAGCCAATAAAAATGGCTGTAATCGAAGTATTAACCGTTTAAAAATTTATAAATAAGGAAAAAGGAGTAATGATTATTACCTAATTATAAAAAAATATAGTACTCCAAATTCTATTTTATCTGTATTATATTGTGAAGAACAAGCATTTATTAATTAGTTTTGTAAAATAGGATTAAATCGTTTTAAAAAATTAATTTGTTCTTCAATTCCTTCATCCATTTCTTTTAATTGTTGCGGAACAATAACATTTTTTATATTAAATCGGATTGGTTTATAAAGAGGAAGATTTCGATTATTTATTTTTAAAGCTTCAAAAGATGCTTCAACTCGATTGCTTACACTTGAGAAAATATGAACAATCGAACTCTCCCAATTTTCAACGTCCCCAAGTTGAAAAAGAATTTCTACTGCCTCTTCTACATACAGCAAATCTCTTGTAAGGGATTGTTTTTTAGCAAAAGTTGGTTTATATGAATGAGCTAATTCCTCTAATAAATAATCGGTCATCCATTGCCCCGGGGGCTGCCAAGGACCGTAAACGGTTGGAATTCGTACACATAACATTGGAAAGGAATGCTTTTCAAACTGCTGCGAGAGCCATTTTTCGGCTTTCAAATAAAAAAGTCCTTTTTGGGAAGTTGGCTGTGGCACTGTTTCATGATCAATTTCGGTCTGATCTTCTCCATATATGTCATAGGAAGATAATAAGATGACTGGACTATTTTTCTCAATTGCAATTGAAAGTAAATCATTCATTAATATTTTTTCGTTTCCCCATTTTTTTGGCCACTCCGGATCATGTGGATCAATCTGACAAAAGTAGATAACATCATAGTCATTTAGACGTATGTCTTCTAAATCAGTCGTTTCAAATATTCTTAATTCTGCATTACGACCAAGCCACATCATTTGCTCATCTACCCATTTCTGATATTGATTTAATTTAGGGTTGATAAATAAACCGTCAACATGGACTCCTTCTTCTAATATTCGACTACATAAATGAAAAGCGATAAATTGCTGAACTCCAACAATTAAGACACGTTTCAATTGGTGAGGATGTCTCATTTAGATTTGACCACACATATACACTTTTAAAATGTTGTCAACCTATTCATTGAGACATCCCCAACACCTCCTTTTTCTCATAAAGTTAGTTTTATTATTATTTATCCGTATGCTTCTCTCGTTAAGATTAGTCATTTTGAGAAGCTTTTTATAATTTTTTTTCATGATTTTTAAAATATTGAATAATCATTTGATGGATACGGTGTAGATTTTCCGGGAAGAAAAAGGTCAGATGAATAGGGGAATTTAATTGATTTCTCCAATCTTCATATTTTTTACTGTGTAGATGATAGGAATATGGAGCTCCATGCATTCGCTGCCAAATTCGAACTGGAACACATGATTTAAAACTTTGAAGTGTTGGAAATGTATATTTTATTATTTCTTTTGGATCAAGCTTATAGGCAATAGCTAGCTCTTTAATCATTTGCTTATAAAAAAATTTATTTTCCTTTTCATGTTCAATTTGAGCGTTTAAATCAATACACGGATTCACCAGAGCGACAGATCGAATATGATTCGGCATTAGCTCCATTAATTGTAATGCAACTAAGGCTCCCATTCCTTCTGCTAAAATATGAATCTTATGATTTAGTATTTCTTGCTTTAAAATAAGGTGGTATAGCTGTTTTGCTAAGATGACTGCTTCTTTACATCCCCAATTTCTACCGTAAAGGTTCGAGTAAAAACATGTATATCCCGCTTTTTCCAATCGATTTAATAATAAGTTGCGTCCATAATGTTGAATCCAAAAACTTGATTCCGAATCAACGTAATGGTTTTTATCCCCTAAAATTAATACACCAAAACCACTTGGTTTTTCTGGTAAATGAATCACATTCCATTCTTTTTCTATTTGAAAAAACCGACCACTGAAACCTTCCATTTGCTCACCACCTTTAATTCCGTTAATCGTTTCACACGTTCAAAATATCTTGTATCACTTTATAATGTATGATTCTATAATCTTAAAGAATAGTTATATACCTAAGATAACCATATTTTTTTCATCTTTATTTTGAATTTAGTCGTTTCATACCGAATTTTTGTGTGATAATATAATATGAGGAAATGGTTTTCAAAAGAGGTGAATACGAATGAGATTTTTCTGGACATTATTTTGGTCATTCTTATTAGTTAATATGGCAGGTTACGTTATTTCTTCAATGATTGGCGCTACATATGAATTTGCAACAACATCTGTTTTAGCCATTATTGCAACGATTATTATCTTCGTTATCGCTGAATTAATTCCTAGTGAAGCACATGACCATCATTAAACATTTCGACAAGGACATTTCAATCCCTCTTGTAGCAATGAAATACAAGAGGGATTTTTCCTTTTTTAATTGACAATTTATTTCATCTCATTTATATGTTAATATGATTAAACATTTAAACATAAAATCATTGGAGTGAAACAAGATGGATATTTCATCCCTCGTTTTTAATCAAAAAGAGTACTTTAAAAAAGGTGAAACGAAGTCCATAGCATTTCGTGTGAACCAGTTACAGTCGTTAAAACATTCAATACAAAAAAATGAAAAAAACATTATAAATGCCTTAAAAAAAGATTTAAATAAATCCGAAAAAGAAGCTTATATGACAGAGATTGGAGTATTATTAGAAGAAATATCATTTATGATAAAACATCTTAGAAAATGGATGAAGCCTAAAAGAGCAAAAACACCTATCACACATTTCGGAGCGAAGAGTATAATTTATCCCGAGCCATACGGGACAGTACTGATTATTGCTCCATGGAACTACCCATTTCAACTAGCTATATCACCTTTAATTGGAGCAATAGCTGCAGGAAATACAGCCATTATAAAACCTTCAGAGCTAACACCAAATGTCTCTCGCTTACTTTCAAAAATCATGAAAGATACTTTCCGTAATGAATATATAACAGTTGTAGAGGGTGGCGTTGATGCAAGCCAAGCACTCTTACAGGAGAATTTTGATTACATTTTCTTTACGGGAAGTGTTCCGGTAGGAAAAATCATCATGAAAGAAGCATCTAAACATTTAACACCCGTTACACTTGAATTAGGTGGAAAAAGTCCTGTCATTGTCGATCATACAGCTAATCTCGATTTAGCAGCGAAACGAATTGTTTGGGGAAAGTTTTTAAATGCTGGACAAACGTGCATTGCTCCTGATTACTTATTTGTTCATGATGGCATTAAAGATACGTTAATTGATAAAATGAAACTATATATAAATAATTTTTATGGAAAATCCCCTTTAGACAATGAACAGTATTCAAGTATTGTCAACGAACGTCACTTTCACCGTGTTTCCCGTTTCTTACAAGATGGTAAAATCATCGTTGGTGGTGAAAAGGATGTTAAACAACTAAAAATTTCACCTACAATTATGGACGAAGTGACTTGGGATGATCCTGTTATGCAGGAGGAGATTTTTGGTCCTGTTTTACCTATTTTAAGTTTTACTAATTTAGAAGAAGTAATCAATACGATTAATTCTCATCCAAAACCTCTTGCCCTTTATTTATTTACAGAAAACCATTCAGTTGAAAAACAATTACTTTCAAATGTTTCCTTTGGCGGTGGCTGCATTAACGATACAATTCTTCATGTTGCATCACCATACTTACCATTTGGTGGTGTTGGAAATAGTGGAATAGGCTCTTATCATGGTAAAAAAAGCTTTGACACCTTTACTCACTATAAAAGTGTATTAAAGCAAACGACATTATTTGATATTTCACTTAGATATCCAAACGCTAAAAATGCACTTAAATGGATTAGACTTTTATTAAAATAAGAAAAGAGCAAAGCGCCTATCTAACGGCGAAGGGCGCTGGAGGAGCTGCGAGGAGGACGAGAGCCGCCACAGCATGGCCAAGTGACTCAAGCCGATGGCGCATGAAGCTAGACACCAATACCTACAAAGAAATCATTTTAACACTTTAACGAACGTAAACTTTCTGAAACGTTAAGAAAATAGGCTGTCATAAAAGCAAATTGTTCCATTCAATGCTTTTATGAACAGCCTCTCGTTTATTCATTTGATGTTGCTGTTAATGATAGATCTCCTTCTTTTACATCAACGAGTACGTGATCATATTCTTTTATTTCCTGAGCAATGATGGCACGTGCTAAATTGGTCTCTAGATGCTTTTGTATAAAACGTTTTAATGGTCGTGCCCCATATACTGGATCAAATCCTTTATTTGCGATATATTCTTTCGCTTCATCTGTTATTGATAGTTTAATATGCTTATCTTCAATTCGTTTTTGAAGCTCTTTTAATAGCTTTTCGACAATGCCTTTCATTTCATTCATTGTCAATGGTTTAAATAAGACAATATCGTCGACTCGATTTAAAAATTCTGGTCGAAAATGTAGTCGTAGTTGTTCATGTACTTTTTCTTTTGCTGTTTTTTGAATTCCTCCATCATCATTTAATCCTTCTAATAAATCACTTGATCCAATATTAGAAGTCATAATAATAACCGTATTTTTAAAATCAACTGTTCTTCCTTGAGAATCCGTAATTCGTCCATCATCTAGCATTTGAAGCAAAATATTAAATACTTCTGGATGAGCCTTTTCTACCTCATCTAGTAATATAACTGAATATGGTTTTTTACGAACTATTTCAGTTAGCTGTCCTCCTTCTTCATACCCTACATATCCAGGAGGGGCACCGATTAATCGAGAAACGGCGTGCTTTTCCATGTACTCTGACATATCGATTCGAACCATTTGATCCTCACTATCAAACAATGTTGCAGCTAATGTTTTTGCAAGCTCGGTTTTGCCAACACCTGTTGGACCGAGGAATAAAAAGGAACCAATTGGTCGGTTTGGATCTTTAATACCAGCTCGTGCTCGTAATACGGCATCTGACACTAACTCGATTGCTTCGTCTTGACCGATCACTCTTTCTTTTAATAATTGTTTTAACTTAAGTAACTTCTCTCTTTCTCCTTCTACAAGCTTGGATACTGGAATACCAGTCCATTTCGCTACAATTCCAGCGATTTCTTCTTCTGTTACTTCTTCGCGTAATAAGCTTTGATCCTGCTCTTTGTTGGCCAATTTTTCTTCAAGTAGCTTTAACTCTTTTTCAACTTGAGGTATTCTTCCATGTCTTAACTCCGCTGCTTTGTCTAAATCATAATTATTTTCCGCATCATGTAATTCACGTCTTAAATGATCAAGTTGTTCACGTAATTGTTGAACTTTTTGAATGCCTTCTTTTTCAATTTCCCATTTTGCCTTCATCGCATCCGCCTTTTCACGAAGGTTCGCTAATTGCTTTTGTAACTCTTCAAGTCTATTTTGGCTAGCTGGATCTTTTTCCTTTTTTAATGCTTTTTCTTCAATTTCTAATTGCATAAGTTTACGCATCACTTCATCAAGCTCAGTTGGCATTGAATCAATTTCAGTTCGAATCATGGCACACGCTTCATCGACTAAATCGATAGCTTTATCTGGTAAAAATCTTTCCGTAATATATCGATTGGAAAGCTCTGCAGCAGCAACTAAAGCCGAATCATGTATGTTTACACCATGGTGTATTTCAAAGCGCTCCTTTAAGCCTCTTAAAATCGAAATCGTATCTTCAACCGTTGGCTCACTAACTAAAACCTGCTGGAAGCGCCGCTCAAGTGCTGGGTCTTTCTCAATATACTTCCTGTGTTCATCCAAAGTCGTTGCACCGATACAATGGAGCTCACCTCTCGCTAGCATCGGTTTTAACATGTTACCAGCATCCATAGCTCCTTCTGTTTTGCCTGCTCCAACAATTGTATGAAGCTCATCGATAAAGAGGAGAATTTTCCCATCACTTTTTTTCACTTCATTTAAAACCGCTTTAAGCCGCTCTTCAAATTCACCTCGGAATTTAGCACCAGCTACAAGTGCGCTCATATCTAATGCAAAAATCGTTTTATCTTTTAATCCTTCTGGAACATCTTTTCTGACAATTCGTTGAGCTAATCCTTCGACAATTGCAGTTTTTCCAACACCAGGCTCACCAATTAAAACGGGGTTGTTTTTCGTTTTTCTCGATAAAATTCGAATAACACGGCGAATTTCTTGGTCGCGCCCAATAACTGGATCTATTTTTCCTTTTTTCACTTCTTCAACTAAATCACGTCCGTATTTTTTTAATACTTCATAGGTTGCTTCTGGATTTTGTGTTGTCACGCGACTGTTCCCCCTTATTTCTTTAATGACGTTAAGTAATACTTCCTTTGTTAGTTGGTTTTCGAAAAAAAGCTGTTTAACATCATTTTCTCGTGATTCTGCTATAGCAATGACAACATGTTCAACTGAAATATATTCATCTTGAAATTGCTTTTTATATGCTTCGGCCTTTTGAAAAACCTGTTGTAACGAAAGAGAAATGTATAAGCTTGTGGAATTGGCTCCATTCATTGAAACCTGTGGCTTTTTTTGTAATAAATTTTTTAATGACTGTTCAAATAACGGAATGTTTACGTTGCTTTTTTCCAATATACGTGGAAAAATCCCATCTGTCTGTTGTAAAAGGGAAAGCAATAAATGAACTTCATCTATTTGCTGATGTTCATTGGACTTAGCTATATTTTGTGCTTCAATTAATCCACTTTGCAGCTTTTCTGTAAAACGTTCAAAATCCATGGTAACATCACCCATTTTTCACTTTGACTTTTTTTGACCTTTAATTTTATTATACATTTGCATTTTTTTATGTAAAGAAAAAAGGGGGCCAGGCCCCAAACTGGGGCCTGGCCCTTATGGTTTACGCTGATATGTCCAAACCCGATTGTGGTTTGACGTTTCAGGAAATGGATCCCCTGCTTTTAGTTTAATTTTTTTAGGGTTTTGTACCATCGATCCTGTTTCACCAATTTCTACGTATACTCCGTTATTTGGTGCTTTTTGGCCTGGCTTGAACTGATGTTGTTGACCCATCTAATCCCTCCTCTATCATATTGGTATTATTCCCTTCATCATGCGAAAAATGTATCTTTACAGAAAGTGGGACATATAGTTAAATGGAAAAGTGTGATAGTTTTTGAATGGAGGATTTAGACTGTGGAAACTTTGCAATTACTATATGTTTTAATCAAATATCTATTATTAGGGGCACTTCAGGGTTTTACTGAACCTATCCCGATTTCATCTAGTGGTCATCTCGTTCTTGCTCAACATTTCTTAAACATTGATTTACCAGGCTTATCTTTTGAAGTATTAGTAAATGCTGCTTCTTTAGCAGCTGTATTAGTCATTTATCGTCATGATTTATTTCGTTTAACCAAAAACGGTCTTCGTTTTCTACATACAAAAGAGAATTCCTCAAAAGAAGATTTTATGTTTATTGTTTATTTAGTTGTTGCAACAATCCCTGCTGGCTTAATAGGGATTACGTTGGATGATTTTATTGAAGAAGCTTTAAGTGGAATTCATACTGTTGGAATCACGCTTATCGTAACGGGTATTGCCTTATTTTTAATTCGTAATCTTCGAGGTAGAAAAAATGATGGTGATTTAACCTTTAAAGATGCACTAATTGTTGGATTTGCCCAAGCAGTTGCTCTAATTCCTGGGATTAGTCGCTCTGGCGCTACCATTGTTGCCGCAATGGCACTTGGTATGAAGCAAGAAACGGCTCTCCGCTTCTCCTTTTTACTATATATTCCAGTTAGTTTAGGAACAGCGATTTTAAGTGTTCCGGACATTTTAGGTGATCCAGAATTTAATCAAAAATTAATCCCATTAACGATTGCTTTCATTGCATCCTTCGTTCTTTCCTATTATTCACTAAAATGGTTTATGGGTATTATGGAAAGAGGAAACTTAAAATACTTCTCTTACTATTGCTGGATTGTAGGTATTTTAGTACTGTTATTTGCATAAGAAATTTGAACTTATGAGCTCCTTTCTTTAAGGAGCTTTTTTTATTAAGGTACGCGGTTCCACTCTTGTTTTTCCGATTTCCCTACTTAATTTCTCAGTTCAAGATCTTTTCTTCTACTCTTTCGCTTTATTTCCCACTCTTCTACATAGAAAAAGAGCAAAACCTCTTTTTGGCTTTGCCCTTCATAAATTAAACCTCTTTTACCGAACATAAAATTTCTTTTAAAATCGCTTTTTGTGCGTGAAGACGGTTTTCTGCTTGTTGGAAAACGGCTGATTGAGGCCCGTCAATCACTTCTTCTGTTACCTCTTCACCGCGATGTGCTGGTAAGCAGTGTAAAAAGTGAGCAGATGATTTAGCAAGTGCCATTAACTCAGCATTCACTTGATATGGTTGGAAAATTTGTAGGCGTTCTTCTTTTTCATTTTCCTGTCCCATGCTCGTCCATACATCTGTGTAAACGATATCTGCTTCTTTTACGGCTTCCTTAGGATCGTTTGTCACGATTATTTCTCCACCTGTTTCTTTAGCAATTTGCTTTGCCTTTTCCACGATATTCGAATCTGGCTCAAATCCATCTGGTGAAGCAATTACAAATTGAAGTCCAACCTTTGCAGCTCCAATCATTAAAGAATGAGCAACATTGTTTCCATCCCCGACATAGGCTACTTTAACATTTTTAAAGGAACCCTTTAATTCAAGAATGGTTAGTAAGTCTGCCATTGCCTGGCAAGGATGATAAGTGTCACAAAGTCCGTTAATCACTGGTATACTTGCATACTCTGCTAACTCTTTTACACGATCATGACTTGTTGTACGAATTAAAATAGCATCTACATAGGAAGATAACACTTTCGCTGTATCAGCAATCGTTTCACCACGTCCTAGTTGTAATTCTTTTGAATTTAAATCAATCGCATGACCGCCAAGCTGAATCATTCCGACTTCAAACGAAACACGAGTTCTTGTTGACGACTTTTCAAAAATCATCGCTAACGTTTTTCCAGTTAAAAGTTTAGAGTATGGATCTTCTTTTAGTTTTATAGCCTCATCAAGCAAATATAGAATTTGCTCTGAAGAAAATTCAAATAACGTGAGTACATCCTTTCCATATAAAGAAAGGTTAGTAGGTTCAGCACTTGCCTTTATCATCCGACATTCACTCCTTTTTTCGATAATTCTTGTAAAGAAATCGGTGTTGTGTCCAAAACATGAAGAGACGTTATAAAGGCCTCAAACGTTTCTTTTTCCGTTAAAACAACAATCCCTCTTTCAATTGCCTTTTGACGCTTTTTCCAATCCACTTCGGTATGATATGGGTTGTAATAAAGAACCGAATCTTTTCGTTCAACCCAATCGTTAAAGTTTTCAAGAACTGGATCAATGTTTGCATCTTTTAACTTTGTCTTTAAATCTATATCTTCATCTTCTAAATAAATAGCTTCATTACTTAATGGGAAGATATGATCAAATACTTTTCGCATCGCACTTGATACACTATTTGCAATACACATTCCTTCTCCCGTTGATTTCATTTCTGGGCCTAGTTTTGTATCCACATCGGAAATGGCATGTGTTGAAAAGACAGGGAATTTGACGGCTACCTCATTCATTAACGGATTTTTTATGAATTTTTGATCTTTCAAGGAATGACCACATAAAAATTCGGTTGCTTTTTCTACAAGTGATACACCCGTTAATTTACTAACAATTGGTACTGTACGACTTGCACGAGGGTTTACTTCAAGTACATATACATCATCTTCTTTTAATAAAAACTGGATATTCATAATTCCTTTGTATTGTAAATGCTGAACGATGCGCTTGGCATAAAGCTCCATTTTTCCTTTTATATGATTAGATATAGAGACAGATGGGAATATAGCATAGCTATCACCTGAATGAATTCCTGCTTTTTCAATATGCTCCATGACTCCAGGAATATAAATATTTGCTCCATCCGCAATTAAATCTATTTCAGCTTCTTTCCCTTGTAAAAATTCATCCAACAATAATGGGAAATGAGCTTCATCTGTTTTCTCAATCATTTGTTTTAAATCGTCCATTGTTTCAACTTTTATCATTCCTTTTCCACCAATTACGTAGGATGGACGAATTAAGATTGGAAATTGAAGATCATTCGCTTTTGAAATAGCATCTAGAGGATCACTAGCCATCGTTCCTTTAATATGCGGAATATCCGTTACATCTAAAAGCTGATAAAACTTCTCGCGATCCTCAAGCTCATCTAAAATATTAGAGCTCGTTCCTAACAATGTTACTCCAGCTTTTTCAAGCTTTTCAGCTAAGTTAATCGCTGTTTGACCACCAAATTGAACAATTGTTACATCAATTTCTTCATTTTCAATGACATTTAATATATGCTCAACTGTTAGTGGCTCAAAATATAAGCGGTCAGCTGTTTCATAATCGGTACTCACTGTTTCAGGGTTATTGTTAATCATAATTGCTTCATAACCAAGCTTTTGAAGTGTATGGATACAATGAACAGCACTATAATCAAATTCCACACCCTGACCAATCCGTATTGGTCCTGAGCCAATAACGAGTGCTTTTTTCTTTTCCTTCTTAGGAATGGCTTCATTTTCACCAAAATAAGTAGAATAAAAATAATTCGTTCTTGCTTCAAATTCAGCTGCACACGTATCGACCATTTTATATGTTGCTTGGATGTTCCATTCTTTTCTTAAAGAACGAATGGTTTCTTCCGTTTTGTTTTTCCAATAAGCAATAGCCTCATCTGAAAAACCGTAAAGCTTTAATTTTTTTAGAAAAGCTGTATCAAGCTCTTTTTCTTTTATTTCATTTTCTAGATGAATTAAATGTAAAAAGACAGATAGGAAATAATAATCGATTCCAGTCTCTTCGTGAATTTCTTCAATTGAGATTCCTCTTCTTAAAAGCTCCATGATAATGAAAAATCGTTCATCATCGGCTTTTTTGATTCGATTAAATAAAATAGATGTTTCATCTTTCTTTAATTTGGGTAAAAGTAAACCGATGTTACTTAATTCTAAGGAATTTACAGCTTTTTGAATGGCTCCTTCCATTGTTCGTTCAATGGCCATGACTTCACCGGTTGCCTTCATTTTTGTTCCAAGCGTTCGTTCTGCATACGTAAACTTATCAAAAGGCCATCTTGGGAACTTAACGACTACATAGTCAATAGCCGGTTCAAAGCTTGCGTAAGTTGATTGAGTTAATGGATTTTTTAATTCGTTTAATGTGTATCCAATAGCAAGTTTTGCTGCCATACGCGCAATTGGATAGCCCGTAGCTTTAGATGCAAGAGCTGATGAACGACTTACTCTCGGATTTACTTCAATGACATAATATTGCTTACTTTTAGGATCTAATGCAAATTGGATGTTACATCCACCGATGACATCTAATGCAGAAATAATTTTTAGTGCGGCACTTCTTAACATTTGATACTCTTCATCTGTTAATGTCTGAGAAGGTGCAACGACGATGGAATCGCCTGTATGAATGCCGACTGGATCAATGTTTTCCATATTACAGACAGTAATACAAGTATTGGCTTTATCGCGCATCACTTCATATTCAATTTCTTTGTAGCCGGCAATACTTTTTTCAACTAGCACTTGGTTAATCGGGCTCATTTTTAAGCCATTCGTTACAATGGAAATGAGCTCTTCTTCATGTTGAGCAATACCTCCACCTTTTCCACCGAGCGTGTAAGCCGGTCGTACAATGATGGGATATCCTGTTTTGTTCGCAAACTCAAGTGCTGAAGGTAAATCCTCTACTATTTCACTCTCAGGAATGGGTTCATTTAAATCCATCATCAACTGACGAAATAGTTCACGGTCTTCTCCTTTTTGAATGGATTCACTCGATGTTCCTAAAAGCTTTACTCCATATTTTTGTAGTACGCCACTTTTTTCTAAATCAACTGCAAGATTTAAAGCCGTCTGCCCCCCTAATGTTGCCAATAAACCATCTGGTCGTTCTTTTTTCATTATTTTTTCAATACTTGAAACCGTTAAGGGTTCACAATATACAGCATCAGCAAACTTTACATCTGTCATAATCGTTGCTGGATTGTTATTAACAAGAACGACACTTAATCCTTCTTCCTTTAAAGCTAGACACCCTTGAGTCCCAGAATAATCAAACTCTGCTGCTTGCCCAATAACAATTGGACCGGATCCGATGACAAGTATTTTCTTTAGTGCTGGATCTTTAGGCATAGACTTTCTCTCTCCCTGCTACAAGATATTTTTCAACATACTCATCGAACACCCAATTGGCATCCTGAGGCCCAGGATTAGCTTCCGGGTGGAACTGGACGGATAAAATTGGCTTTTCTTTATGAACAATTCCTTCTACTGATTGATCATTCACATTTGTAAAGCGAACATCTATTGGAAGATGCTTTAAGCTCTCCATATCTACAACATAGCTATGGTTTTGTGATGTCATAAATACGTGACCTGTCTGATGGTCGATTACTGGATGATTGGCTCCACGGTGACCAAATCGAAGTTTTGTCGTATTGCCACCTAATGAAAGAGCAATTAATTGGTGACCTAAACAAATTCCTAAAGTCGGATAGTTCAAAATGAAATGACGAATAGTCTCTAAATGATCCGTTAACTGCTTCGGATCTCCTGGTCCATTGGAAAGAACGATTCCATCTGGTTTTAATTCATCTACAACATGCATTTTTCCAACAGGAATGACACTTACTTTACAATTTCGTTTTAAAAGAGACGTTAAAATGGAGTTTTTATACCCAAAGTCAAGAAGAGCAATATGCTTGTCACCTTCTCCATATGTTTCAATACTTGGACTCGACACTTCCATCACAGGCTGATTGGTCAGATTTTCTGTAAAGGTTGGCTCATATTTAGTCGTAATTTTGGCAAGCTGTGTTCCTTTTGAGCGAATATTTTTAACAACGGAACGAGTATCTACATTTGATATACATGGAACTTGCCACTTGTTTAAATATTCCATTAGTGAATATTTCGCTAAATAGTGTGAATAGTCATTCGTTGCTTGAAAAACAACGACCCCTTTTACTTGAGGTTTTTTACTTTCAAAATCATGTTCATTGATGCCATAATTCCCAATAAGTGGATACGTAAAAACAACAATTTGATCTTTATAGGATGGGTCTGTTAACACTTCTTGATACCCGGTCATTCCTGTATAAAACACAAGCTCTCCTTCACAAGGAAAAGGAAGGCTACCGTTTATAGTCCCTTCAAATGTTGTTCCATCTGATAGTACGAGGTAACCATTCAATCGAAACACCCTCTCACACGAATATTTATCAAATGTTTTGTATACTTATACATCATTGTGAAAGAAAATACTTCTCTATGAAGAGAAGTTTAAAGAATAAGACTGAATCGCTTGATCAATGAATTGAATTGCTTCATCGATTTCTTCATATGTTACGGTAAGCGGAGGAAGAAGACGAATAACTTTTGGCCCTGCTGGCAACGCTAAAAATCCATTCTTTCTCATTTCCGCTAACACGTTTTGTACTTCTGCCTTTAATTCAATTCCTAGCATTAATCCTTTTCCACGAATGTCTTCTACAAGAGGATTTTCTTTTAATCTTTCATCCAATTTTTCTTTTAAATACTTTCCTTTTTCCGAAACCGAATGTAAAAAATCTTCGTTAAAAATTGTGTTCAGTGTAGCATTGGCACTTGAAACGGCAAGCGGGTTTCCACCAAAGGTAGAACCATGGCTTCCAGGTGAAAAGCTTTGGATAAGTTCTTTTTTTCCGATCATGGCTCCTATTGGAAAACCACTTCCGAGTCCTTTCGCCAATGTGATAATGTCAGGCTCAACGGCATAATGTTCATAACCAAAGCATTTCCCTGTACGACCTATTCCGGTTTGCACTTCATCGACAATAAACAGAGCACCTAATTCTTTACATTTTTTCTCAATAGCTTTCAAAAATGCTCCTTCAGCTGGTACAACTCCACCTTCTCCCTGAATCACTTCAACCATAATGGCTGCAATATCCGAACCTTGTATCGAATGGACAGCTTCCACATCGTTAAAAGGTAAATATTCAAAGGTCGGAGCTAATGGACCAAAGCCCTCTTGGACCTTTTTTTGTCCTGTTGCTGATAATGTCGCATACGTTCTCCCATGAAATGATTGGTAGAAAGTGATGATTTTATGTTTCCCAGTGTGCTTTCTTGCTAATTTAATAGCTGCTTCATTGGCTTCTGCTCCACTATTGGCAAAAAATACAGCATCACCGGATGAATGTTCGACTAGCTGTTTTGCCACCTCTTCTTGAAGAGGAATGTGAAATAAATTTGATACATGCCAAACTTTTTCCATTTGATCTTTAATGACTTCTGATACACTTTTTGGACAATGTCCTAAATTACAAACGGCTATTCCAGATATAAAATCTAAATATTTTTTTCCATTAGAGTCATATATAAAAGATCCTTCTGCTTTTTCAACTTCTACTTCAAAGCGGCTATAAGTAGGAAATAAATAACTCATTTATACCACAACCTCTTGTCTTTTAATAATTTTAGTTCCAATCATTTTTCCATTCTTTAAAACAGAATCGTTGCCACTTACAATCATGACTTCCTTTAATTTTTCTGATAGAGCTGATAAAGCAGATGTAACCTTTGGAATCATACCACCATATATAACACCTTGATTAATTAATTGATGAATCTCAGATTCTGTTGCTTGTTCGATGAGCGTTCCATCCTTTAATATTCCTGGAACGTTTGTGACAAACATTAATTGTTCTGCTTGCATTTTTTCGGCAATAGCTGCTGCACATATATCCGCATTAATATTTAATGTTTCTCCATTTTCTGTTTTACCTAATGGTGCAACTACTGGAATATAAGACATATCTAGTAAGGATTGAAGAAGGCTGTGATTCACCATTTCTACTTTTCCAACATATCCTAAATGATCTTTGTTTAAATAGGAGCATGTAATCAGTTTTCCGTCGCAGCCTGAAATACCAATTGCATTAATGTCTCGATTTTGCAGTTTGGAGGTTAAAAATTTATTCATTTTTCCGGCTAAGACCATTTCAACAATTTCTAAAACATCTTTTGTCGTTTTACGTTGCCCTTGATAAAACTGAGATTTCACTTGAAGCTTTTCAAGCAGGCTATTAATTTCAGGGCCGCCACCGTGAACAAAAATAACATTTTTCGTTCTCAGCATTTCTTTTAAGCTATCAATAAATGAATCGGATAATTCCTTCAGCATACTCCCACCTAGTTTAATCACAACGATCGGCTTTTTAGGTGCGGTAGCTTGCGTTAATTTTGACATAGTCATAAGTTAAATCACATCCCCATGCTTTTCCTTCTTCATTTCCTTCGCTCAATAAAACCGTTATCTCCACATGCTCATTTTTTAAATATTCGGTTGCATCTTCCTCATTAAACGGTTGTGGAAGTCCGTTTTTAAACGTTAAATATGGACCGATATAAATTTCTGTTTCATCTGGGTTTACTTTTGCATCACTATAGCCAATTGCCGCCACAATTCTTCCCCAGTTGACATCTAATCCGTAAATAGCTGTTTTAACAAGTGATGATCCAACGATTTTTTTCGCAATGATATTCGCATCTTGTTTTGAGTTCGCGCCTTTTACTGTTACCTCAACTAATTTTGTCGCTCCCTCACCGTCACGTGCAATTTGCTTTGCTAAATCTTCACATACAAGCTTTAGTCCTTCTTTAAATGTATGCCAATCCGGATGATTTTCTGTAAGTGGTGAATGTTCAGCTTCTCCATTTGCCATAACAATCACCATATCGTTTGTTGACGTATCTCCATCAACGGTAATTTGATTAAACGTAACATCCGTAATTTCTTTTAATGCTTGTTGTAATAGAGGTGTTGGAACATTGGCATCTGTTGTAATAAATCCTAGCATTGTTGCCATATTCGGATGAATCATCCCAGATCCCTTTGCTGCACCACCAATCGTTACTTTTTTCCCTTCCACAATGACTTCATAGCAAGAGCCTTTGATGATGGTGTCAGTTGTTAAAATTGCCTCTTGAAACCCTTTTGCTCCTTCATCGAAGGAGGAATATTGTAATTCTTGAATACCCTTTTTAATTTTATCCATTTGTAAAAATTCACCAATAACTCCAGTTGAGGCAACTGCCACTAGATTTTCATCAATATTTAAACGCTCTGCTGTTAGCTTTCTCATTTCATAGGCATCTTGCAGTCCTTTTTCTCCTGTACAAGCGTTGGCAATGGCACTGTTTACAACGATCGCTTGTAGTTTTTGAGATTTTGAAATACTTTCTTGAGTTACCTTTAATGGTGCAGCTTGAAAATGATTTTGTGTATAGACCGCAGCAACAGAAGCTGGCTTCGTACTAAAAAGAATTCCTACATCCTTTTTGGAATAACGCAATCCTGCATGAATTCCGCCAGCGAAAAATCCTTTAGGGGTTGTAACCGAACCATTTTCTACTTTTTGTATCAGCTGTTCTTTTTCTGCCGTTTTCATTATGAAAAAGTCCTCCCTTATAAGCTTATGGATAAATAGGAAGCAAATTCTTTAAAGCTGTCGTTTCTTCAAAATTGCACATAATATTAAAGTTTTGAACGGCCTGACCCGCTGCCCCCTTCATCAAGTTATCAATCACAGAAACAATCGTTAACCTCTTCGTTCTTTTATCAAGCTTTAGTGCAATGTCACAATAGTTAGAGCCATAAACATCTTTCGTATTTGGGAATGTACCGTTATCCCTCACTCGAACAAATGACTCTTGTTGATAGAAATTTTTATATAAATCCACTAAACTATCGTTTTCGTAATCTTCCAATAATTCTACATATATCGTAGCCATGATCCCCCTTGTCATCGGCACAAGGTGTGTACTAAACGTAATTTCTTTTACATTTTCATCCCATTCATGTAATTGCTGCTCTATTTCCGGGATATGCTGATGTTCATTCACTTTATATATTTTTAAGTTATCTTGAACTTCAACAAAGCTCGTGCCAATAGCTGGTTTCCGACCTGCACCAGAAACTCCTGACTTCGCGTCAATGATTATCGAACGAGGTTTTACCGTTTGTTGATGAACTAATGGTGCTAAACCGAGTAATGTCGCTGTCGGGTAGCAACCTGGATTTGCAATAATTTTTGCATGTTTTATATTTTCCCGATTTAATTCGGAAAGTCCGTATACAGCCTTTTGTAAAATTTCATCTTTCGCAGGAGATTTATGATACCAACTTTCATACTCTTTTGCATTTTTTAACCTTAAATCACCCGATAAATCGATAATTTTGTTATGGTCCGTGATTAATTGTTCCGTTAACGAAGCAGAAACCCCTGATGGTGTAGCTAAAAAAATCACATCATTTTCTTTTACCAGATCCATCTCGAGTGGTTGTAAATCCGAATCACAAAGATTAGTTAAGTGTGGATATACATCTGTATACTTCTTACTTTCATCAGAAGATGTATACAGGTTGCATTCTATTACATTTGGATGGTTTGATAAAATTCTGTATAATTCTGTTCCTCCGTACCCAGAAGCTCCTATAATTCCAACTTTCAAATCGAATCACCTACATTAGTTTGTTAAATTAGTTATCATTATAATACCGTATAAAAATAAAATCAATTGTATATTTATAATTTTTCCGTAAATTTTATATATTTCTATACGATACTCAATTTGTTTCTAAAAAACCTTACCCGAATAGAAAGTGAATAAACATTATTTTCTAAAATTTTTAAAATAGTGCAATAGTCTTATAGAGGGATCTATTTTGGTGTTAAAAAAAAGTATTTTTGTATGAATGTAAGATTTAGAGATATGATTTTTAGTTATCAATGGTCATTTTGCGTTTTAGAGGTAATGTTGAAATGTAGTTTTTAAATAAATTGATATGATTTTTTGTATTCTGGTACTTTTATCCTTGGCTCTGGCTCTTTAATCCGGAGTTTTAGGCTGTTATCCGCGGTTCTGATTCTTTTATCCGCGGTTCGGGCTCTTTTATCCGCGGTTTCTCGACCTTTATCCGCGGTTTCTAACTCTGTTATCCGCGGTTTCTCGACCTTTATCCGCGGTTTCTCGACCTTTATCCGCGGTTTCTTGACCTTTATCCGCGGTTTCTCGACCTTTATCCGTGGTTTCTCGACCTTTATCCGCGGTTTCTTGACCTTTATCCGTGGTTTCTTGACCTTTATCCGCGGTTTCTCGACCTTTATCCGCGGTTTCTCGACCTTTATCCGCGGTTTCTCGACCTTTATCCGCGGTTTCTCGACCTTTATCCGCAGTTCAGCTCCTCCGCCCGAGGTCCAGATCCTCCTCCCGCGGTTTCAGCTCCTCCCGAGGTTCAGGAT
>Ga0180434_10000053_pt1 | contig 161919 bp, 113 predicted proteins | sample SS_ome_7_FD_132453 | JGI IMG/M metagenome (GOLD analysis project Ga0180434, IMG submission 132453) | Hypersaline lake sediment archaeal communities from the Salton Sea, California, USA - SS_1_D_2 metaG | ecosystem: Environmental > Aquatic > Non-marine Saline and Alkaline > Hypersaline >... | reverse complement strand
GTCTTGGACGGAGTTGATGGAGGGCGACGGGTATCCCCAGTAACCCTGACGGGTCACCCTCTGTGCGTAGACATCGGCGTCGTCGTCGCGGTCGTCTTCCCACGCGACGATGGCACCCCCTGCGCCGTCCGTGGTGATTGCCGGCGATTGTTGGTTCCCCGATGCCGCACAGACAGGTACGCCGCTGGCAGTCCAGAGCACCGCTCCGGATGCGTCCACATGCTGCGCGTAGATATCTCCGATGCCGACGCTGCTTCTCCAGTCCCACCATGCCACAATGGCGCCTCCCGCATCGTCCGCAACGGCGGTTGGAAACCATGGCTCAGCCGTGGCTGTGCACAGCGGCACACCGTCCGTAGTCCAAAGGCCGGCACCGGAGGCGTCCACACGTTGGGCATAGATGAGAGCGACTCCGCCCCGGTTGTCCATCCACGCGACTATGGCGCCGCCGGCACCGTCTGGGGCCATCGCGGGCCATTGCTCGTTGCCTGCCGCCGCGCATACAGGTATGCCGTCATTCGTCCAGCGGACGGCACCGGAGGTATCCACGCGTTGCGCATAGATGTCCCCGATGCCGGTTCGCCGGTCCTGCCATGCGACGATGGCACCTCCCGAACCGTCGCCTGCAATCGTCGAAAGCCACTGGTCCTGTGTGGCCGTGCAGAGCGGCACGCCGTTCGTCGCCCACTTAACGACGCCGGACGCGCTGACACCCTGTGCGTACACGTCCCAGTTCCCGCTCCGTTGGTCGTCCCATGCGACTACAGCGCCTCCCGCGTCATCTGAAACGAGCGCGACCCGGTACTGGTCCTCTGAAGCAGTGCACAAAGCTAGGCCGTTCGCCGGCCAAAGGACCGCACCCGAGGCGTCCACACGCTGAGCATAGACGTCGTAATTGCCGTTTCGGTAGTCCTCCCATACAATGATCGCACCGCCGGCACCGTCCGCGACTGCTGACGTGTTGGATTGGTGTCCTGCCGAACAGCAGACAGGCATACCATCTATGGCCCACACCACTGCTCCCGTGGGATCAATCCGCTGTGCATAGATGTCGTAATTGCCGCTTCGCAAATCATGCCACGCCACGATGGCGCCTCCTGCGCCGTCGGGCGTTATTGCGGGATCATACTGGGTTCCCGAGGCGGAGCAGACGATCACACCATCCGTAGCCCACAAGACCTTCCCCAAAGCGTCCACACGTTGTGCGTAGATATCGTAATCGCCGTTTCGCAAATCATGCCACGAGACGATGGCGCCGCCCGCGCCGTCTGGCATAATGCTGGGATATCCCTGATCTCCCGCGGCGGTGCATAGAGCTGCTCCCTGCTCAGTCCACTGAGTCCACGCATCCGTCGTCGGCAGAATGAGCAAGGTGGCCATGAACAACATGTGAAGGATGTTCCTCTTAGTATTTCTCATGGGTCACGCTCCTTTCTGGTAGCGGTGGGGCGAGTCCGTCTGCGTCCGGCTTGCGCCCCAACCAAGAATGCTGCAGGGCTGCTTTTGTCCCCATGTTCCCTTCAGGTCACGTTAGGGATGCCCGGGGGCAGGGGTGCATTAATGGACGGGATACCACGCCCCTGGTGCAGATCTCCTTGCTGTTGACGTAAGTGCATCTAATCTTGTAACGAGAGCAGAAGATGGTTTTCGGAAAGTGGGTGAAGGGAGTGCGGGCCGGCGTAGGCAGCCGTTCCAGGCGGCAATCACAAGGGTTTTGACAGTGGTTTCAGGTGTTTGAGCGTGCCCGTCCGGCGGAGGCACCCGCTCGGAGAGCCTCAAGGGAAGGATATGTGAATAAGTGAAGGGGTTGATGGGGGCTCGGGAGGTGCCCGGCGCAAGCGCCGCCTTCCATTTGTGGGGCAGCAATTCCTCGAGCGGCAATTGGTACGGCTGGTGCTATGCATCTGCCTGGGTTCGATTCTCTCCCGGCAGGCTCTCTGGCTCGGCTGACGGCTTCATTCTGTCATCTGCGCGCACCACACTCGGTTCTCGATCGGTTTGAAGCTTCTCGTCTCACGTCGGCGGCTCACTCCAGCTTGCGACGACTGGAAGTGCTAGGCTCTTTCCTACACGAGTCACTCCCGTTCCCCGATCAGTATGAACGCCGCCCAGTAGTAGGGATGCTCGAACGGCCTTTCGCCACCCTCGTCGGTGTAGGTCCTCACATAATGTTTCGCTTCTTGAAGCGCGTCCGCCTTGGACATTGCTTCGCCCTTGTGGCCGTTTCGAGTCTCATCGTACCGGCCCGTCCAGTTCTCGTAGAAGCGTTCCATCAGAAGGGAAGTGGCCCGGTCCTCCACGGGCCATAAGCTCACAATCAAACTGCGCGCCCCGGCTTGAAGGAAGGTGTGCGCAAGGGAAACGTAGCCCTCACCGTCCCTGCCCAAAGCAGTCTCACAGCCGCTCAAAGTCACCAAGTCGGCTTCGAGCTCCCACTCGCGCAGTATCTCCTTGGCGGTGACAAGCCCGTCATGGATCCGCTCTCCCTTGGCTGCGGCCTCGAGCGGATCTGGCAGATCAACCTGAGATAGAACAAGGGCCGACCGCTCGGGGTTATACCGGTCCACCAGCGCATGCGTGGCAAAATGGATTGTCGAGAAATCCCTAAGTTTCTTGGATTGAGCCAAGTGGACAAGCTCTTGTTCGCTCGCCATGGGACCGAGCAGGATCATCGGCTGAGGTAGGAGATGTGCGATGCCTTCAACCTCCAACCGCGTGCATGGCAAGCGCGGTAGACTGTTCAGCGCTTCCTTATCGCCGGCGAGCACGGACCTCAGAACCGAGCGATCGACCGTGGATGCTCTTGGTGTGAAGCAGAGTGCGACGATGTCCTGTCCTTCTTCCATCTCGGTCAGTTGGTCCGCACGAAATGGAGGGTCCCCGACAAGCAGAGATTCATGTGCGTGCAGGCGCTCGCGGGCCCTATTCCGTTCCCTGAGCCAGGTGTAGATTGTGGCCGAAGGGATATATGAGATGGCAAAGCGATCACCCAGGTAGGTGCCTGTTTCATCCACCAGAGCTTCGACGGGAAGCTTCAGCATAGGACCCGATGGGATCACCACGAGATGTGTAACCCGATCAAGGGCATGTGAGATCGGAGCCACACGTTGGCGCCAATGATAGAGGCCTGCATGAGCGGTTGGGTGCTCGCTGTGGCCCGACCAGCCGGACAGCGCGAGCTGGTCGCGGAATCTCTGCGATTGTTCATAAGGGGAAGGACCGGATTCATCCTCGGATGGTTTCAGCCGCGCCCAAGCAACAGGTCCCTTCTGTCTAATGACGTAAGCCCAAGGTCCCAGCGAGCCTTCCTGTTGTCTGGCATTGAGCCAGCCTAAGATAGCCGTTTCACTGTCAAGAACCGCTTGGACTTTCTCCAGCGGGTAAGATTGCCCCTCAGTCAGCGGATATCTTTTGCGGAGTCTGGCTTGGAAAGAACTCCATGCAGCTTCCAACTCTATGAGGTCTTTCCGGAGTTTCTGGTATTCCACAATCTTGGTGGGATTTGGATCGGCTTTGAAGGCCTCGCTGAGGGCTTGCACCCGTCCATCGAGGCTCGTCAGTGCTTGGAGAAGTGAGTCCTCCGAGGCGGCCTCGGCGGTGGTGAGAGGGCGACTTCCAGCGGCAAGGAGTAGGTCTGCCAGGGCCCGCCCGAGACTCCGCTCGACCGCCGGCCAAGCATCTTCCGTCTTACCTATCGTCAGACGTGCACTAGCAAGGGCCGGGTATGGAGAGGCTCGATAAGCGGCACTATCCATGGCAAAGCCAGTCCGGCGGCGGGATGATTCGTAAACCCTTGCGGCTTCGGTTAGATACTCTTCAGCCCGGTCGAAGTCCTCGGTGCGACAGAGGAACCTTGCGTAGTTGCTCAGGGTTTGCTCCACATAGTGGTGATCCGGGCCATATCCCGTTCGTAAGTTGTCAAGGGCCTCTCTGTAGGTGGAGTCTGCCCCTGCATAGTCGCCTGCTTTGTATAGACAATGCGCTAGGTCTTCGGCGCCCCTCTTCACCCCGTGGAGCCCCGGGACCTTGGCCTTTTCAAGCCTCTCCAGGGCCAGTCGGAGCAGCGGCTCTGCTCCCGCATAATCCTCTCTCGCCATGAGACAATCTGCTATATAGCTTTGGCTTTGTGCCACATGGGGGTGATCCGAACCGAAGGCTTTCTGCTTGATTCCTAGGGCCTCTCGGAAAAGCGCCTCGGCCTCCGTGTAATTCTCGTTCCTTAGGGTCCAGTTCGCTGCTTCGTCGAGGGCTCGGGCCAAGTCGGGGTGCTCGGGGCCTAGGGCCTTTCGCCTAAGATCCAAAGCGATGCTGCGCATGGACTCGGCCAAGGCCGTCCTGCGCACGCATTCGGCGTCGGTTGAATCGAACTCGAACGGGTCGAGATATAAAGCCAGCCCGTCAAGGCTCCACGCCAGATCGGGATCGTCCGCGACCTGCACAGAAAACGGACCACCAAAAAACTCATAGACAGGCCCCCAGGAGATCATACCGTGACTCAGTTCGATCCTCCTGGGATGGACGAAAGAGGCCACCTCCAAAAGGCATTGCGCGCCGCCGAAGTCCCCCTCCCTCCAGAGACAATTCGCGATATCATCAAGGCTCACCGCCAGCTCGAAGTCGCATTGCCTCATGGTCTCGCGGTAGATTTTGCGGGCTTCGTCCATCAGCGCGTCGGCATTGTCACGATCCCCTTGCTGGGCCGAAATCTCCGCGAGGCGGATAAGAACCTTGCCGGCCTGCGGGTGACCTGGGCCCAGGGCCTTTCGATAGACTATCAGGGCCTGCCTGTATAGAGAATCGGCTCCTGCGATGTCCCCTTTCCAATAGAGACTATAACCAACGTCACTGAGCCTTGCAGCGAAGTTCGGGTGTTCCGGGCCCAAAGCCTTTCTGTAGATCTCGAGGGCCTCCCTGGAAAGAGCTCCAGCCAGCGCGTCGTCTTCTACTACCCATCGAATGAAATCCAGTTCGTTGAGGGATATTGCCGCGTCGGGGTGATGAGGGCCTAGGATGCGGGAGAATATCTCGCGTTGCTCGTGAATGGCCGCCCTTGCCTCTTCAGCCCAGGATTCGTTTTTGTAGACACGTTCATTCCATGTCGCCTTCATCCCGTAGGCCCGTGCCAGGTCCTCTTGATCCTCCACCGGCAAGGTCAGAATGAACTCGATTGTTGACACGAGCCTTTGGGTGTCAGCCACTTCGTATGGTCTCGATCTCTTGTCCAGGCGCCTGAGGTCGAGAAGCTCCTTTGCCGAAGCGAGCGCTTCCTGAAAGCTGCCCTCTATGCGGAGGGAGTCGATGCGTGCCTCAAGCTTGACGGCGCGATCGTTCGACTCCTCGTGGCGATCGCAGGCCGTGAGGAGCACGGCTCCCGTGACAACTGCGAAGGCAACTATTGTTCGTCGCGAGTTCATGATCGACATCTCTCGAGAAGCGTTTGTCGTGCGTCTGTCCGGTCTTATTCGGCACAAGCTATGGGTTGGTCCCCGGGCAGCCGTACGAGATTACAGGTAGGACGCCCAGGTCTCAATAGGCCGCGCCATAAAGCTCTTATCAGCCGGGCAGTAGACTTGCACTCAGCCGGTCATCGTTTTCGGTCCATTTGTAATGATGAGGTAACGACCACATGTCTCCCTGAGAAACGCTCCTCAAGCTGTGCTCCCGCGGAGCCGGTGCCCGGCAATAGGCCGTGATTGCGGGCAGTCATCCGCTTGCGGGAGCCGGCCGCTTCTACTGTCGCTCCCCTATCAATATAAACGCGGCCCAGTAGTAAGGATGCTCAAACGGCATCTCGCCGTCATTCTCGGTGTAGGTCCTCACGTACCGCTTTGCCTCCTGGAGCGCGTCCGTCTTGGACATTTTCTTGCCCTTGTGGCCGTTTCGAATCTCACTGTACCGTCCAGTCCAGTTCTCATAGAAGCGCTCCATCAGGAGCGACGTCGCTCGGTCCTCCACGGGCCATAAGCTAACGATCAAGCTGCGCGCCCCGGCCTGAAGGAAGGTGTGCGCAAGGCCGACGTATCCCTCGCCGCCGATCTCTTTGCCCAGTGCCGTCTCGCAGCCGCTGAGGACCACCAAATCCGCGTCAAGCCTCCACTCACGCAGTATCTCCTTGGCGGTGACAAGCCCGTCACAGACGCGCTCTCCCTTGTCGGCAGCCTCCAGTGGATCGGGGAGATTGACCTGGGATAGCACCAGTGCCGACCGCTCGGGGTTCTCCTGGTCTACGAGGGCGTGCGTAGCCACGTGAATTGTCGAGAAGTCCTCGAGTCGGTCGCCCTCGGCCAGGCGCAGCAGTTCGCGTTCGTCGGCTCGGGGACCAATAAGGATCATAGGCTCGGGGAGCAATCCTGCGATGCCTTCAATCTCCAGGCGCGTGCACGGAAGCCGTCGGAGGCTGCTCAACGCGTCCCTGTTGCCGGCGAGCGCTGACCTCAGGACGGAGCGATCTGCCCTTTGTCCTCTTGGCGCGAGGCAAAGAGCCAGGGCGTCCTCCTTTTCTTCCATCTCGGTCAGTTGGTCAGACCTAAACGGAGGGTCGCCGACGAGCAAGGATTCATCCGCACGCATTCTCTCCAGGGCTTTTTTCCGTTCCTTGAGCCACGTGTGTATTGTGGCCGAAGGGGTGTATGAGACGGAAAAGCAATCGCCAAGGTAGGTGCCTGTCTCATCGACCAGGACTTCCAATGGAATGCCCAACATCGCACCTGAGGGGATGACTACCAGATGTGTGACTCCGTCCAGGGCATGGGAGATGGGGGCCACGCGTTGCCTCCACTGCTCTAGGCATGACTGAGCGGTCGAGTCTGCGATTTGACTCAACCATTCGGGCGCGGCAAGATGGTCACGGAATCGTTGCGTCTGTTCATAGGCGGAACAGCCCAGGCTATCCCCGGACGGTTGCAGTTGCGCCCACGCGACAGGTCCGTCTTTTCGGATGACATAAGCCCAAGATCCGGGCGGACCTTCTTGTTCTTGAACATCGAGCCAGCCTATGATGGCTGTTTGATTGTCGAGCAATGCCCGAACCTTATCCAGAGGGTAGGATTCCCCCTCGGTCAAGGGATACTTCTTGCGGATTCGGGATTGGAAAGAACTCCATTCGGCTTCCAGCTTTATGAGGTCTTCCCGGAGTTCCTGGTATTCCGCAATCGTCGTGGGACTTGGATCGGCTATAACGGCCTCACTCAGACCCTGCACACGGCCATCGAGGTTTGTCAGTGCGCTTAGAATGGAGTCTTCCGATGCGGCCTCGACTTCGGACAGAGGGCGGCTTTCCGCGGCGATCAGGAGGTCCGCCAGAGATCGGCCCAAGCCGCGCTCGACCGACTGCCAAGCATCGCCCGTCTTGCCGATCGTCAGGCGTGCAATGGCAAGGGCCGGGTAGGGTGACTCTTGATAAGTGCTTCGCTCGGTCCCGAAGCCGGTACGGCGGCAGGAGGATTCGTACACGCTTGCTGCTTGAGTGAGATACTCCTCGGCTCGCTCGTGGTTCCCCTTGCGGGAAAGAAATTGGGCATACTTGCGCAAGCTGTTTGCTACGTAGCGATGCTCGGGGCCGTACCCCGTTCGCCAGGCATCAAGGGCTTCTCTGTAGGTGGAATCGGCTCGTGCATAGTGCCCTGCATTGTATAGACAGCGCGCGAGGCCGTCGATTTCCTCTCCCACCGCGTAGTGTCCCTCTACCAGAACCTTCTCATATATCTCAATGGCGCGCCGGTACAGAGACTCGGCCCCGGCATAGTCCTCAGTGCTCTCGAGGCAGCCTGCTATCCTGGATTGACTTACTGCCACGCGGACGTGATCCGAACCGAGAACCTTCTGGTTGATTCCCAATGCCTCCCGGTAGAGCGTCTCAGCCTCCGTGTAGTCTCCTTTGTCTAGTGCCATTCTCGCGACTCGGTTGAGGGCCAGCGCCAAGTCCGGATGCTCGGGGCCGAGTATCTTTCGCCGAACGTCCAGAGCGGCCCTGTAGACGGATTCGGCACTGTCATGGTCCCGTCTTTGGAAGTCCAGATAGGAAGCGAGCTGGTCTAGGGCCCAGCCGACATCGGGATGGTCGGTGAAGGACGCCGGAATCCACTCGACGGCAGCTTCGATAACAAAAAACAGCACTAGATCATGACTCGGACCGAGCCGCTCCGGATGAACGGCAACAGCGACGCGCAGTAGGCAAAGTACGCCCACAGTGTCGCCTGCCCTCCAGAGACGATTCGCGAGATCATCCAGAGCCACCGCCAAGTCGAAGTTGTATCGGCTCATGGACTTGCGGTAAAGCTTAAGGGCTTCGCGGCCTAGGGCTCGGCAGCTTTCTCGGTCGTTCTGCCTGGCCGACATATAAGCGAGATTGATGAGGATCATCGCAACCTGGGGGTGATCCGCGCCGATAGCCGTTCGATAGACGTGGAGGGCTTCCCTAAAGAGAGAATCGGCCCCCGCGAAGTCGCGTTTACTGATGCGACTAATAGCAAGATTACTTAGCCTTGCCGCCACCTTGGGATGCTCCGGACCCAGCGCCTCTCGATAGATACCGAGAGCTTCCAGGGACAGAGCTTCGGTCAGAGCGAGGTCGTTCAATGCACTCCCTGTCATAAGGCCGAACTCGACCGCCGCGTCTGGGTGCCTGGGACCGAGGATTCTGGTGAATATCTCGCGTTGCTCCTGAATGGCTGCCCTCGCCTCCTCGGCGTCTAATTCGAAATTGCAGAGACGCTCGGCCCACGTTGCCTTAAGCTCATAAGCCCGTGCCAGGTCCTCTTGATCCTTCACCGGCAAAGTCACAATGAGCTCCAGGGTCGACACGAGCATCTCGGCGTCGACCACTTCGTATGGTCTCGATCTCTTGTCCAGACGCCTGAGATCAAGAAGCTCGTTTGCGGAAGTGAGTGCCTCTTGGAAGTCACCGGCTATCCTAAGAGAGTCAATGCTAGTCTCGAGACGGGCACCGCGAGCGACGAGCCCCTTATGGCGATCACACGCTGCAAAGAGGACGACCGCCGCGATGACAGCGATGGAGATCATTGTTCGGGCTGAACTCATTGCCGATACCTCTTGGGATAGCATTGTGGTCCCCAAACCCGATTCTGCTGAATTGCTGCACGCGGGTGATTGCGCCGGAACAGGATGGCTCTTGCCGGCGGAGATCCTCTGCGGCCAATTCGCTTATCCCGAACCAGTGCCCAGCCGCGGTACGGCATGTCAAACGGTGATTTGCCGGCAGGCTCGGCCACTCTCTAATCGACACAAACGCGGTCCTCTGCTCACCAAGTGACTTCCGCTCCGCGATCAATACGCACGCCGCCCTGTCCCTACGACTGCCTACCCCCGATCCACGATCATTACAAACTCGGGTTTCTCTTCTGGGCAGGTCACCCCCGCCCCCCCATTAGTATAAACGCTGCCCAGAAGTAAGGATGTTCGAAGGGTCTTTCCCCGTCCTTCTCTGTGTAGGTCCTCACGTAACGCTTAGCCTCTTGGAGCGCGTCCGCCTTGGACATTTTCTTGCCCTTGAGGCCGTTTCGAACCTCACTGTACTGTCCAGTCCAGTTCTCGTAGAACCGTTCCATCAGAAGCGATGTGGCACGGTCTTCCACCGGCCACAGGCTCACGATCAGGCTTCGTGCTCCCGCCTGAAGGAAAGTATGTGCAAGACCAACGTAGCCTTCGCCGCCGATTTCTTTGCCCAGTGCCGTCTCGCACCCGCTGAGGACCACCAAATCCGCGTGGAGCTTCCACTCGTGCAGTATCTCTTTGGCGGTGACAAGCCCGTCATAGACCCGCTCTCCCTTGTCGGCAGCCTCCAGTGGATCGGGGAGATTGACCTGAGATAGCACCAGTGCCGACCGTTCGGGGCTCTCGTTGTCTACTAAAACATGCGTTGCCATGTGGACTACGGAGAAATCTTTCAGACTGTCAGCTTGAGCCAGGCGAGCGAGCTCTTGTTCACAGGCTTTGGGGCCGAGAAGAATTGTAGGTGCGGGAACCAGGTGTGCTATTTCGTTTACTTCAAACCGAGTACACGGGAGACGTTCGAGACTGGTCCGGGCATCTTCATTGCCCGCAAGCACGTAGCGGAGCATGGAGCGGTCGGCCCGTGGTCGTCTGGGTTCCAGGCAGAGTGCAAGGGGGTCTTCCCGCTTCTTCATCTGAACCAGTTGGTCGGGCTGAAACGGGGGGTCCGCGACGAGCAATGATTTGTTCGCGTAAGCGCTCTTTCGGCTCTGTTGCTGTTCGTTCAGCCAGGTGTGGATGGTTGCCGAAGGTGCGTAGGAGACTGAGAACCCGTCGCCCAGGTAATTGCCGGTTTCATCAACGAGAGTCTCGACGGGAATCCCCAGCATCGCACCCGATGGGATCACTATGAGATCGGCGGCGCCCTCGATGGCGTGGGAGATGGGCGCAACGCACCGGAGCCACTGCTCCCGACCTGCCTGAGCGATCGAATCGGTACTGCACCCTGCCCAACCGGGCAATGCCAGGCCCTCACGAAATCTCCCAGAGGCCTCGCCGACGGACACTCTGGGTTCGCCCTGCGGCGGCTCGAGATACGCCCAGACGACGGGACCCTTGTTTCGGATAACGTAAGCCCAAGACCCCAACTGTGACTCTCTTGCTTCAACATCAAGCCACCCTATTATGGCTGTTTCATGATTCAGCACTGTCCGGACCTTTTCCAGCGAATACGGTTCGCCCTCGGTCATGGGATACTTCCTGCGCATTCGCGATTGGAACAAGCCCCATTCAGCCTCCAAGCCGATTAGGTGACTGCGGGCCTCCTCGAAATCGGCCCTTGCCCCGAGGTTCGAATCAGTGAGAGCGGCCCGAGCAAGAGTCTCAATTTGGCCTTCGAGCCTCGTCAGGGCATTCAGAATCGAGTCCTGGGAAGCCATCTCGTTGTCGGTTAGAGAGCGAGTCTCGGATGATAGGAGTACATCTGCCAGAACGCGCCCCAACCCCCGCTCTGTTGCGACCCAGGCGGCATCGGTTTCTCCCAGGTTCACGCGCGCAGCAGCGAGGCCCTCGTAGGGCGACTTGTGAAAAGCGGCACGCTCCGTCCCAGACTCTATCCGCAGTCGCGATGTGTCGTACACGTTGGCGGCTTGCGAGAAGCACTGTTCGGCGCCAGTGTAGTCGCCCCTGTGAAAAAGACAACTCGCGAGATTTGCTAGGTTTGTTCCTACAACCGGATTCTCGTCGCCAAAGGCCTTTCGATAGATGTCGAGGGCCTTTCTGTAAAGTGGTTCCGCTCCAGTAAGATCCCCTTTGCGGTACTGAACACTCCCGAGATTGATAAGGCACATCGCCACATCTGGATGCTCGGGGCCGAAGGCCTTTTGATAGATGTCCAGGGCCTCTCTGTAAAGCGGCTCTGCAGCCGCATAGTCTCCTTTCCGCCAAAGAAGACTCGCAAGGTTGCTGAGGCCTGTCGCAACGTGTGGGTGTTCGGGGCCAAGAGCCTTTCGATGGATGTCAAGGGCTGTTCTGTACAGAGGTTCTGCAGCCGCGTAGTCCCCTTTGTTGGCAAGTAGAACCGCGAGATCGTTGAGGCTACTCCCAAGATCTGGATGCTCGGGGCCGAGTATCTTTCGTTGAACATCGATGGCTTCCCTGCAGAGGGGCTCTGCGGCCATGTAGTCCCCTTCTTTGGAAAGAAGGAGGCCGAGGCCGCTAAGGCTTTTTGCCACCAAGGGGTGTTCCTGGCCGAAGGCCGCTCGATAGATTTGGAGGGCCTCTCTGTAGAGTTGCTTTGCGGCTGCAAAGTCCCCTTTGGAAGCGAGCAAAGTTGCCATATTGTGAACCGTCATTCCGACCTGGGCGTGTTGTGGGCCAAGGGTGGATCGATAGATTTGGAGGGCCTCTCTGTAGGATTGCTCTGCCGCCTCGTGGTCCCCTTTCTGTGACAGAATAATCGCGATATTAACAAGATTTGCTGCCACCTGGGGGTGTTCTGTGCCCAGGGTCTTGCGCCGAATGTCGAGTGCCTCACGGAAAAGAGATTCAGCCTCAGCGTGTTCCCCTTTCTCCCACACAACAATCGCGAGGTTGTTGACGGTCTGTCCGACATCGGGGTGTTCTAGCCCGAGGGTCTCCTTATAGATTTCCAAGGCTTCCCTGTATAGCGGCTCTGCTTCCGCGTAATCCCCTTTGCGCCATAAAAGAACTGCTAAGTTGTTTAGGCTCGACGCCACTCCAGGATGCTCACTCCCAAAGGTTCTTCGATGGATGCGTAGGCCCTCGCGTAACAGCGCCTCCGCTTCTTCATAGTCCCCCTTCTCAGAGAGGAGATTTCCCAGATTGATGAGGCTTTGTCCTACAAAGGGATGCTCAGGTCCGAGGAGTCGCTTGAATATGTCGCGTTGCTCTTTAGCTGAGATCCTAGCCTCATCGTAATTGCCACTCTCCATGAGGTCCGTCCATGCAGCCTTCAATTTATACGCACGTGCCAAGTCCCTTTGATCTCCAGTTGGCAAGGTCAGTGTTGACTCCAACGTGGAAACAAGGCGCTCGGCATCGGCGAGCTCGTGCGACTTGGATGACTTGTCTTCACGCCTGAGATCCAGAAGCTCATTTGCCGAAGCGAGTGCCTCCCGGAACCGGGCTTCGATACGAAGCGAGTCAATGCGCGCCGTAAGCTCGGCGGCGGGATTCTCGGCTTTTCGGCAGCGAGCGTTGCCGGTAAAGAGCAGAGCGGCCAAGACAACAGTGAGGTAGAGAATCGTCCGAGGTGAATTCATGGTGAGTACCTCCCGCGAAGCATCACAGTTCCCCTTGTCCGGTCTTGTCCACTATAGCATTGAGGTAGTCAGCGGGCAAGGACCCTCGCATGCTGCTAAACCGCAAAGAAATGCGGTTCGAATGGCCGCCCCTCGAGGTCCGTCTCTTGAGACGCGAGAAAGCCCGGTATCGGCGTCTCTATACACGCCATGCCCGATGCTTTGCGGAGCCCTTGTCCCGGGGTCGTTATTAGGCATCCGGCGGCTGTCGCCCGCCGATCCGGCAGCATCGCCTTTTCCACAGCAGAGAAAGCCTTCCAGACAGGCGATTGCCCTCATTGCCGACTAGCGGGCACACAGAGCGCGAGCAAAGGGGGATCACCCGGGACCGTCTTCCGCCGTACTCAGTCCGGTGTTCGCCGGTTTTCAAAGGAAAACACCGAGCGCTCATGCACGGTACATCCCCCGTGTGGGACCCGTCAACGTAGAAGTCCAGTCCGATATCGGACTGATTTTCCACCATGACAGTTCCGTGATCCTCAGGGCCTACCGGGTCTTCACATCCCGGGATTCATAGTAACGAGGCCACGAAGGGCCATACCTAAAAGTGTAGTGCCCTTCTGTCCCCGCATAATCCCAACCCTCCTTGGCAGAGTTAAGGCAATTCGTTCGCCCCTCAATCACCGTCCTCTGCGGCAATACCTGCCGGGTGCCAGAATGCCCGCCGGATCGAGGGCGCCCTTTATGGCGCCGACGAGATCCCAAAAAGGCGACGAGCGGGCGGTGACGAGATCCATGTGATCTATCCCGACCCGGTAGGGCACAAACCCCTCATCACAACCGGCGCGGAAGAGCGCACGGTAACACTCCTTGGCGCGAGCGGTCTCCTCAGAGTCACTCGGATCGAAAAGTAACGGCACGGTGGAGTCAAAGCAGCGCGGCGACAGAGAGGTCAACGTTATCAAGGGTTCTATCCCGTGCGCGGTGCAATGCTCCTCTACGATGCCGACGTATTTCAGGACTTCGGCGGACTTCATTGGCACAAGCGGCGAATACCAGATGGCGCCGCAGCCGTCGCGCGAAGGGTTGAGGGATTCGCCCTCGGGCGGCCGGCGACCGCTCTTCCAGTAGCAGAGCCGAAGCGCGATCTCCGTTGGCGCGCCGTGTGCCACCTTGAATGCTTCACGGAGGGAGTCCAGCTGTTTGCGAAGTGTCGCAGCCCTACGGCCGGGAAGAAATCTCAAGAGTCTTGCTGTGTTCTCTATCTTGCGGGAGTCGAAGAACGCAACTCTACGGGCGCGGCGCTTGAACTGAGACTTGATCCTACGCTTTGCGAGGCGAGTCGCCCCCCGGTCGCCGTAGATCACCCCGCCGACGGTCCATGCGCCTATCCCGGCACGATTGCAAAGGTCGGTGACGGTCTCCTCCGGCATCGTGCCGCAGGGGAGGATCTCGTCGCGGGGATAGTCGGAAGTCATCGACAACACACGCCGGTCGTTCATGAGGTTGATGGAACCGATTACGCCGCCGTCTGAGCTCAAGGTATCTCGGATCGCGGTCACGGCTTCGCCCAGCAGCGCGTCGCTCTCAAGTGAGATCAGAAAGCCGGTGACGCACTCGGGACGCGGCGCCAGGGCGATGGTCATCTCGGTCACTATGCCGAGGTTGCTCTGGGTGAAGATGCCGTCAAGATAAGGGCCGAGGCCCCATTTGAACGCTCGATCCACGGCCTCGCCCCCGAGGGATGACAACGCCGAGCGATAGATCTCACCGTTGGGAAGAACGGCTTCAAGAGACATGACGGCCCCGAAGTGATCGGCGTACGGCGTCACGCCGTAGCCTCGCTCGAGGGCGTTGCCCAGGAGGCTGTGATCGGGGCCCGCGCCGCAGACGGGGACGAGGTAGGCGAGACCTTTCTCATTCAAGTAGTCGCAAAGCCCGCGAGGGGTCACACCGGGCTGCAACGTGGCCAGCCCAAGCTCTTCATCGAGGGCGACTACGCGATTCATGGAGGAGAGGTCAATAACGGCGCATCCGTCAACGACGGGAGTACCGCCGCCGTAGCCCCAGTTTCTGCCGCGGCTCACCGGATAGAGCGGCACTCCGTGGCGGGAGGCAGTCTTGACGATCTCGCACACTTCCATTGTGTTCGCGGGACGCAGGACGGCTAGCACGCTCCGAGGAGAGGAAGTCTCATTGCGGCCGAATGCGTTCGTGGCATCCCGGGGCCCGAGCACTCTGTCCGGACCCAGAAGGCGCGATACCTCATCTATGAAAGTCGCGGGGTCATTTGCGGAATCGGTCGGCAAATAGGCTTCCCTGACGCGGCCGGGCTTGCCCCTTGGCCCAAGTGGGCCGGTGTCTCCGGCGGCCGGCATCGTCTTGCGATGGGAGGCCATTGGGCCGGTGTGTCGAGCGTCGGTGATCACGCCACCACCCAAGCAGGGAAGGCGGTTCTTTCGCATGACCGGCGTGGTGTCACAGGAGGGTGCGATTGCGTTGCGCCGTCTCGCGACTCCCTTTGCGTTGGGCGCCGAACTGCCGTGGTTGTGATCACCAGACACCGGCGTCGTATTGAAACCGGAAGAGGGCGAGCCGCGTTCTGCCCCGGCCCCCGTCATCCCGCACGTTGAACCCGGCGAATTGCAGTCTGCCGCATCAGCATCTCTGCTCGGGCCGGCTATCGGTCGACGGATCTCGACCGGAGTGCCGATTGAAGCTCTCAGGAGGATGTCGCGTCCGGCCGCTTTGGGCTGATCGCTAACCGGCATGGTTGTCCTCCGTTGATTGATGAACGGTGGGTAGCGGGTCGGTCTGCCGCCTGAAGCCTTGATCGGTCCGAAGAAGCCCCGCCGGGCGGGTGCCTGGAGGAAGAGGGGGATCCTTCCGCACATCCGAAGCCGACGCGGGCGTATCAAACCGACCCACTACCGGGCGCTCCCGCTTCTTGACGATGGAGGCGAAGATTTCGTAGATCTCGGCGGCGTTGGATTGGTCGAGGACCGTGACGCCGCGACGAACCAGATCGTCGCGGGCGTCGGAGAGCGCCTTTGCCGTCTCTACGGGCATGTCGCTGGTGTGCTCGACGTACATCATCGAAGCTCCCTCCACCTCGCGGACGAGCCGCATCATCTGCTCCCTTGCGCCGTGCAGGTCCATGGTCCGGTGCTGCCAGGAATTGCCCCTTACGGAGAGCCCGTGCTTGGCACGGGACTCCGGCGACATCACCGGTGACAGCGGCAGGGGATAGAAAGGGAAGGGGCAGTATTTGTTCCACGCGCCCGGTTTACTCGGGTAGGAGTTCAGAAGACGGATCGTGTCGGCGATCGTCTCTTCGGTCTCTCCCGGGAACCCGACAATCAAGGTGGAGAGGGTGCTTATGCCGTGATCATTCAGAAGGCGGACGCACTTGAGGGTCCTTTCGGCCTTGGAACCCTTCTTCATCCCGGCGAGTATCTCATCGCTTCCCGACTCCACTCCCAGTAGCACCTGCCTGCATCCGGACTCCGCGATGAAGCCCACGTTCTCCTCTGTAACCGCGTCAACACGAAAGAACCCCTTCCAGGGAAGACTCAAGCCGGCGGCGACCATGGCCTTTGTGAGCGCGAGTGCGCGCTTTCTGGACGCGAACAAGTTGTCGTCCGTAAACCAAACCATCCGCCCTGGGAAATGCCCTTTGATTTGTCTCAATTCGTCAATGAGGTCGGCCAGCGGACGTGACTGAAGGTCGTGTAAGCCCACGAAGTCGCAGAACTGACACCTGTAGGGGCAGCCCATCCCTGCCCGGACCGGGATCTCGAACCCCACTATGTCTTCGGACACTTTGCTCCAGTCAACGGGGTTATCTCCGACTGTGAACGGCTCCTTGACACGCTCGGTGAAGACGAGGCCGTTTCCGTTACGGTACGCCAAGTTGGGACAGGCGCGGTAGTCCCGTCCGGAAAGGACCCTGCGCGTCAGATCCAGAAGCGTCAGCTCTCCACACTGCTCGACTACAAAGACGTCCGCCTCACGATCGAAGTCGGGATTGAGAAAGAAGTTGTCCTCGGCCAATGAGTCGGCATCCAGGCCTTCGAAGTAGCCTTGCCGGAAGAGCTCGAATATCCTGTAGCTCTTGAGGACCTTGACTCCGCCGACGACGATTATCGAATCGGGGGAGATCTCCCTTGCCGCTCGGGCGATCTCAGCGATTTCGCGGGGATCGCTGATGAAGGTGGAGGATATGGCCACCACGCGAGGCCGCGAGGCCATCAACTCGCGGAAGCGAGCCTGCTCCAGCAAGAAGTAGCTGACGGCGTCCACCCGGAGACCGTGTCTCCTTAAGAAATCAACGAGATAGATCGTGTTGAGAGACCGGCCGACCATGGGAAGGGTGCTTTTCTCACTCAAGCGCTTCTCCGTGGCGTCGAGGTCTCCGCCCGACTCGACGAAACGCTTTATGAACTCGAATGTGACCTGCCGCCCGCGGTAGTGGAGGCGACACTGCGCTCTGACCTCCTCGTCGTCCCCAAGTGCTTTTTCTCCCGGCACGTACCCGCCGATCACCAAGACATCGAGCTCATTCATTGCAAGGTCCTCCTCGGGTTTATTGACATGCCCGCCGCTTCCGAATCATAGTTACCTTGCCGCCTGTTCCACCGTCGCTCCGGGTCATCGAAATCTCTTCCGTTGGTTCATTTGTTGAAGGGTGGTGGGCGAGCCTTGTCGGATGTCCCCTCTCTTCGCGGTTGTGCCTCTTTCTACTGGGTCCTCTACCCCTGGTATCGAGGGAGATCATGAATGGATCCTCTTGTCGTTCATCACCGGCCCGCCGCTTCCGAATCATCGTTGTCTTGCCGCCTGTTCCACCGTCGGTTCCGCCCATGCAAGCCTGGTTCTCGGCTTCCGTTACGGATCGGCGGCTCTCGATCGCCTTTATGCTTTGCCCGTTCATTCTCGTTTCACCCGGCCACGGCGATCGCAGCGACGTGCCGGACGTGCCCGACGTGCGCTTTCGTTTTTCCCGCACTCGCCGCTTCGCTGAACCTGAGCGGATCGCCGAGGAAGCAGGCGATACGTCCGGTGCTCTCGTAGGCTTCGGCCATGCCGCGGATCCGGTGTGCCATTCTCTCCGGGACATCGGCAGCGGAGCCGAAAAGACAGCATGAGTCGCGTCCGATCCCCAGAAAGTCGGAATCCTTCGTGCCGGAAAGCCTTCTCAGGCCATACAGCCCGTAGAATCTCGAATGACTGCCGTCGCAACACCACATGGCATGCTCAACACCGAAATGAAAGAAATACACCGCCAGTGCGGACTCCACAATGTGCTGGGCGAGACGCAATGACCTGAAGCAAGGATCGAGCGCCAGACGGCAGGCCTCCACCAGCCGTTCCTTACTCGAACTTATCTCCCGATGGGATCGGCGAATGACCGCCTTCTGGGGGTGATAGTCCATAAGCGGAAAGGGGTGCCTCAGACGCGCCTTGCCCAAACGACCGAGCGAAGGAAAGCGCGAGATCAGCTCCCAGACGCCCGTTTCCGGCGACAGGTCCCTGTCCTCCACAATGCGAAGATATCCAACGGGCAGCTCTGCGCCCCTATACACACGGAACAGCCCGAAGTGCCGGGCGCGCAGATCGTAGGCGTCAAAGTCAATCTCGTGCTCATTCTCCGGGATCAACGACTTGAGCCCGGAACTGCGGTAAGTCCAATACCGAAGCCGTAATGTGTCCTCGAACTCATCGGTGGTCTCAAGTTGGCGGTAGACGAAGTATTCGCCGTTTTCGGTGTTGTCTTCCAGGGTTCCCATGGCCGTCTCCTTGGTCTGAGCGCTCTTTCGCTTCCTACCTGAGATAACGGTCCGGGGGGCGGAATTCGGGCAGTGTCGAGCCGTTTTTTCGGGATCCGGGGGGTGTTCAATACCGGGCATTCATAAGCCCCGGGGATTCGCGGAGGAGGACTGAAGAGCCACTTCATCGACGGCGGAGCTGCATGTAGGGAACCCAGACGGCGGCAGAGCCCGAGTGGAGCTAGAAGTCGGCGACCTTTTCATTCACAGCAGCATTGAGTCCGGGCCACTTCAGGGCGACTTTCGGGAACGAGGCCACGCTCCGGAGGCATACTCCTATTCGTCGCGTGGAGTAAACATCCGTGAGTAAGTTCATCAGGACTTCGGCTGGTATGCCCGTGCCCAGAACATCACACAAGGCCCGTCGGATTCCCCTTCCTTCGCATACTCTTGCGCCAGGTCCTACCTCTGAATGACAATGTCCTTGCCCCTAATCGTAAGTTGCCGATCGATCACCAGCGATGGAGAGGAGAATGTGTTTACGGAGCCGGCCCGAAACATCAACGTAGAGCCGGTAGGCGCTTCGGCGACGGCCTCCTCGATGTCCTCGTAGGGATTGTAGGGGTCGCCGTTGCCGCCGTTATCGGCCCCGACGAATTTGACCATCACGGGAGCGATGCGCGTGATACGTCTTCGGCCGTTTATGAGGCCCTTGGGCACGTTGTCGAAATTGTACCAACCGTATGGGGCTGTGTCGTAGCTCCAGCCCCAACCCATGTTCATTTTGAATTGCCACGGCCAGGTTCCTTTGTCGTAACCGAAGGCCACCCAGCAGTGTCCCGCCGATTCATTCCGCGCGCATAGAATGACGGGGCGAAGCCACTGGATGTCCTCTACGATCCGATCCTCGTCCCAATTTGAATCATGATCGGCGTCGTAGTAATTGAAATTCAAAAGGGCGTTGTCTATGTCTTCCGAATAAGCGCCGGATCCACAAGCCCCGTAGTCCGTCTCCAGAGCGACGCCCACTTCGTAGTTCAGCTCGGCGACCGCCGCCTTCTCTGCCGGTGAGCTCCACGGATAGCAGACATCGGGCATGTTGGCCCAGTCAAAGGGATCGGAGAATGAGGCGCTAAGCGTTCCCCCTCCCGCGTTCCCGCCGCAAGACTGGTCTCCATTCCACGTATATGACTTCTCGCCGATTCCAACGGGAGGCCAATTCCAGTACTTCATGGCCTGGACGGTCGCGGTGGCCACGCAACCAACGACACATCTACCCCCGTCGCCCATGGGGCAATACTCGTTGTACGGTGGATACTGATGCCACCGAGTAGTCAGATCGAGCGTCATCGTCTCAGGCTCGGCGAAAGCGTCCTCCGGTTCCATTCTTAAGGGAACGCGCCTCGCGGTGAGATCCTGCCATGTTCTTTCTCTCCTTGAGAGCGTCTGCCGGTATTGTTGAAGACTCGGATCGCCGACTCGTGATGCTTCTCGCAGGAACACGGTTCTCTCTTCTATCTCCCAGAGTATGTACTGATGATTCGGATCACCCGGGTAATAGACTCCCTCTGGGCAATATAGGTACACCGGAAGCACCAGGTCGTCCGCACCGCAGAGACAGAAACCGCCGCCCGACAGATGGGCGACATAGGCGACTGTTTCGCCGTTCGCAGTGTGGGGATCCATCTTCTCGATGACAGCTTCCGGTCTCGCATCCGCGGTTACAAACCTCACCCAGGTCTCAACGGCGGAACGAACGTCTTGTTCATTAAGCTCCATCGCACCGGGACGAGCCGGAGCGACGAGCAGTAAGGACCACAGAACCAGCAAGAGGTGATGCCTCATTCTCGACAGTCTCTTAACACGCCGATTCATCGCCGAGCCTCCTTCACTGCAGGGTAACCAGGACCAGGACCAGGCCTTGTCCGCTCTCCAGCTCTGTCATCGCCTTTCCCAGAACCGCCCCGGGCGCCCTGGAGTGATCCGTTGCTTTCATCGCATGGCCGCGGGTCGGTGAGGTGGTGAGCCGGTCGCCCGGTCGTATGGGGGCGTACGAAGCGTCCGCTCGACAGTAAACGCGGCCGGAGACGGCAAGTGGGTGCTCTCCATCCGCTATCGTTCCCGTCTGTCCCATAAGCACGCCCGGCCGTATTCCTCCTCCTCCGCTGATGATCCCTGCTACACATGGGTCGTACGCAGCCTCAGCCACTGAGAGCCTACCGGGATCATCCCGGTCAATCACCATTACCATTCCGGGCAGTGTTTCTCCGGGTCCAGTCACGTCGAAGGGCTCCGCGATATCGGAACCTCCGGTAATGTGGAGCGTGCTCGTCGTCGTCGTTCCGTCAACTTCAAGTCCAGGCCCCATTACCCGCACGCCCCCGCTGTAGTCGCCGTCGAAGTTGAGACAAAGAACATTCTCGAGCCAGTGAACGACCGCCCGTCCCCCGGAGCCTCTCTCGGGGTTGATGATGCAGAAGTCGCTGCCATAGTGCGTGACGGTAGGGGCTATCAGACGAATCTTCGCCCCAACGTGATTGGCCTCAAGATAGAGATCCTTGTCTCCCGATCCGTCGGGATTGGTTGACACAACGAGATAGCCCTCCCCGTTGCCTCTTATCCGTCCCGAGTTGCCGTTCCCGAAGTAGGTCCAGTGATTCCAGTCCGAGCCCAACCTCGCCGTAATTCGAGTTCCGTCTCCCAGGTCCACGGATCCCTTTACGTGCAATTTCGCCTCGGGATTTTCGGTTCCGATGCCTACCTTCTTGTTGAGCAAATAGACGTTGTTTCCATCTGCATCCCAAACATTGCTCGTGTCGCCTGAGGACGACTGATAGGCAAAAACCGCCGTGTCGGCCTTGTCCGCGTGGAAACTGTAGGCCACGGATCCCAGAAGTTGCCGTTCCGGCAGCGTCGCGCCGTCTATCTCGGTCTCCAACCACAACGTCCGGCCGGAGCTGAAGATATCCGAAGGCAGCGGTGTGTTTTCCCCAAGGTAAGCGTGGAAATCACCGTCGCATACTTCCAGCGAATCCGTGTCCGTCCAGAGGAGTGTGCCTCCCGTTCGGTCGTCATACAAACGGAAGGTGAATTCATGATCTCCCGAAAGCCATTCTCCCGATAAGTTGGAAACGCGCCCTTGGAAAGACATCTTCCCGGGAACGTCGGCCGAGGACGCAGCTCCCGCAACCAGTGCGGCGATCACGGTGAAACACGCAAACAGTCTCATCGCTCATCCCTCCTGTTTCATTTGAGGAGCAGAAGCTTCCTCGTTTTCGTGTGGCCTCCGGCTTCAATGCGATAGAAGTAGACGGCACTGGTCACCTGCCGCCCCCTTTCATTTCTACCGTTCCAAGTAACATTATGGACGCCCGGGTTCTTCGTCTCGTTCACCAGCGTTCTTACGAGCCTCCCCATCGCATCATATATGGCGAGATTGACGGTCAAGGCTTCGTTGCCCCCGACGGCATAGCTGATCGACGTGCCGGAAGCGAAGGGGTTCGGGTAGTTCTGATATAAAACAAGCATGCCTTCAGGCATGGCGCTCTTCCGGGGATCAACGCTTGTGATATTCCCGACACCTCTACCTCCCCAGAAACCGAATGCAGCCCAAATCGAATCCGTCTGCGAGACCCCGATAATCTCGCCGCCCGCCGTGAAACCGGCCTTGTGAGTTGTCCCTATGACTCGACCGCCGGCCGCTCCAAAGACGTGCCTTCTAAGTACGAGACCTTCGGCACGGCAGAGAATGGGGAAGGCAATCAGGAGGATGAGAAGGAAGAGGATTCTTCGCATTGCGTCATCACCTCATTCTGTGGTTGGGCCTTACCTGTCAGCGATCGCTCGTTGGATTCCTCCGATTAGTGGACCTCTGAATGTGTAACGTCGTGGGGGCGGGATTTCGGGATGGGAAAGAGTAGCCTCTTGATGCGTGATGAGTCTCAAGTTGAAGTGATGGGAGGACGGGTTGCAGACATAGGAAAGAGTAGCTTATTCGTGTCTTTAACGGGAGAACACTTGCAGCACGCGACAGCGAATAAGCTACAGTGGGCAGCATGCGCGCCAACGTTCCGGTTTGTGCGAGAGTGTTCGGCGTTGCCCCGAGGCGCCAGGTATTCGGCCGGTTTGTCCCGGGGGTGAGCTGGCCCTACAAGCTGGACATGCCCCCCACCTCCGGCGCCCAATCCGGGGCCTTTGAGGTCACTCCGAAGGCGTTGTTCAGTTTGAGAAGCACGTTGCTGGTTATATGCCACTGCGCCTCGGTGATGAGCTCCATCGCGCCGAAAACCCTCCAGCTTGGGGAGAGGCGCCTCAAGTACTCGACGGCGAACTCGCCCGCCTCGACCTTCTCTTCCGCCGCATCGTACTCAACGGCCGTGCGGGCGGTGACGGTTCCGAACGAGAGTCCTTTGATAACCCCGGCCCCGAGAACGAACTCCCAGTCCGTCGTTCCTATGAGCGCACCCTCGTCTTGGGTCGGGAAGACCGTCTCAAAGTAGCTGAAAACCTCGGGACGGCCCGGGTTCTCCTCGGTCCAGCGCCAGCGAAGCTGCGCCTCGATGTCCCCCACTCCGGATTCTTCAATCGCGTCCGGGAAATCGGACTGATCGGCCCCGCCCTTCTCAAGCTCGGCGTCTATGTATGCCCCCTCTATTTCCAGCATCAGTTGGTGGGTGAGGCCGTAGCCCATTAAGATGAGCGCTTCGGAGGCCTCATAGTCGCCGCGGTAGTCGCGCGTATCACTGTAGCCAAGCTCGCTGGGCTTGTACTCGTAGTCCGAGTCCTGATAATACTCGAAGTACGGGTAGACGATAAGCTATCCCTTTTGCACGTAGACCCCGAACATTGAGCTCGGCACTCCCTCGCCGCGATCCCTCAGGTACGAGGGAAGATCATCTGTATCCAAATGCGCGCCAGTTGTCGGCCGGGCAAACGCTCGGCAGCATCAAGAGGACGAGTAGAGCGAGCAGCGTCTTCTTCATCTTCTCCTCCGTTGGGGCGCTCGGTCGCGCCGGTGTGGTGTTATTGAGCTTTGCCCTCGCTAACACTATTTTGCCGCTTATGCCGCGTTGTCCGGCGATGCATCGGACCCGATTGCAGCGGAGGTTCCGTCAAAGGTCGCCGCAAGCAAGAGTAGCCTCCCTGGGCCCGCCGCGCGGACGATGACGCGGGGGCCGGTGTATGCGCGATAGCGGCCCATCAACACGGGGTCCGTCGCTCAATCCCGGTTCGGACGAAGTGGAGAGGCGCGACGAGGCCGCCCGCCGCGAAGATTATGACGCGGAGGCAGATGCATCTGAGAAGCGGCACATCAATGAGGGCTCCGTCGGCTGATCCGGGCCCTGACGAAGTCGAAGAGCGCGACGAGGCCGCCTGCCGCGCAGACTATGACGTAAGGGTCGATGGGGATGCGAAACCTGACTTTGGTGATAAAGACCGCGTGCGTGGCGGTGAACGCGATGAACATCAGCAATATGAGCCGAGCTTCGGATCGATTCTTGATCGATCGGATAAGCCAGAAGGCCGCGAATGGAAGAAGGAGGCCGTAGGAGAATAGGCTCAAGAGCCTCTCTTTCCCGCCCGCCAGCTCTACTTCGGTCATCGGCCTCGGAGCTAGGCGCCAGAGATTAACAGCCTTCGCCGCCCACAGCTTCAAGAACCTCATGGGGTCCTCTGAGATGTACCGCGTTCCCATGTCGTAGAGAACGCTGTCCCTCTCCGCCTCGTTCTTGTGACGGGCGTAGACCGTGCCCAGCTCACGCTGCATGCGCGGGGTCATGCGATTGCCCGTCTCGGCGGTCACGTCGGGGTGGTTTCCCAGCCAGAGATTGAAACCGCCGTTCGTCGAAACCAGGACGGGTCTCCCGAGGACATTGTAGTTTCTGAGCGTCCACGCGCCCACACACAAGACGATGGGGAGAAGCATAAGGAGCACGGGTACGAGTTTTCCCAGGCCCGGACGCGAAACGTCGTGCCACGCAACCCAGAGCGCGATTATCAACACCGTCGGCAGGATCGAGGGGGCGACCAAGACCGCGCCGGCCGCGAAGACCCCCGCGAGGACGGCTCTTGATCCCGAACCCGATTTCCACGCCCTCAAAGAAAACAACACCACGCATGCTATGAGGCAAGTCTTAATGGAACTTGGAAGAAGGGCGGCCGATGAGTACACGAGCAGGGGGTACAGGGCGCAAATGGCGGCCGCCAGGAGGGCCGGCCTTCGCCCCAAGATCCGGAGTCCAATGAGATATACAAGAAAGCAGCTCAAGGATCCGATTGCGGACTGGACGATTCTCGCGGCCGTGATACTCGATCCGAAGAGCGAGTAGACTAGCGCCAGGAAGAAAGGATAGCCGGGAGGCCAGTATGCCGTCGGTTTCCCCTCCGCCTGATAGCTCCGGGATTCTGCGAGCTGCGAGGCGAGGGCATGGTACTCTCGGGAGTCCTGGAAATTCAGGGTTTCCCCGAGATAAAAGGACACTCCCAGCCTTGCGGCGAAGGCAATGGCTAGGATCGCCATGAGCAATAGGCCGGAGTCAACCGGTTTTCGCCAGTCGGGTTTCAATCGGCCTCCATTTGATGAGGCAAAGCCAAGCCGCCGGGGCGCCGGCGGTAATTAGTGTCGGCGGGACCGAGATGTGTCGCCGGCACCGGGATGCTCTGCCCGGATCCGACGGTCTCACCGGCAGTTGGACGCCCCAAGAGGGGCGCCCCGGTTGCCCGAAGCCCGACGCAATCCCGTACGCTCCGGCGTTGCCCGGCCCCCGAGCCCCCCGCGTCGGCTGTGCCGGGTGGTATCACTAGGGGACGGGCCGCTTCGCGCGAATCTCCCCCTCTGCGAAAAGCGCTCTCCGGGAGCGTCCCTATGTCGTGGTCCCCCTGCGACCGTCTTTATCGCAAACCTTATGGCGACGGGGAGACTACATTGTAGCTTCGCCCGCGCGCCGGCGCAAGGGGCCGCCCGAAGCCCGGCGTCGCCGCGGCCCGAATCCAAAAGGAGTTGCGCGGGCTTCTCAGAAATGAGAAAAGAGAAGCGTTGGAAGGGGATTGAATGAACCGGATGTGGGCTCGGCTCCCGCAGCCCGCAAACGGCGGGTCTCGCGCCCGGCAGCGTCGAGATCGAGGCTTTCAGAGAGGCTTGCAGAACGGAGGGGTAGTTTGCCGCATTGGATGCTGAGAGCGGCCGTACAGGGCGGACTGTCGCTCTTGCCGAAGAGCCAATTCTGGAACTACGCGGTTCAGAAGTACGTCATAAAGACGCTTCACCAGGACATCGGGACATTTCACGAGAAGCTGGTGTACAGCAGAAGGCACGTTGAGAACTACAACTTCGCCGCTTCTGAACCTTGGCCTCCCCCTACGGCCCTGGAGATCGGGACGGGATGGCATCCCGCGGTTCCGATCGCCCTCTATCTCTGCGGCGTTTCCAAGGTCCGGACCATAGACAAGGTCGGCCTTGCGCACTCGGCGAGTGTCAGGGAGGTCATCGGGCATTTCCTCGAGTATGAGGAGAAAGGCAAGCTGGTTGAGATGCTCCCCTGGGTGATCGCCGACCGACTGGACGTTTTGCGAGGTATTTTGAAGTCGGAAGTACGGTCGTCATCCGATGAAATGCTGAATAGAATGGGGATCCGAGCGCTGGTCTGCGACGCCCGCCGTGTGCCGTTGCCGGACTCGTCCGTCAAGCTCTTCGTGTCGAACCTGACGTTGGAGCATATCCCCGAGGACATTCTGCGCTCCATCTTCCTCGAGTTCGGGCGGCTTGCCGCTCCCCGTCCGGTAATGAGTCACTACATAGACATGAGGGACCACTACGCGGGTTTTGACTCTTCCATCACGCCGTTTAACTTCCTCAAGTACTCCGGCCGTGTCTGGAGATTCTGCAACAACAAGCTCCTTCACCAGAATCGCCTGCGTGTCTCCGACTTTCGCAGGATTCACGCGGACACGGGGTTCAAGATTCTATCCGAGCATAACAACAAGGGTAGTGAGGTTGATCTGGATAGCATCCGCGTCGCCGAGGAGTTCCGGAACTTAAGCAGGGAGGAGCTGATAGTAGTGGACAGTTGGATGGTGTCCACCCGCGAGGATTGATACTCCGGCCGAGGAGTTCCGGGACTTAAGCAGGGAAGATCTGATAGTGGTGGACAGTTGGATGGAGTCCACTTGCGAGGATTGATTCCCCCGCAGGCGGCTTCAGGGATCTGCGCGGTGGCGTACCGGCGGCGGCGGACCGCATGATGGTCCCCTGTCTTGGAACCGGATCGTCGATTGCGCCCCATTCGGAGAAGACGAACCCTGCGACCGCCCGGCGCGCGGCGGTGCGTCGAAGGGAAGGGGGTTGCGGCTCAAGATTGATGATCCGGGCTCAGAAGCCCCGTTGAGTGAGCCGCATGCCGGGGTCTTCCCGTAGACAAAGGGCCGGGTATCGCCCGGCCCTTTGCTGCAACCGACTACTCGCTCGGGAGCTTGACTGAGCTCAAGCCTTCAAGCCGAATGTAACTAATACGGCAATCCGAGTGCTTGCTCAAGCCCTTGACGGAAATCAAGTCATCAAGCGGAACGTGGCGGATGCCGGAATCCGGCTACCCGCTCAAGCCCTTGACGCAGCTCGGCCGCGATATCTCCGCAAAAGGACAATGCCCGTTGCGGCGGCCAAACCCAAGAACAGGATCCGGACCACGAAGGTCATCGCCGGAAGCGGCGGCCCGGGCTCCTGCGTCGACATGGGCTCGCTCGCCACGAGTGAGTACCACTGGCTGCCGCCGGACAGTGTCCCCTTGTGGCTCACAACGACCATGTAGTCCCCAATCGGCGGGGAGCTCACGTGGATCTGCTCCACGTTGTCCCTGAAGTTGTCTCCCGTGTCTGCGGCGTCCCCGGGATTGGCGGGGTCGAGCACGTAGGGTTCATATTCCGTCATGCTCTGCATATGCGTGAGCCGCATGTCCAGGTCGTTGACCAGCATGAGCGTCGTCGGGTTCAACGAAGGAGGGGGCGACGTTCCCGGCGGGTCCGTCCACGCGATCGTGACCCGTACCGAGTCCGCTCCGTCGCACTGAAAGTAGAGAGTGTCTGATTCGCCGGTGAGGAGTGAGTCCTCATAGATCAGGAACGGATCGGCGACGTTCGCGACGAGCATATCCGCCGCGTGCAGGGTGTTGAGAAGTCCCCAGCCGTGTTCGTAGTCCGGTCCGGCCGCCGAGCCGGCCTCGTCGGCCGTCTGGATCAAAACGGCTTTGATCGTCGATGAAAGCGGCAGCCCAGGCCAGTCCGGCCACATCGACGAGCTCTGCGGATATATCAAGCCCGCCGAGCCCGAGAGGTTGGGACTGGACATGGAAGTACCTGAATATGTCGCGTAAGCGTTGTCCGAGGTGTTGGTGCACGAATAGAGCCCCACTCCGTTCGCGACGAGGTCCGGCTTGATTCTCCCGTCGTCGGTGGGGCCGTAGCTGGTGAAGGAGCTTACCCCAACGTCGGGAGGGCTCGAGTATCCACCTACGATATCGTAAACGGCGCCGACCGATATCACGTTCTTGGCGATCGCGCCGTGTGATACGCAATCGTACTCATCGGCGCCGCCGTCCGGGTCGCGAGTGTCCGTGCTCCAGACCCAGTCCCCGAGGTTGTTGTCCCAGACCCAGTGTCCTCCGCCCGGTCCCGGGCCGGAGTCGTTGCGATCGTTGCCCGCGGAGGTCACGATCGTGTAGTAGGGAGCGTTGTAGGCGATCTCATCCCAGTCTTCGGCCGCGAAGCTATAGAATCCGAAGTAGTAGTCCTCGGTCGCGCTGATGTCCGTGTCGCCGAACCAGTACCAATCACTATCCCACTCCCAGCCGCAGGCGTAGCCGTAAGAGTGATTGGAAATCACCATTCCGTTGCCTGCGGCGGTCGCCATCTCCGAATTGTCGTCGCTCCAGTCATACGCCGCCAGGGTTCCCTGATAAGACATTCCGATCGCGTCGGAGTCGAAGCCTCCGGCGACCATTGTGCCGGCCACGTGAGTGGCGTGGAAATGGGTCCCGCCGGGGCTGTCCATCTGGGTGACCCTACCGCCGAACTCTTGGTGTGTGGTCCTGACCCCGCCCGCGTCCCAAATGCCCAGGCGCCCAAGCGGGGTCCCGGACCCCGTCAGGTTGTGCCCGCCGCTGCCGCCCGGCCAAACCTCGTCGGTGCTTACGGTCTCAGCCGCGATCAGGTTCAACGTTCGGTAGTAGAATGGGTAGCCGCGGTCGTCAACGAACATGAGCATGAACTTGGGGCTCTCGTTCAAGGCCATCGGAGCGGGATCGGTACTCAGGAGCAGTCGGTTGTAATCCGCCCCTCGGCGCGCCTGCAGCTCGCTCTGATAGCGCGCCGCCAACTGGTCCAGAGCCGGCCTATGAGTCTCGGGTCGCGCCTGCGCCGAAGAACTCAATAGAACGCCGACGAACATACAAAGGACAAAGATGATTCCGACGTGACGTGGAGATGACATAGAAGGCTCCTCCGGTGAATGTGTGGACAGATTGGAGCGCTGCCTGTAAGCCTGCGCCTCACGCGGCAAGTCAGTGACCCGTCAACTGCCTTAGCGGGGGACAAAAGCACAAGGTGAGATAATGACGATCGGCACAATGCGGAGCGCAGCCCGGTAGTGTACCCCACCCCTGTTCAAGCCCCGGGTAGCGCCCGGTCTTCAGTCTGATCGGATGCCGGTTGGGCGCAGGACCATACCGGCATTTCGAACGCGGGCACCATCCAAGGCTCAAGGCCACTGACTACGTTATTTTACAACAAGAAGCGCTCAAAGTCAAGCGCTACGCGGTTCGTGCATGCGGTTGTGTATTGATCTTGTGTGGGGCGTGCGTGGTGATACGCCGTTTCGCTCGTATGCGTCGTGCTGAGCGGTCATATGTGTGTGTCATGAGGTTGTACTCGGTCATGGGTGATGGCACTCCGTTTCGCTGGTAGTTGTACGGAGGCTGAAGCGGCTACACGCCCACGGGTCTTGACGCGACCGCGTCCTTGCGGTAAGATAGCACCATGCGCTTGTACGGACCCAGGGTGCGCAGGCGGCGAGCGAAGCCCGCCGTGGGGCCTGTTTTGAGGCTAGCGTGCACTCGGGCCGCGGGGCGCCGGCTGTGCGTTCGAAAGACCGAGTGCCCCCGGCGGGTAACTTCGGCGATAGGAGTAACCCCTTCAAGCGTTCCCCCGCCGTTGAGTCTGAGTCGAGAATAGAGCTTGGGAATGGTGTATTCGCCTCACTATGTGCGTGGAGGCGTTGAGGACGGCTATGAAAGGGATCTTTCTTACGGCAGTGGGCATCTGGGTATTTCTTTCGCCGATGCTCTGTCTCTCGGGCCTTGCCGCCCACGCTTGCGGAGACTGCGGCGAGAGCCTCTGCTCGCATGAGGAAGAGTGCGCGGATGATCCCTGTCTGGACGTCTTCATAGGCTCGTCGTCCTGCCGCGAAGAGTCGAGCGTCCCATCCGTTTTGGCGCTCTCCTCGCGTACCGACCATCTGCAGCACGACCCCTTGTCGGCCCGTATCCTACCGGGCCTTTCGGAGGACCTACTCTCGCCCTATCCACAAGCCGGCAAGAGTGCCCTACCCCTTCTGCTTTGATTCTGCTTCGCATTACCACACTTGAACCCCGTATCTGATCGCAGGCGCTTCCGTGCCCGCGAGTGACGATGTTCCAAGTTTTTGTTTGGAGGACGTGCGATGCGTCTATTAAAAGCAGAGATCGCACTGGCCGTCGCGGCATTGTGTCTTCCGGCAGTCGGAGACGGCGCCGCGAGCCCGTGGAACGAGTTGCCCACAGTCACGTGGAAAGAGGTCGTAGAAGCCGCGCGCAATCATCCGGAGCTGCTGGCGGCCGCAAGCCGGGTAGAAGAGGCCGCCGGCGCCGCAAGGGAGAGCAAGCAGTATCCCAATCCCGTTGTCGGTCTTGCTCTCGGTAGAGCCGAGGGAATCGAGGGCGGCGAAGAAGAGGGTGTCTGGGATATTGAATTAAAGCTTCCCATTTTGCCTCTTGGTGCCTATCGCAACGGTGCGAGAGCGGCCGAGGCGGAGCATGCGGTCGCGATCCGCGAGGCCGAGGTGGGGCGGCTGGAGGTCTTGAGAGATCTCAAAGAGGCATTCTTGAGCGTCGTGCACGGCCAGGAGAGTCTGTCGGTGCTCGAGGCGTCGTCCGATCAGCTCGCGGCTCTCGTGGGCGTGGCCCGCAAGCGTGTTGAGATGGGAGAGGCGCGGCCCATGGAGCTCAGCCGGATGGAGATCGAGGCGGGGCGCGTGGAGTTGGCGCTCGCCGAAGCCCGGGAGGACGTTCGGGCCGGCAAGAAAGTGCTGAATCTATGGCTCCGGTCCGAGTTGCCCGAGAACTATCGGGTGGAGGCGGATCTCTCGGATATCCCCACGATTCCCCCGGTCGAAGAGGCCGTGGAGGCGGCCCTTGCCCGTCACCCGGGAGTCGGTTCCGCGAATCTCCGCGTTCAAGCCGCAGAGGCGCGCCTGGCCGCGGAGCGCGGAGCGCGGTTCCCCGAGATGGAAATCGGCGGTTTCTACGAGAAGGAACTTGATGCCCGCAGTTTCGGCGGCACGTTGGAACTGCACATCCCGATTTGGAACTGGAATTCCGGCGGGATCGCTCGGGCGCGAGCGGCGGAGGCGACGGCGCGCCACCGCCGGGACGCGAGGCTTGCCGAGGTAGAAGCCGCGACGAGGGAGAGCCACGCCGCGGCGGTATCCGCCTACGCGAGGGTCGTTGGCTTTAGGGATGAGATTCTCCCGAGAGCCGTCGAGGTGGCCGGCGCCATGGAGACGATGTACAGGGTCGGCGAGGCGGACGTGATGAATGTTCTGGACGCGCGCAGAAAGCTGATAGAGATCGAATCGGAGTTGCTTGAAGCATATCTTAGGTCACAGCTCGCGTATCTGCGACTGGCGGCAATGATGGGAGAGATCGGAGATGATTAGAAAGACAGTCGGCATGATGATTCCCGCCGTTATAGCGGCCGCATTGACGGCGGGGCTGACGGCCTGCGGCCCCGGGGCGGAGAGTGACGCGCTTGGGCAGGCTCGAGGCGGCGACGTCGGCTCGTCGCGAGCAACCACGGAAGAGCGAGGGGCCCTAGCCGGAACTTCGGATCATGACGGACGCATCGCCGATGAAGACCGGCGGCGAGAGGCAGCGGACGCGGGCGAAGGCGGCCCGATTTCCGGCGCCCGCCGCGGAGGGGACCGCTCGGGCCATGAAACAGATCGGCGAGAAGAAACAGAAGGGCACGCTGAGGCGGGGGTTCATCGTCACCAGGACGCGGCCCGGTCCGATCCGGGCTCCGACGGGCATGCCGAAGGCGAAGGTCATCATCATGAAGAGGGGTCCGATCTCGATCGCGGCGCGGACGAGCTCTTCGCCGCCGAATGCGAACACGCAGTCTACGCTTATCAATGCGAAGACTGTCGATATGAAGTGGGCGTCGTCAAGGTTCCGGTCGACCTGATCGAGCGTGGATTGATTGATACGGCCCGAGTCGAGCGCGGAAGCTTCGGGACGGGTCTGGAGCTGACCGGGGAGATCCGCTTCGATGAGCGAAAGATCGCCCATCTCAGCCCCAGGCTGCCGGGCATCATCCGCAGAGTCTTCGTCGACTTGGGGCAGTCCGTGTCGGGCGGCGCCCCGTTGGTGGGACTGGACAGCCCCGAGCTTGCCGAAGCGCAGGCGGATTATCTGACCGCGCTTGCCGAGCACAAGCTTGCCCGGCGCAACTACGAGCGTCAGAGCGAGCTGCGCGAGGCGAAGATAAGCAGCGAGCGCGAGTTTCTCGAGGCCGACCGGTCGCTCGAAACGGCGCGAATTGGTTCAAACTCCGGCCGTCAGCGCCTTCTGCGTCTTGGAATCACCGAGGGTGAGATCGCCGAGCTGGAGAGCGAAGGCATCGCCGGGGCCACGGGCCTCTACCTGCTCAAGGCCCCCTTCGCCGGCGAGGTTCTGGATTTGCACGCGGTGCGCGGCGAACAGGTTGATCTCGACAGGGAGCTTGCCCTTTTCGGCAGCACCGAAACGCTTTGGGTATGGGTCGATCTCTATGAGTCGTACCTGGACGCCGTCTCGAGCGCGAAAGTCGAGAGCGGCATTGAGGCGAAGGTGTCCGTTCAGGCGTATCCCGGGGAGACCTTCGAGGGGAAGCTGGATTTCATCGGAAGCACGATGAGCGAGGACACAAGGACGGTCAAGGCGCGCGTTACGTTGGAGAACGCCGACGGACGGCTCAAGCCGGGTATGTTCGCGACGGTGATCCTGCTTCTCGGAGACCACAGGGAAGCGCCGGCGGTACCGTCCTCGGCGGTCCTCTCCGACGAAGGCAGGGAGTTCGTCTTCGTTCACCGGCTCGAGGACTATTTCCTGAGGCGTGAGGTCAGAACAGGTCGGACGATCGGCGGGTTCGTTGAGATCCTGGCCGGGCTCTCCCCGGGGCAGACGATCACGGCGAGGGGGTCGTTCCTTCTGAAATCGGACGTGCTGCGCTCGAAAATGGGAGAGGGTTGCGCCCACTAGGAGGCACAGATGCACGGGTTCTACGGATTCATTCTGGGACATCGTATGGCGGTGCTCGTGGTGTCCGCCTTCGTCGTCATCTTGGGCGTCCTGGCCTGGCGCGATCTCCCGATCGACGCGTTCCCAGACGCCACGAACCAGCAGGTCATGATCTTGACCGAGGCGGAGGGCCTCGGGCCCTTGGACGTCGAGCAGCAGATCACATTCCCAATAGAGACGGTCATGGGAGGGCTCCCCGACGTGAGGGTCGTCAGGTCGCTTTCGAAGACCGCACTCTCCCAGGTGGTCGTGGTTTTCGAAGACAACGTGGACACGTACTTCGCCCGACAACTCGTGCTCGAAAGGCTGCAGTCGGCGAAGGAGCAGCTCCCGCCGGGGATAGAGCCCGAGATGGGTCCCATCAGCACGGGGCTCGGCGAGATCTTCCAGTACACGCTGACAAGCGACAGCCTCGACCTTACCGAGCTTCGGACCATACAGGACTGGATGATGGCGCCGCGACTGCGCGCCGTGCCCGGCGTGAACGAGGTGAACAGTTTCGGGGGGCGAGTCAGACAAATCCACGTTCTCATCGATCCGGGAAGGCTTTTGAAATACGACATAACCCTGGGAGAGGTGGTCGAGTCCGTCGCCGCGAGCAACTTCAACGCCGGCGGAGGCTTCATAGTCAAAGACTGGGAACAAGAGAACATAAGAAGCGTGGGGCTCTTCGGCTCGATCCGGGAGGTGCGCGATATCGTGCTTCATTCGGCCTCGGGGACTCCGGTTTACCTCTCGGACGTGGCCGAGATAGAGGAAGGGCACATGACGCGTCTCGGCGCCGTCTCCCGAGACGGAGGCGGGGAGGTGGTGGCGGGGACCGTGATAATGCTCAAAGGAGAGAACTCGAAAGAGGTGGTCGACCGGGTCAAGGCCGCTCTGCCGGCGATCGAGAGATCTTTGCCGGAGGGCGTCGGCATGGACGTCTTCTACGACCGCACGGATCTGGTGAGCAGGGTCATCCGCACCGTCTCCGGCGCCCTTCTTCAGGGCGGGATATTCGTGGTGCTGGCGCTCTTCTTGGTTCTCGGAAGACTCCGCGCGGCGGTTGTCTGCGCTCTGAGCCTCCCTATGACCGCTCTCATCGCCTTCATTCTGATGGATGCCTCCTCCGTTACGGCAAATCTCATGAGTCTCGGGGGTCTTGCCATAGCCATCGGCATGGTCGTGGACGGATCCATCGTGGTGACGGAAAACATCACGCGGCGCCTGAGGCAGAGCGAAGCTTCGCCCACTCTCGAGCTCTACGCCGACGCGGTGGGCGAGGTCGCCCGGCCCATCATCTTCTCCATCCTGATCATAATCGTCGTCTTCCTTCCCCTTTTCACTTTGGAGGGGATGGAGGGCAAGATGTTCAAGCCGCTCACGCTCACTATGATCTTCGCAATGCTGGGGGCTTTGGTCGTGTCGCAGACCCTTGTTCCCGTAGCGTTGAGCTATGTACATCGTGACCCGAGGGGCCTGGGCGAGCCCAGGCTTGTGCGAATCACGCGCGGATGGTATCTGGCGCTTTTGGAAAGGGCGCTCAGTCACGGGCGGATCACCGTTGGGGCGGCGGCGGTCGTGCTTGTCGTCACCTTGGGCTTGTCGCTAAGACTAGGCTCCGAGTTCCTGCCGCCCCTTGACGAGGGGGCGATCGCGGTCAACGTCGTGCGTCTCCCGAACGCGGCGCTGGACGGCTCCGTTGCCGGCGCGACCTTCATGGAGAAGGAAATACTCTCCTTTCCCGAAGTCAGGACCGTGGTCTCGAAGTCCGGGCGCGCCGAGATATCCGAAGATCCTATGGGACCAGAGCAATCGGACCTTCTCATCATGCTGAAACCGGAGTCACAGTGGGAGTCGGGGCGAAGCAAGGCCGAGCTGGTTGAAGCGATAAAAGCCCGCTTGAGCCGCATTCCGGGGATGAGGCTCGCCTTCAGCCAGCCGATCGCCCTCCGAGTCAATGAGCTCATTTCAGGCATAAAGAGCGATCTCGCCGTCAAGATCTTCGGCGAAGATATGGATCTGCTCAAGGACTTCGCGGACGAAGCCGCCGGCGTCCTGAGGGGCATTCGTGGATCCGAGGACGTAAGCGTCGAGCAGGTGGCGGGCTTCAGCTCGCTCGACATTATTCCCGACAGACGGACGATGGCCCGCTATCAACTCAGCTTGGAGGACGTCAATGAGATCGTCGAGACGGCCATAGGAGGCACGGTGGCGACGAAGATGGTGGAAGGGCAGACGCGCTTCGGGGTTCTCGTTCGATTCGAGGAGAGCGCTCGAAGCGACGTCGAGGCGATAGGGAAGATACTCATACCGACGCCGGGCGGGCCGAGGGTGCCACTGGGCCGGATCGCTCGTATTGAACGCGTTGAGGGACCCGCCCAGATAAGTCGCGAGAACGGCATGCGCCGGGTCGTGGTCGAGGCCAACGTCCGAAGCCGTGACCTCGGCGGGTTCGTGGGAGAAGCGCGTGAGAGACTTGAAGCGCTCGTCGAGGAGCTCCCGCCGGGCTACTGGGTCGAGTACGGGGGCACGTTTGAGAGCCAAGAGCGTGCCATGGGGAAACTGTCGGTTGTGGTTCCGATCTCGATACTGCTCATCTTTCTCATGCTGGTCTCGGCGCTGGGGTCCGTCAAGACGGCCGGCATAGTGCTGATCAACCTGCCGTTCGCGCTCGTGGGCGGCGTGGGCGCGATGCTTCTCCTCGGAATGAACATCAACGTTCCCTCGGTGATCGGGTTCATAGCGCTCTTCGGGGTCGCGGTTCAAAACGGGACGGTTCTCGTCACGGTGATAAATCAACTTCGCGGTGGGGGAATGGAGCTAAGGGAGGCCGTCTTAAGCGGCTGCTCTCTCAGGTTCAGGGCGCTTCTAATGACGGCCGCGACGACGGTGCTCGGGCTTCTTCCGATGCTCTACGCGTCCGGGAGCGGGGCCGAGATCCAGCGGCCGCTCGCGGTCGTCGTCATCGGAGGACTTCTGACCGCGACGATGCTCACGATGCTCGTCCTGCCGACCATCTACTACTGGGCGCGGCCGGGTCGCGCGGGCCCGGGTTGACGGCGAGTCTCCCCCTGTGGCCGGCTGTAAGGGACATGTCACGGACGCTCGGACGCGGCTTGCCCGCCGAAAGCGGGAATCCCAGCTGGAGATTCAATACCCGGCCGCACAGGTCTTTGTGAGAGAATCAGTGAGCCGGCTAGGCACTGATTGAGGAGACATGAATGAAATCGATGCAAAACACGGCTATGATCTTGGGCCTCGCGTTCTTGGCTTCGGGGCTTATCCGACTGGCGATGCGCGGGACGCTCGATCCCGACATCATCGTCGGGGCCTTCTTCCTGCTGTTCGGGCTAATCGCTCGGTTGGTTCGGAAGTAGCCAAGCGCTCGAATCCTCGAGCCGCGCCCGACGGCGCAGAGTACCATGAGCCCCGGCTGAATCCCCGCCGGTCCCAATCACCTTAGTCCGGGCAATCGCCTTGCCGAGCCTATGGCGCGTCCTATCTCGCGACGATCATCCGTCTGGCGTGTGTCCTGCCGTTGGCCTCGATGCCGGCGACGTAGACGCCGGGCGTCACCTTTCGCCCGCGTGAATCCCTTCCGTCCCATTGAACCTCGTTCCATCCTCCCGGGTACTCGCGCCCCGCGAGATCGCGGACGAGTCTTCCGGAAACATCTGTGATCCTCAGGGCGGCGTTGCCGCGGTCGGCGAGGTAGAAGCGAAGCGTTGTGCTATCCCTGAAAGGGTTCGGCACGTTCGGCGCCAGGAGCACCCCGCCCGCAACCGTGCGCGGGTCGCGAGGCACGTCGGAGGTGTCGAGGTCGAGCACCGTCATGTCGCCGGGATCGCTCACGCCTATGTCATATGACGGTTCCGATGCCTCCTCGACCCAGGGGCAGGGCTTAAGCGACCAGCCGTGCGCGTCTCTCTCTGAGTTTATGGTATCGCGGGCCCAGTACTCGTTGGTCACCGGATCAGTCGTCGCAAAGATCGTATTGGGGGAGCCTTCGGCGTAGTTCATCCAGGTGTGGGGCGCTTCGCCGGGGCCGCCGTAGTAGGTCCCGCGCAGGGCGTCGGTCAGGACAAGGCCCGTCTTGTCCTTCACGTGCGCGTCTGAGTTCAGCGCGAGCATGCCGGGGATGTCCCCGCACAGAGCGGCGCTCTGGCAAGAGCCGTAGTGGTTCTTGAGCGCGACGGTTATTTGGTTGTTTCCGTTGTTATGGCTTTTCAGGGCGGGGATGTTTATGACGTAGGTCGAGTTTAAGAGATAGCGCGAAAGCTCGTGGCTTTCCCAAACGTAGTATCCGGATCCGCTTGCGTTGTTCGTGTGGCTTATCAGCGGGTAGTTGCCGTTGAAAGTGAACTCCGATTCGTCGTAGCCGTAGTAGTGGAGGTTGTGGCGATCGTAGATTGTCACTAGGCTTACGTCGTAGGTTCCGCCTCGCATCAACGAGAGCCCGGAGACGACTCCTCGCGCGACCTCCCATCGGGTGCAAGTCGAGCCTATGCAGTTTACCTTAATGGCAAAGGTGATGTTGGGATCATCTACGACGTCCGGGAAAAGGTACTCGAACGCCTCGCCCGTGTCCGGTATCCCGGTCAGCATGCACACGGCGAAGTGGACGTTGCTCTCCGTAAGATCCCTGTTGATAGTGGAGAGATGTCCGTTCATGTTCGGGTCGCGGAGCATGACGATGCGGCCCGGCATTCGGTTGCCGGCGCCCACCGCGGACGCGTTCGACTCGGCTTTGGACAACCGCTCGGCCATGGCCGGAGTACCCGCCGCGGCCATTGCGCCGAAGGCGGAGAGCTTCAAGAACTCTCGTCTGCTGGGTCGAGGAGAGGGGGAGGACCTCTTTCGGGACGTCTTCTCGGAGCGCTTCTTCATGTCGCTTTTCTCCTTCGGTCCTCGGCGCGCCGCCCGTCCGGCCGTGACGCAAAGCGCATCCAAGTGCGAGTATACGAACCCGCGCCGGATTTTGCAACGTCCCAGCCGCAAAACGGCGGTTCCGGGTCACGGCTAGACAATCGGGTGCGCGTTGGGAATTTCGGCGTCGCTCTTCGGTCGGAGCGTAAGGACCGGCCGACTCACCCGGTACTCACGGCTAGGGCGGCGTTATGTGCGACTTCTTCGGGGGGCCGCGGTCGCGGCGCGAAACCCGGAAAGGTATGGCTCGTCCGCGTGCGCCACCGGGGGTGGGTTCCGCGCAAGAGCAGTGCCGCAGCCCGAGACTTCACGCCCTGATCTGTATTCTCAGTCGGAAGTTGTGCTCGGTCCTCCAATCGTCCGAAGGGTCGGCCCCGGCCTCGTCACTTTGGAGCTTGTTGCGGCTCAGGCCGTAGTCGAGCTTGATCGAGAGGATCTTGACCGGCTGAATGCTCAAAGACGTAGTCAGTGATTGCCGCTTGGTTTCGGAGCCCGGGCCTCCCGCCCCAGAAGATATATCTTCAGAACGCGCCCAGCTCAGGGAGCCTCCCACGCTCGCGTCCAGCCGCCACCGGGATCGCCGCCACGTGATCTGCGCCAGCGGGTTCCATAACTTCTCCAGGTCTCCGACTTGTCGGTCCCATGTTTCGGTCCTCTGGGCCTCAAGTGAAACGTAGGTCAGAATGCCGCGCCCCCATCTTTGATCCCATTGTCCGAGAAAACGAAGCCTTCCAATGTCGGAGCCCGCCTCGTCGGCGTCCGAACCGATAAAACGAAGCGCTATGAAGCCCATGGTCGGCCTCATCTCCAATCGGCTTTCAAGGCGATTCAAGAGGCCGCGGGCGGCAAGACCTTCTCTCGTCGTCCGATCCGACTCCCTCTCCCACCGCTCCACAAACCGCATCCAGGAGAGGATTTGCAGGCGTCCCTCGAAGATGTCACTGCGTGTGATCCTTCGCTCCGAGGCCGCGTCGGCGTCGCTCAACAGACTTCCCCCCCCGGGCTGGGCTACGCCCGGCTCTCCCTTCTCGGTCTCGTTTGCTCCGATGTCAACGCGGAACGACAACCGTGACAGGCGATAGTACAACCTGCCTGGATAGAGCTGTATCGTGGCCAGGTAGAGCCGGCGAACGTCGAATCCATCGCTTGCGCCGTCGATCCTCCAAAAGAGGTCGCGGTTCGATTCCCACCTCAGAAACGCGTCGACACTCGAATGCGGTTGGGAGTGCAGCGTGGCGTCGAGCCCCTGAAGGCGCCGGAGATTCCGGTCTTGTCCGTTCTCTTCGGCGTGGGTGCGGCGGTCTTCGAAGGCGACGTTCCAAGAAAAGGGAGAACCCACGGTGCCGTTGAGCCTTGTAAATAATTGATCGGTGGTGCGCCTGCCCTCGGCCGACTCAAGGGGCCCGCCGCCAAGGCTCTCGTCGCCTTCCGTTGTCTCTCTCTCGCTTCGTTGGAAAAACGCCCGGAGCCAGAGGCGTTGTATTCCCCAAGGTGTTATCCCGGCTTGGTCCGGACTCAACTCGAGCTCGGCCCGGCTGATCCACTTCTCTTGTCGGCGGCCGGCGGCGTCGAGTAGGACCCTCCCACGCCGGAGCTTCAGGTTCGGAAGGCCCGAGCGCAGTAGCCGCACGCTCGCTGAGAACGACGATACCTCTCCCAAGCCCGAAAAATTCGATTCGGACTCTCCGATCGCGACCCCCGGGGCGGCTTGAGGGACACCGGCCTCGGAGTGTCTGCTTGAGATTCTGGAACACGTGCTATCCGCCATAGTGCCCCCCGCCCGGGCGAGCGCGGAATCAGGCCCCCAACTCGAAACGGCATGTTCGAGCGCAGGCTGGTCCCGCAGGATGCCGGCGGTTGAGCCACGGGATTCTCCGGAGCTTCCGATTCCGACGGCGTCGAGTTGATCGGAGAGCGTCTTCTCCCACTCGATCTCGGCCTGGACGGATCTTCCGATATTGACGCGGCCCCAGGCGGACGATTCCTCCCTTAGCCGCCCGAGGAGGGTTCGCCGGTCCTCAAAAGAAGCGAAGTCCCCTCCGAGGTTTCTGTGTGAGGCCGACAGTTCCAAAATTTCGTATCGTCCGCGCAGATCGATGCCGGTCGCGGTCCCGGAACCGTCGGAGGCCGTGCCGGCTCCGCCGACGGCGTTGCCGGATGGAATCGTCGGCGAGCCCGCCGCGCTCCCGGGCGTCGCCGGGGCATCGCCCGCCGCAACGTGCGGCCCCGCGCCGTCTCGCCGGGCGGGATCGTTCTCCGCCCCGCTCCAGGCCAGCTCGGGGGTGATGCGCAAGAAGCGGTCTTCGTCCTTCCACTCGAGTCTCGCGTTCACGTCCGCGGTTGTGACGCTTCGGTTCTTTTCATCCCTCCACCGCGTCACGTTTGTCCCAAGGTACAAGTTGTCGTTCGGGGCCAAGCCGACTTGCCCCGCGACGACCGTCCCCCCGTCGCTTTCCTCGGTCTTAGTGGCGGCCGCGTCGAGCGCGTACCGGTACTCGATCTCTATGACGGAATCTTCATCAAGCAGAATGTGCTCGAAGAAGATGAATAGACCCGACGTCGGAAGAAACGAGTAGTCGCTGTCGGGCTTGAGCAGCACCCGGTCGACGTAGATGCGCTCCGAACCCGGAACCACGTCCCTGTGGCTCAGTTGAAACACATTGAGACTTGTCTGATAGGCGTACTGAATCACGTAGGCGCTCGCGGGGTTTTCGGCATATGCCCCCGCGGGGAACGGAAGCGGGTCTTCGAAGCTCAGGAGCCCGGTTATGGGACTGAAACGCTCGGCGTCCAGGGTTCCGTCTCCGTCCCGATCCAACCCGAACACCTGCGTGTACGTTCTGCCGGACTTATCCGTGAGAGATCCCGTGCTGTCCGCGATGCCCAGGGATAGAGAGCCCGGAACGGGCTCGAGAGCGATGAAGTAGTGGTTCTTCAGCCACAAATCCGTCAAGTCTGCCTCGACGGCGCCTCCCGTCGAGCGCGACCTCACGGCGACGAGCGCTCCTTCGCCCGCCAACGGCCCGGTCAGGATCAGCGTGCCTCCGCGCGGTCCTACCACGTAGTCGACGTTCGGACGCAGACGATCCCACGATCCGACGCGTCCGGCGAGCGTGCGCCGCTCGGTGTTGGCGTCATCCGTGGATGGGTCGCCGTCGTCGCTGTATAGCACCGCGCTTTGGAGGTCGTTCTCCGTCCAACCCTCCGGTGTCGGGAAGACCAGCCTCTTCGCGTAGTCGACGTCCCTGATCGAGCCTTCGATCGATCGGTTGCCGCCGTAGAAAACGTCTCGCGCGGGCACTGTGCGACGCTCTCCGATCCAGGCGTCGGCGTTAAGAAACCTCCGCCGCGTCACTTCGGTTCGGTCCCCGTACTCCGCTCGGACCCTGCCGCCCGTTAGACCCGTGCCGGGCGCCAGGTTCGAGTTGAATATCTGCTGCTCGATCTCTCCCGCGCTTATGACCCGTAGAATGTCCGACCGGGCGCCGCGGTATGTCAGCCGGTAGGCGGAGTTGTCCGGGTCCGTCGAGTCATAGAAGCCGCTCAGCGTTCGATCGTCGCCCAGCCTCCCCGTCAGCACGACATCCAGGCGCGTGTCGGAGATGAGCTCGCCGAAGTCCGACTCCCCCGAAGCGGGGTCGTTCTCCACGAAGATCGTTCCCCCGCCCTTAAGATATAGCTCAGCGTCGTCGGACAGCCGAAGGCCCAGCCCGGCGTCGTCAAGGGTGGGGGCCCAAGAGCGTTCGGAGACGTCCCGTCCGAGAGCGTCCGTTTCAAGAACCCGCTGGGTTCGATAGGTGAAAAGGCTCGGGTTGCTTTGTCCCTTGCTGAGGCCGTAGACGATTCTATCGCGGCCGAGAAAGACCAATACGTCTCCCGTCCAATACATCTCAATGACGTCCCGCGGCCGAAGCGGAACGCTCGACGTGAAGTCTATCCAGCGCGACGATTCCTCTTCGTAGACGGCAAAGGCCTCTTCGGTGACGACCCAGATGCGGCCGGACTCCAGAGCGAAGGCGAGTATCTCTTCACCCGGCATCTCGTCGTCGGATTCGTCGAGGCGCCAGATTCCCGTCTCGGACCTGTAGCGCCAGAGGCCGGATTGGGTGCCGAGCCATATGTCGTCCCCTCGCAAAGTAACTTGCCTCACGCGAGCGTCGGGCAGCTCGACACCCGCTTGAAAACTCGTCCAGGTCTGAAGGTCTATGTCATAGCGGGCAATGCCCGCGTCCGTAAAGGCCCAGAGGAACTCCGCCGTTTGCCGTAGGGCAAGCACTTTTGGAGAGTGGAGCTCGGCCAAGGTAGTATCTACTCTGAAGCTCTCGCTCTCCTTGCGGTACTCGGCCACGCCCCGGTCCAGAGCGAACCAGACGTAGTCGTCTCCCACAGCGACGTCGCTCACGGGTCCGCGAGCCTCGCCTTCGGGGGCTTTCAGTGTCTCCCATTCCAGAATGTACAAATCAAAACGGGCGGCCCCTTCATCGGTGCCGGCGTAGGCGTAGTCGACCCCGGCCTCCACGTCGTAGACCAGCCTGCCGGGGTAGCCCTCGCCCGGCCCGTAGTGCTGCCAGTCGTCGAATCGAGCGTCGGAGTAGCTTGCCCCGTCTCCCGTGATCCAGATGTTCCCGCCCCCCAGTGAAAAACAGCGTAGAGGGAGTCCCGGGAGGCCGTCGGCCCTTCCGGTCACGGTCCACGCCTCTGATTCGGGTAGGAAGCGATATAGGGCCGAAGGGGTCAGCAGAAGAACTCGGTCTTCCGCTACGGCGATCCGGTCCCGCAGCTCTTCGGCGAGCGTGGAGGAGAACGGCCGGCGCGCGGTGGTGTCCTCTAAGGCGGAGAGGTCTCCTGTTTGCTCCACCGCTGGGGCGGAGGGACCGCCCGGGTCGCGGGGATCCCCTCCTGCGGAGGTGTTTTCGGCGTCTCGAGCCTCGATATCCCGGGCGTTGGTCATTGGGCCGGCCATAGTGGCAGCTCGGTCGATGCCCCGGGCCTCCGCTTGCGGAACCGCGGCATGCGAAGAGGGGATCTGCGCGGCTGCCGTTGTGATAATCACCACAAGGAGAAAACAAAGAAGCGACAGGCGCGTCCGTCGGCAAGGCGGCGGATCCTTGTGCTCAGGGTGCGACCCGACGTAGAGGGAGGACGGGGTGTCGGGTCCTGAGTCGGCCCCAATGCAGGTGCGAGAGTGGACGGCGCGCCTCCGGGGCACGCTCCTCTTGACGAGTGCTTGGGCCAGGTCTTCCCTCCGCGCTCAGGTTTCTTCCAGCTACGCGGGCTAGCTCAATTCAGAGATCTTCAGCTTCTCCAGCCGGATCTCTCCCAGTCCGTGATCGGAGGCGTGCTTGAGATGAGTCACATGGCCGGGCTCGTATGTCCGGCCGTTCCAGGAGGAGAGCCCGACTCCGTATGCGTCAACGGCGACCGGGTCCGTGCCCGCGACCACGCCGCCGAAGTCCAGCACGTCGCCGGGTCCCGTCGGGCCGCCGGTTTTCAGAATCCGCATAGCGTCGATGATCGTTAGCTGCGGGCGGAGGACCGTTCCCAGATCGGCAATCGCCTGATGAAGGTCCATCTCGTTGTGGTAGCGGTGGCGGTCCCAGACGAGCCCCATCAGGTTCTTGAGGCCCAGGCTCACCCCGGTCGCGGCGTGGGATTTTGCCGTCGGGAGATTTACGAACACGTCCGCCTTTTGCAACACAACCGGAATCTCGGTGGAGCGGAGTGCCTTTCCGGCGGGCACTTCCACCTCGCGGTACGCCTTCTTGTCATCCAATGAGACGAGCTTCGCCTTCTTGAAGCCGGATACGGCCTCGGCCGTTCCGGAGAACTCGAAGCATCGCTCTACCCCCTCCATGGTATGGTCGACCACCAGCACCCTGCGCGCTTCCGCCGCAAGACAAGCTTCGATGACCGCGGCCAGGACGTCGGGGTGAGTAGTGGCCCCCCAGTCGGGCTCCCTTGGGAAGCTCGCGTTGGGCTTTATGACGACGACTTGATTGGGACGGACGAACCTCTCCATTCCGCCGATCTCGGCCAGGGCCTTCCGCGTGGCCTCCGCCGGATCGCCCTTGGCCATTACGACGTCGGGGTATTCGACCGGCGCTCCGGCGGCGCCCGATGAGTCGCGGACCGACGCGGACTTGCCCGTGTCGGCGACGTTCGAGGAGTCGGGCGGTCCGTTGCCTGCCCCGTTCCCCCGTGAGGAAGCCTTGTACCGTGCTTCGTCGGCGCTCCCGGCCCGGGGCGGCGGACTTTCGGTTTCTCCCCTCCTCAATGCGGAGGACCGACTCCGGAGCGGCATTGCCCATGAGCCCAGGAATCCCACGCCGAAGAAGCCCGCCCCCGATCTGATAAAACGACGTCGATTCATAAGCCTTGTATCTCCTGGTCTATGTGACTCGCGAAAAGGACGAGAAGATCCCGCGCGTCCTGAGAGTTGCTGCTTATGTCGAGCTGCATGGAGTAGTTGTCCCGCCTGAAGAGAATGACAAACCCGAGCAGACTGGTCTTTCTGTGGTCTTCGTCCCCCAGAACGTCCCAGTCCTCCCACGCCCCTTCCTGGAGCAACAGGTCGTGCAGCGATGCGCAGTTGTCCTCAGAGCTCATGTCGAAGATCCAGACCCTCACGGCGGCGCTCGTCCCGCCTACGGTTCCGGAGTACATCTGTTCGACCATTTCAAGGAAACCATTGTTAGTATAGTTCTCGAACCCCCCGTTCACTATGTCCTGGAGGCCCGCCGTATCCGTGGCGGTTCTCGGGCTTCCGTCTTTTTGCATGGCCTCCGTGCCCGGGGGAAGAAAATCCTCGGGGTTCCTGATGACGGGCTTCGGTCCGCCGTCGTCATCGCCGCAGCCGATGGGTGACGTCAAGAGTGCGGCCAGGACAGTGAAGGTTACTGCCCAAAGCAACGGCGAACGCAGGGAGCGAAGACACCGTCCGGCTGCACCCGGCTTGATGAATCGGCTCATGTTGTTCTCCTTATGGCCCGCCGCCGCCGGACCTTGTGATGAGAATACCGGTTTGTTCTACTCAACGGCCTCAACATCGGGGCGTCCTCGGAACGGCGCCGATCTACGGCGCCCGGGGTGACATTCATGATACAACAGCGGATAGTAGGGGGGTACGTGCATTGTAGCACAGGGAGGCGCTCCGCATCAATGAGCCGCCTGCTGTAGCGTCCAAAGCCGGAGGATCAAAACCGGAGGTGCCGTGTTGGGTAGTGGTACACTTTGCCTCACACTCTCAGGTTGGCGGGTGAAGGGCTTTCCAGCTCCCCGCGCCCGCTTCGCCGAGCTAACCGCTGCTTCGCGGCAGAGGATCTCGGCTCGCTCCTGCGCAAGGGGCGCTTCGAAAACCCCTTCACCCGCGCTCCCACAAGGAGCGGAAAACCCGAAAAGGTGCCACCACCCGTGTTGACAGTGATTCGTGAAAACGATAGGATATTTGTGTTCTCGATAGAAGCCGCCAAGGGACTTCTGTTTTCAATCACATATTGCCCGTGTGGCTGATGCCCATGGGCCCGTGCCCGAAGGTAATGCAGCCGGAGACGGCGCGACGGGTTCGGCGTGAGGCCGGCCCACCGGCTGTGCGGACCCGGAGACATTCAGATGACGATAGAGACCAGCAAATACAGACCGCGCCCCCTCGGCGAAGCCGGCCGGGGCGACATCACATTCTGCAATCGCACCGATGAAAGCGCCGTCGGCGCAGTCGAACAATCTCAGGCCGGCGTCATCATCTGTCACGAAACCATACGCGGCCGCGTCCATGCAAAGAAGGACCAGAAGCTCATCTTTACCAAGAAACCCAGGCTCGAGTTCATCCGCGTCGTTCGGAGATACTACGACTCCATGGGTTTTCAGCCGCTTGATGTTCCGAGCGCAACCGTTGTGGCCCCCTGGGTGAAGCTGGGCAAGAACGTAATCATTCATCCCGGCGCCGTCATCGGCGCGGACGGTTTCGGCTACGAACTGAACGAGAAAGGTGAGCGGGAGAGATTTCCACACATCGGCGGCGTGGTCATTGGAGACAACGTGGAGATCGGATCAAACACTTGCATTGACCGCGGCACGCTAGGGGACACGATAATAGGCGAAGGCACGAAGATCGACAACCTCGTTCACATCGCACACAACGTCGTGATAGGCAAGCATTGCAGCATCATCGCACAAGCCATGATCGGAGGCGGTACCAAGATAGGAGATCACGTCCGCGTTGCCCCCTGTGCGTGTATCCGCGACGGCCTCACAATCGGCGACGGAGCACTGATCGGCATGGGATCGGTCGTGACAAAGAACGTTGATGAAGGAGCCACGGTCTATGGGGTCCCCGCGAAACCTAAACAGTGAAGTTGTCTGGAATGGAATGCGGGAGTTCACACACAAAGGCTACGCTCGGATGCTCGAGTATCTGAGCATGCACTACGCACTGATCCCGTTTCAGGACTTTCACAAAACCTCGGAACCCAAGGTCATTCTTCGGCACGATCTTGACGCCTGGCTTTCTTCGGCAATCCCCATGGCCGAGATTGAAAAGGGACTTGGTATCCGGGCAACTTACTTCGTTCTTCTGTCTTCGCGCTTTTACAACGTTCTTGAGGACGGCAGCTTTCGGCTCCTCAAGCGGCTGGTAGGCATGGGCCATGAGATCGGGCTGCATTACGACGCTGTGCAATACGCGGACTACGGGCGGCCCGCACGGATGATGCTGCGCCATGGGATCGATTGTCTCGAGTCACTAACGGGGAAACCCTTACGCACGATCTCGAGACACAACGTTTCGGAAACCGACGGCGACCCATTTGCAGGAAGCACAGAGCCACTGAACGCATACAACGATGAGTTTCTAAGAGACGCGCTTTACGTGTCGGATTCTTGCAGGCGATGGTCGCCCAGTCGCGTCCGTCGGCTATTGGCCGGCGAGCCCCCGGTCGTCCAACTTTTGATCCACCCCGGATTGTGGCACCAGTCGGCTTGCTCGGTCGACGAGCTGCTTGACGCGAGACACGAGGAGTTGGAGAAAGAACACAGAGAATACACGGGATACTGGCGGTCGAGATGGAAAGTCAAAGTGAAGAGTGACTGACAAACCGCCCTTCCGGCTCTTGATAGTGGTACACTTTGCCTCAAATCATCAGGTTGGCGGGCTAAGGGTTGTCTTACTCCCCGTGCCGGCTTCGCGGAGCTCGGTGGGTAGGACGAAGCGGTTCCCTTGAGGCCACGCGTCCGCTTCGCCGAGCTAACTGCCGCTTCGCGGCAGTGGATCTCGGCTCGTTCCCGCGAATCGGCCTTTGCGGGAACAACTTCGTCCCCCATAAGCACGGTCCCGGTGGGCCTCCGCTCGTTCCTGCGCAAGGGTCGCTTCGAGGATCCCTTCGCCGGCGCTCCCACAAGGAGCGGAAAACCGCAAAACGTACCACCACCCGGCTTTTCCGCCCCTTTCGATCCTCGCCGATTTCTGATATTATAGTGGTGTGTATGAAAGCGGGTGCCGCGCCAAGGCGGCGAACCAGCGGTTACCCGATCTCCGCCCCCTGGGAAAGCACGTGCGTGCGGGGGGCTTCCGTACTTCGGGAGGAATGGGCTAAGTGTCTGTGCAGGAGCAGCTTACTCATGATTATCTGGATCTTCCTTCGGAGGAGATAGACCGCAGGATCCGGGCGGCCAAGGGGGCCCTTGGGGATTCGCTGTTGATTCTGGGCCATCATTATCAGCAGGACGACGTTATCAAGTTCGCGAATCTCAGGGGGGACTCCTTCAAGCTGGCGCGCCAGGCTTCCGAGCACGATGAAGCCGAGTACATAGTCTTCTGCGGAGTTCACTTCATGGCGGAGAGCGCGGACATCGTAAGCGCGCCCCATCAGAAGGTAGTGCTGCCGGACTTGAGCGCCGGGTGCTCTTTGGCCGACATGGCCCAGATAGACGACGTCGAATATTGCTGGGAGCGGCTCACCGGCCGGAAGGCCGAGCGGGGCGGAGCCGAGGACCATGCGCCGGCCGAGCCGAGCGCCTCCGGGAAACCCGGGGATTCCATCATCCCTATTACCTATGTGAACTCCGCCGCTTCGCTCAAGGCGTTCTGCGGACGAAACGGCGGCGCGGTGTGTACGTCTTCAAACGCCGCCGCCGTGCTGGAATGGGCTTTCACTAAGGGAAACAGGGTACTTTTCTTCCCCGATCAGCACCTGGGCCGGAACACGGCCTATAAGATGGGCATAAGCCTCGACGATATGGCCCTTTGGGATCCGATCGACGGCCCGGACGGGGCCGGCCTGGAAGAGATAAGGAGCAAGCGCGTCATATTGTGGAACGGGTATTGTTCCGTTCATCAGAGGTTCACTACCGACCAGGTAAAGGCCGCCCGCGAGAGTTTCCCGGGCATTGAGATCCTCGTCCACCCCGAATGTCGTTTCGACGTCGTTCAAGCCGCCGACTATTGCGGATCGACGGAGTATATCATAAAGATGGTGAAGGAGAGCCCGTCAGGCACGAAGTGGGCCATTGGGACTGAGATAAATCTGGTTCACAGGCTGGCGGGCGAGTATCCAGACAGACACATAATGTCCCTTGACCCCGTCGTCTGCGTCTGCTCCACGATGTACCGGATAGACCCCATGCATCTTCTTTGGGCGCTGGAGAACTTGGTTGAAGGCAGAGTGGTGAACCAAGTCAAGGTTCCGGCGGACGTTGCCGAGTGGGCCAAGGTCGCCCTGGACAGGATGCTTCGGATAACGTGAACCTCGGGTTGAAAGAACACTACGATCGCTTGAGATCCGGCGAAAAACCTCGCCCGCAGAGGGAATTCGGCAGGGTCGACAACCGCGCCGTGCTGGTCTTTCCGAACAGCTACCACGTGGGCATGTCCAATCTCGGCTTCCAGACGATTTACGGCCTGGTCAACTCCGTCAAGGGCTTTCTCTGTGACAGGTTCTTCCCGGACGACTGGACGTCGGACGCGCCTCCGCTTTCTCTCGAGTGCGAGAGGCCGCTGGCGGATTTCGACGTCCTGGCGTTTTCAGTGGCCTTTGAGAACGACTACCTCAACGTGCTTAAGACGCTGGATATGGCGCGTCTTCCCCTCCGCTCGGCGGACAGGGACGGCTCCCACCCGCTTGTGGTATTGGGGGGAGCCGTCACCTTCTTGAACCCGGAGCCCATCGCCGACTTCGTGGACGTGATCTTGATGGGGGAGGGTGAGGAGACCGCGCCCAAGCTGTTCGATGTCATGAGGCGCATGAAGCCCAAACCCCGTAGAGATCAATTGCGGGAGGCGGCGGGGCTGGAGGGAATTTATGTGCCGGCGTTGACTCCCGCGGTGCCGTTCGGCCCTTACGAGGCTTTCTCCGGGCGGGGCGGGAAAAGACGAATCCCGGAGGGGGGGATATCCCATTCATGCATCATTGCCGCCGACACCGAATTCAGCGAGACGTTTCTTGTTGAGATATCCCGAGGGTGTCCCTATGGTTGCCGTTTCTGCGCGGTCGGCCACACATATCCTCATTTCAGATGGGCCTCCGCGGACGACGTGCTTTGGGTCGTAGATCGCGCGTTGGGTTCGCGCGCGAAGGAACCGCCCTTCACCCGTGTGGGTCTCGTGAGCTCGGCGGTCGGGGAGCATCCCGGGCTTGAGGAACTGTGTCTTGGTCTAAGGGAAAGGGGCCTCGGTGTAACCGTTTCTTCGCTCAGAGTGGACCGTCTATCCGATTTCCTGTTGGACTGCCTGGCCGTGAGCGGCACTCGGACCGTAGCCATAGCGCCGGAAGCGGGGTCCAAAAGGCTGCGGATGGCGGCCAAGAAGGATATCTCCGAGGAGGCGATTCTGGAAGGCGCCGCCCGGGTAACGGCCCACGGGATACCGAACGTCAGGCTTTACTTCATGGTGGGGCTTCCGACCGAAACCGAAGACGACGTCGACGCATTGATCAAGCTGGCGATCAAAGTGAGAAAGGCCATGGATGAAGGCGCCCGCGGCAGCGCTCCCGCGGGTGTTCTCACCGTGAGCGTCGCGCCTTTTGTTCCGAAGCCGAGGACGCCCTTGCAATGGAGCGCCATGGAGGGACTCCGCGCCGTCAAGCGGAAGCTCTCCATGGTAAGACGGGCGCTTCATGGGGTGCGAGGCATCAGGGTGCATTCAGAGAGTCTGAAGGCCGCTTTTCTGCAGGGGATTCTATCAAGGGGAAGCCGTGAGATGAGCGGGTTTCTGGAGGAGACTCATCATATGGGCGGCGACTGGAGGGGGGCCGCCGGAAGCTCCGGCCTTGATTTGGAAGCTTGTCTTGGTCCGAGGGGACTGGATGAGAAATTGCCCTGGGACTCAATGTACAATGAAGGACGGATCGAGGCTTTGGCCCTTGAGTACAGAAGAGCGCACGCCTATGTGAAGGAGTAGGGCCGGCGGGCCTCGTGCCCCTGTCAAGGAGACCCGGCGTCGGGCTGAATGGCGAGGAACGCATGCCATGGCCGTCCGGGAACACCTGCCGGAGCGGGTCGGTACCCGTACCGAGAGAGAAGCCGGGATGGGCCGGCGGCAGTCGGTGGCGGACCATAGAGCGATACGCCATGACGAAAAGAGTCTACATAGAGACCTATGGATGCCAGATGAACGAGGCCGACTCGGAGTTGATCGCGGGCATCCTCAGGAGCCGCGGCCTCGCACGGGCGGGCGGCGCGGCGGAAGCCGATGTCATTCTCGTCAACACCTGCGCGGTGCGGGAATCGGCTGAGCGGCGGGTGCTGGGCAGGCTGGCGGAACTCAACAAGCTAAAGCTCAGGCGTCCGGAAGTATTGCTGGGTGTCTGCGGGTGTATGCCCAAGCACCTCGGGGAACGGATTACCGAAAAAGCCCCTCACGTGGACCTCCTCGTGGGGCCCGATTCCTACCGCCGTCTTCCGGAACTGATAGAAGCGGCGGCGGGCGGGCCTGCCGCGGACCTGCGCTTGGACAGGGGGGAGACGTACGCGGGCCTCCGTCATCTCAGGGATGGAGGGGTCTCGGCCTGGGTGACGGCCATGAGAGGGTGCGACAAGTTCTGCGCCTTCTGTGTTGTGCCGTACGTGCGAGGCAGGGAAAGGAGCGTGCCCGCGGAGGAGATCCTGCGCCAAGTCGAGGAGCTGGCGGAGGAGGGTTTCAAGGAAGTCACTCTGCTGGGGCAGACGGTCAACTCCTATCGCTGGAAGGATCTCGACTTCGCGGATCTGCTGTCTAGGGTCGCGTCCGTCCCGGGAATACTGCGGGTTCGTTTCACGGCGCCTCATCCGTGTGATTTCTCAGACAAGCTCATTGACGCGATGGCCTCGAACGAGGCGGTTTGCCCCCACGTCCACCTGCCGGTCCAGTCCGGCTCGGACAGTGTCCTCAAGCGTATGAACAGGGGATATACTTCATCGGAATATCTCAATCTGGCAGGCAAGCTGAGAGCGAGAATGCCCGGGATCTCGATTACTACGGACATACTCATTGGGTTTCCGGGAGAAAGCACGGACGACTTTCTCGCCACTTGCGATATCATGCAGAAGATCCGTTTTGACTCCGCGTTCACGTTCAAGTACTCTCCGAGGGAACCGACGCGAGCGTACAAGAAATACCCGGATGATGTCTCCGAGGAAGAGAAGGGAGAGCGCCTTCGGGAGGTAATACGTCTTCAGGAGTCCGTATCCTACGAGATCAACAAGTCGTTGATCGGGACCGAGGCGGAGGTGCTCGCGGAGGGACGCTCCAAGAAGGGCGGGGAGCAGCTCTTCGGGAAGACGGATACGTTCAAGACGGCCGTCTTTCCCGCCGCCGGAGCCGAGGTAGGGAAGATCGTCACCGTTGAAGTGGGGGACGCCACCTCTCATACTCTTCTGGGGAAGGCGTTGAGTGCCCGCGGAAAACCAAAGACCACGGAGGAGAGGCTTGAAGTCAAAGAAACATGAGAGCTTGGCCGGCAAGACTGCGCTCGTAACGGGGGCGGCCAAGAGGGTGGGCAAAGCCATCGCGCTTGGTCTGGCCGAGGCGGGCGCGGACGTGGTCGTACACTACGGGAAATCGCGAGACGGTGCCGAGGAGACTGCGCGTGAGATATCCGCTACGGGCCGAAGATCGACCGCGATCCAAGCGGACCTCTCGGACTCAGGCCAAATCGAGCGGCTTTTTGAAACAGCGGAGCGCGAGATGGGCGGAGTCGACGTCCTTGTCAACAGCGCGGCGATGTTTGAGAAAACGCCGCTTGAAGAGCTCGACCGGGACAAGTGGGAGCGCATGATCCGAGTCAATCTCACCGCCCCTTTCCTTTGCTCGAGGCGAGCGGCCCCGCATATGAAAACAAAGGGCGAAGGCGACATAATAAACATGTGCGACATAGGGGGCTTGGCGGCGTGGAAAGGGTTCGCACATTACAATGTATCAAAATCCGGGCTGATAATGCTGACCAAGTCGCTTGCCCTCGAGCTTGCACCCGAGGTCAGAGTCAACGGCGTCGCCCCGGGGACGGTGCTCTTCCCGGACGACTACGATCCCGAGGAGAGGAGGCGTCTGGTTTCCCGCGTTCCGATGGGCCGTGAGGGATCGCCTCAGGACGTCGTGGATACCGTTCTCTTTCTCCTTACGGGGTCCGGATATATCACCGGCCAGGTAATCGCGGTCGACGGCGGCAGGAGCGCTCGTGATGTCACCGGGGGTTGACGGCGGGGGGTGAGCCCGGCATGACGTGCCGCCCATACGGGTGCGGGGCGATCGGGACATAGTCTCTGCCGAATCCACTTGAAGTACCGGCCCCATGAACCGGGGTATTCAGAAGATCGGTTCCGCACAGGTTGACGTCTGCCGCGCCTTTCTTCGAGATTACCGCTTCGAAAGCTCGAATCCGTCTATGGAGGCTCCGCAGTCGGGGCACGCTCCGCTCTCGATCCTGTTCTCCAGTACTTGAAAGCCGAACCTCTTGATGAGCATTGCCCCGCAGGAGTAGCAAAGGGTGTGCTCGCCGGAGTCCCCGGGTATGTTTCCCGTGTAAACGTAGCGGAGTCCCGCCTCCAGTCCGATCTCTCTTGCCCTGCCGAGCGTCGATACGGGGGTGGGGAGCAAGTCCAGCAGAGTGTGATCGGGGTGGAATCTACTGATGTGCCAGGGTATCTCGGGTCCGACGGACTTGATGAACTCCGCGATGTCTTTCAGCTCCTCGTCCGAGTCGTTAATGGTCGGTATGACCAGTGTAGTCACCTCGAGCCAGATGCCTTGCTCCTTCATCTTCCTTATGGAGTCGAGGACGGGTTGGAGTCGCGCGCCCATCTTTCTGCGATAAGTCTTGTCGTCGAAGGCCTTCAGATCCACGTTCGCCGCGTGAAGGTCCGGATATATGGCGTCGAGCGCCTCTGGGGTCATGTATCCGTTCGTTACGAAGACGTTTCGTATGTCCTGAGACACCGCAAGCTTGGCGGTGTCATAGGCGTACTCGAAGAATATCGTGGGTTCCGTATAGGTATAGGCTATCGTCCTGCAATTGTGATGCTTCGCCATGGCGACGAGCTGCTCGGGGGATATCACGTCGTCGGACGGCGTAGGCCTGCGCCTCTTGGTGGACTGGGAGATGGACCAGTTCTGGCAATGCACGCATCTGAAGTTGCATCCGGGGGTCCCGACCGACATCGACAGAGAACCCGGAGCGAAGTGGAATAGCGGCTTCTTCTCGATCGGATCAACGTGGCCCGCGATGACCAAGCCGTAGACAAGGGTGTAGAGCTTCCCGCCTCTGTTCTCACGCACCCCGCATATGCCCGCCTTGCCTTCACGCAGCTTGCAACGGTGTTCGCAAAGATTGCATACCAGACGGCCCTTCTCGCCGGCCTCGTAAAGCATGGCTTCTCTTATTTGCGCGTTCTTCCCGCTTTTCGTTGTCATTTGCGCGCGCCCCCTTATATACTCAACCTAACCACCGAGTCTTGAGTATGTCAAGATCTTGGGACAAAGGTGATCTTGCGACTCGGCCGTAAGCGCGCGCACTTCTCGAAGATAAAGAAGAAGGGAGTCTTCCGCGGCGGAAGCCTGTTGAGCCGGGTTTTTTGGGATGCTTTGACGTGGACGACGAGCGAGGAGTCCGGGGAATAAATGCCGAATCGGGAATATGAGAGTGAATACGTGAGACCGCATGCCGCGGCTGAGCCGTCGGCAAAGGACCCGGGGTCGGGCGGCGCAGCGATGTCGTCCGCGGGGAGCTCGAGATCGGGAGGCGCCATCGGCGCCTCAAGCGGGTCGGGCGGCGCATCTGCGGGTAAAGCCCGGCGGCTTCAGACGGACGAATCCAAGCCCCAAGCCGCGAACTCTAGGCCGCTCCGTATCTTCCACGGTCCCGTCAATATCACCGGCATCGGGAGATATCTGGCCGACTGGCAGCGCGATCAAGGTGCTGTCTCGGACTTCATAGTCTTCACCGACGCTACCACTCGGCAGAACCACCACTACAACCTTCACCTCGAGCGGCGAAGCCTGCCGGGCAGGCTTTGGGCGATGCTGAGGCTCTTCTTCAACTGCCTGGGCAAGTACGACGTGTTTCATTTCTACTTCGCCAAGACTCTCTTGCCGTTCGGACTTGATCTTCCGATTCTGAAGCTTTTCCGTAAGAGAATAGTCATGACCTACTGCGGGACCGACATACGTCTATATGAAGTAGAGACCGCGCGCAACCCATATGCTTCGTTGCTTCCCGCGGGTCAGTTCAGCCCGGACGCAGATCGGAGAAAGAAGCGAAGGATGCGGTGGGAGAAGCTCTGGGTTGATCGGTTCACGGCGGTCAGAAACCTATACGCCCACGCCACGCGTGTGATTCCTCCGGATAAGGTGGAGCGCGATCTTGAGATCAATACAACGGTTGACATATCCGCCTATGAGCCTCAAGAATACCGCACGGGCAGGGTGCCGGTCGTCGTGCACGCGCCGAGCTCTCCGGCGGGCAAGGGGACGGAATATATCGAGAAGGCAATCGAGAGCCTTCGGGCGGAGGGCCGCAGGTTTGAGTACAGAAAAGTGCACGGCGTCCCCAACGACGAAGCGCACCGCATCTTCAGGGAAGAGGCGGACATCATCGTAGATCAAGTCCTGGCCGGAGGCTTCGGAACCCTGGCCGTCGAGGCGATGTATTACGGTAAGCCCGTCTGCGGCTACTTGCTGGACGAAGTGCTGGAGTGGCATCCGGACTGCCCGGTTGTGAACTGCAATATGGACGATCTGAAAGACAAGCTTGTCGAGCTGATCGAGCACCCCGAGGAGCGAATAAGACTCGGGGTCGCGGGCCGGCGATTCGTGGAGAAACACTTTTCGCGGGAGAAAGTCAACCGTGGCGTCTGGGAGCTCTACCATGAGCTTCTCTCCGGTCGGAGGTCGGGGAGGTAAGGCGCGCCCGCGGGAGCGGCCGAACGTATGCGAGTAAAGCCGGCGAATCGTGCTCCGCCTGAACGGACGGGAGAAGGCGCATCGCGGCGCCTCATTGAACGCCGCCGGAGCGCTTGGGCAAGGGGAGCAAGCCGGAGGGCCCCGCGCCCGCGGGAGCGGCCGAGTTGACCCATACCGGATTACGGGAGCGGACACCCACTAATGAATAGGTCGGCAGGGAAGCGCATTGTGGGGCGGCCGGCCAGGCCGGGGCGCAGGATCATGAACCGCCTGCTGCATCGCGTGGAATGCGGCTTGCCGGGCCGCGGCAAGGGCCGCCTGCGTCACCCCCCCGTCTTCATCCTGGGCGCTCCGCGCTGCGGGAGCACGCTGCTCTACCAGTTGATGCTGGATCACTTCGATCTCGGATACCTGTCGAACTTCCACTGCCTGTTCTACGGCGCTCCCTCCCTGGCGGAGCGGTTCGTCCGTCCCGGCAAGCGGAAGAGGACATCGAGCTTCCGCTCCGAGTACGGCGCGGTAACTGGGTGGAACGCCCCCAGCGAGTGCGGCGAGTACTGGTACAGGTTTTTTCGAAGGCGGCCTCAATACGTGCCGGTCGACGAGATGAGTGAGAAGGCGAAGCGCGACCTGCGCGCCTCAATGAGCGCCATCGCCTCGGCAATGGGACGCCCCGTACTTTTCAAGAACCTACTTTGCGCGCTCAGACTGGGTCCGATAACGACAGCCCTTCCCGAGTCGCTCTTCATAGTCGTCCGGCGGGATTGGCTGGATACCGCTCATTCGATTCTCGAGTCCCGCCGAAAGCTTTTCGGGAACTACGACGGTTGGTTTTCCGTCGAGCCTCGCGACGTCGGAGAGATTGAGAAACTGCCCGTTCACGAGCAGCCCATCGAGCAGATAAGAAGCGTTCATGCGCTGATAGAAGAGGCCAGGAATCGGTTCGACCCGAAGCGGTTCATAGACGTTGACTATGCGGACCTGTGCGGGGATACTTGTTCGACTTTGGACCGGCTGGCCGATTTCTTCGACGCTGCGGGACTGAAGCCGGCGCGGAGCGGCGAAGTGCCGGCGGCGTTTGAGATCAAACGCGACGTGAGGATCGACGGGGAGCTTTACGAGAAAATGAAGGACTATCTGAAGGCGAATCCGCCCTCCCAAAGAATGCCGAGCGTCGATGATGCGAGTGCTCCCAGCGAATCGGATGCGAAATGATCACCGCTGAGGGTGCGGGATGTGTTCAATAGGCGATGCGATGAGGGCGTGAGACAACGCGGGCCTCTCCGGAATCTCTTGATGTAGGCGGGAGGGTCCTTCGCTTCCGCGCCTCCGCCTCGGAGGATCGCCCCGGACATTGAAGCCGCCGGAATCGGGCGAGGCGCCGAGTGATGGCTCCGGACGCCGGCGTTCGATAAGATATTCGACAATGAACGAAGACGGAAACTTGCAAGATACCATAATCTATAGACAGCCTTGGTGGCTCGACGCCGTCGCCCCGGGCGGATGGGACGAAGTCGTCGTGAAGAGAGGCGAAGACACGGCCGCGAGGCTCCCATACGTGGTGGAAAAGCGGGCGGGCTTCACCCTGCTCAAGATGCCGCCCCTCACCCAGTTCCTGGGTCCCTGGCTGCGTCCCGGCGAGGGCAAGAGCGCCACCCGTCTCGCGGCGGAAAAAGACCTTATGACGGAGCTCATAGAGGGGTTGCCGCCTTTCGATCACTTCAGCCAGAATTTCCAGTACTCCATAACGAACTGGCTTCCGTTCTATTGGAGAGGCTTTGCGCAGACGACGCGCTATACATACAGACTGGAAGACCTTTCGGATCGCGACCGGTTGTGGTCCGAGCTCGCGGAGAACGTAAGAAGAGCGGTCAGAAAGGCTCGGAAATCCCTGTCGGTAAGGCACGATCTGGGACTCGACGAGTTCCTAAAGCTGAACGCTCTCACCTTCTCCCGCCAGGGGATGGAAATGCCCTACTCGGAGGACTTGGTTCGGCGGCTGGACGCGGCTTGCCTCGAGAGAAGCGCGCGTAAGATATTTTTTGCCGAGGACTCCGACGGGCGGCTTCACGCGGCCCTGTACCTCATCTGGGACGGCGACTCCGCGTACAATCTTATGCTTGGAAGCGATCCGGATCTGCGCGGCAGCGGCGCTTCCAGCTTGGTCATGTGGGAGGCCGTGAGGTTCGCTTCCACAGTCACCAAGGCGTTCGACTTCGAGGGCTCGATGGTCGAATCCATAGAGCGCTCGTTTCGCTCGTTCGGGGCCAAGCAGACCCCCTATTTCCAAGTCAGTCGGATGAGCCGGAGGATGAGCTTCCTCGATTCGGGAAGGCGGATGCTGAGGGCTCTCTTGAGAACGGACTGATGCTCACTGTTGAGATTCCTCCAAGCTACGAGCAGGAGCGAAGGTACGTCCTGGGCGTCCTTCTCGAGGGATTCCTGGGGCTGGAAGTGAGGGTCGAGCTTTCCGTGCGCCGGGACGTGCAGATAAGCACGGGCGACGGACGGCTTTTGATCCTTTCGGACGGGTTGTTCACGGTCTCTCAAGACGCGTGGCTGAAAGAAGCCTCCCTGCCTCGCCGGCCTCTGAAGACCTTCGATTTCTCATTGGCGGGCCTCGACGCCCGCACGGTTTCATCGAAGGTCCCGGTGATATACGGTCGCGACCCCGAAGGCCGGGGCTTTTTCTCGGCGTCTTCGGATCGCATTGAGATCGGCCTAGACGTGTTTGGTTCCGCGTTCTTCATGCTAACGCGCTATGAGGAGTCGGTGAGGCCCGAGCGAGACGAGCACGGCCGCTTTCCTGCTTCCGCTTCGCTTGCCTTCAAAGGTGGGTTCCTGACCAGGCCGATCGTGAACGAGTACGCGGAAATCCTCTGGGCGTGCATGAAGCGTCTCTGGCCGGGGTTGGAGCGCAAGCCGCGTGAGTTCAGGACACTACCCAGCCACGACGTGGATAGTCCCCGCTATTATCTCTTCTTTCCGAAGGGAGAGATCTTGCGGAGCTTGGCCGGCGACGTGGTGAAGCGAGGGAGCCCGCTCACCGCGGCGAGGAGACTCAAGCTTTGGGCGGACACGGCGGCGAAGAGGGCTCGGGATCCGTTCGACACATTCGGCTGGATCATGGACCGGTCGGAAAGCGCCGGTTTGGTCTCGGCCTTCAACTTCATGGCGGGGGGGAGCACCAAGCAAGACGGCCCGGGATACTCCCTGCAGCATCCCGTCATAAGAGACCTGGTTCGCGAGGTTCTCGAGCGCGGGCACGAGATAGGTTTTCATCCCAGCTACGCGACGGTGACGGACGGCGTCAAATGGAACGATGAGCTCAGAGCCTTGCGCGCCGGCGCTCAGGGCGCCGAGATCCGCGGAGGCAGGCAGCATTATCTCAGGTTCGAAGTTCCGGCAACGTGGCGGATATGGAACGAAGCGGGGCTGGAATACGACTCGACGCTCACGTACGCCGACCACGCCGGTTTTCGTTGCGGCACCTGCTACGAGTTTCCCGTATACGACCTCGAGCGCCGGGAGCAGATGAAAATAAGAGAGCGGCCGACGGTCCTAATGGACGCCACGGTGGTAAGCGAGAGGTACATGGGACTCGGGACGGGCTCAGAGGCTCAGGAGTTTGTCTCGGCTCTCAAGGCGCGATGCCGCCTGTTTGACGGCGACTTCACCGTGCTGTGGCACAACAATCTTTTGGCGGATTCCGAAAGCAGGGAGCTATACGCTGGTCTCCTGATATAGAGCGATATTGGGATGCAGAAGAGTAGAATAGCGCATAAATAATCTGGTTGACTTCACAGTCATTGAGTGATATCATAGCGGCCGGTAGAAGTTGGGGGGGGCACCATGTGGCTGGGTGATTCGCGGATTGGATAGGGTTTCTGGCTCACTTCCTCGGGATGAGGGTGTGAGCTATTTGTTTGGCCCCGCTGCCGGGGTCGGCCGCATGGACTTCCGGCACAATTTCGGCGGTATCGGAACAGGCGAGGCGGCTCTAGTCGAACAGGGGGGTTTGTCATGGTTTTCGGCAGTAGGACGGGTTTGGGATGCGCTTGTGTGTTGCTTGTTTGTGTCGCGTTCGGCGCTGGTCGCGCTTCCACAGTTACGCGTGCGATACCCGGCGCGGCGGATGAGAAACAAGGAGGCGGAGGAACCATCACTGCTAAGAATGCTCAGGGTTGTTACGCCAACGTATACTGGACGGACCAAGACGATACGATCGACTTCAACGGCACCGTTCAGAACGGCAGTAACGACGGTGATTGGTATCGTGCCACTACCGACGGGCTGACGGGCGCGTACTGGGTGGCCGACAGGTCTTCTCAGGACCCGTACGCAGAAGGCTACTACGAGTCCTACGACATGGCGTACTTCTGGTTCGAGACCAACTGCGACACAACCATGAGTCTGATATCAAGCGGCAACCTGACGAATACTATGACCGGCCATCAGCTTCCGAGTTGGTACACGGTTGCGTTGACGAACAACACGAACTGCACGTATAACGTGGACTGCGGTTTCATCAACGGTGGGGTTCGTGAAGAGAACGGCCTTATTCCCATGGACGGACAGGGGTGCTACGCCGGGGACGACGGCGACTATGATATGGAGCTTTTCACCAGTCCCCATTACCCGGTCCAGTACTCGTTCCCGATGGGCGATGGAAGCCCGACGGTGTATACGGGCGACTTTGATGAGTTCGCTCAGGGTACGATCATGTTCCACGTGCGGGTGCTTCGGGCGGGTATAAGCGACGATGCCGGCACCTACACCACTACGTTGACCGTTGCGTTTGACGGCGGCGAAACCCACGATATCACGATTAATCTGGCTATAGGCTGCCACACCACGTTCGGGTGGGACGGGATGGACGACACCTTGGACTTCAGCGGCACCGTTCAGAACGGAAGTAACGACGGTGATTGGTGGAACGACACTCTGACCGGCGCGTACGGGGCGGCCGATAGATCCTCTCAGGACCCGTACGCAGAAGGATACTATGAGTCCTATGACGCGGCATACCTCTGGATGGAGACCAATTGCGATGTCACGATGCTTTTCATATCGGGCGGGAATCTGACCAACACTCTAACCGGCCATCAACTTCCGACTTGGTATACGGTCATCCTAACAAACAACACTAACTGCACCTACAACGTGGACTGCGGCTTCATCAACGGCGGGGTTCGTGAAGAGAACGGCACGATCCCCATGGACGGGCAGGGGTGCTACGCCGGGGATGACGGTGACTATGCTATGGAGCTTTTCACTAGCCCCCATTACCCCAACCAGTACTCGTTCCCTATGGACGATGGAAGTCCCACGGTATACACCGGTGACTTCGATGCCTTTGCCCAGGGGACGATCCTGTTTCACGCGCGCGTGCTTCGATCGGGCATAAGCGACGATGCCGGCACCTACACAGCGACCCTCAGTGTCGGAGACTCCAACCCCCACGACGTCACAATGAGCCTGGTCATACCGCCGGTTGACGTGCCGACATGCAGCGTGACACCGGCCGATACGGCAGTTTGCCCCGGTGGGAGAGCATCATTCACCGACAATACTGCGGGCGGGACGCCCCCATATTCATACTGTTGGCGGAAGCAGTCCTTCACGGGTCCCTGTCTTTCTACCACCGACACCCTGACTATAACGGATTCAACGATGGAAGACGACGGTACTTACCGAGTTGTTGTGACCGACTCGAATGACCTAACGGATACTTGCTTCGTGGATTTGAACGTCTGGGAGGCTCCGACTTGCGTTCTGAATTGTCCGTCTCGAATGCCGTCCTGCGGCTCCGACGGCAACGTCATGACGGTGTACACTGACGATTCGCCGGTTCCGGTGGCAGACTACGAATGGACGTTGTCGGGCACCGGGTGGGGGATAACCGGTGGTCAAGGAACATCAATGATTACTTACACGACGGGCGATCACGACACCACCGGAACGTTCAGAGTGGTTGTGACGGGGTTCAACGGATGCAAAGACTCTTGTGAGGTCACATGTAACTGCGAATACTCCACTCCCGTCGATCTTGCCGGGTTCCGTGCGACGGCGCTGGAACGGGGGCTCCTGCTTGAGTGGAGTTCGAGCGGGACCTCGGAAATATGTGCCTTCTTCATCCACAAGAGCACAGGCGGTCCGGCCGGCGCCTACTTTCCGCTGAATGAGGAGCCTCTGGTGGGGGACGGGCTGGGTACAAGAAGTTACTCTTACTTGGATACCGACGTCATTCCGGGGTCGGTGTACTACTACAAGCTCGAGGGGATAAGATCCGGCCATGGGGACGGGGTTTTCCATGGGCCCTATCCTGTGTTGACTCCGGAGCGAGAACAGCGTTGCTGGTTGGGTCAGAACAGCCCTAATCCCTTCACCCCGACCACGGGCACTACGATCCCATACTCGGTTGCCGAAGCCTGCGAGGTCCGGATAAGCGTCATGGACGCCGCGGGTCGTCTGGTCAAGACGATTGTCGACCAGGCTCATTCGGGGGTCAATTCAACCGGTTGGGACGCCAAGGATGAAGACGGACGGTCCGTGCCCGACGGCGTGTACTTCTACCGGATCCAAGCCGGGGGTTTCACTGACGAGAAGAGAATGATGCTGGTGGATTGAGAGAGGCTTCGCACAAGGCCCTGCCACACCGGTCTTGCTTTGCCGACGTGTTCAAGCGACAGAGCTTGCGCCGATAATCACCAATATCGTACTTCGCGGCGGGGGCGGCGAGGTCCCGCGGGAGCGCACGCTTTCACGCGTCCGACGGTCCCGGCTTGCCCCGCGCGAAGCGACCATGTCACCCACGGGCGAGAGCACACGCGTGGGGTGAGTGACCGTCCCAATCGAGGGATTGGCCGGCTGGAAGAAAGCGGAGGGAGCTCGCCGACCGCCGAGCATGAGTACGACTCGTGCTAGCCCTCGGTCACCTTGAACGCGAGCTTGACCTTGACCTGGAACTCGTCCGGCTTGCCGTCGTATATACTTCCTCTCAGCTCAACCACCTCGAACCAGGCGAGGCCTTCAAGGGTCTTTGACGCGGACTTGATCGCGTTTGAAATGGCGTCCTCATAAGTTTCCTTGGAGATACCGACTACTTCGATAAGCTTGTAAGTCCCTGCCATTATCTTCTCCTTTCGCCCCGTGGCCGGAAGCCCAAATGATACTCAGCTGGGCCTACGACACAGTCCCACGATCCGTGTTCAATCAGACGTTCTTCGCCGTGCTCCGCCTCCTCAGAATAACGCCCACCGCGCCGATTGCGGCAAGAAGGATGGCCAAACCTCCTGCGGATAGGGTCGGCACCGGCTCGGACCCGACGTAAAACTCGGCTGCTCCTCCCATCGCGGCGGCCCACCCGCCGGCAAGCCCACTGCCGTGAAAGGACTCTTCCGTGAGGATGAAGTCAGCCTGACAGTAGCCCTCCGGCAATATCACCCCTCCGACGGGCAAGCGCTCCCATTCTCCGAATATGCTCACCGTCTGCTCAGGATAGTCGAAATCATATGCGGAGACGGGGTCCGGCAACTCCACATCGAACGTGATCGTCTTGATAGCGCCATCCTGGGGGGAATGTGACCGCTGAGTAGTCTTCCATAGGACATGATAACTGCTGTTTGCCTCGAAGTCCAGAACCGCGTCACCGTACTCGTCGGTGATGAAGTACTCGAACACGAGATAGGCGGTGTACTTGTATTTCAGGCCGGTTGGGCTCGTGGAATCGGGGATGTCTTTTCTGGCCAGGTATGTCAAGTCGTTGGGGTTTGGAGACGATCCGTCTCCCTTGTTGTTCAGGTTCTGTCCATTCGACCATTCCGAGCCGTTCCATTCCTCCTGCCACCATCGGCCGGTGAATCCGATGCGCTCGTTGGAATCGGTTCCCGATGTCCCCACGAGCTTGAACTGGTAGGCAAAGTTCGGCTTGAGATTGGATGCGGTCAGCGTGCCGTGGAGTGTGTCCGCCCCCGTATAGAAAGATAACTGGACGCTCGACTGCGTGTAGTTGAAGCTGTCACGGTAGCCGACGGCATAGAGTTGATCCGCAACGTCCATCCACCGGTATTGCCCCTGGGGACTGGTCGTGCCGGAGTCTATGTCCTCCAGCGTCACGCTGACAAGTCTCTCCGCCGAAGCATTCGGAGGAACAAAGCACGTTGCGCAGGCAATTAGTGCGAGCACCACGGTTCGCAAAACAGTCGGACTATTCATATGCATCCTCCATTTGAGGTCTTAGGCCCGCTACGGGCAATGCTCTGACTCTAGGCCTTGACCTGCGCACTCCTCCTGCGGCGTAGCATTAGAATCGCCCCGGCCATGACGGCAAAGAGCAACGATACGATTCCGGTGTAAGAGATAGTCGGCAAGCCCTGCGACTTGTCGTTCATCTTCTGCGCCTCGGCCGCTATGATGGCCGTGGTGGAATCGTCAGCGGGATAGTACACGCCAAACCCGTCATAATCGGGGTAGTCATCGTGGTAGAGAATCCAGAAGTTTGAGCCCGCGGCGTCGTTTGAACGGGCGGTGTCGAGGAATCCCTGGAAATAGGCGTCCCTGGTGGACGTGTTGCCGGAGCCCCCCGTTGGAGTCGGCGGACTCGGTACCGGAGGGTTAGTGTCCCTATACTTGCCGAACTCCTCGAGGATTACGGGCTTGCCGATTACCGAATGGGCGTCGTCTATGTGCTCCAGGACCCAGTCCATTGAGGCCTCGTAATCGAATCCCCAATAGTCCGAGTAGACGTGCACGGTGCAGAAATCTATGTCGGCGACTTGGTGATTCCTCAGATAGTCCACACCCTGAGAGCCGTTTCTATACCAGGGGCCGGAGCCCTCATCGTAGAATCCCTCGGAGCCGGTTGTGATCATGTGGTTCGAATCAATACTCCTTATGTAGCCGCTCATCTCGGCGATCCAGTCGTTAAGCGTATCCCCGCTTGGATCGGAAGCGCACCGAGGCTCGTTCGCCAGCTCCCAGGCGAATACGGTCGGGTCGTCTTTGTACGTCCTTCCGTTGACGGTGTTGACGCGGTTGAGCACTGCCGATATATGGTCCTTGTAGTACTGCTTGCACGTTGCGTCGGTGTAGAAATCGTCGTGTTGGAGGGTGCCGCACAGGGACCGCATCTGATCCGCGTGGTCGGAGAGGTCCTCAAGTGTCGACGTATCACCGTCGTACATGCTGTACCAGCCTTGAGCCTCGTGCGGAGGGTCTCCTATCCAGGGGTCCCCGGGGCTCCAGTGGCTTCCGTAGGGCACCAGGGGCCGGCCTTCGCCCGCCCAGGCCCATGGCAGACAACCGCCCGCGGGTCCGTCCGATGAGGCCGATGTATAGACTTCGTCGTACATCGCAGCGAGGAACATATCACGGTAGGTCACTGCGGCGGATGGATCATAGCTGCCGCCGTCGCGGGCGAGTCCGAACTCCTCAAGAACCATAGGCTTGTCAAGGGTCACGGCCCGGGCCTCGTGACTGTTGAAATACGACCGAGCGTCGGACTCTGCGGTCGAGTAGGTCCCGGGGTTTGTGGGATCATACCAATTCCAATTCTGAGGCCAGATATGTATGGTCGTGTAGTCAATGTCGGGCCCGTCGTGGTTTGCCTCGAAATCGAGGCCGTTGTAACCGGGCCAGGGAGTGTCTCCCTCGCAGCCGGTAGTTACGAGGTGGTTGGGGTCCAGCCCCTTAATGTAGGCCGCGGTGCTGTCGATCCACGTGTTCATCGCGGTTGCGTTTGTGTAGCCGCGAGGCTCGTTCCCCAGCTCCCATGCCATGATGGTTGGGTCGTTCTTGTATGCGAGGCCCGTGTAAGGGTTTACTCGGTTGACTATGAAGTCGATGTGGTCTCGGAAGTCCTGCTTGGCCCCATCGTTCGAGTAGAAACCGGCAGTGTAATCGGCATACGTATCCCAACTTCCACCGGGTTCCGGAGGAGGGTACGGTATGGGACCGCCGCCGTTCCAGCTCAGATATTGCGCCATACCCCCCGACCACGGCCAGAAATTGTTTAGACACATTACAACGCGGAGATCCCGGTCCTTGGCGGCCTTCATCACATAGTCCATACCATCCAAGACGTCTCCGTCATAGACGCCGGGAGATGTTTGAAGAGAAGGTACCATGCGCCAGGGTTCCGTGTCCGGGCCTTCACTTCCGGCCATGATTCTCAATACCGTTATGCCCTTGCTCTGGAGCAGATCAAGCTCACGCAGAAGACGGGCCCTGTCGCCTCCCGAGCCCGTCGAGGCGAGGCTGATCGACGACCAAAAGTTCACCCCGGTGTAGTAGAGGCGCTTCCCGCCGAGTTCGAAATGCGTACCGTCTACTTCAACGAATCCGTCTCCTCCAAGCGCCTCGTTGCTCCACTCCACATATTGATTCATGCCGCCGTAGTCATCCCAGTTGTTGACGAGCGGGAGGATGAGGCGGAGGTTCAGGCTGTCCGCTTCGGCCAGAACGTAGTCCAGGGCCTGAAACACGTTCTCGTCGTAAACACCGGGGCTTATCTGCAGGGCGTTCCATTGTGAGGCTCCGTCATTGAAGGCCCACGTTCTCACCACTTTCATTCCCAGAAGGGCGGTCTCTTCCAGCACTTCATCGACATAGTCGGCTTTCGTGGGGTCGGCCGCATAGACCATAAGGTAGTAGTTGTTCGTGCCGACGTAGTAGAAGGGCTCGCCGTTCAGAAAAAACCGCGTGCCGTCCGTCGTTACAAACCCCATGTTTCCGGCATGCCCGACGCTTACTATTGTGAGGACCGACACGACGACGATCACGAGTGTTGGAATCCTAGTGACATTCATTTGAACCCTTTCTGTTGTCTCCAGTCCGGACGACCAATCTTGACGCCCAGCACCGTCGCCGTCGAAGAGGGGCTCTTCCCCTTCGATATTCGGACTCGGCTACCGTATTCGGCAGGTCTTCCCGTCTCGGTCCGTGGGCGTACGGGAGGATCCGGCCGGCTGGGTCAGAGCCCTCGTAATGCGCCCAATGGCGACGTGTTCTCACCTCTTTCCGGCCCAACAACACTCGGACTATTCTACAGGAAGCCGCGGTTGACCGGGTTCTTTGTTGGAGGGGTCAGCAGCCGGTCCTTCCGACTCCAAAGCCGTCCTCAGTGGCCGTCTATCCCGAATCCTGAGGGGTGGGGATTCACCGGGCGGGCACTCCGACTCCGCTCCGCGGCGCTATTCCCGGCCGAAACGGCAAGAGGGGGCAGGCGAGATTTCGACATTCGCTAACGCTTTATGCGAGGCGAGTCGGAGCGATCTCCCTCGGTCGGGGAGATCGGTTCGGTCAAACGTCTCTCTGGAGTGACCCTGATATAATCGACTCCGGCAAAGGGGGTGCCGTCGCTCAAAAGGCCGCTTACCCGTACTTGAACTCTGTCTCCGATCGGGAGCACCGCGACTACCTCGCTCCTATCGAACTTCAGCATAATGTCGGGGACCCCGTCCGAATCGTAGTCGTCGAGTGTCGTGGGCTCGGGAAGGGGGGGAACGGCTTCATTCAAGAGGACCGTCGAGACGTCGATGTCCACGGGGTCGTATCCGGAGGGAAGCTCAACATAACACGTCACGACGCTGCCGTGGCTGCCTCCATGCAGATTATTTGGGTCGAAATCAAGAGTGGCCGCAATCGGCGCCGGCGGCAGAGCCACCTGACAGTTGAAGCGCACATGCTGAAGCAACGCATGGCCCGGCGCCTCAAGCGTAACCCTCCATTCATTTGTATAGACTCCCTGGGGCTCTTGATTCGCTTGAATCATGCACCACAACTGAGTCTCATGCTCGCCGGAGATGTCGATGAGGAACGGCGAGTCATCCATCAAATGAGCCGGAATCCAATTGGGATCATCGGGGTCGGGCCTGGGACTCCCGGAGGGAGACATGAGATACCAGGTCGGGACGGTCCAAGTGTCGGGGTGGCGAAGGTTCCCGTCACCGGACTCAACACTTACGTACTGCAATTGACCGTCCATGCCATTGCTGATGATGTGGATCATCGCGGGTTCTTGCAGCACAAAGAAACCCGGTGCGTCGGCGCCCGGCAAGTTGTTTTCATACGGCTCAATGGAATACTCGATGTAGAGGGGGACTTCCAGAGTCATTCGGATGTCATAGTCCGCTGCGCACAACCCCTCTCCGCCGAGCAGAGCTAGGATCGCTACTATCATAGCTCCCGTCTTTGCAATGTTCTTTCCTGATCTCACGATCGCTCCGTCACGTTGAAGTCCAGAGACCTAATGTCCTTGGCCGTGCCCACTGACGAATCCGTTTAGGGCTATGCTTCCGGAATACGTGCCGCCCAGGTCTGCCATCGTCAAGTGGACGCCAAGTCGTACGGTGGCTCTTGCCTCATTCGCCGGTTCCCAGCCGTTGAGGATAATGGAATCTTCACCAAGGTTGCCGGACGCAACCACTCGGCCGTATTCGTCAAGCTGTTCCCAATCGATTCGTGAGGCGGGAATCTCGTGCCCCCCTCCCATCAGCAATAGAGGGCTCGCCAGGCATGCCACATGCCATCTTTGAGCGTTCGTCCAGATCCAGAAAGTCGTTTCCGCCTCGCCGTGCCGCTCCCCAGGCAGGCCGTCGACACTGAAGGTAATCTCATCTTCGGCCTGCTGTATCATGATTGTCTCGTCGTTCTTGAAAACGAATCGGATCGTTTGTTTTCCGCCCCAGATGCCCCGTGTCTGATCCGGGGAGATCAAACGCATGCCCTCTTCTTCGGGAATGTAACCTCGAAGCAACAGCTTTCCTTGGTAGGTTCCCGCCGGATCCCGCCAGGTGGGCGCGAATGCGAGTTCCACCTTTACCGTCTTGCTTGGGACCGTGTAGTCCCCGATGGCAATAGGGACGGGGCCGTTCAACGGCTCAAACGATCCATCCGTGAGCTCGGTTCGAACCATGAGGTTACCCTGCGGCGTCGAGCCACGCGGACCTCGGATGGAACTGGGCTCAATGACAGCCCCCCAGGCGCGGAGACCCGATTCCACCGTAACGTAGAACTCTCCGTACTTCACATAAGGCCCGCCGGAGGCTTCCTGGGACACTTCCGTTTCAGGCAGTATCTCGCCTATCCTAATCAACCGAGTTGAGGGAACCAGCTCGATCGCATTGTACTTTCGGCCGCCTCCGACCTGAGAGGAATCCGCCATTCCTCCCGAATGCTGCCGGGCGAGAGCGGGCTGGATCCACCAGAGGAGGCAGGCAAAGATGATGAGGAATGTCGAAATTTCGGAAACTGCGTGTCGTTCTCTTTTCTTCATTTCGGTATCACTCACTGTGGCATCATCCTTTCACAGCATTGCGAACTCGGTCGGATTAATCATAATATGCGGTGTGATGAGTATCACTATTTCACCTTCTTCCTTAAAGGTTGTGGTGTGTCCGAACAGTCTTCCAAGGAAGGGGATACGACCCAGAAACGGAATGCGATTCGTTTCCTTCTGCTCTCTCTCCGAGACCAGCCCCCCGATTCCTATCGTCTCTCCGTTCATAACGCTTATTCGTGTGTTAACGCTCCTAACGTTGGTTACCGGCAACTCGTTCGTGGCTATGCCTATCACATCGGATACCTCGGCCGTGATGTCCGTGACTATTCCCGACGATCCTCCTATGTGTGGGGTGATTTTCAAAGTGATGCCCGTTGGGATCTTCTCGAGCGTGAAGTACGGGAAGTTCACGGATCCCTGTATCAGCGAGAAATATATCTCCTTAGCGATTCTGATTTCGGCATCGTGCCCGTCAACGGTGGCGACTCGCGGGTTCGCGCGGATCTTGGCCTTGCCTTGGCCGGCAAGGGCCCGTAGCGCAACCTTCAGGCTGAACGCGCTCTTAACCTTGAAGAATTCGGCTGTGAATGATGAATCGAACCCGGAAGGAAAGAGCTTGGAGATTCGATAGCTGCTTGTTCCCTCTTGCCCCAGATAACTCCAATCCAATCCCAGAGATCGTCGGGCTTCGTCCGACATGTCGGCTACCAACGCCTCTATCATAATCTGAGTCCGAGGACGGTCGACTTCTGAGAGATCTTCCTCGAACTTTCGGATTATCGAAACGGGTGCCGTGATCGCCATCGCATTCGCGTCACGGTCTAGACGGAGGTATTTCTCATAGGTGGTTGGAAGGAGCTTCTTGGCTTCCTCGCAACTAAGATGCTCCGGCTCAATCAGTTTGGTCTCCGTCAGAAGCGGAAAGGAAGGGCTCTCTATGGAGGCCGATCCCACCAAGTAGTAGTCTTCGATCTTCTTGTACGTGAAGCCCAGAGGTGATAGAAGTCTATCCAGGGCCACCTCCAAAGGCGTCTGCCTGAACTCCACGGTGACGTACCCACTGATGAACGCGTCCGGCACGATGCTGACCCCTGTCTGTGCCGATATATCGGCTATTGCCTGCCTGATGTCGGTTTCATAGAAGACGTTCGTTATAGTGGGTTGGTTTTGGCTTCCATCGCGCGGACCGTCGACGTCTTCGGCGAGGCGTACGGTTTCAAGAAGGCCCGTTGGGCTCGTCTCGGCGTATAGCTCGGGGTTCTTTGAAAGCGTGTCGCGCACCGCGCCAACCAACTCCTCAAGATCGTCGAACTTGGCTTCACTCTTTGGGTAGTAGCGCAGAAGGAGCATCAGCGCCCTATCGGCTCTCGCGGGGTCTCCCTGCATGTACCTGGATCTGCCGAGCCAGTAAAGCACTTCGTCAACCCGATAGTAGGAATATCCCTCGCGGCCCAGTGAGCGCAGAATCTTCGCCGCGGCCTCATATTCTTCGTTCTCGTAAAGGGCTTTGGCCTCCTCCAGGAAGGTGTCGGCGGCTTGGACTGAGGCATCCAGGGAGGTCGTCGCAACCAAAGGCGGCTTACTCCCGGCACAGCCCAGAGAGATCAGTATGAGAGTCTGGAGCGCGACGAGATATAGCCGCGCAAGCCGCCCCTGGGATAGAGACCCTGAGTAAGAAGATCTGCGGAGTCTGTAAATCATATTCGTCCTTTGAGGCCCACGTTTTCTTCTCAGACCGGGTTTCACGGGCATCCTACCCCGGTCCCTGCGTGCATTCAAAAGAGAATGCGGACTTCCTGAGCGTCTTGGGTTTGCCCGCTACCGACACTTCCGCTCTTATCCGAAACCTGTCCCTGTCCAGGTAGGTCAGAGGCATCCGAAACTCACGCCTGACCCCGGGGGGCAGAACAAGTCCCTGCATTCTCGAAATGTGCATCGTCTGTATGACCTGTGAGTTGGAGGCGCGTTCAAGCATGAGTTTTCCTGAGATTCTCGCGGTGCGACCGCCTTCGTTGCGTACGGCCAGCACGGCCGCGGTTGGGTTCTTGTTGGGTGCCGGACGGACGATGTCCAATTCTTCAATCTGCAGCTCCGGTGGAGGGGCTCCCGGAGGTACGGCGATGATCGGAATCCCCAGATCCGCCTCCGAAAGCCAGTTTGTCTCGTCCATGCCCCCCGCCCCGATAATCCGTACGGCGCACTGCTCTACAGTCTCCAACTCGGATTCCGGGGCCGTTATTTCAAGCATAATGACTTTGGTTGAGCGCGGCTCAAGGCTCCACTCGGCCGGAGAAACGTGGACCCACTGGCCCGTAGTATCCTCAATGTCCGCGAAGGTCAAGAATCCATTCGGCTCCTGGACCACTTTCACTACCGACGCGGTGCCGTGTACTTTCAGGGTATCTCGATTTTGCACTCGGACCGATGCCGTACGGGTCGCTCCGGGCGGCAGTGTTACTTCCAGGTAGTCGGGGTCGACTCCGATGTCTATGTCGAACTCACTTCGGCCCAGGGACTCTCCGATCCTCGCGTCCGACGCCGATCGAGGTATTGTTATATCGAATCTGCTCTTTGTGCGCCATTGGCCCGCCATCAGGAGTCTGACCTCCGCGAGATAGTCACCCGGACGCGGAGGGGTTTCGAAAGAGCACTCCAGACTGCGCGAGAGGCCCGGATAGATGACATAGGGTCTGCCCAGTTCGTCCGTTGGAATCTGTGCCCTAACCGGGAAGGTCGTCCGGGATCGGTACAGGAGAACGTCCCCCTCCAGAGAGGCCTTCAGATAGCCGTCGTTCTTGACATCTACCATCATCCCGGGAAGTCCCTGTCTGCCGCTGGGATCATACGATATGGACTCAATACTCAATGACATTGGGTTGGTGCCCGGGATTTCAAGCTCGACCTTGACCGAGAGCGTGGGTTCGACCAAAACCACCACCCGCTCTCCCGCCGGACGTTCCGCAAGATGTTTGACTTGAATGTACGCGTAATAGCCGCCTCTTGCGCCGCCCGGGATATCTATGGAGAAGGGAACGGAAATCGATCCTCGCGGGGGAATTTCTACCTGGTCGGGAATCCTTATCCAGTCGGCGCAAGAGCGGGCTCCGGTGCCCGTGGGCACCGGATAAGTCGTCCCCTTAGGGGTCTGCCCAAGGTCCATCGGCGTTATCTCGTACCGCGAAGGTCTGTTGATTCCTTGGGTGATTATTGTCAGGGAGCTCTCCACGGCGGAGCCGGGTCGGCCGGACAGAATCTGAGCTTCCATGCTCAACGCAAAACCCGCCCTGTCTTCAGGTTGAGCCAGTCCGACGCCCGGCGAAGCCAGGGCGCTTCCAAAGATTACAAGAAGTGGAATAGTCAACCGTCCGGATGTTCTTCTCATGGTGCGGTCCCCGTCCCCCTGCCGCCCGGGGAGCCCATGCCCCCCGGGCGCTGAATCATGACAACGTCCTAGAAGCCGACAGTGAGCGTCGTGGTGTACGTTCCGGCGGGGTCGCTCAGGCCGGCGCGAAGCACGCGCGCGTGAAACAGGATCGTCCCTTGGGCGAAGGCGTCGAAGTCACCGGTGTATACCGTGGGACTTCCATCGTCCATCGGGAACGAATACTGGTTCGGGTAATGGGGACTGGTGAAAAGCTCCATGGCATAGTCGCCGTCATCCCCGGCGTAGCATCCCTGTCCGTCAGCGGGGATCGTGCCGTTCTCCTCACGGACGCCGCCGTTTATGAAACCGCAGTCCACGTTGTAGGTGCAGTCCGTGTTGTTCGTCAACGCCACCGTGTACCACGTGGGCAGCTCGTCGCCGTTGTTGGAGAGATTGCCCCCGGAGGAGAGCGTCATCGTGGCGTCGCAGTTGCTCTCGAACCAAAAGTACGCCGCGTCATAGCTCTCATAGTAGCCTTCGGCATACGCGTCCTGAGAGGATTTGGTGGCCGCCCCGTACGCGCCCGTCAGCCCGTCGGCAGTGGCACGATACCAATCGCCGTCGTTACTGCCGTTCTGAACGGTGCCGTTGAAGTCGATCGTATCGTCCTGGTCCGTCCACCAGACGTTGGTGTAACAGCCGATCGTCAGGGTCACTGTTATATCGTGGCTGGTAGTGCTAGTCGCATTGACAGCCGCGCCCGCGGGCACCGCCATCACGAACATCAATAGTCCCGCGATAATAAGCTTCAACATTGTTGACCTCCCTCGGAGCCGTCGCCTTCGGGCAACGGCTTTGCCCGCCCAGAGTGCCGAGTGTAACGCGATCGCGTATGGCTTCCGGCGCCCGGCAGGCGGCCTCCCAATCCCCAACCAGCCGGCTGGGATCATCACCTCAAAGATGCGGCGCTGCAACCACCTCCTCTCTCAGCGCGGTGCCAATCGTACTCGAGCTCATGTCTTCTCGTGACTCCCATGACGCCGCGTGATTTCGGTTCCGTCCGTGACCCTCGTTCGAAAAGCGCCTTGGTAAGAGGGTACCAGGCTGACCGGTGTTGATCCTTCCCCTAGAATGGCGCGACCCATCTCCAGCGCCGGCGCCCCAACCATATTGCCGTCAGCGCCAGGGCCGCGGCGAGCGCCGAGATTCCGATAGGCCCTCCGACGGGCACCCGCGGATTCTCCGTAGCCTCGATCAGCAGAGAGGCGTTGGGGCTGCCCCCCCCGGAGAAGTCCGCCACTTGAAAACCGATGTTCGTGACTTGACCGCGATCGTAGAGATTGACTTTGTACGTTCCCCCGTCCGGAGAGCCGAGGCCGCCCTCGCTATGGGGAACGGGATTGTCGGAGATGTTATAGGCAGTGGCGCCGCCGAACTCCACGAGTACTTCAACCGACGTGCCCGCCTCGAGGTAGATCCAGCTGTTTTCCCAGTAGGCGTCACAGATGGACGAGTGTGTATGGCCGCCGTCACTGCCCTGGGTGAGCCCCGTATTCAAGAAGATGTTTACGTGAACGTATCCGGAATCGCTCAGGTTGGAGAAGGTGACGTTGTAGCTGTTAAAATTGGAAAAGTCACTCCCTCCGCTCTGCCCATAGACGCCCATAACCGGGTAATTGTCGCGGATCGCGGTCGGCGAGCCCGTGAGGCCGCTGAAGTCATAGCGAACTCCGGGCCCGGGAACGTCGGTCCGCGTGTAAGTCGCAGGCCCCCAAGCCGCCGTAGCGAACTCGGGTGACATGAGTGCGGTGTCCGGAAGACTGAACCACTCCGCACTTGCCGTCCCCGCTCCGACGAGAGTCCAAATCGCCGGGAGCAGGATGCACGCTAACATTCGTCTCGAACAAAGCATATTACCCCCTCCCTTTCCGTGCGGCTCGCCGCGGGTCAAGGAGGGGCTACGAGGGGCTGAACATCCGGTTGTCTCGCACAACTAGCCTATCCAAGCCGTGTGCGCGATCCGTGCCCTTGCTTCCCCAACCAGTACGAGCTTTTTAGTGAGCGGTGGGACGTGCGACATGATGTAATATGGGTGCTTTGACTCTTTAGCCGAGTGCGTCTAAATGAAGACCTTATCACCTCCTTGGAGCAATCTCCGCCGGGCGTGTCCCGCGGAAAAAGCACACTCCGATTGGACGATTAGTGGGCACGACGGCGCGACGTTCGCACTGCGCGTCTTCAAGAACGCTGACGAAACGGCGGACGCTCCGCAGTCGGAAGACAAAGCTTCGGGCTGCCTGCCCGGAGGCGGCATGTCACGCGTTTACTTTGAACTGTTCGATATGAGGCGCGAGCCCTAAGTCCGTCGGAGGTGAGCATACGCACGTGTTCCGGGTGGCCTCATAACCCGCATCGTGCCTAGCGAATCCAACCCACCAAAGCGAGAATCCGCGCGGATGTTAGCATCTTCATGGCCTGTTGTCAAGGCTTTGGTTTCGCTTGCGCCATAAGTCCACTTAGGATGCGGATCTAATGCATTGTGAAATAAGCTATTAGTCCGGGGCGACCGGCCCACCGTACCCGGGTCGCGGGAGCTGGTTCCTTCATCCGGGTGTGGACACAGTAGAGGATCGTTGGTTACGTACCGACCCATCCGTGTTTGCAGCGGAGTCTTCATCTTGCGGATTGAATGCGGAGGCTTGTGAGCCGGTAAGTTAACCCCGGAGCTTGTAATTATGCAAGGGAAGGAGTAATGATGTCCACGAGTCGCACGGCGCTGAGGTGGTACAACGAAAGCACAGCCGCCTCATGACCCATCCGAGGTGGGACGCTGCACAGGAACAGGCGGAGTGTAACGGGAACTTCAAGGAGCCGCTCGTTCCATCCAATCTCACTGACTGGTCGATGCGTTCGGTCGCCGATAGTCTTATGCAAACAGTGGTGGTCGGAGGAGGAAAACCTTCAAGTCAAGCAAGGGGCACACCCGGCCTCTCTATTCCCGATTTTTGTCCTTTTCCGCCAGCTCCCTGGCCATTTCCTTGTCCGCCGAGGCGAACGGCAGCCTAACCAGGTCCTTCGGCGCCAGCCAGCTGAACTCCCGACATCCCAGCGCGACCGGTTTGCCCGCGGTGATCTTGCATTCGTAGAAGTGAATGAGGAGATCCTTCCCGCTTCTCGATGTCCTTATCGTTTTGACTTCATCGCCCACTTCCACGTCTACCCCGAGCTCCTCGTCTATTTCTCGCTTCAGACACTCGGCGAGGGTCTCGCCTTTCTCCAGGGTGCCGCCCGGAAACTCCCAGACGTTTTCGTCGCCCCGTGGCCTGCGGGACACCAGGTACTTGCCCCCTTTTTCGATAATGGCCGCGGTGACTTCAGTCGGCCCTGAACCTGCGTTGTCCATTCAAGCTACCTCCGTTGGAATCCCTTTCGGCGCCGTCCCGCGGGCACTACGCGTGAAGCGAATGGCCGCCGTCGGCGACTATAACCTGACCGCATATCCAATCTGCTTCCTCCGAGCAGAGAAGGGCTACAACCCGGGCAACGTCGGCCGGCTCGGCCAACCTTCCCTTGGGCGTGAAGCTTCTTGCGTCCGCAAGAAGGTCCTCTCTGTTCGGGAACATCTTGAGTGAATCAGTATCGATAACGCCCGCCGCTACCGCGTTGACGTTGATACCCTTCTTGCCGAGCTCCATGGCCAGATATCTCGTAATGGTCTCCAGCGCCGCCTTGGAAGCGCCCACGGCCCCGTACATCGGGATGTACCGAGTCGACCCCATGCTTGTTACGCTTACTATCTTCCCGCCCCTGCCTTCCATAAGAGGCGCCGCCCGCTGCGCCATGAGAAGCAACGCCCTCGCGTTTATGTCCATACTGCGCTCCCAATCCTTGACTTCGAGCTCCATGGTCGGTTTGAGAGCGCCGGACGCGGCGTTGCTGACTAGTATGTCAAGGGCCCCGAATTCGTCCTCGACGGCCCGGAACATCTTGGAGATATGGTCCGGATTGCCGACGTTCGCCCGGAGGGCGATGGATCTCACGCCGAAGGCCTCGATCTCCTTCCTTGCCTTCTCGGCGGCGGCTCGGTTGCTGAAGAAGTTGATCGCTACGTTCGCCCCGCGTGAGGCCAGCTCCAGCGCTATGGCTTTTCCTATTCCTCTTGAGCCCCCCGTCACCAGAGAGTACTTGTCTCTGAAGTCCATGATGTGATCACCCAGGGCGTCTGTTCGATGGAATCTGCGCGCCGGCGAACCCGCGTTTTGGAAGGCCCCCTCCGAATCCCACCTTAGTGTAGGGCCGGCGGAGGGTCAAGAGCCAAAAGGCAACGCGAAGGACCGATCACCGGCCGATCTCCGCTCGTCGGGACGAACGGCGTGGCGCCTCAACGGGTTGCGTTGACCGCTCAGGGCCCGTATCATTCGGATAAGGGCCTGCGCCGCCGCGGTCGCGGCGATAAAGCGGCCTTGTCCCGGGGTATGAGAGAGCGCCCGTTCGCCCCAAGGTGATTGGTCCGGAGACCGCTTCTAAACGTCTCCCCCGACGGGCGCTACCCAATCGGCCGCGGAAGAGTGACGGATGCCTGCGAATCTAACACCTCAGTACCTTGCCGCTGAGAAGCAGTTCAGGGAGGCGAAGACTCCGGAGGACAAGCTGGCCGCTCTCAGGCAGATGTACGCCCTGATACCCAAGCACAAAGGTACGGAGAAGCTCCAGGCGGACATCAAACGCAGGATCTCCAAGCTGCAGGACGAGAGCCAAAAGGCGCGAAAGAAGGGCAGGCGTCCGCCGGCTTGGATCGTCGAACCGGAGGGGGCCGGGCAGGTGGCGGTTGTCGGCTTGCCAAACGTCGGCAAGTCGAAGATTGTGGATGAGCTGACCGGTGCTTCTCCCGCAGTGGCCGACTACCCGTTCACGACACAGTTGCCGCAGCCGGCGATGGTCCCGTTCGAGGACGTGCAGATTCAACTGGTCGACTGTCCTCCGCTGTTCCCGGGGCACACGAGTCACTGGTTCTCCGACGTGCTGAGGCACGCGGACGCGTGGATGGCGGTACTGGATCTGTGCGGGGAGGACCCGGCGTCCGACCTGCGCGAATGCGAAAACGAGCTGGTCAGGGTTCTCTGGCCCAAAGGCGCGGCGAGGCCTGATCGATTCATGTGGGACATTAGAGCGACGCTTTTCGTGGGCTCAAAGGCCGATTCGGAAGGCGCGTCGAAGAAGAGCGAGAGTCTGAAGCGAGCCCTGCCCAAGGGGGCCGATTTGCTGAGTGTTTCCGTTGATAAAAGCGTGGGAATGGACGAGCTGCCCGAGAAGCTCTTCGAGCTGATAGAAGTCATCCGCGTTTACAGCAAAGAGCCGGGCAAGAAGCCCGATATGAGCAAGCCGTTTGTGCTCCCGAAGGGGAGCACGCTCATGGACGTGGCTTCCGCGGTGCACAAGGACTTCTCCAGCGGCCTGCGCTACGCGAAGGTCTGGGGGTCGGGCAAGTTCGAGGGGCAGACCGTTCAAAAGGACCACGTTCTGTTCGACAAGGACGTCGTTGAGCTGCACTTGTGAGGGGGATGTGCGGGGCCGGGATGCCGAGGGGCTCCGGCGTTCTCTCAACGGCCCGGCGCAGCGTCGGCGTGTACGGCGAGGTCGTCTTCGGCGTGGTCTGATCGGAGCGGCGCCTCATCCCCCGGGGGTGAGCGAGCGGCTTGCACTCTACGGGGGAGCGGGCGTCGGGAGACAAGTGAGAACGAAAGACGCGAGACCCAGCGACGCGAGACCCAGCGAAAAAGCGACACGGATTCGAACACAAAGGAGCGCCATGCTGACGGGGATTCATTTTCTTCTTACCTACAGATGCGTCTATGAATGCGACCATTGCTTTTTGTACTGCGGACCTCACATGACCGGGACGTTCACCTTGGAGCAGGTTAGGAGAACCCTGGAAGAGTCGCGCAAGGTGGGGACGATCGAGTGGATTTACTATGAGGGTGGTGAGCCCTTTCTCTACTACCCGCTGATGATGGAAGGGTTGAGGCTGGCGGAGGGCATGGGCTTCAAAACGGGGGTCGTGACGAACGCCTATTGGGCCAACTCGGAGGAGGACGCCGACCTGTGGCTTAAGCCCTGCGGCGAAGTCAGAGTAGACAGTCTGAGCTTGAGCGACGACGAGTTCCACTCCGACAAGGGCGAGGACAGCCCGGCCAAGATCGCGTTGGCTTCCGCTCGGAGGCTGGGACTGCCGGCGAGTACGATCGCGATTTCAGCGCCTTGCGTGAAGCCGAGCCGAGAGGGGGGCGCGGACAAAGGCGAGCCCATCGTCGGCGGAGACGTCGTCTTCAGAGGAAGGGCAATCGAGAAGCTATCGGACGGCATCCCCATGAAGCCTTGGAACACCTTCGCGGAGTGCAAGCGTGAGGAGCTGAGGGATCCGGGAAGGGTGCACGTGGACTGCTATGGGAACGTCCAACTCTGCCAGGGATTGAGCATGGGAAACATGTGGAAGGCTCCCCTCTCCGAGCTTGTCGAGAGCTATGATCCCGATTCGCACCCCATCTGCGGACCGCTGCTCGAGGGCGGCCCCGCGCTTCTCGCCGAGCGGTACGGCGTCGAGCACGAAGAGGCCTACATAGACGAGTGCCACTTCTGCTTTTTGATGCGCCGAGCTTTGCTGGAGAAGTTTCCGGAGTACCTCGGCCCCAGACAGGTGTATGGTCTGGAGTAGGGTGACGCGCGGAGCGTGGAGCATCGGCCCGGACGGAGGCGCCCGCGGCCGGCTTCAATCCGAGGCCCGTGCTTCGACGCGCGCATGGGTGTTGGCGAAGATCGAAGGGCTTGTGCGCCCTACCTCTGCGCATTGGTTTCGGGAGCGGGCATTGCCTTTCAAGGCTGGCTTCGGACGGACTCGACCGGCGGGGGAATGAGCACCGGACCAAGTTATTGGGGCGGGGAGCGGCCATCTCAGAGTGGGAGAGGGATCTTTTGATCGCCGGGGCGCCGCTTCCGGGCGCAGACTCGCTCTCCGCGGTCAAACACAGGAGCAATTTCAATGGGCGCTAAGGCGGAACTTATCATGTTCGATTTCGACGGCACGCTTGCCGACACGGTGGACGATATCGCCGCGTCCGCCAACCACCTGCTCGCGGTGCGCGGAGAACCGGCCAAACCGGTTGATGAGATCGCGGGCTACATCGGCGACGGGCTGCCCACGATGCTCCGAAGACTTCTTCGGGTCGATGACGGTCGCGTCATATCCGAAGCAATAAGAATCTTCAGGGAGCATTACAACGATCACTGTCTCGACAAGACCGTGCCTTATCCGGGCGTCGAGGAGACCCTTGGCCGCTTCGGAGACAGGAAGCTCGCGGTGGTTACAAACAAGCCCCAGGCGTTCACTGAGAAGATCCTCGACGGCTTGGGACTATCAGATCATTTCGAGTCCGTCGTGGGAGGCGATCGGGAGTACGCGAAGAAACCCTCTCCCGAGGCTTTCCTTGCGGTGCTCAAGGCGCTCGACATACCGGGGGACAGGGCGCTCGTCGTAGGCGACAGCCCTAATGACGTGATCGGAGGGCGCGCGGCCGGTTGCGTCACGTGTGCCGTCACGTACGGTCTCGGGTCGAGAGAATTGCTCGAGTCCTCTTCGCCCGATTTCATGGTGGATGCCTTTAAGCAAATCCTCGACCTCCTCGACTAGATGTCGAATCGGCGTCCCCGGTCGGCCCGACATATGGTTCGCCCAATGGATCCGCTTGAGTTGGAATCCGATCAGATCAGAATGGCCGTCAGAGTGACCGGCGTAGTACAAGGAGTCGGGTTCAGGCCCTTCATCTACCGCCTGGCCGTGCAAGAGCGGCTTGGAGGGTTCGTGAGGAATGACGGTCAAGGCGTGTACATCGAGATTCAAGGTAAGATCTCCGGCGTAGAGAGATTCTTGAAGAGGATTCGCTCCGAGTCTCCCCCCGCCGCGGTGATAGCCTCCGTCGAGAGCGAGCCGGTCCGAGTGAAGAGAGCCGGCGGCCCGGATCACACCGCCGGGCCTCCGGCGCGCGATCAGCGCCTTGGGAATGACGCCGGTGTCGCCGCCGCCGCCGCCGGTCGCGCCGCGTTACCCGCTCGTCGAGGAGCATCCGGTGATCCATGCCCTGCGACCGAGTCCGCGGAAGAAGCATCCGGCGAGATCGGCTGCGCATCGGCCGGACCGGGCGCCCGCCGCGTCGCATCCGATGCGTCCGCGGCCCGGGGACATGCCTCGTTCTCCATAGTCGAAAGCGGCCCCGGAGAGAGCAGGCCCCTCCCGATCTCGCCCGATTTGGCGTGCTGCGATGCTTGCCTGCGAGAGGTTCTCTCCGAGACGGATCGCCGCCGGCGCTATCCCTTCACCAACTGCACCGACTGCGGCCCGCGTTTCACCATACTCCGCTCCGTTCCATACGATAGACCCAATACGACGATGAGCGGGTTCGCCATGTGTCCGCTGTGCAAGGCGGAGTACGACGAGCCCGGCGACAGGAGGTTTCACGCTCAGCCCAACGCGTGTCCCGAGTGCGGCCCGGAGCTCGAGCTGGTCGGTCCCGGCGACGAGCGACTGCGAGGTGAAGCCGCGCTTGAAAGGGCGTGTCGTTTGCTCTCCGCCGGGGGCATCCTGGCCGTCAAGGGCGTCGGCGGATACCACCTGGCCTGCGACGGAGAATCCGAGCCGGCCGTCTCGACCTTGCGCCGGCGCAAGCACCGATATGACCGTCCCTTCGCCCTCATGGTTAGAGACATGGAGACCGCCGAGCTGATTGGCCGGCTAGATGACGCGGAGCGGAGCCTACTGGAGAGCGCCGCGGCGCCCATCGTTCTGCTTTTGCGGTTAACCGGAGGTCCGGAATCGTCCGTGCGAGTAGCTGGGTCCGTAGCGCCCGGTTTCAAGCGACTCGGTATCATGCTGCCCTACACGCCGCTCCACCACATGCTTCTGCGCGGCGGCCCGCGGGTGCTCGTGATGACGAGCGGGAACGTGAGTGAGGAGCCCATTGCCTATCTGGACGAGGACGCCAAGCAAAGGCTGAGCGGGGTTGCCGATGTTTTTCTGCTTCACAACAGGCCCATCCGCGCCCGTTGCGATGACTCGGTGATGTGGCTTCCGGACGGGGGCCGGCCTCAGATGATCAGGCGCTCCAGAGGGTACGTGCCCGCGCCCTTGTCGCTGCCCGCGGCGACGCCCGTTCCGATACTCGCGGTGGGAGGCTACTTCAAGAATGCTTTTTGTATAGCCGACGGCCATAAGGCATATCTCAGTCATCATATAGGCGATACCTCCAACGCCGAGGCATTGCGTTCCTTCGAGGACGGGGTGGAGCACTTCAAGGCCCTATTCTCGGTCAAGCCCGACGCGGTCGCTTACGACATGCATCCCGAATATCCGACCACTAAGTACGCACGCAAGCTTGAGGTTTCCCGTTTCATCCCCGTCCAACACCATCACGCGCACGTCGCGTCGTGCATGGCCGACAACGGGGTTCCATCCGGAGCGAAGGTGCTTGGCGTCGCCTTCGACGGCACGGGGTACGGACCCGACGGCACGATTTGGGGCGGGGAGTTTCTCGTGTGCACTTACTCGGACTTCGAGCGCTACGCCCACCTCGGTTACATGCCTCTGCCCGGGGGCGAGGCGGCCGTTCGCGAGCCCTGGCGCCTCGCCGCGTTTGCCGCCGAGAGAATCCTGGGCGAGGATTTCCATCGGAAACCTCTGCCGTTTGCGGCGGGAATCGATATGGCGAAGTGGCGCGTGATCGGCAAAGCGGTTGGGAGAGGCGTCAACGCGCCTCTTTGCTGCAGCGTCGGAAGGCTCTTCGATTGTGTATCCGCTCTTCTCGGCGTGAGGAGTAGGATAAACTATGAGGGACAGGCGGCGGTCGAGTTGGAGGCTTTGGCCGCGGCGGATCCCACTATCCGGTCGGCTGCGGGCGGCGGTCGTGCGGACCGGCCGCCTCGCTCAAGCGCGGCGCCCGGTGGGGGCGTGAGCGGCGACGGCGCGTCGGTCGCCGGGGAAGGCTCTGACCGTTTGGACGATATCGAACGATTGATGGACTTGGCCTGTTATCCGATCGTGGTCAATGGCGACGTGATAGAATGGGAGCCGATAGTAGGCGGCGCCATGGAGGACGCTATTCGCGGAGAGCCCATCGGTCTCATATCAGCCAAATTTCACCGAACGCTCGCGGAGGTCGTCTTGGCCGTCGCGAAAAGGGCGCGGCGAGGGGAGGGACTGGACTCGGTGGCTTTGTCGGGCGGCGTGTTCATGAACGAGATCATGCACCGCCTTGTCGTGCGGCTGCTGCGCGGGGAAGGCTTCGCGGTGCATACGCACTCGGCGGTCCCGGCGAACGACGGAGGGATCGCGTTCGGGCAGGCCGCGGTGGCCGCCGCCAAGTTGGCCGGAGTGTGATTCCATACCGGAGGTTGGACGTATGTGTCTTGGTGTGCCGATGAAGGTCGTCTCGATAGAGGGCGATTTCGCCCAAGTTGAGATGGGGGGCGTGGTACGCCGGGCCGGTCTCGCGCTCGTCGAAGGAGTCGGGGTGGGGGATTACGTGATCGTGCACGCCGGATTCGCGATCGAACGCCTCAATGAAGACGAAGCAGAGGCGACTCTGGCCCTTCTTCGCGAGATGGCCGCGGCCGCCGAGCGGGAGGGCGGGGCGCTCAAGTGAAGCTCAAGTACATCGACGACTTCAGGAGTCCGGACGCCGCGGCGGCCCTTGCCGCGCGGATTCGCGCCGCGGCTGAGAAGGTGGGCCGACCTCTCACCTTCATGGAAATCTGCGGTACGCACACGATGGCCGTTTTCCGCCACGGTTTGAATTCGATGCTGCCGGATTCGGTTCGCCTGCTCTCGGGACCCGGATGCCCCGTCTGCGTGACGCCGGTCTCCTACATCGATCACGCCGTCGCGCTCTCCAGACTGCCGGGGACGACCATCGTGTCGTTCGGGGATCTGGTGCGCGTGCCGGGGTCGTCAAGCAGCCTGGAGAGGGAGAGATCACGGGGAGGAGACGTCAGGGTCGTCTACTCCCCTCTCGATGCTTTGGAGGCCGCCGCGGATGACGACTCCAGGACGTTTGTCTTCCTGGCGGTGGGATTTGAGACCACCGCTCCGTTGACCGCGGCCTGCATTCTCGATTGTGAGCGGCGGGGGATAGAGAACTTCAAGGTGTTGACGGCCCACAAGAGAGTGCCTCCGGCAATGCGAGTGCTGGTGACGGGAGGGGAACTCTCCTTGGACGGATTTCTGTGTCCGGCGCACGTGAGCGCGATCATAGGCACCGAGGCGTACGAATTCCTCGCGGCGGAACTCCGGAAGCCGTGCGCGGTCGCGGGCTTCGAGCCGATCGACATTCTCATGGGCTTGAGTCTTCTGGTCGAACAAAGGGCATCCGGAAGAACCGAGGTCGAAAACCAGTACGCCAGGGTTGTAAGAACGGGCGGGAATCCCGTCGCGAAGCGGGTCCTGTACAGCGTGTTCGAGGAAGAGGACTCCGATTGGCGAGGGTTGGGATCGATCCCGCGTAGCGGCCTTGGGCTCAAAGAGGAGTTCCGCCACAGAGACGCGGCCCGCACGATCGCGGTCGAAGTAGAGGAGCCGGTGGAAGACGAAGAGTGTCGTTGCGGCGACGTGCTGAGGGGGACGACCGCTCCGGAGGAGTGCGCGCTGTTCGCGAAGAGGTGCACGCCGAAGACTCCGGTCGGCGCGTGCATGGTCTCCGGAGAAGGCACTTGTGCCGCCCATTTCAAATACGGCCGCCGGGCGTAGCACAGCGCCCGGGGGGATGGAGAGCCATGGAACACGAACGAATACTGCTTGCCCATGGGAGCGGCGGCTCCCTGACCGATGACTTGGTGCGCGACCTTTTCGCCGCGAAGTTCAACAACCCCTGGCTCTCTCGTTTGGAGGACAGCGCCGTGCTGGACGAAGGGCGGATTGCCTTCACTACCGACGGCTACGTGGTCAATCCGCTGTTCTTCCCGGGAGGGGACATAGGCAAGCTGGCCGTTTGCGGAACCGTAAACGACCTCGTAGTGATGGGAGCGAGGCCTCTCTATCTCTCATGTGCGGTTATTATCGAAGAGGGGCTGCCGTTTGAAGAGCTTGAGAGAATCGTGGAGTCGATCGCCCGGACGGCCAAGGAGGCCGGCACGGCGGTGGTGGCCGGCGACACGAAGGTGGTGGAGCGCGGGGCCGCGGACAAAATGTTTATCACGACCTCCGGCATCGGACTCTTCGAGGAGTGCGAGCGGCCTAGGCCGGAGCTGGTCGAGCCAGGCGACGCCGTTCTCGTCAGCGGGACGGTGGGGGACCACGGCATGGCCGTTCTCTCGGCCCGGGAAGACCTCTATTCCGGCGCCGAGATCGTAAGTGACTGCGCGGCGCTCAACGGCTTGATAGAATCCGTGATGAGAGCTTGTCCTGTAAAATTCATGAGAGATCCAACAAGGGGCGGGCTCGCCACGGTCGTCAATGAGCTGTCCGTGTCGGCTAACGTCGGCGTTGAGTTGGAAGAAGGCGCCGTTCCGGTGAGGGAGTCGGTCCGAAGCGCCTGCGAGCTGCTCGGGTTCGAGCCCTTCTACCTGGCCAACGAAGGCAGGGCGGTGCTTGTCGTCGACAAGACGGACGGCGAACGCTGCCTGGCGGCGCTGAGAAGCCACCCTCTGGGATCGGAGGCCTCCGTAGTGGGGACAATAGTGAGCGAGCACCCCGGGACGGTCTTCCTCAAGACGGCTGTGGGCGGGCAAAGGATATTGGATATGCTCACGGGCGAGCAACTTCCCAGGATCTGCTGAGCTTCTCTAGCGGTAGAGGGCCTTTATGGCGCCCCAAGAAGAGGGCTCAGCGCTTATGGGCTGTCCGCAGTTCGGTGGGTGAACGCCCAGCACGTGGAAGAACCCACGGTCTCCAACCGGGATGAAGTCCCCCATCGCGAGAGGTCCCAGGCAGGAAGTGTCGAGCGTCACCGCCGCCGTCTCCATATGGGAGCATTCCGGAGCCGCCGGGCCGGCCGGGTCGAATTCCACATGGATCACGAGGAAATCTCCGAGGATGCCCTCGGGGAGTCGGGCGGCGTCGATCGTGATACCGATACAAATCAGCTCGCCGTTTGCGCGCGAGGGTCTGAGGCTCACGCAGACGAGTCCGTCCGTGCTGCATACGGTGCTGCCGGCGTCCAGGGCGGCCGTCATTGCCACCTCTGCGATCATAGCCGGATCGGCCGCTGGAATCTGGTTTCTGGAAAGGGTCGCCCGGACGTCGGCGACCAGCGGCACACATGTTTTGGCTTCCACTAGGGCGCAGTATTCGACCTCGACCAAGTCCAACCCCATCGTCTGAGAGCCCAACGCGCCGTTCGCCGTTGTGAGGCCGATGATGCCGGCCATGATCAGGGCCTTGACACCCGCCTTGATCCTGCTTGCATCTTCCAAGCTCATGCTTAGGTCACACTTCCTTCAGGTTCTTCAATTGGGTGAGATCACCCAATCCGTCGGTTTAACCCGAGAACCGGATACGCCGATCGCTTCCAGGGCCTTTGAGCCGCTGCTTGAGTTTGTCTGGGGGGACCTAGCCAGGAGAGCAAGGGGTTTTCTGCGGTCCGATTAAGGCACCCTGATGTTGTTCTATACACCTCCATTCGTCTTACATTATACATGATTAGGCGCGCGATTGCAATAGCATTGTGATTGATTCTCGGGAATGGGAATAGACATGGTTGAAGCTCGTTGTGACGGCGTGGCTCCGACTTAGTAGAGGGGCGCGGCGGAAGGCGTGGGGAGCCGGAGGGTAAGCCGCGAGGAGAAGGCGAGTTACCTTGGCATAGGGAATGTGTGAGACAGTGAGAGACGCGCGGGCGGTGGGCTTCAAAGGCGAAGCGGCGGAGACTCCGAGACGGTAGGCGACAAATATAAGGCTGCGAGACGGCGAGAGGCGCCGGGGCGGTGGGGGTCAAAGGAGGGGCGGCAAACAGCCGGATGGCGCGGGCGTCAAAGGTGAAGCGGCAAACAGCCGGATGGCGCGGGGCGACCGCGAGTAGTCTAGTGAGCGACCGAGTAAAAAACCTTAACATAAAGATTACATAAGGTTGACATACTCCTTACTTGACTTCGTCGTTTGGCGTAATAAATTGTTTTAGTGTAAGTTACGGTCGCTAAATAGCGTATGTCTCATGAACGGCTTCGAGGGCGTCCAACGGCCCCCGGTGTGTCTCGTGAACGGTTTTCTGATCATAGCCAAAGCCTTGTCCGATGGGAGTAGGCTTCGCATCTTGAGAAGTCTGGAGGGGAGTGAGCTTTGTGCAAGCGAAGTGACCGAGATTCTCGGGCTTGCCCCCTCGACTGTTTCCAAGCACCTGCACTTGCTGGCGAAAGCCGGGCTGGTTACGGCAAGGCAGCAGGGACGGTGGCGCTACTACCGCCTGGCACGGCCCCTGGCCGGTTCTTGCGCCGGGCAGGCTCTTGAGTGGTTCCGCGAGTCCGTAGCCGCTGATGACGGTGCAAGTGACGGTACCTCAGGGGAGAGAGCGTCTCGGGAGAGCGCCCTCCCTCGGAAGTCGCCTGTTGGTGTTTGAAGAAGAGTCGAACCTTTGGTGTCGGTAAGGGCGAGGTTGTCGATCCGCCGGAAAGGGGGGATGGTCGGGGAATCGAGGAAGTGGACTGTGAGGTTTCTGGTGAGGACGACTTTCTCTTTGTGTTTGTCAAGTGAATCTTGGGAGGAGTTCATTATGAAGACGAGGACAATCTGTTTTGCGATCGTTGCGTTGCTTCTGACGGCTTTTGTCGCCGGCGAAGTCGACGCAAAGCTCGAGGCGGACAAAAAACTGCCCGAGTATAAGCCCGTAGAGGGCATATCCGGTAACATCAAGAGCATCGGGTCGGACACCATGAACAATTTGATGGCTCTCTGGGGCGAGGGTTTCCAGAAGATGTACCCGAACGTGAAGATAGAGATCGAGGGCAAGGGATCCTCGACGGCTCCCCCGGCGCTGATCAGCGGAACGGCTCAATTCGGACCGATGAGCCGCAACATGAAGAGCAAAGAGATCGACGAGTTCGAGAAGAAGTTCGGGTACAAGCCCATTCAGCTTCCGACATCCATCGACATGCTCGCGGTGTACGTCCACAAGGACAACCCGGTAGAGGGCTTGACCCTGCCCCAGGTCGACGCCATTTTCTCGAAGAACCGCAAGGGCGGATACGCAAAGGACATAACGAAATGGGGGCAGGTGGGCCTGACCGGTGAGTGGGGCAATCTGCCGATCAGCCTATATGGCCGTAACGCCGCGTCCGGGACGTATGGGTACTTCAAGGACCACGCCTTGTTCAAAGGCGATTACAAGGATGAGGTGAAGGAGCAGCCCGGCTCGTCCTCTGTGGTTCAGGGAGTCGCGAGCGACAAGGGCGGCATAGGATACAGCGGCATCGGATACAAGACGGCCGACGTGAAAGTCGTGCCTCTTGCCGTCAAGGAGGGCGAGGAGTTCGTGGAGGCGGTTCCCGAGAACGCTTACAGCGGGGAGTATCCCCTGGCCAGGTACTTGTATCTGAGCGTCAATTACAAACCCGGAGAGGAGCTTGACCCGCTCCGTCGCGAGTTCTTGAAGTACGTTTTCAGCGCGCAGGGGCAGACCGACGTGATCAAGGACGGATACTATCCGCTCACCGCCGATCTGTGTCGCAAGGCCCTTGAGCAGGTCGGCATCGAGCAGGAGTCCAAGGAGGCCGGTCAAGTGGTCAAGGCGGGCAAGTAGCCGGGGCGCCCATTGTGCGCCGCTTTGAGCCGGAAGGAACCGGCCCGATCGAGTCGGGCATCCGGCTCGGGAATATCTGATCGCTGACGATTTGGCACTTGGCCAAGAAGCCCGGCGGTACCGGCGACGGCCTTCGGCGGCCGCCAGTACCGCATGGCTGTTCCCGGAAATCGGCCCGCCGGGTTCGATTCAATCAGGAGCCGTTGGTGAAGATACCGTACGAGACGCGAAAACACAGCGGCGGGCGCCGCGCTCGCCGGACGCGAAAGAGCGTCGTCGCCGCGAACGCCGCCGCGCGAGCTTTGATCTCCCTCGGCGGAATCGCGACGATACTGGCCGTGCTGCTTGTTTGTGTCTTTCTCGTGTCGGTCGTGGTTCCCCTCTTTTTGCCGTCCGAGTCGGATTCGGCCGGTTCGATCGGCCTTCCCGAAGCGTCTTCGAAGGAGGCGGCGGACCGCGTCGCGGTGAATGAATACCTGACGATGGGCTGGCTCTACGATCCGGCGGGCGCGTTGCGCGTGTTTCGGTTGGACACCGGTGAGCCGCTCGCGGAAATCCGGCCGGTCGGCGGGCGCACGGTCACGTGCGCCGCGTTTGACATCGAGCACGGCGCCCTGGTCTTCGGCTTCGACGACGGATCCATTCGTTACGGCACGATCCGGTTCGCCACGCGGTTCCCGGATGCGGAGGATATATCCGGCTATGCGGCGGATTTGTCGGCCGGCTCGGCGGTCGCTTACGACGAAGGGATATTGGAGCCGACGCCGGAGGGCGATTACCGCTTGCAGAGGCTGGAAGTGGAGTTGCGGGAGCCCGTCTTGCTGGAAGAGGGATCGGCGATCCGTCTTATCGATATCTCGATGAAATCCGCCGGTCCCGTGGTAGCCGCCCTGTCGGAAACCGACACCCTACACATAGACGAAGTCCGGGAGCGAACCAACCTGCTTACCGGCGAGGTCACGGTAAAGGCGTACGGCGGGAAGACCGCCGTTTCCATGCCTCGGGACGGCGCACGTCCCTCATGGCTGCTTCTTTCCGGACTCGGGGACAATGTATACGTCGCCTGGGAGGACGGGCGACTCCTTCGCTACAACACGCGTGACGCCACTGATCCGAGGTTGGCGGAGCACCTTGATCTAACGCCCGAAGGCGACTCGCGCTTGACGGCGCTCGAGTTCCAGATGGGAAAGGCCTCCCTGGTGTCGGGCGACGACAAGGGCAGGACCCGGATCTGGTTCAACGTCAGACCCGAGGAAGCAGTTACGATCGACGGGTTGCGCGTGGTTCTCGCGGGCGAGTTGGAAGCCGGAACCGCGCCGGTAACCGCCCTATGTCCGTCCACAAGGACCCGAATGGTCGCCGCGGGCTACGCCGACGGGCGGGTGCGCCTTTTTCACGCGACCAGCAAGCGGTTGATCGGGGAGATGGCTGCCCCCCAGGGGAGACGCGGCAGCGTCTCCGCGTTGGCCATCGGTCCCAAGGACGACGCCCTGATGGCGGTTTCGGAACGGGGCGCTGCGCTCTGGTCGTTCGACGTTTCAAGCCCGGAGATTACGCTTTCGTCCATCTTTCTCCCCGTTTGGTATGAAGGTTACGACGAGCCCGCGCACGTCTGGCAGTCGTCGAGCGCGACGGACGACTTCGAGCCGAAGTACGGGCTCTATCCCGTGATTTTCGGAACGATCAAGGCGACGGTGTATTCCATGCTCTTTGGGCTTCCGCTGGCCCTGCTCGCGGCGATTTACACCAGCGAGATGATGAATCCCAAAATCAAAATGAAGGTCAAGCCCCTCATAGAGATGATGGCCGGCCTGCCGAGCGTAGTGCTCGGGTTTCTCGCGGCGCTCGTGGTCGCGCCGTTTGTCGAGGATATCGTCCCACAGGTTCTTACGAGCTTCGCCACGATTCCCTTTGCCGTGCTGCTCGCCGCGTACCTTTGGCAGCTTCTACCCAGGCGAAGGGCGACCAAGCTCGTGAGGTTCAGATTGGCGGCTATGGCCGGAGGTTTGGTCCTCGGCGCTTGGATGGGATTCGGCGTAGGTCCTCTGGTGGAGAGGGGGTTTTATGGGGGCGACATAAGGGCTTGGCTCGACGGACAATCCGGCTCCGCGGTAGGCGGATGGCTGTTCCTGCTGCTGCCCGCGAGCTGCCTGTTCGTCGCAGTGTCGTTCACCCGGCTTCTCACCCCGCGGATTCGCCGGGCTTCGGCCGAATGGTCGGAATCAAGAGTCGCCGCGGTCGAGCTGCTCAAGTTCCTGACGGGCGCGGCCCTCACGGCGGCGATCGCTCTTGCCGCGTCCTATTTCCTGGCGGACGGATTCTTCGGGCTTTGGAGCCTGGATCCGCGCGGCAGCTTTCTGGATACGTACGTTCAGCGAAACGCTCTGATAGTCGGTTTCATCATGGGCTTCGCCATCATTCCGATCATCTATACGATTTCGGAAGACGCCCTGTCCGCGGTCCCGGAGCATCTGCGATCGGCCTCGCTTGGGGCCGGCGCGACTCCTTGGCAGACCGCGGTCCGAATCATCGTTCCGACGGCGGCAAGCGGGCTCTTCTCAGCGGCCATGATCGGTCTCGGCCGGGCCGTCGGAGAGACGATGATCGTGCTCATGGCCGCCGGCAACACGCCGATCTTGGATTGGAACATCTTCAACGGTTTCCGGACGTTGTCCGCCAACATCGCCGTTGAGCTTCCCGAAGCGGTCAAGGACTCCACTCATTACCGAATGTTGTTTCTCTGTGCCCTTGTGCTTTTTGTCATGACCTTTATCTTGAACACCGTCGCGGAGACCGTGCGCCAACGGTTCCGCAAGAGGGCGTTTGAACTGTGAGCACCACGCTAAAGCCGCCCGCGGGAGTGTCGGAAAAGGCGTCACCGCGGCCCGTCAAGACGGTCGAGCGCAAGAGGCGCCGCAGAGGCGGGGCCGCCGCGAGCCTGCCGGCGCGGGGCGAGCCCATGGTATGGGCGATGGGCGGGGCCATGGTCATCTGCCTGGTCATGATATTCACGTTGCTCGGCTACGTGGCCTACAAGGGATTCGGGACTTTCTGGCCGGGTCCGGTGGTGAAGATCGAGACCCATCGCGGCGAAGTCCACATGGGGGAGTTCACCAGGAGCGACGCGTACCGTCCTCCCGAAAGCGAGCTCGACGGTCTTCCTCCGGCGATTGCCTCTCGCGAAAGATCTCGGATCGAAGCGAACGACGGTTGGACGTCGCGGCGGCTCTTGCGAACGGGCAACTTCGAGCTGACTAACGAGCATTTCAATTGGCTGAGTGATTTCGAGATCGCGCCCGGCGGAGAGACGAGGCCCCGTTGGGCCATTGTATTCGAGAGGCTTGCCTGGGGGCGATTCTACGGGGAGCCCGTGGCTTTCTTGATCGAAGGCAAGACCGCGGCTACGGCCCCCGAGCGGGTCTGGTCGCTCTTCGAGAGGTACCATCCCGAAGTGCGGGAGCGCTGGGAGATGCGCCGCCGGCTTGAGAAGAACGAGGCCGGGGCCCTTAATCACAGGCTGGAAGGGGAGAGACTGCGGCTCAAGGAGATCGAGATCGAGCACGGGACGGATTCCGCGGAGTGGCGGGCGGCGGAGCGGGAGTTTTCCGAGCTCGAGTCGCGGTCCCAAAGGGAGTTCGAGGAAATCCGCGGGCGGATCGACGGGATGAACAGGGAGATCGGAAAGTACGAGATCCTCGTCGCGACAGCCGGCGGGGAGGAGAAGGCGATCAGGCTCGACGACGTGGTCCGGGCCTATCCCGCGAACGGGGTCGGGTTTTTCGACAAGATCGGGATATATCTCTCCCGCTGGGGCGAGTTCCTGTCGGATGAGCCCCGAGAGGCCAACAGCGAGGGCGGGGTTTTTCCGGCCATCTTCGGCACGGTCGTCATGACGCTTCTCATGTCGATCGCCGTCGTTCCATTCGGCGTGCTTGCCGCTCTGTACCTTAGGGAATACGCCAAGGCCGGTCCCGTGATCAGCGCCGTCCGTATAGCGATCAACAACCTGGCCGGCGTGCCGAGTATCGTCTTCGGCGTGTTCGGTTTGGGGTTTTTCTCATACATAATCGGCGTTCGCATAGACGAGCTTTTCTTCGAGGCCAAGCTCCCGAGTCCCACCTTCGGCACCGGCGGCATTCTCTGGGCTTCCTTCACGCTCGCGCTGCTGACCCTACCTGTCGTCATCGTGGCGACGGAAGAGGCCCTGTCGGCCGTGCCCAACTCAATGAGGGAGGGGTCCTACGCCTGCGGGGCGAGCAAGTGGCAGACCATAAGGCAGATCGTGCTCCCGAGGGCGATGCCGGGCGTAATGACCGGGATGATCCTGGCGATGGCCCGAGGGGCGGGCGAGGTCGCGCCCTTGATGCTCGTCGGGGCCGTCAAGCTTGCGCCCGAGCTGCCGATTGACGGATACTTCCCCTATGTCCATTTGGAGCGCAGTTTCATGCATCTAGGCTTTCATATCTACGATCTCGGCTTCCAGAGCCAGAACAGCGAGGCTTCTAAGCCGATGGTATTCACGACCACGTTGCTTCTCATAACTATTGTATTCCTCTTGAACATGATCGGGGTGTTCTTGAGATCGCGCTTGCGCCGCAAGTTTGTGGGAGCAACTTTCTAGAACTACGAAGGAGCAACCAGGGTATGACAAGCGACACTAGGCCGGTTGTGCCGAGAACCGCTCCCGATCCCGCTGGGCCTTCGCGTCCCAATAGGCTCGCGGCGATCGCCGCCGGCGAGACCTTTCCGACGGAGACACATGAAGAGATCGCGGATGAGGTTCCCGTCCTCGAGATAGAGCATTTCAGTCTCTGGTACGGCCGGGCGCAAGCGATCCATGACGTAACAATGAGCATCCCGAAAGGGAAAGTGACCGCGCTTGTGGGACCTTCGGGGTGCGGCAAGTCAACGCTCATACGCTCGGTCAATCGTATCAACGACCTTCTGGACATCGTTCGGATAGAAGGAAACATGATCCTGAACGGCGAGCCCATCTATGACCAGAGCGTCGACGTCATAGAGCTGCGCAAGCGAATGGGCATGGTGTTCCAGAAGCCGAATCCGTTTCCCATGAGTGTCTATGAGAACGTCGTCTATCCCCTGCGCATCGACGGCGAGAGGGACAAGCGCATGCTGGACGAGGTCTGCGAGCGCAGTCTGAGGGGGGCCGCGCTATGGGACGAGATAAAGGACCGTTTGCACGAGAGCGCCCTTGGTCTTTCAGGCGGGCAGCAGCAGCGGTTGTGCATCGCCCGTGCGATCTCCGCCGAGCCGGAGGTGCTCCTCATGGACGAGCCGTGCTCCGCCCTTGATCCGATCGCTACGAACAAGATCGAGGATTTGATGGATGAGCTGAAGGGCGAGTACTCCATACTTATAGTGACCCACAACATGCAGCAGGCGGCGCGCACCAGCGAGTACACGGCCTTCATGTATCTGGGGCGCCTCGTCGAGTACGGTCCCACCGAGGCCATCTTCCAGAATCCGCATCTGCAGGAGACGCTCGACTACGTCACCGGCCGGTTCGGGTAGTCCCGGCGGTGCCGGTGAAAGATCTTCCTTGCTCCCTGCACCCGGTCGCCGAGCTAACCGCCGCTTCGCGGCAGTGGATCTCGGCTCCCTCCTGCGCAAATGGTCGCTTCGGAAGATCGTTCGCCCGCGAAAGGTGCGCGATTGCCGGTGGATCTCGGCTCGTTCCCGCCGGGGGTTCAGTAGCCGAGCTCGCGGAGCTTCCTCTCCGAGAAGCCGAAGAAGTGGCCCACCTCGTGCAAGACGGTCTTGCGGATTTGCTCTCTGATCCGCCCTTCGTGGCCTCCGCACGCGTACTCGATGGGCTTCTGGAAGATTATGATCTGGTCGGGGAAGAGCGGCGACCAGCTCTTTCCCCGCTTCTTGAAGGGGACGCCTCGGTAGATGCCATAGAGCGTGTGGGTGGAGGGAAGTCCCATGTCTCTCAGGAGCTCCAGGCTGGGGTATTGCTCGACCGTGACCTCGACGTTCTCCATGTAGGAGACGAACTGCTCGGGGATCTCGCTCAGCGCCTCGTCCACAAGCTCCAGGAATCTCTCTTCGGTCAAGTTGGTCCCTTTCAGGCGCGGTTGGGAACGGATCTCCGCTCGCTCCAGCGGTGCGTGCGAAGGTGTTTCTTGGGCCCCCGCGCCCGCTTCGCGGAGCTAGCCGTCGCTTCGCTCCGGTGGATCTCCGCTCGCTCCAGCGGTGCGTGCGAAAGATCTTCCTTGCTCCCTGCGCCCGGTCGCCGAGCTAACTGCCGCTTCGCGGCAGTGAATCTCGGCTCCCTCCTGTGCAAATGGTCGCTACGGAAGATCGTTCGCCCGCGATTAGGTGCGCATGGCGTTGGGGCTCTCCCACCTCCACTTCAAATGGCGCCTAGTCCCGCTGTTTCCTGACGAGCTGCACTTTGACGGCTCCGTCGGCGAGCTTCACCGAGTCCTCGTGGTCGTGGTCGGGAGCCGCGCCCACGGTGAGTGAAGTCGACAGGGTCTCCTGAGCGATGTAGTCTCCGAATGTCTCCAGGACACGGCGTAGGTCGTCGCTCGCTTCGACGAAGTATGTCTCTATCCTGTCGGAGATCTCGAACCCGGCTTTCTTCCTCATCTCCTGGATGTTCCGAACGAGATCCCTGGCGATTCCCTCACGAATGAGATCTTCCGTAAGCTCGGTGCCGACGGCGACGACGTAGCCCGCGTCCTCCGCGGCGGCGTATCCCTCGCGAGAAGAGGTAGCCACGGTAAGGTCCTCGGAATCAAGCGCAACCGGCTTCCCGCCAACGGTCAGCTCCACGGTCTCGCCGGAGCGGACCTTCGATGCGAGGTCGGAGGCGGCATTGGGGCTCAACCCGGCCAGCGCGTTCCCGATCTCCTTGACCATGGCCTTGAACTTGGGCCCTGCGGTCTTGTGATTGAGCTTCACCTGCCGACTTACGTAGCTCTCGGCGGATTCGGAGAAGCCGACCTCCTTGACGTTCAGCTCCTCTGTGATCTCCTTTACGAAAGGACGCAACGCTTCCGATTCACGTTTGTCCCGAGTGCAGACGACCGCCAGCCCCAGCGGTTGCCGGGCCTTGATTCTGCTCTCGTTGCGGGCGGCTCTTCCCAGGCGCACTACTTTGAGGAGCAGCTCCATGTCTTTCAGAAGGGCGGCGTCAACAAGTTCCGCCTCCGGCATCGGGTAATGAGACAGGTGGACGCTCTCGGGCGCCTCCGGGTCCACCGACCTCACGAGGTTCTGGTACAACTCCTCGGATATAAACGGAATGAAGGGCGCCGTAAGTCTGCTCAAGGTCTCAAGGCACTCGTAGAGAACGGAGTACGCGGCGAGCTTGTCCTGGTCGCTCTCGCTCTTCCAAAAGCGCCGCCTGTTGCGCCTGACGTACCAGTTCGAGAGGTCCTCAACGAACTGCTCCACGGCGCGGCAGGCCCCATTGATGTCGTACGAGTCCATCCTGGACCTCACCCTCTCGTTCAGATCATGGAGGTAGGAGAGTATCCAGCGGTCTATCGGTTGCAGCGCCTTGCTTCGAACGACTCGCTTCCCCTCGGGCGTATCCTCGAGCTCGGGAGACCAGCCATCAAGGTTGGCGTAGGTCACCAGGAACGAGTAGGTGTTCCACAGCGTGAGCAAAAAGCGCCTTACCGTGTCCTCCACGAAGGTAAACGTGAAGCGGCGCGGGTTGCCCGGCGGGCTGGCGCTGAAGAAGTGCCACCTGAGGGCGTCGGCCCCGTGAGCGTTGAAGCTCTCCCAGGGGTCTGCCACGTTGCCCTTGGACTTGCTCATCTTGAGGCCCTTCTCATCAAGGACGTGCCCGAGGCAGATCACGTTCTTGTACGCGCGCTCATCGAAGATCAAGGCCGCGATCGCGTGCAGGCTGTAGAACCATCCCCTGGTCTGGTCCACCGCCTCGCTGATGAAGTCGGCGGGGAAGCTCTTCTCGAACTCCTCCTTGTTCTCGAACGGATAGTGCCACTGGCAGACCGGCATCGCGCCGCTGTCGAACCACACGTCTATTACATAGGGAACGCGCTTGGCGGTTCCCTTGCCGCACTTTGCGCAGGGCCACGTTATGTCGTCCACGAACGGGCGGTGCAGGTCGAGCTCGGAAAGGTCCTGTCCGGTCAACTCCTCGAGATCCGCGACGCTGCCCACGCACTGGCCCTCCCCGCACGAATCGCAAGCCCAGACGGGCAGGGGAGTGCCCCAGAACCTCTCGCGGGATATCGCCCAATCAACGTTGTTCTCAAGCCAGTTCCCGAACCTGCCCCTCTTGATATGCGACGGGATCCAGTTGATTCGCTCGTTGAGAGCGAGCATCCGGTCCTTGACCTCCGTGGTCTTGATGTACCAGGACGTTTTCGCGTAGTAGAGAAGGGGCGTCTCGCACCTCCAGCAGAAGGGATAGGAGTGCTCGACCCTCTCCTCGCGCAGTAATAAACCGCGCTTGCGCAGGTCGTCGACTATGACGGGGTCCGCCTTCTTGAAGAACTTGCCGCCGAATCGATCGTAGCCTTCATATGTGTTCCCCTGGAGGTCGACGGAGAAGACCGTGGGAAGCCCGTGTCTCCTGCCGACCTCGAGGTCGCCGTACGCCGGCGCGATGTGCACGATACCGGTGCCCTCGTCCATGGACACGATCTCATCGGCTATGACCCGGTACGCGCCGGGAGCCGCGGCCTTCGCTCCCTGCTCAGTCATTCCCTGGAAAAGCGGCTCGTACTCGATACCGACCAGCTCCTTGCCCCTCACGCGCTCCAAGACCTTGAAATCGTCTACGAGCGTCGTCTCCGCGAGCACCGAGGCGACGATGAAGTGCTCGCCGTTCTGTGAGGCAAGTAGGTATTCGCCCTCCGGGTCGACGGCCAGCGCCATGTTGGCCGGCAGGGTCCACGGAGTTGTAGTCCACGCCATCAGAAAAGTGGGCTCGGGCATCGCATGCGGAAAACCCGGCGGAAGGCCCTTCACCCTGAACTTAATCCACACGGAGGGATCATCCACATTATCACGGAATCCCTGTGAGACCTCGTGGTCCGCGAGCGAGGTGGAACAGCGGGGACAGTGCATCGTTACCTTATAATCCGTGAAAAGCAGTCCACGGTCCCAGAGGGTCTTCAGTATCCACCAGACGCTTTCTATGTAAGACCTGGAGCACGTGATGTAAGGATTGGCCGTGTCGAGCCAGAAGCCCATCCTCTCGGTCACGGCGTTCCACTCGTCTATGTAGCGAAACACGCTCTCCTTGCACAGGGCGTTGAACTTGGCTATCCCGAATCTCTCGATGTCCTGCTTTCCCGAGGAGCCGATGCTCTTCTCGACCTCTATCTCGACGGGGAGGCCGTGCGTGTCCCATCCGGCCATTCTGGGCACGTTCTCTCCCTTGGCCATCGCCCTGTAGCGCGGGATCGCGTCCTTGTAGGCCCTGGTCAGCACGTTGCCGATGTGCGGCTTGGAGTTCGCCGTGGGCGGGCCCTCGTAGAAGACGTAGCGCGGCCCGTCGGCGTGCCGTGCCAGGCTCTGCCGCAGCACGTCGATCTCCTTCCAGAACTCGATGATCTTCTCTTCAAGCTTCGGGAAAGAGACCTTGGGATCGACTTTCTTGAACACGATCTTAGCCATCTTCTTCCACTCGGGTCCTTACTTACAGGACCGGCCACCCTACACTTTATAGTCTTCTCGTGCAGGGTCCCGGCCCGAATCAGGCGGCGGTTGTCAACTCTCGCGACGCCCGCGTGCCGGACCTGCTCAGGGGCGCATCCGCCCGCCGCAGGTCAATCCCTCATCGGGAGAGGCCGGTCTCTAGGACCGCCGGCCTGCCGTGTGCAAATACGGGAATCCTAGAGCTCGGAAGGGCACGACGGGACCACGTTTGAAGGAACCCATACATTCTGCCGGCAGAAGGGTGCGCTGTCAAGACCACAGGCGAGGGAGGGGGATCGGGGTGCGGAGTTCCGGGCGAGTGGGCGTGCGACCGCAAGAGCCGGCGCTAGGCGGCGTCCTCCCGGAAGCGGTATCCGACGCCTCGGACCGTCTCAATTAGATCCGAGTAGTCACCGAGCTTCTTGCGTATGGACCTGACGTGGACGTCTATGTTGCGGTCGGTGACCACCGCGTCCCCGCCTATGGAATGGTTAAGCAGTTCATCGCGCGTGAAGACGCGGCCCGGATGAGACGCCAGATAGTGTACGAGCCGGAGCTCCGTGGGAGTCACGGTCACCGACCTGCCGTCAACACGGAGCCCATGCCTAGTGACGTCTATCACTATGGGGCCCCTGACAAGCCTGTCGGCGGCGCTCAGCTCCTCGCGCATGCGTATCCTGCGAAGGGCGGCCTTTACCCTGGCTATAAGCTCCTTCGTGCCGAAGGGCTTTCGCACGTAGTCGTCCGCCCCGACGCCGAGGCCCAACACCACGTCGCTTTCCTCGCCCTTGGCCGTGACCATGATGATTGAGATATTGGCCGTCGAAGGGTCGCTGCGCATCGCGCGGCAAACCTCCACGCCGTCCACGTCCGGCAGCATCAGGTCCAGAAGGACGAGCTCCGGGTTCTCCTCGCGTACGGTGCGGAGCCCTTCTTCCCCGTCACGACAGCAAAATACGCTGTATCCCTCACGTGACAGGTTGTAGTCAATGATCTCCAGGATATTGGGTTCATCCTCTATTACGACTATCTTCTCTCGATTCATCAACTCAGTTCACCGCCTTCTTGTCCGTTGCGCGGCCCCGGCCTCTGTTCTTCGTATGCCCGAGCCGCCCGTGGCGCGCGCCCGCCGCGTGAGAACCGTTCGGATCACTGCTGCATGTACTTGACCCGATCCAGCAACCGCCGGGCTTTCTCCTCCTGATCGGGGAAATTGGCGGCCAGCTCGAATTGCTCGACCGCTGCCGGCAGCTCTCCCATCTCCAGGGCGCAATAACCCATCATCAAGTATGCCCGAGCGTGATTCTCATCGAGCTCGGTGCACATTCTGAACGCATCCATCGATGCCCGGTAGTCTTCCTCCATGTAGTACAAGTCGCCGAGGAGCGACCACAGCCGTGCGCTCGGCTGCTCCTCTATGGCTCGCTTGAGCGTTTCGAGCGCGGCCTCCGTGTCGTGGGCGGCCAGGTAGGCCGATGCGAGCATCTCGAAGTCGGCCACCGAGCCGCTGTCGCCGATCGCGGACTCATAGTAGACACTCGCCGTGTAGGGCACCTCTATGGCGCTGAACAGGTTGCCGAGTTGCATCCGTTCATCTCGCGACAGGGGCCTCAAGTAACTCAAGACCGTAAGCGCCACCGCGGCGCCCCTGAAATCGCCGGTCGCCGCGTAGTACTGATGTGAGAAGTCCCAAGCGTCCGGATCGGAGGGGTAGCGCGCGAGCATACTGTCAACGGCGGCTCTGCCTCGAGGTCCGTCTTCCAGTTGGAGGCAGGTCGTTATGAGCGCGCGGTACCACTCCAGCTTGGGCTCCCCGTGTGTTCCGGAGACCAACTCCTCCAGAGTGGACTTCGCGAGCTCAGGCTTGTCGGCCATTACATAGGCGGAAGCGGCGTGATAGAGCAGGTTAGTGGGGCGATCGGGATTGAGTTCATAACCCTTTAGAATGGACTCGGCCGCGAGGAGGTAGTGCCCTAGGTTATACGCAAGCTCGCCCAGATTGAGCCACCCTTGCATGAACCGGGGCTCCAGCCCCATGGCGGCCTTGTAGTGTTCCAGCGCGTCTTCGAGCCTGTCCGTTTGCATTAGGCTGTTTCCCAGATGAAACCGGACCAAATAGTGATCGTAGTCGGGGTTCTCTTGGAGAAAGCCCTCCAAGACCTTGGCCGCTTCGGCGTAGTTGCCCTCTTCGCGCTCACCTTGAGCGCCGAAAAGCGCCACCCGCGACCGGCGCGGCAGATCGGATACCGTCTCAATAGGCCCTCGTCGCTCCCCAGAGCCGGCCGCCGCCTCCCAAGATTCCTCCGCGGAGGCGCTCGCACCCTCCACCTCGGCTGAGACCGCCGCGGGAATGGGCTCTTCCGCGGACCCGGCCGCCACGGACGTACCGATTCCAATCAGGAGCAGCGCCGCCAATACCGCTACCGTGACCGCGGTGTGTTTCGTGGAGTAGCCCGACTGGTCGAAGCGTCCATATTGCGGGCGAACGATCTTCCGAAGCGACCATTTGCGCAGGAGGGAGCCGAGATCCACCTTCGCGAAGCGAAGGTTAGCTCGGCGACCGGGCGCAGGGAGGGTGGAAGATCGTTCGCACGCACCGCAGGAACGAGCGGAGATCCACCTTCGCGCAGCGAAGGTTAGCTCCGCGAAGTGGGCGCGGGGTCCCGAGAAACACCTTCGGCCGTACCGCAGGAGCGAAGGAAGATCCACCGCCGCGTAGCGGCGGTTAGCTGACTGAGAGGGCGGAGGGAGCGTGAAAGATCGTTCGCCGGCAACCGCGCTCCGCATATGTTCGAACAATCGCGTCATGACGAGCTCAGCGTGAAGCGTATCGGCAAGACGACCCACGCCGTCACTACCCTCCCTTCGATCTTTCCCGGGTTGAACTTCCAGTTCGGAACGGACTTCAGCACGGACTCTTCGAATATCCCTTTGGGCCGTGAGTCGAGTATCTGCACTTGGCTCACGCTTCCATCCGTGTCCACCAACATCTTCACCTGCACTATCCCCTCTATGTTCCTCTCGCGCGCCTTGTAGGGGTAAGGCGGCGGGACCCTCACCACGGGTTGCGGCGGCTGGTCCAGCTCATATGCCTCAAAAACGTATTCGCTCTCGAGATTGGCCGTGGCGACGCCCCCCAGGTTGACGGCGATACCGCCTCCAACCGCTCCGGCCGGACCCAAGTCCGGCTGAATAAGGTCGGGCGTGAAGTCGAGCTTTTGTTGCTCCTTGGGCTTCTCGGGCTCCTCGATCTCTTCCGGCTCAGGGGGCTCCGGGGGAGTAAGCTCGACCAATCGGACGCCGACGGGATCGGTCATGTCCTGCGGAAGCCCGCGCTCCTTCATCAGGAACGCGGCGACCGCGGCTATTACTATGTTGATGAAGATTGAGCCGGCCAGGGCTATCGCTATCCATCCGGGTCGCTTGATTCTCATTGAGCTTCCGCCTCGCGCTCAGCGGCCAGGCTGACGTCCTTGGCGCCCGCGAGCCGGCACTGGTCCATCACCCTTACCACGTCGCCGGTCTCCGACTCGCGATCGGCGACCACAACCACGCCGCTCTCGGGGTCTTCGGCGAGAGCCCGCTCAACGAGGCCTCTGACGCTGCGCACGTCTATCTTCTTGCCTTCCATGAAGACGTCGCCCTCAGCCGTTAAGCCGATTAGAATATTGCCCTTCTGCTTGACCTCCGCCGTGGCAGCCGTGGATTTCTGGACGTCTATGCCCGCTTCCTTAACGAAACTCGTGGTGACTACAAAGAAGATCAGCAACAGGAAGACCATGTCGATCAACGGCCCCATGTTGATCTCGACGCCTCTCCCGCTTCCTCTGATAGTCCTGCGCACTCCGATCATAAGCCGCTCTTTCTAAATGCATCCCCGAGACATCGCTTATTGCGTCGCCGGAGCTACGGTTGGCTCAGGCCGTCTTGGTGGATGCTGTTGTCTTCTTACCTTGTTGATCAGGATCTGACTCTCGTCGACCTCTTGTCCTTCGTCGGCCTCGGCCAGCAGTGCCTCGGCCTCAAGCTCAGCCGCCTTTCTTTCCATCTCCGCCCTCTTCTTCCGGGCCAGGAGGGTACGGTCCAGGATAGCGACGATCTCGTCCACCCGCGTGCTCAGGGTGCGGGACTGCCGCGCGAGCGTGCCGCTGAAGAAAAGCCCCGGAATCGCTATAAGAAGTCCCGTCTGGGTCGTGACAAGCGCCACCGAGATGCCGCTCGCGAGCGCCCTCGCGTTTCCCGTTCCGAACAAGGCTATGACGTCGAAGGTCTCTATCATGCCGAGCACCGTGCCGAGCAATCCCATAAGCGGAGCCGCGCCGGCAAGGACGGCGATCACGGCGAGGTATCTGGTCAGTCTCCACCGCTGCCTCATGGCGCATTGCCTCAGGATCTCTCGGTCGACCTCCCAAGCTCCCGAGCGCTCCTCGATGAACTCCGCCACGAGCTGCGAGCGAAGCCCCCTGCTTCGAATAGGGGAGCCGCCGTTTTCGAGGGCGTTGATCGCGTCTTGTATGGATATGTCGCTGCTTCGCATGGCGCGAAAGGCGACCATGCGCTCCAGGATCAGCATCCACAAGAGCACGGATGTTATCCCCAACGGGATCATCACCCAACCGCCTTGCTCGATGTACTCAAGCGCTTTTGGCAAATATTCCATCTTGGCTGCGTTCCTTAAGAATGATGTTGGTCAACGAAACGGCCTTCTCTTCCATCTCGCCTATGATCTTCTCGGCTCGGCGGGATAGGACCGTATAAAGCAGCATTATGGGAATCGCTACCGCTAGCCCCAGCTCCGTCGTCACCAGGGCTTCGCTTATCCCGCCCGACATGAGCTTCGGGTCGCCGGTGCCGAATAGCGTGATGACACGGAAGGTGTCTATCATTCCGGTGACGGTGCCGAGGAGCCCCAACAGCGGAGCCACGGCGCCGAGGACGGCCAGGATGGACAGCCCTCGCTCAACGCGGGGAAGCTCCCTCAGAATCGCCTCCTGAAGGACGCTCTCGAGCGTCTCGCGGTCTTCCTTTCGGGACCGCAAGCCGGCCTCGATGACGTGGTTGACCGGCGAGTGTTTGCCCTTTCTGCTCTGCACCAAGTCCTCGCATTCATCCCACTTGCCTTGCGCCGCCAGCTTGTTCACCTGAGTCATGTACATGCCCGTATTGCGGTGCACTCTGTTAAGGAAGATGAGCTTGGAGATTACGATTATGAGCGCGGCCAGCGCGATCGCGCCTATGGGCCACACGAGCGGGCCTCCCGCCTTTAGCTGCTCGCGGAAGCTGCTCTTGTGCGCGATCTGTCTGAGCGCCGCGCCGCCCGACATATCGACGGGAACGGATTTGCTCTCACCCGCCAGGTATCTCTTCAGCCCGCGCTCGATGCGTCCCGGCGGCAGGTTGGAGAGGGCGAAGAAAAGCTGCGCGTCCGGTTTGTAGGTCAGGAAACCTGTCTCGTCTCCGTCCTGGTAGATGGCCGTGAAGTTACCGAGCGTCATTATTCGGCCGTGCCGCGTCTGGCCGTCGCGGCCGACGTAGTCCGCTTCGACCAGGCCCACCTGTCCGGACCGCTTCATCTCATCGAAGAACACGTCCGCCATGCCTGAGATGTCGTTTATATCCGGGAAGTAGCCCTTGTCGAGCAACGGCCGGATCCGGTCCAACCGGCCCGGGGCGACGGCAGTCGAGGGCGACTTTATGAGCATCGTCTCGAGGTCTCGGGCGATCACTCGCACGTTGCCCGAGATCTCCTTGAAGTCCAGCTCGTGCTTGGCCCAGCGGTCCTCCAGCCTTTCCCTGCGGGCCTCGTCCGCTTCTATCCGGCGCTGCAGGGCGTCCACCTCGGACTCCAATTGCCTCTGCTGCGCTTCAAGCTTCTCCACCTCTGCGACAAGCGCGTCGCGGTCGTTCATAATCTCCCGTTCAATACTCTCCGCCCGCTCCAGAGCCGCCTTGCGCTCCGCGGCGGCTTTCTTGGCGGCCTCTCGGACGTCTTGGGCGAGGGTCGGGGCGGACAGGACTAGGCCGAGTATTACGGTGCACATTATCGCTCGCTTCATGGCTCAATCCTCCCCAGGGGCAGAGAGATCACCTCGACGGGCCTGATGCGTGTCGCCATCTCCATTGCCTCGCCGATGGGCCCCTTGTATCGGCCGTCCAACTCCACCCACCGGTCGGTAGCCCGGTCGAACTCCCCGGCCCTCTCGTGGTCCGTTGTGCGCCAGAAGAGCGAGACTCGGCCGAGCCTCAGGACGTCCACGAAGAGATCCTCATCTCCCAGCCGGATCTCGTCCTGGGTAACTTCAACCGTGTTGCCGTAGTTCGTCTCGATCATCAAAGCCTCGAGTATTCTCCGCAGCTTCTCGGCGCCTATAGTCTCGGGATTGACGATCTCCTCACGCAGCGACGCGAGGCGGGCCTCGCGCTCTTCCTCGAGGAACGGGAGGTCTCTCTCCACCCAGTCCTCAAGCCTGATCAACAGGGCGCTCAGTGTGTCTTGGAGTGAAGCCCGGAGGCGGGAGGATTCGTCCAGGCGGCGCTCCAGCTCGGCGATACTCTCCGAAAGCGCCTGCGCCTTCCTTTCCTCGAAGTCCTTCCTCTCGGTCAGGTAGGCGACGTTGGCCCTGGCGGTGCGGAAGCGCAGGGTCAGCTCTGCTTTCTCCTTGGTCCATGCGTCCTGACTCTCTTGAGTCTCTTTCCGGACGCCTATTGCCTCATCCACGGTCTCTTTTACGTCCTCAAAGCCGGTTTGAGCCGGAAGGGGGAGCGACGCCGCGGCCAGGCCGGCTAGGACCACGGAAGTGAACAGGGATCGTCTCATGGAAATAGTCCTTTCGGGGGTAGGGCGGGGTAGGCCCGCCCCGCTGAATGAATGGCTGTGCGGCGTCGGCCCGTCACCGCCCTGTCATTTGAAGTCGCTCTTACTGATCGTCGTAAGGCGCTCCGGTTTAGGGTGTATCTCCACGTTTACGAAAGCGGATGAACCCCGGTACGCCTCCGCGTAGTTGTACACTCTGCCGCAGATGCTCAGGTTGGCGGGCGAAGGGTTTTCTTGCTCCCCGCGCCCGCTTCGCCGAGCTAACTGCCGCTTCGCGGCAGTGGATCTCGACTCGCTCCTGCGCAAGGGTCGCTACGAAAATCCCTTCGCCCGCACTCCCACAACGAACAGAAAGCCGCGGAATGTACCACCATCCGCTTCGGCCAAAGTGAACCCTGCTGCGCGGGCAGCGAAGGGGAACCGGCATGGCCTTGCGCACCCGAACATCCCGATGCGCCCGTGAGCAATGGCGGACCCCGATGCGCTTGAGTGCCAAAGTTATCGACACATACTAAAGCGCACAAGTTATCGATCTGTTAAGTCTCTGTAAACTCCGTGTTAAATACACAATCCCCGGATTTCCGTGCGCGGCCGCCGTGCGTTCTGCTCCAGGACCGGCCCAGTAGCGCGCCATTCTCGCGCTACCCATGGCTCTCGTCCGCGCCGGAGAGGGGGTGACGTTTCGCTCTTAATCTTTAATTAACCCCACCCTTATTTGCGGCTAACTCCGGTTTGTTATGATCCCCGCGATTTGTTTCAGTATCCATCCTGAGGCTAGGCGACGACGATCATCATTACCGGTTTCTTAGTGCGGGCAAGAGGCTATGGAGGGCGCTCGAGCCATGAGAACTGTCGTTCTTTTTACCGCGTGCATCGTTCTGATGTTTGTCGGGACGGACGTTTTGGCTCAGACCGGTGAACTGCACGGCACCGTTCGCGACGACGAATCCGGCGACAAGCTGATGGGCGCCGGGGTTTTCCTGATCGGTACGAACCTCGGAGCGACGACCGATCTGGACGGCAAATACAGAATCCGGGGCATTCCTCCCGGGGTCTATGACGTGCGGTACACGTTCATGGGCTATGAGACCAGCATATTGAAGAAGGTGGAGATAGAGCCCGGAGAGGATCACAAGGTGGACGTTCGGCTGAAAAAGTTCGAGTCGGCCGTCTTCACCCTGGAGGAGTTCCGTGTGACGGCGGAGAGAGTGCTTTCCACCGCGGCGGCGATACTCACGGACCGGATGAAGGCGGCGGCGATCGGGGACGCGATAAGCGCGGAGCAGATATCGAAATCGCCCGACGCGACGTCCGGGGACGCGCTCAAGCGCGTCACGGGGCTTTCGGTAGTGGACGACAAGTTCGTGAACGTCAGGGGAGTCACCGACAGATATAACGGAACCTCGCTGGACGGCGTCAACGTGACCGGCACGGACACGGACGTGGACAAGAAGAGCTTCGCGTTTGATCTCATTCCCGCGGCGCTTTTGTCCAACACCGTCGTCGTGAAGACCGCGACGCCGGATCTGCCGGGTGACTTCAGCGGGGGCTACGTCCGGGTGAACACTCTCGATTTCCCCTCGGAGAGGGTCTTTACCGCCGGGTTTGCCGGCGGAGGCGAGGACTCGACGACGAATCTCGGCATGTTGACCCCGACTTCCGGGGGAGGCAAAGACTGGCTCGGCATGGACGACGGCAGCCGGGAGTACCCCTATCCCGACATTAAGCCCTCCGAAATAGAGTCGGACCGCGAAGCCCGCTACGAGCTTGCAAGAGCGCTTCCCAATACGTGGGGCGTCGTCAAGAAGAGCGCCCCGTACAATAAATCTTACAATGTGGCTTACGGCGATCACTTCTACCTCCCCGGCGATTCCGAGCTGGGGCTTGTGGCGGCCTGGGTCTACAGAAACAGCTACTCCGTTGAGAGCTTCAACAGAACCTTGCAGGAAGCCTATAAAGACCCGGCGGCTATGAACATGAACGGCACCAGAACCAAGTATGAGGTACTTTGGGGCTTGCTTCTCAACGCAAGTTACCGCTTCTCCTGGCTGGGTCGGGACAACCACAAGCTCACCTTCAAGAACAGCCGCACCCAATCGGCAAAGGAGTTCGTGGCGCAGCAGCAGGGAGTGTCGTTCGAACAGGAGAAGGCCCGGCGCCTGGCCATCGAGTGGGACCAGCGCTCGTTGTACGTGGGCCAATTGGCGGGTGAGCACTCTTTTCGGGCGCTCAAGAACCTTGATTTTGAGTGGAAATACCACTGGAGCGGATCGATAGCAGAGGAGCCCGACCGCCGGGACGTGGACTACAAGTTCGACGACGAAGACTACATTTGGCAGTTGGACAACAATCACCGTTCCTGGGCCGATCTCGATGAAGACCTCAATGGATACGGCGTGGACGCAACTTACAAGTTGCCGATGAACCTGAAGCTCAAGGCGGGGTTGGCGAGCGAGAAACGCGACAGGACTTACGAAATCCAGTCCTGGTACACGGATCGGTACGGTCTCTACGATGGCAGGTGCTACGGCAAGAACGGGGAGCTTCTTTACCTGCCCCCCGAGGAGATCTTCGCGCCCGAGAACTATGGGCACTGCAAGTTCGACTTCCGGGTGCAGACCGGGTTCACGGGTAACTACAAGGGAACCCACGACATTCTCTCATACTACGGCATGGCCGACTTCCCATTCAGTCTGGCAGGCCAGGAGTTCCGCGTAGTGGGCGGCGCGAGGGTGGAGGACTCGATTCAGGAGGTCTCCACAAAGAACCCGTTCGGGGAAGGCAGCTCCGATAGCAAGATCGACGAGAAAGACGTGCTGCCGTCGGTCAACTTCACCTATGTGCTCAACCCATACGCCGAGAAGCTGTTGGGGAATGACGTCAAGGCGAACTTGCGTCTGGCCTATGGACGGGCGGTCAGCCGTCCCGAGCTTCGTGAGATGTCGAGCGTCTGGTACTACGATTTCAACCTCGAGCAGAACGTCATCGGCAAGCCCGGGCTCAAACGGGCCGTCATAGACAATTACGATTTCCGCGTCGAAGTCTTCCCCGGCTTCGGCGAGGTTTTCGCCGTCAGTCTTTTCAAGAAGGACTTGACCGACGCCATCGAGGACACGCTGCGGGCCTCTCCCGAGCGCTTCGTCCGGTCGTTTCGCAACGCGCCCGAGGCGACCAACAACGGCTGGGAGCTTGAGATGCGGAAGAACCTCGGGATGTTCGGGAATTACATGGAGAACCTGATCGTCGGCGTGAACTACACGAGGGTGCACTCGGAAGTCCCGTTCGTCGAGTACGAGGGAACGGTTGCCAAGACCCTTCACCGGTCGTTGCGCGGGCAGTCCCCTTGGACGATCAACGCTTCGGTCGGTTTCACGGAGCCGACCCTCGGGACGTCCGTGACGGTCCTTTACAACAAGATCGGACGGCGGCTCGACCTCGTCGGGGACATCCGCGAGACGGACATTTACGAAGAGCCCAGAGGTCTCTTGGATCTCGCCGTGAGCCAGCCGTTGGGCTATGACACGCGGGTCAAGCTCGCGGCGAAGAACCTGACCGGCAGCGATGAGAGGTTCACCATAAGCGCGGGGGGATATCCCTATTCCACCGTATACCAGGGGAGGTCGTACTCTGTTTCGTTCTCTTACAGGTTCTAACAGTGGAACCGGAAAGGGGGGATAACGGCGGCGAAAAAAGAAGGAGCAGTTTGATTTCAAGAGGACGTGCTAGCCATGTGGCGAAATGAGATTTGTTTCCAAGGAGGAAGTTACTAATGAAGAAGATGGCGATTTTTGCTCTTTGCGCGTTGTTCGCGGCTGCTTTCATGGCCGCGCCGGCAAGCGCGCAGAAGCCGGAGCTGGTCATCGGCGCGGGCGAGGGCCGGCCAGTCGGGACGGAGTTTCACCAGAACTACAACCACACTCTGTCGCCCGACACCGTGTACATTTTGACGGGTCTCTACACCGTTGACTCGACCTACTCGCTGACGATCCCCGCGGGAACGCTGATCAAGGGCGACTCTCTGACGGCGGGAACGCTCTACATCCACCGCGGCGCGCAGATCTTCGCCCAGGGCACCGAGTGCGACCCGATCGTTTTCACCTCGCGCGATCCGATCGGCGAGCGTGATCGCGGCGACTGGGGCGGTGTGGTAATCGCCGGCGCGGCGCCCATCAACCAGGACGAGCCCTTCATCGAGGGCGGGATCATCCCCGGCAGCTACGGCGGCCCGGACCCAGGCGTCGGTGACGGCGACCCCAACGACGACAGCGGTGTTTTTAGCTACGTCCGCATCGAGTACCCCGGATACCGTTTCGCCGACCAGAACGAGATCAACGGCCTCACCCTCTGCGGCGTCGGTAACGGCACCAAGCTCGACCACGTCCAGGTGAGCTATTCGTTCGACGACGGCTATGAGTGGTTCGGCGGGACCGTTGACGGGAAGTACCTGGTGTCTTTCGCCGAGACGGACGACACGTTCGACACCGACTTCGGATATACCGGCAGGCTGCAGTTCCTGTTCGGTCTGAAGGATCCGTTCATGTTCGACGTGGCGGGTGAGAGCCGCGGTTTCGAGTCCGACAACATGGACCCCTACAACTGCGTCAGCCCGAATACCCAGCCGATCATATCGAACCTCACGTCAATCGGTCCCTTCCGTACGGACGCGACCACGGTGCCCCCGGGAGAGACGTTCGACTGGTCAGGCGTTGTTCGCCGCTGCAGCTACCTTGAGCTTCACAACTCGGCTTCGATCGGCCACGAGAGAGGCTACAGCATCCGCGACGCCCTCACTCAGGACCACGCCTGCAACAACTGCACGTTCAGGCACGTGAGCATCGCGACCAAGTCCCAGACTCACGACACCGGCCGTTGGGCGGGCATCGAGGACTGGTGGACGGGGGTTGCGCCCTGCAACTGCATAGTCGGCAACATCCCGACGATTCCTCCGGGAATCATTCGTTCGATAGACGGCATGGGCCTGACCGACATGACCGATCTCAACGATCCCAACCCCGTACCGACCGTCGGCAGCGAGCTGGACGTAGCCGGCACGAGCTTCGTAGGTCTTGATCCTGCGTTCTTCGATTCAACGAGCTATCGCGGCGCCTTCGAGCCCGGTGTCCCGATGTATGCGCAGTGGACGCGCTGCTGGACGAACTTCGATCCGCAGAACACGCACTACAACGACGGCATCACGACCGGAGTGGGCGACAGGCCGAGTTATAGCGCGAACATGCTGTTCCAGAACTATCCGAACCCGTTTGCGGCCGCTTCCGGCACGAACATCCACTACAGTGTGTCCAAGCCCGGTCCCGTTCAGATTCATATCTTCGACGCCGCCGGTCGTATGGTGAACACTATCGAGGATCAGGCGAAGGCGGGCGAGAACGCGATTGTCTGGAATGGTAAGGACGGCAACGGCAACACGGTGCCCAGCGGCGTCTACTTCTACCAGATCAACGCCGACGGCTTCAAGGCGCAGAAGAGAATGATGCTGGCCAACTAGTGTTGTCCTTTAACTGGCGTCAGTTCTTCCTCGGGTGTTGATTCCACACCTGAACGCGAAGAGGGGGCGAAGCTATGGAGCTTCGACCCCTCCGTGCGTTTTGATCCAGCCAATCAGAGACTCTGCGGCCCGGCGGCGCCGCGGACTCAAACCTGCGATGAGATTGCAGAAGGCCTATCGCCGCAGAGAGACGGGCCGGAGGCTTGCCGATTGCGCCCGGGAACCCGGCACCTTCGCCCCGCGATGCCCGCCCTGAAAGGCGATTCCACACTCAGTTGTCTTTGATCCGCATCAGGTGCCGTGCATCAATCATCCGTGATCTGCTCTACTATGGCTCCTATTGCCTTGGTGAAGCCCCACTTCTGGTATCCCTTGGACCCCCAGTCCTTGCATTTGTGCACGGCCGTGGTAGGGGCGTGGTCCTTTATCAGAAAATCCCCCAGTTCCCTTATGTTCTGCGCCTCCACTATCTCCTCGTCGTCTGCTATACCGTCTCCGCACCACTCGCATCTGAAGGTTCTCTTGATCTTGAACTTCGCCATGGGTTCTCTCCTTTGCTCGTCGCAGGGACATTCCCGGTGAGAGAAAATCACATGAATCGGCGGCCTGCAACCCCAAAAACATAGACTGCTTCGTTGTCTCAGCCCTGCACTCGAAGGTCCGCACAATACGAATCCGACCAAAAGGAACCGCCGGATTCATAATCACCTGGTAACTCAGCCGCTTTCCGGTGACAAGAAAACCGTATGTAAACCTTTGGCGGGTGAAGAGGCCGTATCGTTGCGCGACAGCCGGCTGGCAGAGCCGCCTTGGCCCCGGTGCATCGGCCTCTTTTTGGCCGCAGATTCAATTGACTGCCGGATTGCAGGAGGATTGTCACTTTGGGGCCGTGCGATACGACTGTTGACAGTCGCCCGGTGAGCAGCACAGAATTCACGAGTAAGGCCCCCGTGGGCTTTGACTCGAGTACTGTCTTGTGCGTGTTTGTCGGCCGGAGATGGCCCGTGGTCCTCGCTCCGTGACCGAGCCTGAAATGGAAAATCGGTGTGTAGAAATGCACCTGTCTTGTCAACTATGAGCGGAAGCCGAAGATACAAGATACTGCTAACGAATAGGAGGTTGGACCACACGGGCGGGACCGAGTCGTTCTGCAGGTCTTTGAGCAAGGCCCTGTCTCGGGGACACGACGTGTACGTGTATTCCCCCGGCCACGGCGCAATATCCGATCAGATCTCGAAGCATGCCGAGATTGTGCGGGAACCGGCGGGCGACTTCGACATGATCCTCTACACACACAACACTACGGTATCTCCGGATTTTATCGCGAAGTGCAAGATCTACACTATCCACGGAATCTACAGCGACTTGGAGAAGCCTCCCGGCTCAATGGACGCGTACGTTGCGATCTCAACGGAAATAGCCGGCCGCTACGAGCATTTGAAACCCCGACTGATACGCAGCGGTATCGACACGGACGAGTTCTTTCCCGTGGATAGGCGGTCGCTGATAAGGACGCTGCTTTACTCAAGCAACTATGAAAACGATCTGTCGTCTTCGCTCAAGCGCGCCGCTTGGAGTCTCGGTATGAGATACAGGCGGCTGGGGGGAATGGAGGCCAAGCTCGATGTGGTCGATGATCTTCAGGCGGCGGACGTGGTTGTCGGCGTTGGGCGAACGGCGCTTGAGGCCATGAGCTGCGGCAAGAAAGTAGTGGTCGCCGACCGGCGATCGTACGCGGACTACGGGATGGACGGGTTTCTAAATGAGGCGAATGTGGAGAAGGTCTCCGCGTCCAACTACTCCGGAAGGGCCTTCAAGAAGCCGATGACGTTCATGTCGTTGAGGAGAGAGATCCGGAGGGCGGCGACCGACTCGTCCGATTGGGAGAGAAACTGGATTCTCGAGCATCACGACATCGAACGTACCGCCCGAGAATACATCGCTTTGGCTGAAGAGGTTATCGAATCCAAGGTCTGATTACAAGGGATTTCAATGGTGCGTCTGCTTTCAGATTGGGATATTGTTGGGGCGGGCGCTTATTGTTGAGTGTCGATCAAGTGTTTCCACATGCAGAAGGCGGGATCGCTTTGTTAAGAAAGTATGAAGAGGATAGTGAACGACCGGCAGGAGGACCCCAATGAGATCAGCGACAATGGCTTTGGCTTTCATAACGACGGTCCTGTGTCTGCCCGCGGCGGTGGGTGCACAGACGATCACCCAGGATGAGTTCCTCGATATGCTGAAGCGGTCCCACCCCATCTTCGAGGCGGAGAATCTGAAGCCGCGGATCGCGGAGGAGGGAAGAAGAACACTCGCCGGGGCCGAGGACTGGAACGTGTTCGGCGCGCTGGGCTTCTCCCATGAAGAGCCGGCGATCGCCTTCGCTGGCCCTGAGAAGACCGATGCGCTGGCCTTAAGCGGAGGCGCGGAAAGGCTTTTTTGGAGCACCGGCGGAAGGCTCTCGGCCTCCTTTGCGATGAGCCGGGCGGATCTCGACCTGGGGGAGTTCGTGGGTTTTCCCGGCACGCTCTACCAGCATGAGTTGGGGTTCGGTTACCGCCACCCGCTTGTGAAGAACAAGAACGGCTTTCTCGACAGGCTCGAGTACGACCTCAAGGAATACGACATAGAGATCTCAGAGGTAAGCGCGGCGGAAGCCGTGGAGGAGTTTTTGGCGGAGTCCGCGGGCAAGTTCCTCGATTGGGTTTATCTCACGGAGCAGAAGCGGATCGTCGCCGAGCGGCTTGCGTTGAGCGAAGAAGAGCTGGAGAGGGCGGTGAGAAAAAGAGACGCCAACTTGGTGGATGAGGCCGACGTGATTAGGGCGGAGGACGCCGTGAGATTCTGGAAGCAGACGCAGGTAATGGTGGCTGCTCAGTCATCGGCTCTCCGGGCGGAGCTTGCCGTGCTTACCCAGAACGACGATCTATCTCTGATGGAGCCGGAGCACGATCTCTACGATATAGTGGATCTGCCCCCGCTGCCGGAGGCGAAGGCCGACTTGGAGGAGGGCTCGCGCATACTGCGGGCGCTCCGGATCGGTCGGGATCAGCTTGAATACGCGCGCAGGGGATTCGAGGATACGGAGAAGCCCGACCTGTCGCTCGTGGCGGAACTCAACCTCAAGGGTCTCGATGAAGGCTTCTTCCCGGCTTTCGATCTTGACAAGCCGGACGCCATGATAGGCTTCGAGTTCAGCGTTCCGCTTGAGCGCATGACCGCGAAATCGAACATCGCGAGGACCGACCTCGAGATAGATCGACTGGACAAGGAGATCGGGAACGTCTCTCTCTCGCTGACATCGGCGCTCGCGAACCTCACGATACGGATTGATCGGATGGAGGAGGTGCTCGCGCTTAACCGGGCCCAGATAGAGTCCGCCGCGGCGCGCACCAGGGAGGAGCTTAAGCTATACAACCAGGGACGCGGCGAGCTCACTTTTGTGATTCAAAGCCGCGATAACGAGGAGAGCGCGAAGCTGACCTATGCTCAGAACGCCTTGACATATCACAAGCTCCTGCTCGAATATCGTGCTCTGACGGACGCTCTCTACCGGTAAGAGGACAAGATGCGCTCGTTTTTCAGATTCTTCGCCCAAAGGCACACCTTCGCCAATTTGGCGACCATCATGATCTTCCTGCTCGGCATTGGAACGCTTTTGCGTATCAACAGGGCCGAGCTCCCCAAGGTGGATCTCGCCACGGTCATCATAAGCACCAGGTATCCCGGCGCCTCCCCCGAGGACGTCGAGCTCAACGTAACGAATGAGATCGAGGATGAGCTCAAGGGCATCCGGGACATCAGGCGGATAACGTCCACCTCGATGGAGAACGTGTCTTTCGTGACCGTGGAGATCGAGATTGACGCCTCCGACGTGCAGGCGGTTAAGGATGAGATCCGCTCGGCCGTCGCAAGGGTCACCGACTTGCCGGAAGAAGTTACCGAAACCCCTCTCATAACGGAGATCAAGTCGTCGCTTTTTCCCATCTTGGAGATCGGCCTGTCGGGCGATATACCTTATAGAGATCTGAGGGAGATCGCCCGGGACTTCGAGAAGAAGCTCAGGGACGTCCCGGGTGTGGGATCTCTTCAGAGATACGGCCACAGGGCGAGGGAGATCCGGGTCGAGGTCTCCCCTTCGAAGCTCGTCGAGTACCAGATCCCGCTGCGGGACATCATTGCGGCCGTTCAGGCCCGCAACATAAGGGCGACGGGCGGGACGCTCGAGTCTTACACGAGCGAGAAGAACGTCGTCACACTTGCCGAGTTCGAGAACCCGCTCGAAGTCGGAGACGTGGTCGTAAGAACGACCTTCGACGGCCCACTGATCAAGGTCAAGGACCTGGCGATCGTACGGGATGACTTTGAGGACGAGCGGGTCATGTCCCGTATGTACGGACGGACGGCCATTTCCTTCATCGTCACAAAAAGTGAGAACGCTGACATCATAGACACCATCGAGGCCGCCAAGGACCTGGCCGATGAGGAGTCGGAACACCTGCCGGAAGGCGTGGGGTTCATGTACGGCCTGGACCAATCTCAGTACGTCGCGAACAAGTTCGAGATAGTAAGGTGGAACGGCCTCGTCGGATTCACCCTGGTCGTAGTCATACTGAGTCTCTTTCTCAGCTTCAGAACGGCGTTTTGGGTGGCTCTGGGGATTCCCATTACCTTGCTCGGCACCGTGACCCTGCTTCCCGCCTTCGACGTTGATCTGGACGGGATCACCTTGTCTTCGATGATAATCGTCATGGGAATCATAGTCGACGACGCGATCATCATATCCGAGAACATATTCCGCCGAAGGGAGCGCGGCGACTCGGCCGTTGACGCGGCCGTAAACGGGCTCTACGCGGTATATCGCCCGGTTCTGACGACCATACTCACGACGTTCATTGCCTTCGCGCCGATGTTCTTCATGCCGGGGATGCTGGGCAGGTTCGTCTTCGTCATCCCGCTGACCGTGAGCCTGGCGCTTTTCATCTCGCTCTTTGAAGCTTTTTGCGTATTGCCTGCGCATCTTGTTCCGGGATTGAAGAGAATCCGCCCGGGAGGGGACGACAAGAAAAGGGAACACTGGTTCGACAAGCTGATCGGCCCTTTCAAGTCCTCGCTGAGAGTGCTTCTCAAGCTCAGGTACGCGTACGTCGTGTTCTCTCTGGCCTTCCTCGCCGGATCCGCGTACTACGCGAAGAACTACATCGACTTCATTCTCTTTCCGTCACAGGGCTCCGAGGCCTTCATGATGAGGATGGAGATGCCGATAGGAAGCTCGCTCGAGGCCACATCAGACAAGACGCGTGAGTTCGAGGAGCTTGTCGCCGGACTTCCGGAGGACGAGCTTTCGGCCTACGTCAGCCGGACGGGCGCATTCGCGGACATCATCCCCATGGAGAGCGAGAACTACTCCGAGATCGGGGTGAAGCTCACGCCGTTTTCAAAGCGCGAAAGGACCGCGGACGAGATAGTGGAAGACCTGCGCCGGAAGGCGGAGGAGATCGGAGGATACGACAAGCTGACTTTCATCGTGGACGCCGGCGGCCCTCCGGTCGGCATGCCAGTGACCATCCGCGTGGTCGGACCCGAAGACGAGATGAGGGCGCGGCTTGCGGACTCGGTCGAGGTCTTTCTTGAGAACTTCGACGGCGTCAAGGACATAGACCGCGACGACAAGCTGGGCAAGGAACAGATCCGGATAATGGTCAATCACGACAAGCTCTCCCGATTCGGTCTGACCGTGGCCGACATAGCCCAGAACGTGCGCACGGCCTATGACGGCACCCTAGTCACCAGCGTGCGGTACGGTGATGAAGACGTGGACTTCCGGGTCATCCTTGGCTCCGACGTGAGAGGAAGTCTCTCGCAGTTGCGCCGGCTTCGGATACCCAACAGGGCGGGCAGGCTCATACCGCTGGATGAGGTAGCGTGGCTAGAGACCGGGCCGGGGCCGTCCAACTTCTTCCACTACGACGGCGTGAGGGCCGTGACCGTAACCTCCGACGTGGACCAGGAGAAGACGACTCCGCTCAAGGTGACGCAGGCGGTGGACGAGTACTTCGACTTGGCCGCCGATTACCCCGGGATGCGATTCGTCTTCGGCGGCGAGGCCCAGGAGACGAGCGAGTCGATGAGGGGGCTTTTCATAATCTTCGGGATGGCGGGCATCGGGATCTACTTCCTTCTGATACTGCTCTTCGACTCGGTTGTCCAACCCCTGCTGGTGATGCTCTCCATACCCTTCGGCATCATCGGCATCATCGTTACATTCGGGCTGCACGGCCAAGCGGTGAGTTTTCTCGCGATGCTCGGAATGATAGGAATGACCGGCGTCGTGGTGAACGACTCTCTCGTTCTGGTGAACCACATAAATGAGCTCAGGGAGCGCCGTCCCGAAGACGAGCTCAAGTCCGTCGTCGTTGACGGGACCGCGCGCAGGCTCCGCCCGGTGGTTCTCACCACCCTCACTACGGCGGGCGGGCTCCTCCCTCTGGCCTACGGAGTGGGCGGCGTGGACGTCTACATGTCGCCGATGGCCTTGGCCTTGGGCTACGGCCTGGTCTTCGCGATGCCGCTCACACTGGGGCTCGTGCCGTGTCTCTTTCTCATAGGCGGGGATTTTTCCAAGCTCTTCCGGCTGGGTCGCGGGTAAGCACGTTCCGGGATTAGCTAGTGTCATGAGTTGTAAGTCCATCGCCTTTTTCCGGAGCCGTTCTCGTCATCGGAACACGAAGTTCCGTGGCGGAATAGTCACACAAACTCTCAGCTCAGGAGACTGCCGGTCCGGCGTGCGTCTTCGCCTAGGGAGGGCGGAGTACGGTAAGATATCGTGAATTATGGAAGAAACAACCCGGAAGGTGAGAAGAAGCAGGATTCGGACAGTATAGGCGTGTGTGAGTTGCGCCTGTGAGCGTAAGACCATATAATGGTCTTGTTGACGTTTCATAGAGGGGGACCTTTCTTAGAGGAACATTCGACAATACCGTGAGGGCGCGCTGATGGCCAAGAAAGAGAAGACGCTCTGCAAGTGGAGGCGCGAAGACATAGAGAAGGACCTCGATGCCGTGCGGACGATGGTCGGGAAGCCCAAGGTCATATGCAGAAGATGCGGGCGGGCGGTCGCCAAGAAGAAGTGGGTCTGCAAGCCCGAGCCCCTTGACGGAAAAAGCTAGCGCCGATGGCGGAGGGAATCTACAGGCAATCGGGCGTCATACCCTTCCGAGTCACTCCTCAGGGCCCGAAGGTGCTCTTGGTGACGTCGTCGAGCGGCAAGAGATGGGTCATCCCAAAGGGGATTGTGGAGGAAGGCCTGGAACCCGACGAGTCGGCCGCGCAAGAAGCCCTGGAGGAAGCGGGCATCCGGGGCCTGATACACCTTCCTTCCGTCGGGTCTTACGAGTATTCCAAGTGGGGGGGTACTTGCGAGGTAGAGGTCTTCTTGCTGGAAGTCCGGGAGACGCTCGAGCACTGGGAGGAGGGGGACGTTCGAGAAAGGCGCTGGTGCACGGTGGATGAAGCGCGTTCTCTGGTGGAGGAGGCGGCCCTCAAGGAGATGATCGGCCGGCTTCCGACTTTGGTAGAAGAACGCGGTATCGCCTCCTCAAACGAATCCCAATAGGTCCGGTTGGAATCCGGCGCGGCGCGACCCGACGCTTACCTCGAGGGCCATGCCTGCGCGGCGTGTCGTTCCCCCATATCAGACGGGCCGGCACGGGGTCCGGCCAATGTCCGGGCCGGTGCAGCCCAGACTCCGCCCCAAAGCCCTGCACCCCGAATCAACTTCGATCTTTGGTCTGCTTCATTCTCTCTTCGAGCGGCTTTCGCACTTTGCGACGGTCGAAGCGTTCCCAGGCCTTTGTGAATCTCTCGCGCTCGTCCGCGGCCCGCTGGGCGTAGACGGCGGTAAGCTGACCGACCGCCATGTAGAGATCGCGGGTGGCGCTGTCGCTTCCCGATATCTCCTTGGCGAACTGGGAGACCATTTGGCGGGCCACCACCGCGTCCTGGTGGGCGCCGAGTATGTCCTGTAGCTTCGTGACCCTCTTGGCGAACCTGGTCGCCGGAGCCCCGTAAAGGTCGGCGAAGAACTCGCACGCGTACCGAAGGCGCTTGCACCGGATGCGAAGTTTGTGCAATTGCGCGTCGGGCGAAGCGCCGGTGATGTCCCGTCCGTCCTTCAGCACTCGCTTGAGTCTCCTGAGAATGAGCTCGCGAGCTCCCACGACTGTCGGAACCGCGGCATCGGGCTCTGCGGGCTCCTCCGCCGGGCCCTCATTGAGCCACTCACCAAAGCTCTCGACGAATCCCCCGTAGCGCTTGCCGTCCAGCGCCCGCAACATCCCCTTTCGGGACTCCTCGCGTTTTGAAGCGATCTCCTCGACGTAAGTATCGAGGGCCGGTCTGTGCTCGGGGGAGATCCTCTTCATGTCTTTTTCCAGATGCTCGATGTAAACGTCCATGTCGCGGACTCGGCCCAGGGCGTTTCCGACCCATTTCAGATCCTGAAGGAAGTCTTGTATGCGCTTCTGCGGAAGGGATCCGCGGAGCAGCCTGATGGCCGCTCTGAGACGCCGCGATGCGACGCGCATGTCGTGCAGGTACTCGCGGTCCATTCCAAGCCTGGTGCCGGGCTCGTTCCATACCATTTTGGCGAAGTGTCTCCTCAGGATCCTGTAGGCGGAGTCCACAAGCCGGTCGGTTTTGAGAAGAGTCAGCTCCTCGCCCTCCGCGAGGCTCGGCGTTTCCAGTCCGGCCAAGTCCAGGGCGACGGGCAGGATGTGTCCTTCGGCGGCGTCCAAACCCAGGGCGGAGGCCACGGCCTCCGAGATCCGGTTCATCTCTTCACGTGCCCGGCGCGGTATCCTCAGCTCGATCTCGACGAAGCCTTTGTCCAGCTTGCCCAAGTCTATGTGGAATGCGCCGGCGGCCACCTCGATCGCCGTGCCGTCGTCCCTTGACGCTCGATAGACCGTTTCCTCTCTCAGGAGTTTCAGCCGTACGTCCACCGGTTCTTCCCCGATGGTCGGCTTCAAAGCCGAAGCCACGTCGGTTCCGGGAACCTGGGCGGGGAATCCCTCGGGCTGCTCTTTCAGAGATTCTCGATGGACCGTGGGAAGGACATGCCCTTCGGAGAGGGCAAGCGATTGAACGGATAGAAGGGTCTCTTCTTCGCTTAGTCGAAGACGGCACGCGGCGCCGGAGCGGAGAATCAGCCAGTCATCCGTGTCGAGGTACAAGTCGGTGGAAGTACTTTCGCCTACAAGCTCGGCCATGAAGCCCAACTTGCTCAGCGTGCGCGGAAGTCGGTACACGGTCCGAACGTTCGGCGCTCGAAGCTTCTTTGAGATGCCGGCGTCCGCTGCCGTCATCGCTGACTCCCTTCGATAGGCCCAAAGTCACATTGAGCCTGCTTCATCCGGAGATATCGCTGCTGATTGCCGCCGATGAACGCGAAACCGCTTTGATACGAGAATGCTCGCGAATGTCGCCGACCATCCCCGTCAAAGCCGGCGACGCTTTTCTCCGACAGTGCCGATCGCCGACTCCTTCAGTAAGCGCCTATCAGCCCGACCCGACAGGCGTGCCGGGAATCGCCTAGAATCTCCGACCTTCAGTAGGCTCCGATCAACCTGAGCTGGCGCGGCTGCATCAGCCAAAGGAGCCGCCCGCCGCCTTCCCTTGGCTCGCCCTCGAAGGATATGAGGCAGACCGCGGCCTTCTTGAACTCTATGTCCGCGCCGCCCCCGTTTGTGAGAAGGGACGCGGCCATCTCGGGGAAGTCCGGGTTGTGCCCCACTATCATCACTGTGCGCTCCTCCAAGTTCGCGATCCATTTGACAAGCTCCGAGGCGGTTGCCCCGGGCGCCAGGAATTCACACACCTCGTAGTTCGCGTCCAGGCAAAGCACCTCGGTCATTATCTTCGCCGTCTCATCGGCCCTGACCAAGGGGCTCGTTCCGACTCGCTCGGGGCGACAGCCCAGTCTCGCAAGTCCTTGCGCCACCTGTCTCGTCTTCTTGACGCCCTTTGGAACGAGCGCCCGTTCATCATCGGGTTTTTCGCCTCTGACCTCGGCTATGCCGTGTCTGACCATGTAGAGTTCCATCGTTCCTTACCTCATTGTGTCCGTGGTGAACGCTTCGTCGGTCGTCCAGCCGTCGCGCGATTCCGCCTTCTCTCTCGCAGTGTCGATGGTCCGTCCGGCCTCTTGCGTATGGGATGCGCCTACTTCCGCATCGACAAGCATGTGCTCCGCGTGAGTCACGGACGTCGCGCCTTGCTTCGGTGCCGAATGGAAGCAAACATCGCTTGAATCGAGAGTCTATATCATTTACGCCGGTTCAGGCCCTCCTCACGTCCGTGAATACCCCGTTTTCCCGCCGTGACTCATACGCTTCTCCTTCGTCCCTCTTCCGGGTTCATCAAGGGCCGGAGCCTGGTTCGAGCGGCGCCGGCGGCTTCCACGGCCTCGAGCGCCTCTAAATAGAGCTTCTCCTGCGCTCTGACGGGAGGACCCTCGCGCCTCACCCGTTCGTATGACCCATCGGCACGCAACCGCCAAGCCTTCACGTTGTCGGCGAAGCAGGTGTGCAGTATCCCTTTAAGGCGATCGCGAAGGTTCGGCTGCGCCACGGGGAACATCACCTCCAGGCGATTGTCCAGGTTTCTCTTCATCCAGTCGGCGCTGGAAAGATATACCTCTTCGTTGCCGCCGTTTAGAAAGTAGAAGACCCGGGCGTGCTCGAGATAGCGGTCCACTATCGACGTCACCTCGATGTTCTCGGAAAGCCCTTTGACGCCGGGTCGAAGGCAGCAGATGCCCCGTACGTTGAGCCGTATCTTAACCCCCGCCCGCCCGGCCTCGTAGAGCGCCTTGCAGATCGTCTTGTGCTGAAGCGAGTTGAGCTTCGCCATGATGAGACCCGGCTGATCGCTCGTCGAAGTGTGGATCTCACGTCTTATGAGCTCAAGGATGCGGCTCCTGAGGCCCGTCGGCGCGACTGCGAGCTTGGACCAGCCGACGTCGTCCGAGTACCCGGTGAGCGTGTTGAAGTAGGCGGCCGCGTCCGAGGCCAGATCTCTATCGGTGGTCATATAGCCGATGTCGGAATAGAGCCGGGCGGTCCGCTCGTTGTAGTTGCCGGTGGACATATGAAGGTACCTTCGGATGCCCGAGGGCTCTCTTCGCACGATGAGAAGCACCTTGGAATGAGTCTTGTACCCCGCCACTCCGTAAATCACGTGGCACCCGGCGTCCTCGAGGCGGCGGGCGGACTGGACGTTTCTGTACTCGTCGAATCGAGCCTTGACTTCCAGCAGCACCGTGACCTGCTTGCCGTTCTCGGACGCCCTCGCAAGGGCCTCGATGACGGGCGATTCGTTGCTGGTTCGATAGAGGGTTTGCTTTATCGCGAGGACGTCGGGATCGGCCGCCGCTTCATCGAGGAGCGAGATCACCGGTTCGAAGGACTCATAGGGATGGAACAAAAGCACGTCTCGCTCCTGAAGCGTCTGCCATATGTCGTCCACGCCGACCAAATCCCTTGGCATCTGAGGAGGCCAATCGGGATCCTTGAGCTCCGCGGACCCCGTCAGGCCGGCGAGCTCCCCGAGAGCGGTTGCGTCCATCAGGCCGTCGATCTCGTAGACGTCCGCCTCGGTCACCTTGCAGTATTCCTCAAGCCAATCCATGAGACGCACGTTCGCGTTCGCGGACACTTCGAGCCTCACCACGCCCCTTCTTCTACGGGATTTGACCGTCTGCTCGACGGTGGAGAGAATGTCTCCTACTTCATCCCGGTGGACGTCGACGTCGGCGTCGCGGGTGAGTCTAAAGAGCGCCCAGGCTTCCACCGCGCGGTTGGGGAAAAGCGCGCCGGCCCGCGTTCGAATGACCTGCTCTACGGGCACGAAAGAGAGCACGTCTTTGTGCGGCAGGTTCACGAACCGCCTGAGCGACCTCGGAATCGGGACGACTGCTATGCGGGCCTCTCCGTCTTCGGTTCGCTCCGTGCCGACCGGATCGACCGGCCGCAGCGCGAGAATGAGATGAAGGTCCGACTCCGGCAAAGTGGGAAAAGGCGAGAGCTCATCCACAGCCAGAGGCGTGAGCAAGGGAAGCACCTCGCCCGCGAAGTAGCCGTCCAAAAAAACGTGCTCCTCGGCCGTCAGTGAATCCACGTCGCGGACGTTCAATCCATGCTCGGCGAGCCCGTCGAAGGCGGCCCGGACCGCGGCTGTGTGATCCGCGACCTCTCGGCGCATCAAGCGCCTGATCTCATCCAGTTGCCGGTCGGCGGTGAGGCCGCTTGGATCTTTGGAGTCCGCGGCTGAGCGGGCTTGGTGCTTCAGTGCGGCCACGCGCACCATGAAGAACTCATCCCAGTTGGAGGCCGTGATCGCTAGGAACTTCAGCCTCTCGAGCAGAGGGACGCTCTCGTCTTTGCCCTGCTCCAACACCCTGTGATTGAACTCCAGCCAGGAGAGATCGCGGTTTATGAACGCGGCCGGGGATTCAACGGATATGTCTTTCATGGTCAATTGGGTCACCTAAGGATTGAGGCTGTCGGTTCGGATGTCTTTCGCCCGCGGCCCAGGCTCCTCCTCGAGGCGCACGTTCATCCCGAACACGTCCTCGAACAGGTTTTGCTTGATAGCCAGCGCCCGCCTGGGCAGCGTCAGGTCCGCGGAACCCTTCATGTGAACCACCAAAGTGCTTCCTTCGCGCCTGATATCGAAATCGCCGGCCCTGTGCAGATGTCCCTTGTAAAGGGCGTCGGCGACCCGCAGAATGCCCGCCAGCTTGTTTATCACCATGCGCTGCTCCCGCGGAAGGGCCATGTACTCCAGGTGAGAGGACTTCGGAGAGCCGCCTCGGTGGTATCGCGCCACGTGGGAGACGATCGAGATGTCGGCGGGCCTCAAACCGAGAATCTCGGAATGTGAGATAAGATATTGGCTGTGCCTGTGGTGCCCCTTGTTGGAGACGAACTTTCCGATCTCGTGAAGTTGGGCGGCCACCTGCAGCAACAAGCGGTCACGGGGTTTCAGGCCGTGCTCCTTGAGGAGAATGTCGAAGACGCGGCCAGAGAGCTCGGCCACCTGCTCGGAGTGCCTGACGTCGTCGCTGTACTTGCCGGCGATTGTCTTCGCGGACGTCAGGATGCTGCTCGTCAGCTCGGGATCCTCGAACCCGGTGACGTACCGCGGCAGATCCAGAAGAAGGCCTTCCCTCATGGTGACGTCCGATACCGTCATCTTCGAGGCGCGCGTTGCCTGGAGAAGGGCCTGGTAGACAAGCAGCCCCGGCACGAGCCGTTCCGAGTCGGGGATCGACGCGCCGAACCTGCTCGCAAGCGCGTCAAGGGAAAGACCGACGCACTTCTTCAAGAAACGCCCGAGTTCCTGGGCGGTGACCTCGTACAGCCCCTCTTTCTGAAGCGGCTCGCCGACGTGCTTCCCGGCCAGTCTGGCGGACCCGCCGATGGCGATGAACGTTCGTATTCTTCTAAGGCCCAGAGCCTTCTTCGCGAGCTCGACGGAGTTGACTACGTGAAGCCTCAGCATCTCGGCCGCGCGGGCCGGGGGCTCGCTCATCGTCTCCAGCATATCTTGCATTCTGACCGAGCCGATATCATAGTCCTGCGAGGCTACGATCTGACCTTTCCTGAGAACGGTGAGCCTCGTGCTTCCGCCGCCCACGTCGGCGATGAGTATCGTCCCGCGGGAAAGATCCACGGAGCCCTTGACGGCGTGGCGAAGCGCCGAGACGGCTAGTCGGCTCTGCTCTATCGGTTCGATGACGTCGACTTCGAGATCGACGGTCCTCGCGATTCTATCCAGTATCGCGTCCCTGTTGGAGGCCTCGCTGATCGCGGAAGACGCCACCGCCCTGACCAGACTCACTTCGTACGTGTCGAGAACTTGACGATAGTCCCGGAGGATGTTGAGTATGGAGTTGACGGCCTCACGGCTCAGTTTGCCGGATCGGAAAGTGTCGTGACCCAGCCTTGCCGGCCTGGTCATTCTCTCGAGCACTTCAATCCGGTTGTCGAGGTGGATCTGGGCGACGACCATACGAACCGCGTTCGTGCCGATGTCGATAGCCGCGGCGGTCTGCGGCGCCTCATCGTTTGTCTCGTCTGCGGTCAAAGGGGGCCCCCTGTCGGGCGTGGTTTAGAGGCGAAGCGGCCGGGGACGGATCCGGTCGCGTTGGGCCGGCCTTCGGTCGGCGGCATCCATATTACAGTTCATGGCGTGTCCAAGTCAACCGGCCCGTGCCGTTAATCTTGCAGCCATGTTGTGTTAAACAATCTTAACAATGTACCGGAGGCCGCTCGGGTTGGGGTCGGTCCGACGACGGAAGCGCATAATGGGTGGACTCTTGTTCATGCCGGGGTTAGCATGGGATATGCCGCGCTCGAGGCGACAAGGGATGTCCCACGCGCGACTCGGCGTCGGAGGCGGCCGGTGCCGTATGTCTTACACGTCGCGGTCTGAAGCCGCGGGCCCCGGCGCCTTCTGATCTCGGGTGGTGATACGTTTTGCGGTTTTCAGCTCCTTGTGGGAGTGCGGGCGAAGGGATCTTTCCCAGCGACCGTTGGCGCAGGAGGCACCGGTCTTAACCTTCTCGACGAACGAACACTCACTTTCGCGAACATCAACGCGGACGAAGGATGTTTCGTAAGGCCCCCTTGCGCAGGAGCGAACGAAGATCCACCGCCGCAGAGCGGCGGTTAGCTGAGTGAGCGGGCGCGGGGGCCCAAGAAACCCCTTTGTGCGGACCGCAGGGAGCCAGAAAGATCTTTCGCACGCACCGCGAAACGGGCGCGGGGAGTAAGAACAACCCTTTCCCGGTCAACCTGAGGATGTGAGGCAAGGTGTCCCGCCGCCTGATCTCGGGGACCCGCGCGAAGGGGCTTGCTTGGAGCGCAACGGGACGAAGAAGCGGGGCAAGCATCGGATTTCAGAGCGGAGAGTGAATATGAAACGGCTCGTTGTTCTTTCCGGACCCTCATGCGCGGGCAAGGGCCCGCTGCATGCGGCCCTCGTCAAGTTCTACCCGGACCTCGCCGGCAAGTTGAAGAAGCTGGTGCTCTATAACAGCCGAGCCCCGCGCCCGAAAGAGCGCGATGGAGAGGACTATCACTTCAGGCAGAGGGATCACATCGAGAAACTGAGAGAGAACTCGGACTTCGCGGTCATGGATGTGAGAGGCGATCTTCAGGCGTTGGATCTCCGCGAGTTAAAAAGCGCATCGACTTCCGGAGATCCGTTCTTTGAAGGGAACCCCTTCGTGGGCGGGGCGCTCTTGGATACGATGTCCTCATCCGAGACGCGGATGCTCTCCGCTTTTCTGTCGCCGCTTTCGAAAGAGGAGATTCAGTACCTTGTAGGTGAGGGCGTGTCTCTGCCCGACTTTGTCGCCGACGTGATGCGTCGAAAGCTGCTAAGGCGAACGAAGCGGCAAAAGGGCGACCTGTCCCAGAAGGACTTGGAGAACATCGAGAGACGTGCCGGAAGCGCGTACGCAGAGCTCAAGCTGGCGCACAACTTCGATTACGTCATACCGAACCACGACGGTGAGGACAGCGAGAACTGGGACGCGTTCTACTACCCGATCGGCGACGCCCGCAAGGCGCTTCAAGCATTCGTCGGGCTGCTGAAGGGGGAAGATCCCCCTGGGACGGAAAAGTGGGAAGAGGATCTTATCCCCGACTAAACATCGAAGCCCCCGCGGGCACGCAGTACTCGGAGGATCCGGCGCAAACCTGTTGACCGGCCCGCGATAATGCTGTAATCCCGCCTTAGGCGGGTGACCTTCCTCGCTCAACCCGTCCGGTCCCCCGTCGAGGCCGCGTCCGGAGTTCGGCTGCCGGTGCACGGCGGGACCGTCGGGCTAAGAGATGTTTCCGACCAGGCAACAGGGAGAGGATATGCATCGTCAGATAGGAATACTGACAAGCGGCGGCGACTCACCCGGACTGAACGCCGCGATCAGAGGGGTCGGGAAGGCGGGGCTTGAGACGTTTGACATGCACCTCGTGGGCTTCAGAGACGGATTCCGGGGACTGGTGCAGGATCGAACCCTGGAGCTCGACAACAACGTCTTGTCCGGCATCCTGACCCTGGGCGGCACCATATTGGGGACGAGCCGCGACAAACCGCACCGTATGCCCATAGGGGATAAGATCCGCAACATGACAGACGTGGTGGTGGAGACCTACCACCATCACCGCCTGGATGCCTTGGTGTGCATAGGAGGAGGCGGGACGCAGAAAAACGCCCTTCGCCTGAAAGAGGCGGGGCTCAACGTCGTGACCCTTCCAAAGACGATCGACAATGACGTCGCGGGCACCGACGTCTCCGTGGGCTTCGACACGGCCGTCGAGATCGCGACCGAGGCGATCGACAGGCTGCACTCGACGGCCATGAGTCACAGCCGCGTCATCGTGGTCGAGATCATGGGACACCGCGCCGGATGGTTGGCTCTGGGCGCCGGCCTGGCGAGCGGCGCGGACGTCATTCTCATCCCGGAAATCACGTATCGTATCGACACCGTCGCCGAGGCTATACGCCGTCGTTCGCGCGCCGGGAAGAACTTCAGCATCGTCGCCGTGGCCGAGGGCGCCTTGTCCGAGGAGCAGGAAAAGACGATACGACGGCTGATCGCGGACAAAGAGGCCGCCCAGACAAAGGACGACATGCGCAAGGCCTCGATGCGGCTGGCCGAATTCCATGAGAAACACGTCAATCACAGCGTTGATCTCACCAAGAGGCTGTCGGAGCTGACCGGCCTCGAGACCCGGCTCACGATACTGGGACATCTTCAGCGGGGAGGCGCGCCTTCGGCGACCGACCGCATCCTCGCCACGCGTCTCGGAACCGCCGCCGCCCGGATGCTGGACGAAGGGCGCGTCCACGGGGTGATGGTCGCGGCGAGAGGAGACGGCGTCGAGGCGGTACCGCTGGAACAGGTGGCCGGCAAGAAGAAGCTGGTTTCCCTGGACCATCCCTGGGTCCGCTCGGCCCGGCAGGTCGGGACCACGTTCGGGGACGTTCTCAACGGCCCCGCCTGATCCTCCCTGAGGCGCCCGCCGGCTACGCGCCCGCCCGCGGGCATTTCGCCGATTCCGTCGCGTGGCCCGTTCGCGCCCCCTGGGACGCTTCGCTCAACGGTCGGTCGCGCGCCTTCCCGGCCGGCGTTAGCCTGCTTCCGAGATGGTTCGGAGGTTCTCATCGGGAAAAGCCGTGCCGCGCGGAATGCGCTCATCCCCAACACCCCGGCTAGGACATTGACAGCTTCCCCTCGATGGGTAATGCTGAATGTAGGATTTGAGAACGGATTCAGTTCGGTACGACCTACTGCCTCGTTCCGGAGCGCGCGCCGATATGGCAAAAGAGAAAGTCCTCGTCGTCGACGACGAAAAGGGGATAGTCGAAACCGCCGGGTATAACCTTGAGAAGGCGGGTTTCGGCGTCATAACGGCGTCGGACGGAGAAAGGGCCATAGAGCGCTGCCGGGCCGATCACCCTGATTTGGTAGTGCTTGATCTCATGCTGCCGAAGGTCGGCGGTCTTGAAGTGTGCCGGGCTCTCAAACAGGACCCCGCCACCAGGAACATCCCCATCATCATGTTGACCGTCATGTCCGACGTTACGGACAAGGTCGTCGGGCTCGAGCTGGGCGCGGATGACTATATGACCAAGCCCTTCAGCCCGAGGGAGTTGGTGGCTCGCGTCAACGTCATCCTGCGTCGCTACGAGAAGACCGCTGAAGGCGATGACGTTTTCGAGGTCGGCGAGCTTCGAGTGGATTGGGGCAAGCACACGGTGGCGGTTGATGGAGAGACGATTGATCTCACGTCGAAGGAGTTCGGCCTGCTGAAAGCGCTCATAGAGGCCAACGGAAGGCTGCTGACACGGGAGGCCTTGCTGGAGATAGTGTGGGGCTATGAGCAGTCCGTGGAAGTCGAGACCCGCACGGTTGACGTACACATCAGTAAGCTCCGCAAGAAGATGGGCGCCGCCGGCCCTCGGATCTTGACCGTCAGAAACTCGGGTTATCGTTTCATGTTCGACAAGTAGCCGACCGCCCCGGAGGATACGCGGTGCCCGACAATGAATAGACCCATTCATCAGATCCTGCTGCTCAGCACCTTCGCGATAGTGGCCGTTGCGTCCATAAGCGCCGGTCTCATAAGCGCCCACTTGGGCGCCAAGCACGTGGTGGAACAGAAGACCGAGTCCCTGGAGCAGCTCGGCCGGGTAATGCAGCCTCTTGTCTCGGAGGGTTTCTCGTCGACCGCCGGAGCCGGTGCGGCTCAGGAGCTCGCCGAGGAAGCGGGGAGGTACGCCCAGTGCCGTGTGACCCTTATCCGCACCGACGGTGTGGTGATCGGCGATTCGGAGCGGACAGCCGAGACCGTGCGCCTTATGGACAACCACGGCGATCGACCCGAAATAGTCACGGCGCTCGACGGCAGAGTCGGATCAAGCCTGCGGCACAGCAACACTCTCGACAAGGATCTGCTATACGTTGCTTTGCCGGTGCGCCAAGGGCCTCGGGTGTCCGGGGTCTTGCGCGTGGCGATTCCGCTCACTGAAGTGGAGGAGCTGAGCGCGGGCATCCGCAACGTGGTTGCCATCAGCATCGTCGTGGGATTGGCTCTTGCCTTGGTTCTCAGTTTGATTCTCGCGCACTGCCTGACCCGCCCGATAGCCGAGATGACCGCGGTCGCCAATGAGATGGCGCAAGAGAAATTCGACGTGAGAGCGCCGTCGGCCCGTATCAAGGAGATAAGCCAACTTGGACGGGCGCTGAACACGATCGCGGACGCCTATCGGAAGCACATCGAGAGCCTCGTGGCCGAGCGCAACCAGGCGAGGGCGATCCTCGAGAGCATGGCGGAGGGCGTGCTTGCGCTCGACGCGGAAGGGAAGATCTTGTTGACGAATCCCGCGGCCGCAGCCCTTTTCAACTTGAGCTCGACGGAGGCGAAGGGGAAGCCCTTGATGGAAATCGTGCGCCAGCATGAGTTAGGGGAGTTGGAGAAGCAGGTTCGATCCGAGCGCCGGTATGCGCGCAGGGACTACATGATGTTCCAGCCGGTGGAACGATTTCTTAGAGTGCACGGCGTGCCGTGTGAGGCGGGAGGTCCCGGAGGTCCTCATACCGTTCTAGTGATAGAGGATCTCACAGAGCTGCAACAGTACGAACGCGTCAGGAAGGATTTCGTGGCGAACGTGTCTCACGAGCTCAAAAGCCCGCTGACGTCCATTCGCGGTCTGACGGAAACGCTTCTGGACGGCGCCATAGCGGATGAGAAAAACAATCGCCGCTTTGTGGGCCTTATCAAGGAAGAGGCCGACCGCCTGAGCAGCCTGATCGAAGATCTTCTCCAATTGGCGCAGATAGAGTCCATAGAGGCGCCGGTCAAAATGCAGGCCGTTGACGTAAAGCCGATCGTCGAGGACCTACTTCCCAGGCTGAGGCCGGAGATCGATAGGCGAGGCCTGTCGCTCAAGATGGACCTCGAAGAGGCGGAGCGCGTTTTGGCGGACCCCGGCAGGCTTGGCCAGGTCTTCATGAACCTGCTCGTCAACGCCATTGAGTACAATCGGGAAGGCGGTTCGATTACGGTGGGTTCGCGGCTGGAGGACGGGTCCTTGAGGATCTCCGTCAAGGACACCGGTATCGGGATTCCATCCGAGGACATTCCTCGCATTTTCGAACGGTTCTATAGGGTAGACAAGGCGCGCACGCGGAGGCCCGGCGGCACGGGGCTCGGTCTGTCCATCGTGAAGCATATAGTCGAGTCTCACGGCGGAAAAGTCTCCGTTGAAAGCAGGCTCGATCACGGTTCGACTTTCTCCTTCACGCTTCCGCTCTATGAGAGGAAGCCCCAGACCTAGCGCGTGCGGGCCACCGGCGTCGGAGGTGGTTTTCCCTCCTCGGTACGGCGACTCGGTAGCCAAGCGTCGTAGGTCCTCGGCAGTGGTACACTTTGCCGGGGGCAAAGCCTTAATCGAATAGGCGGACGAAGGGGTTTTCACCCTCCCGAGCGCCCGCTTCGCCGCAGTTAGCTCGGCTCGCTCCTGCGCAATGGTCGCTACGAAAGCCCTTTCGTCCGCCCCCGCAAACGAGATGCAGATACCGGCAAAGTGTACGACTACTCGGTCCTCCGGCCGTGGTCCGCGGCGGTCCGAAAGGCCCTCTCTCGCGGGGTTCGCGTCGCCGATCGGCGTCACACGGCGACCCGGTCGTCTTCGTCCAATCAGCCTGCGTCCCCGTCCCGCCCGTCTCACGAAGAAATCATACTGGCTTTATATTCACTTCATTTCCACGGTGTAGACTCCGCTCACAAGAACCAGCAGTTCTGATACATCGAAGCACGGGGTGTCGCGCTCGTGGTCGGCTCTGCAGGCGGCTCCGAGGGTCTGTTCTTCGCCCTCCACAGGCCTAGTACCTCAGGATCAGGCTCGAGTTTGGACCGCCTGCACGAGCCGGCCGCGGCAACCCCCGTCCGGGTCTCGAGGTGTGCCGCTGGGGGAGGGGGCACACCGACGGATCCGTCTTACGTAAGTTTGACTTGCTCTTCACCAATGCCTAACAACCGATATGTATACTCCGATTCGGGTCGACGTAGGATCCGCGATGAAAAGGACCATGAAAACACATGTGGCTCCGACGGCTCTCGGTTCCGGATTGGTCGACACGGAATCTTGAAGACGGCGGTATCCGTAAGGCGATCTTTCTTGAAGACGTGATGGACACCCAAGGGCGGTTGCCCTTGTCGCAGCGGTGCCGGCTGCGTGGGAGAACGTACCGGCTTGATTGGTACCCTACGTGCCCTTGAACCTAACCCTTGGACGACCCGACCGCTCACGCCGATGCGCCCCGTCATGCCGGTGCCAGCGGGCTCGGGCGGCCGCCCACACGGGTGTCTTTTGACGACGTGAAACACGGTTCTCTTTCTGCGCGGAGACGCGACGGGGCTCCCGGCCCGAGCCGGGAGCCCCGTCTTAGGAGTCGCGGGAGGCACGAGGATTGGGGAGGGCCTGCCGCAACCGAGCGCGACTTGGTGCGGCAGGTTTCTTACATATGGCCGGGCGGTGCGGCCCGTGCGCACTCGGACCAGTGCGCGAAAGGCGGCAAGCACCCGATGCAAAAAGTCGGTCGGTGCGGGAAGGCCCTTGCTCAACGGCATTCAGGTAGGGCCTCCGCCGGCCGATAATTGTGTTGCGAAAGCTTGTCGCATATGGGATTATGGATATAGCCTGATCCCTATCGGCCGGTTCGTTGGATTCCTCATGTCGAGGCCGGCCGCCCTGCCATCGTGTAAGCTCCTGATGGGTAGGAGGATAGTCTTGATCGTCGCCCGCCGGATCGCCGGGGTTGAAGGAGAGCCGGAGTAATGGGAAAGGTCCTGGAGAGAGAGCTCAGCCGGCTTCAGGATAGACTTCTCCATATGGGAAGTCTCACCGAGCAAGCGATCGGGAAGGCCATCAGGTCCCTGACTTCCAAGGACGCGGCTCTTGCCGAAGAGGTTATCGAAGAGGACAAGACGATAGACGTCCTGGAGATCGAGATCGACGAGCACTGTGTGAGGCTCCTTGCCTTGCACAAGCCGGAGGCCGTTGATCTTCGTTTCGTGACCATGGCTTTCAAGATCAACAACGACCTTGAGAGAATGGGGGATCTGGCGGTCAACATAGCCGAGCGCACCAGGAGTCTGCTGAAGGCCCCGATGCTCAAGCCCCTGATAGACGTGCCGCGTATGGCGGAGCTTACTCGCGGAATGGTAACGGACAGCCTGGATTCTTTCGTCAGACGAGACGCCGATCTGGCGCGGAACGTCTGCCGCAGAGATGATGAAGTCGACAATCTGAACGACCAGCTGTTTCGCGAGCTTCTCACATACATGATGCAGGACGCGAAGTTCATCTCCAGGGCCATCGATTTGATCCTAATCGGGCGGCACCTCGAGCGTATCGCCGATCTCGCTACGAACGTCGCCGAAGACGTCTACTACCTCGTGCGCGGGGAGACCATCAAGCACGGCGTGGCGGGCGATTGACGTCCTAGGAGACCCGAAGCCCCCTGTCTGGGTGATGACCTCGCGCTTCCCGGGCTCGCCTGCGGACGCGGCCCGGCTCCACGGCCCATGGCTCATCCCGCTTTGGCCGGTTTGCAGGAAAGCAAATCCCTGAGTCCGGAATATGGCTCTATCCCAAAGTGGTAAGGCAAGTTAAGCGGGCCTTACATCTTCCATTCCCAGACCGAAGGTCTCGCTTGACCCTGAGAGCGGTGGTCGCTAGTCTGTGGTCCGACAAACCATGGCCCGGATTGCACGCCCTCTAGGCGCAATGCGGTTTGAAGGTGTGACGGAACGCGTGTGTTGAGGTGGGGAGTGGCTTTGTGCGCGGCCGGAGCCGGACCCGCCGCCGACTGCGGGCGCAGGCAGGGGGGATGACGGCGGGGTACTCGCCGTCGGGCGCGAGCGCTTCGGATACCGCGAGGGACTGGGAATCCGGAGCGGCCCTGCGGAGCGCGAGGAGATTCCCTTGGAAGTGATCCCCATTACCGACCCGGAGCGGGACTGGATGAGAGGGATTCTCTCCGAGAGATGGGGAAGTCCATACGTCTATAGATGTGGGATGTCCGATGATGCATCGATGCTGCCGGGCTTTGTCGCAGTCGAAGAAGGCAGGCGACTTGGGGTTGTCACGTACCGTCTGGAAAATCGAGAGTGCGAAGTGGTAACACTAGACGCGCTCCGGCAGTGGACGGGGGTAGGGACCGGCCTGTTGCAAGCGGTCGAGGAGGAGGCTGCGGGCCGCGGCTGCGGGCGGGTCTGGCTCGTGACCACCAATGACAATCTTGACGCGCTCCGGTTCTATCAGCGCAGGGGCTACGAGATCGCTGAAGTCAGACGCGGGGCGGTTGACGAGACGAGGAGACTTCATAAGCCCTCGATCCCCCGCACGGGGAGCTACGACATACCGATTCGGGACGAGATTGTCGTCGAGAAACTGTTGCGGAGCGCCCCGGACCGGGGTTAGGGTCCGGCAGCGGCCCTAATCGGGTTTGAGGAGGGGGTTCCGACTCGCTCGGACCGTGGATACCGCTCGGCCATTAGGGCACCTTATCGGTCCCGGGTAAGGTGGACGGCGATAGGGCGTCTTGGGGCGGCATGAAGCCGCGCATGTCATTCAGGAGGGAGAAATGCCGGCGTCGAATCTGGACAAGATAAGAGAGTTGATGCAGGGCTACTGGCGTTCAGCGATTCTCTTCACCGCGGTCCACTACAATGTCTTCGGGCTGTTGGGCAAGAAAGGTCTTGGCCCGGGCATAGTCGCGAGGAAAGCCAGGATCAGCGAAAGAGGCTCCACGATCCTGCTCGACGCTCTCTCCGTTCTCGGACTTCTCAAGAAGAGCAAAGGCAGGTACTACAACACGGCGCTCTCGTCCCAGTTCTTCGTCCCCGGTGCGCCCTCGTACCTCGGAGACAGCGTGAAGCATCACAAACGTCTCTGGAAGCTCTGGACCCACCTTGACGAGGCGGTTGCCACGGGCAGGGGCGTGAGGGAGCACGTGAGGCAGAGGACCGAGAAGGAGACGTTCGATTTCATTCTTGCCATGGAAAACACCGCCCGACGGAGAGCGAAGCAGGTGATGCGGCTTGTCGGTATCTCGGATGTGAAGAAGATGCTGGACGTGGGGGGCGGGCCCGCGACGTATTCCATAGAGTTTGCCTCCAGGTACAAGAAGCTCCAGGCCACGGTGCTCGACCTTCGCGTTCCGCTCAAGGTGGCCAGGGAGAAGGTGAGGGAGGCCGGGCTGCAGAACAGAATAAAGCTCGTGGAGGGCGACTACTTCAAGGTTGAGTTAGGCGCGGGGTACGACCTCGTCCTCATCTCAAGCGTTCTCCATAGTATGAGTCCCGGCCGCGCGAGGCTCGTCATAGGCAAGTCGTACAGCGCCCTCGTTCCGGGCGGCAGGATTGTGATCCACGACTTCTTGCCCAACGAAGAGCGCACAGGCCCTCAGTGGCCGCTTCTCTTCGCCGTCAACATGCTTGTCGCCACCGAAAGCGGGAACGCGTATACCTACGAGGAAATCTGTGCTTGGCTCAGAAGCGCGGGGTTCCAGTCGATAAAGAAGCTCAAGGTCGAGGACTCGAGCACGGTGGTGGTCGCCGCCAAACCGGGGAAGAAGGCGGCTCCCAAGAGACCGCGAGGAAGCAGTCGCCCCGCCGGCAGGGCCGCCGCGCCGCCGCGCCGCAAGCCCGCCGGGTCATGAACTAAGCATCAGTCTCCGCGGATTCCTCCAGCGCTCTTATAAGCGGAGGCAGGTCGTCATGCTTGCTCATATTGTTTCTCCGCGGTCCGAAGCACTTCATCCCTGAAGTGAGGGTTCAAGCCCCCAAACGTGTGCACTTCAGCTTTTCGACCGAGCAGTTGACTCAACTGGATCTCCATGCCGGCCAGCTTGATGAACCCAACGCGCGCCCCCGGCTCGAACTCGACCAGAACGTCAATATCGCTATCAGGCCCGAAGTCATCTCGAAGTACGGATCCAAATAGTGCAAGGCGACGGATTCGGTTCCGTCGGCAGAAATCGGCGATTCTCTCCTTGGGAATGCTTATTCTTGCGCTCATGCTTGGACCTCCGAGGACATCAGCTCCAGACACATATTATACAAGGGTTCGGATGTTTGGTGCAGGAGTCATCGCTCCGCCGGCCGCGCCGCCATTTCCCGCGCCAGTTTCTTCTTCTGTATTTCAAGAAGTTGCCTGGCCCAACGCTGGGGCATGGGCGTTTCCTCGGCTCTTTCAAACCACTCCTCCGCCTGCTCGAAATAGCCGAGCCTGCGGCTTAGCTCCCCAATGAGATATATCGACTGAAGCCTGTCCTCTTCAAGCGTCTCCTCGAGCTTGACCGCCTCCTTGAAGTACCTCAGGGCCTCGTCTTGGAAGTGTCTCTCGCTCTGCGCCAGCTCGAGCTCGTCGCCGGCGGCGCGCGAAATCTCAGGGGAGGATCCCTCGGAGACAAGGCCTTTCAGCAGAGGAACGGCGTGCCTGTGCCCGCCGGACTGGCGAAGCGCCGAGGCAAGCAGCAGAGTAAGCCGTTCCGCCTCCGTCTCGGACTCGGCTGAATCAAGCTTGGAACGGAGTTTCACTGCCATCCGCTCAAGCATCTCCTCTTCGCTTCGTTCCACGTCCGACTTGAGCATCGGCAAATAGAGCTTGTGCCATGCCGCCATCGCTTTCCTGGGCAATGACACCTTTTCCAGACGGGACGCCCAGGCTCCCTGAAGGTTGAGCACTCCCAGAAAGTAGGGAGGCTTGCCGATCGAGTAGTAGTATGCAACCGCGTTGCCGTACTTGACGGGGATCGGTATCAGTTTCTGTGCGTTTTCGCTTTCTTGAGCTTCCCATGAGAGCGGCGCCTTCTCAATGCTCTCGGGGTCGAAATCGATCTCTCTTTCTTCCTTGAAAACCTCGGGGTAGGCCGAGAAGAAGCAGTACGGGCAGCACCAGACCCTCGTGGCGTAGTGGTTTCCTCCCTCTACCCTCAGAAGAAAATCACCGTCGCGATGCTTCAGAGTGTTCACGCCCTCCACGCTCATGCCGAAGAAACCGTGACCGGACACGGGACAGATTACTTCAGCGTACTCTATGACCGCGCCCAGGGCCGCCGCGGCAGTCAAAAGAAGCGCGAGCAGTGACGCGCAGATCGTGATACCGGCGCCTCGTCCGGTGGCGCCGATCGCTGTGTTCAAGTAATCGGCCATTCGAGCACCTCCTTCTTTTTTATTATACCGTGCGTGGCCTCGCCGGGCAAGAGCGTCTCCCCGAAGCGTTGCTTAGACTGTCGGCTTTTGAGTTTTGGGAAGAGGCAGAGCCTTCTTCATAACGCTACGCGCCGCAGGGGAGCTGACCGCCCGGACGGATTCCGCGCGTAGGAAGACGTTGTCGGTTGACCGACCTTCAGGGTTATGCTCTGACGGCTTGAGGATAGGGGCGGCGGTGACCGACGTCCGGCGGCCCCAAACCATGGCAGGCCCAATCTGCGTTATTGCTATTCCTTCCCTCTGGAATTACTGTAAACCGGAGAACGCGCGGGCCTGAGAAGCTGTATGTGAGAGCCTCCCCGCGGGCCTGCTACGAGTTACGAGCGCTTGGGTTCGGGTTGTCGTCACACGATGTGCTCGGCCGGAAGCGTAGCTGCACGGACTGCAGCCGCCCTTGTCTCAGGTCTAAGGTGTTTCCAGGGGCGAGTCGAGATCGATTCGAAGCGGAGGTCACTGACTAATGCCATCCGGAGAGAGCAAAGGGTTCGAGAAAGTCCGGCGGGACGTCGAAGACCTGCGCCGGCGGATCGAACACCACAATTACCTCTACTACGTACTGGACAGCCCCGAGATAAGCGACCAAGAGTATGACGAGCTCATGCGCCGGCTGACCGAGCTAGAGACGGCGCACCCGGAGCTTATCACCTCCGAGAGCCCCACGCAAAAAGTGGGCGGCCGTCCGCGCGAGGACTTCGGCCAGGTGAGGCATACGATGCCAATGCTGAGCCTGAACAGCGTATTCTCGGATGACGAAGTCCTGGAGTTCGACGCGAGGATAAAGAGGCTGCTCAAGACCGAAAAAGATGTCGCTTACGTCGCCGAGCCCAAGATGGACGGACTGGCCGTGGAGCTTGTGTACGAGGCCGGTCGCTTCACCGTCGGTTCAACCCGTGGAGACGGGTACGTTGGGGAAGACGTGACCGCGAACTTGAGAACAGTGCGTGCGATCCCCCTTCGGCTGAGGGCCGCCGCCGGCCCTTGGGACGCGCGCGGCTTGGACGGTGGAGACGCGGGCGGCGTAGATGCCGCTGAGGGCGGAAGGATGGGCGCCGGTAGTGACGTTGCGGGTGTCCGCGGTGAGGGCGATGCCCGCGGCCGGGGTGGGTCACGCTCGGATGACTACCACGAGGCCTCGGTGGGAGCGAAGGCAAGTGGTGAGGCCCCGGATTCCCGCAAGGAGAGCGAGATAGACTCAAATTGGTTTGAGGGGGTGCCGGCGCGGCTCGAGGTCAGAGGCGAAGTCTTTATGAGAAAGGCCGACTTCGAGCGCCTCAACGCGGAGCGTGAAAAGGTCGGCGAACCGCTCTTCGCGAATCCCAGAAACGCGGCGGCAGGTTCCATGAGGCAGCTTGATCCGGGCGTGACGGCAAAGCGCCCGCTCGACATATTCTGCTACGGCGTGGGCTCCGTCGAAGGCGCCTCTTTCGAGACGCACTGGGACGTCTTGCAGAGCTTGGCGGGTTGGGGGCTTAAGATAAACGGCATGTCGAGAAGGTGCGCGGGAATAAGTGAAGCCTTGGGTTTCTATCACGAGCTCGAGGGCAGAAGGGACGAGCTTCCATATGAAATAGACGGAGTCGTTCTCAAGGTGGACGACCGCGAGCTCCAGAGAACCCTCGGCGAGATTTCAAGGAGCCCTCGCTGGGCGGCGGCGGCCAAGTTCGCTCCAAGACAGGCGGTCACTAAGATACTGAAGATCGACGTGCAGGTGGGAAGAACAGGGACTCTGACTCCGGTGGCAATCATGGAGCCGGTTCGCGTCGGCGGCGTGGAAGTCGGCCGGGCGACGCTTCACAACCAGGATGAGATAGACCGAAAAGACATTCGCGAAGGCGACACCGTGGTTATACAGCGGGCGGGAGATGTCATTCCCCAGGTAGTCGAAGTCCTGAAGGAAAGGCGGGCGGGCGAGGAGAAGCGATTTACTCTTCCGGACAAGTGCCCCGTCTGCGGCTCCGCCGTGGACAAGGAAGAGGACCAGGTGGCGGTCAGGTGCATAGGCCTTGACTGCCCCGCCAAGCTCAAGGAAACGGTCCGCCATTTCGCGAGCAAGGGCGGGATGGACATAGAGGGTCTGGGTTACAAGACCGTATCACAGCTTGTGGACAAGGGCCTCGTCAAGGACCCGGCCGGGATCTATTCCCTAACCGAAGACCAAATCCTGAGCCTTGATCTCTTCGCGGAGAAGTCGACGAAGAACCTCTTGGACGCGATAGAGAAGAGCAAGACACAGGATCTGCCCAGGCTCCTGTTCGGGCTCGGGATAAGGCACGTGGGCGAACACCTGGCCCAGGTGCTCGCTAAGAACTTCGCGTCATTGGATGACATCGCGGCGGCCTCAGAGGAAGATCTCGTCGCAATTCACGAGATCGGCCCCGAAGTGGCCGCGAGCATCCGCAAGTTCTTCAGCCAGCCGCAAAACGCGGCCGTCATCGAGAAGCTCAAGGCGGCCGGAGTTCAAATGGAGGCCGCCCGGAAGGAGCGCGCAGCGGCGACCCTGGAAGGGGTGACGTTTGTCTTCACCGGCGGGCTCGAGTCAATGACGAGGTCCGAGGCGAAGAGGCTCGTAGAGGGCCTTGGCGGCAGGGCAAGCTCAAGCGTCAGCAAGAGAACCGACTATGTGGTGGCCGGTGAGGACCCCGGTTCGAAGCTCCAAGAGGCCGAGAAGCTCGGCGTCAAGATCATCAGCGAACAGGAGTTCAGGGATCTGGTTGGAGGGTGAGTTGCGCTCGCCGGAGGTATCAAAGCTCCATGGTCTCGTCTCACTTCGCTCTGGAACTCCCTGAGAATAGAGAAGCTATGAGCTCGGCCTACACCGACAACCCTCCGTTACGCCATCCTACGATTGAATGTCGGCCGCTCTTCTCTTGATATTGGCACACTGTCCCGGAGAACGTACATATGTGCCAAAATAGGCACATATGTACCTATCGCGAGACATTGTCTTGTTCCAGGAGCCCGTCAGGCTCATTTCATGTTGGAAACACGCCCCCCTTTAGGCTCATTTCATATTGGAAGAGGCTGCTGGTTGACTTCCCGCTGGAAATAAGGGACAATGCCGGAAACCGGGCCGAAGGCAGGCCTAGAGCTCTTTCGGCCCCGGCCGGCACCGAGCTGGTCCGGCCGACAAAGTCCCGGTGAATGGACGCGAATAGGCCCCCCAGAAGAGATTCTCCGCGAGAGACCTCTCGGATGATATGGGGTGGGAGCGCCCGTGCCCTGATAGTCACGGAGGATGATAATGAAGAAGTCTCTGCTTTTCGCGATCTTGTGCGCTCTCGCGGCGGCGCCCGCGGCCGCGAATGACGCCGCGATCTCTACTTTCTACTCTCCGGATCGGCTGGGGTTGAGCAACCCGGTTTACCTCTCCTTCAGCGGAACTTGGGATCGAGGAGAGGACAGGATGCTCCTCCTTGACGCCGGGATGAACTACCAGTCGAAGTTCGACGTCAGCACCTACTGGCTTGGAGGGTATGGCCTCAGGCTTATGGACAGGGTCGGCGCGGCGCTGTCCTTTGGGGGCTTCACTACTTCAAGGGGGGGAAGCCTTGTCGCCGGCCCTAACGTCAGGCTCGACCTGTACGGCCCTCTTTCATTGCGCTACATAGGGCTACAACCCCTGGCCAAGGAGGCCGGATCCGAGATACGGGATTTCACACACCTTGTGGGCCTTCAAATAAGCACCCTGAAGTTCTAGCTTCACGAATCAGAGGTCCATTGCTGAAGTCCGGCGCCGCTTTGCCTACCATGAAGATTTGAGATCTCCGACCCGGCATGCAAAGCGGCGCTCGGTTTAGTGGGCGCTGTGCGCCTGAGTGCCCAATCGATTCCAGGGTAACCGGCTGTTCGGGATTCCGGGATGCGAAGGAGACCATGCGAGCCGGCCGATCGGTATTGGGATTGCCGGTCGGTTCGCGAGGCATTTGGACATGAACCAGCTGAATATGGAAGGAATAAGGGGCCTCTTCTTTGACCTTGACGGCACCCTTAGCGACTATTTCGGGGGCGCGGAGCGCGCTCTGGATATAGTGTGGGATCAAGTCGCAGACAGGCTCGCTCCGCACGGTAAGGATGATTTCCTGAGAAGTTACTGGCATAACTTCGACGAGATGGAGCGGATGGCGAGAAGAGGCGAGCTGACGACGGTGGAAGCGAGCAGTCGCCGCGGCAGATTCGCCAGGGTCCTCCGGGATCTGGGGCTCGCTCATGATGACGGGCTGATCGCCGAGATGTCCGATTTGTACACCAGAGGGAGGCTGCGGAGCGCCAGGCTGTTCCCCGGAGTGGCCGAGACACTGGCTGCGCTTGGGGAAGCTTACGTCGTCACGGTTGTCACGGAAGGAAACGGCAGGCTCCAGAGAGAACAGATAGAGAGCCTGGGGTTGGAGGGGCTGCTTCATAACATAGTCGTCTCTCAGGAAGCGGGCCTCCACAAGCCCGACCCCGCGCTATACCGTCATGCCCTTGCCGCTGCCGGCCTGAGTCCCGCCCAGTCGGTCATGATAGGCGACCGCATCGACTGGGACCTGATTCCGACCCGGTCTCTGGGAATGCGCACGGTGTTCTTCACTCAGAACAACCGATACGTTTTCTTGAAGGAAGAGACGGGATTCGAGCCGGACTGGGAGATAGACAGCTTCCCCAAGCTACTCGAGCTTTTCTCGCCCGGGGATTCCAGTTGATGTCAACTCTTCAATCGAACTTGATCCGCATTCCACCGGGACAGGCGAGCACCTCGGCCGGCTGCTGAAAGGTGCGGACCGCTTGATCCGTACTTGTGTAGAGAGACACGTATCTCCGCCATCGGCACGAATGCACGGACGGGCCGATCCACAAGCGGGGTGCGGACGAAGGGCCTTTTCCTACCCACGCCGCCGCATCAGCGAAACGGTTCCTTTAGTGCGATGGTGCGATCTCCTGTGATGAGCAAACTCCATGCCCTGATCCAGGCCAAGCCATCCACGGCCCGCTACCGAAGGATGTCATCTCGTCAATGGCGGCCGTTTCCGGCCGTTACGGCTGGAATAGCCCAGAAAGCGCTTTTCGGGCCTGTTTCCCGGTGATAGACTGGCTGGAGCGCCGGGCCGGGTGAGGATCGCCGGCTATTGAGGTCGAATCGGGAAAACCAAGGGCCGGCGCACGCGATCCGCAAAGACAATCTGTTCCATAACAACATGGGGATGCAGCCAATGAGCGGTGATGGAGTACCGATCGTAAAGAGCGCCGAAGCCAAGAACTACATTGGGCAAAAGGTCCGCCTGCAAGGGTGGGTGCACAGGGTCCGACTTCTGGGCAAGATAAGCTTCGTCCTTCTGAGGGATCGCATGGGGGTGATCCAGACGGTCGTTCCTCCGGAGCAGGACATAAGCGATCTTACCCACGAGAGCGTCGTCGAGATAGAGGGAACCGTCAGCGAGGACAAGAGGGTTGCCATCGGCGTAGAGCTTCACGTGGACAGGATCAAGGTGCTCAACCCGTCGCCCAGCGATCTGCCGATTGAGATCAACAAGCCTCTTGAGGTGAGCCACACGGGGCTGGACAGGGTACTGGATTACAGGCCCCTGTCTCTGAGAAACCTCGAAGTCAGGTCCATCTTCAAGCTCCAATCGGAGATACTGTGGGCTTTCGATCATTTCATGCGCTCCAAAGGCTTCACCGAGATCAAGACGTCGAAGATCGTCTCCACCGGAACGGAGGGAGGGGCGGAGCTATTTGAGATAAAGTACTTCGAGCGAAGCGCGTACCTGGCCCAGAGCCCGCAGTTTTACAAGCAGATAATGGTCGGCAGCGGGTTCGAGAGGGTCTTCGAGGTGGGCCCCGTCTACAGGGCCGAGAAGCACGAGACCTCGCGCCATCTCAACGAATACACGAGCCTCGACTACGAGATGGGCTTCATAGAGAGCGAGCAGGACGTGATAAAAATGGAAGAGGAGCTTCTTACCTTCGTGTTCGGGCATTTGAACGAGGCCTGCGTTGAAGAGCTGAAGACATACGAAGTCGAGGCGCCTTCGATCAGCACGATCCCGCAGTTCACCCTTGCCGAGGCGGTGAAGATTCTGAAAGAGAACTACGACAAGGATCTGGAGGGCGAAGGGGATCTGGACGGCGAGGGCGAGCAGATGATCTGCAAGTACTGCGAGGAAAAGCACGGGATACCGATGACCTTCATAACACAGTATCCGGCCGGGAAGAGGCCGGTCTACACTATGCCCCGAAGCGATGATCCGTCTCTGACGACGAGCTTTGACCTGTTGTTCAAGGGGCTCGAGGTCACGACCGGGAGCCAGCGTATTCACGAGTACGACATGTTGACCGAGAACATGCGCAAGTTCGGGCTCAACCCGGATGATTTCGAGTCCTACCTTCAGACTTTCCGTTACGGGATGCCCCCTCACGGCGGGCTGGCCATTGGGCTTGAGAGGCTTACTAAGCAGATCTTCGGATTGGACAACGTCAAGGAGGCGACGCTCTTTCCCAGGAGCGTCAGGCGGGTCTCGCCCTAGTGGTCGTTAAAACCAGAGGTGAATGCTAATGGTGGTTGACGTCATTGAAGTCGGCCGGCACGTCGGCGAGGAAGTGACGATTAAGGGCTGGCTGTACAACAAGAGATCAAGCGGGAAGATCCGCTTCCTCCTCGTAAGGGACGGCACGGCCGTGATCCAGTGCGTGCTCTCGCGACAGGACGCCGGCGATGCGGTGTTCGACTCGTTCGACAGGCTCACCCAGGAGTCTTCTCTCATAGTGCGCGGCGTCGTGAGCGAGGACGCCAGGTCTCCTCTGGGCTATGAGCTTCAAGCAAAGGGGATCGAGATAGTCCAGATCGCCGACGGATATCCCATCTCTCCCCAGGAGCACGGGACGGCCTTCTTGATGGATCACCGGCACCTCTGGCTGCGGTCCTCGCAGCAGCACGCGATCCTCAAGGTGCGCCATGAGGTGATCCGGGCGATAAGGGAGTATTTCGACGACAACGGATTCGTTCTCATAGACGCGCCGATACTGACTCCAAACGCCTGCGAGGGGACGACGACCCTCTTCGAGACGAAGTACTTCGACTCCAAGGCCTATCTTTCTCAAAGCGGTCAGCTCTACATGGAGGCCGCGTGCATGGCCTTCAAGAAGGTGTACTGCTTCGGGCCCACTTTCAGGGCGGAGAAGTCCAAGACGCGGCGCCACTTGATCGAGTTCTGGATGGTGGAGCCGGAGGTCGCCTACGCCACTCTGGACGATATCATAGACCTCGAAGAGGGCGTGACCCTGCATGTTCTGAAAAGGGTTCTCGGCGGGAGGCGCGCGGAGCTGGAGTTGCTCGGCAGGGACGTGGATTTGCTCGAGTCCATCGCGGGACCGTTCCCTCGGTACACTTATACCGAGGTGGTGGAGATGCTCGGAAAGCTCGGCTCTTCCGTAAAATGGGGCGACGATCTGGGCGGCGACGAGGAGACGGTCCTCACGGAGCAGTTCAAGACTCCGATATTCGTGCACCACTATCCGACCGAGTCCACGAGCTTCTACATCGAGCCCGATCCCGAGAACGGGGAGCTGTCGCAGAGCGTGGATCTGCTGGCCCCCGAGGGCTACGGAGAGATTATCGGCGGAGGAAGTCTCAGAATATCCTCGCTCGAGCTTTTGGAGAAGAGGATCGAGGAGCACGCTCTGCCGAGGGAGATCTTCGAGTGGTATCTGGATCTGCGGAGGTACGGATCGGTGCCCCACGGGGGCTTTGGGGTCGGCGTGGAGAGGCTTGTCCGGTGGATTTGCGGCCGCAAGCATATACGGGAGACGATCCCCTTCCCGCGCCTGCTCGGTCGCATGTATCCGTAGGGACTCCGGGCGGATACTGAAACAAGGTCACGGGGATTCGTGTATAACCTCTTGAGGGGCGGCTCCATGAGGCCTCTCGATGAGATGATCCAATGAAGCGGTTTGATCAAACCGCAGTTTCTACTGTGTGCGAATGGGGAAGGGAGGCTAGCGGCGAATGCGCGTGATTCCGGCGGTTTGTTCTGTTCTCTGCATTCTGTGTGCGGTCATGATCCCCTGCCGATGTGAAGCCGCCCAGGCCGCAAGCCGAGGAGCCGCGCTTCCGACGATCACCTCTCCGGCCAGGGGGGACACGGTTCGGTCCATCTGGATCACGGTCGAGGGAGTCGTGCCGGCGGAACTCGTGAGCGCCGTCCGGGAAATCGAGATACACGTCAACAACGCGATAAGAAAGAAGGCCGTTCTGCGAGGCAATAGCTTCCGCCTGGGCGATGTGAGATTGCATTGCAGTGGCGCCAATACGTGGAACAGCGTGAAGGCTGTGTGCACCGGACCCTCGCGGCGATACGAATCGCCCGACGTCAAAGTGGTCCTGGCGCCTGATCCTCTTGAGATCGATCCTTACCTTTCGACGGACGCCATCTCCCCCGCGCGCCCCGGCTCTCCGAGCACGGCGAACAACTCTGTTGAGTTCCGCTTCGCGTTCACCACTCCGGCCGATTGGTCGTTCAGGCTCACCGGGAGCGGCGCTGATCCCGTTCTCACCGGGTCCGGCAAGGCGGATCCTGAGTCGAAGTTCACGTGGGACGGCACAGATACCTCCGGGGTGTTCGTGGATGACGGAGAGTATATGTACGAGGTCACGGCCACATCAACTTGCGGCGACGCGGGAGAGGCCAACTGCTACGGGGTGATCGTCGTTGACAGCTCGATTCCGGGCCAACCCCGGCTCGTCGAGCCGGTGAATGACGACATCGTCTCTCCCGAATTCCACTTGCGCTGGGAGCCGGTGCCGGACGCATGGTTCTACGAAGTGCAGCTCTCGGGCGATGGGAGCTTCGATCCGTACGAGGTGTTCTCCACCGGGGCGGACCACCTCCGCCTGGCGAAGCGCCCGGACGGGTTGTTTCACTGGCGGGTCAGGGCAGTGTCCAGAGGGGGTACGGCCGGTCCTTTCTCGCAGGCCAGGCGTCTGGAAGTGCGCAAGGTGATGAAGCCGGCCATCTCGCATCTGGGAGTCATCACGAGGTCGGATGGGCTGCGGCCGGAGCAGGGTGAGGCCATGCGCGTTACGTACATGGCGAATGACGACGTGGTCGTCTCCCTCCGCATAGTCACGGCCGAGGGCGGTCTCATAAAGACCGTTCTTGACGGCGTTTCCAGAGACAAGGGCGCTCACGTCGAGCTGTGGGACGGCCGGGGCGAGGACGGCGAGCTTGTGCCCGCGGGGGCGTACGTCGCTACGATTAAGGCCGACGGGACGGAGGACGTGACGCCTTTCAACGAGAGCCGCCTCGTGACGATCGTCTATTGAGAGGCGAGGTCGGGAGGCGTGTCGTCGTCGTCGGAGGAGGCGAGCCCCGGAGAGGGAGCCCCGAACGAGAGCGTAAGCGAGAAAGTGTGCAGCCTGCCGTAGTCCTCGTCGGTGTATGCGTAGTCGAAGGACAGGCTCTCCCAGAGCGTCCCAAACCCAGCGGTCAGTTTGCCGTCCTCGGAGCCTAGGCGGAGGCTCACCGGTCTGATCATGGCCTCGAGTCCGAAGTTGGCGTAAGAGGGAAGCTCCTGTCGCGCGTTCAGATCAAAGGCCACGGTCCAGTTGTCCAGATAGCGCCCGTGACCCCCGCTGTAAGAAGCGGACAACGTCGCCCTGGTCGGGAACGTGGTCCGGTCCGAGCGCATCTCGAGGACGGGCTCGACGAGGTTTCTGACGGTGAGTCCCGTGCTCAGGCACGGTCTTCCCGGGCCGGATGCCGCGCCGCACCTGTAAAGGAGTCCCAGATCCACCCCCATCCCGAGAGCCTCTTCGTCGTCCAGCGCCTGCGAGTTCACTTTGAGGCCGACGGCGGCGGTCACGTTGCGCAGGGGAGGCGTGCTGAAGGAGGCGATGAGCTCCATCTGGCTGTCCGTCAGGTCATCGGCGATGAGCATGTTTTGCTCGTCTCGCTTCTCTATGTTGTCGACGCTCCAGCGACTGATCGAGAAGCCGAACGCCCCTATGCTGCTTACAGGATGCACATAGGACGCGGAGGAGTAGTCGACGTCGGAGAAGTACGCGTCGGTCAGGCTGACGGTGAGCGTCTTCCTGCTCAGCCAGCCGGTACCGGCCGGGTTCCAGAACACCGCAGATGCGTCGTCGGCTATGGAGACGAAGCTGTTGCCCATCGCGGCCGCTTTGGATCCGAACCCACGGGCGAAGACCTCGGGGCCCTCGGCTCCCTGGGCGGGCGAGGAGGGCGTCGCGCCCAGCATGGCCGCAGCTGTCATGGCGACGGTGATGACGTGGCGGATCTTGAGGGGTGAGGGGAGCCCGGGCGCGCCGGCATGCGTGCGGGAGGCGTGATATCGCATAACGATATCCCACATGCGGCCCACGATCCCAGTGGGTCCGATACGGGCTTTTCGGGGCCCCGGCGTGCTCTCCGGAGCAGCGGGTGTTCGGTGCGCCGGTTTCATCTTAGAACGGCCACCTTTCTCACGGCTTCTTCGCCGCGTCCGTCCGCATAACGGACATCGAGCACCGCGAAGTACGCGCCGTTTTGAACGGTCGCCCCGCGCTCATCGGTGCCGTCCCAACGGATGTGCTCGTGGACCGTGCCGCCGGGTCTGAGCGTCCCGGGATCGAGGGTCTTGATGAGGCTTCCGAAGCCGGTGAAGATTCTGAGCCGGACCTCCGCCCGGTGGGTCAGATAGAACGCGAAAGTAGTGAGCTCCCTCCCGGCGGCAAACGGATTCGGGTAGTTGGTGAATGAATCCCGCAAGCGCTCCGAGATCAACGTGGTCCCGGCATATAGAGTCGTTCCGGGGCCGACCCCGTGGTTGAGGAGCAACAAAGGCCGGGGGGAGTCTTCGTGTTGCAGCAGGAAAGAGCCTTCGTCGAACTTTATGACGAATCCGGGCACGCCGCCGGCCGCGGCGACGTCGATATAGAAGCGGACCGCGAGGCTTTCCGCCGGTGATATGAGAGCCGGCTCCGTCAGCTCCACGTCCAGATGCGACCACGCCGTGTGGGCCGCGCTCACGCGCGAGCCGGTTGTGTGAGTCGCCGTAACGCGGGCCGGGCTCAAGGGCGTCCCGGTCGGGTCGCTTTCGGCGGAATGGGTCTCGGTAAATAGGTGGTCTATGGAGCGAGTGGGGAATTCGTGGTTTTCTTGTGCGTGATTGGATCCGCCCCGGGTGACTTCAGCCGGCCTCGCCGTCGTCGCTACCATTGACGCCGGTACTGTCTGTGATCCGACGGCCGTCCGGACCTCCGCGTACATGTGGGATATTGCATCGAGAGGGTCAAGCGGCGCCCCGTCATACCCCTCGAAAGAGAACCTGAGGCCTTTGAGATATACGGGTCCTTCCCGGTTCCGCGATAGGCGGAGCAAGGACAAATCGTAAACGGGCACCGCCTGCTGCCCAACGGCTACGTTGCCCGGGATGATATTGCTTGCGGACACCATGATGGTGTCCGCCGCGACGGGCCCTCCGGCTACGGTGACTTTGACAAAGACGTCGCGCTCCGGCGTGCCTCCCGCCAAGACTCCAAGGGCCACTGTCGCGGCCAGACAGCACGCCGCGCCAAGGGTCTTCATGGGCCGTTCCTCCGGGTGCGGCCGATCGTCAGTTCGGCCTTCCCGGGCTCTGGGGTCGTCCGCCAACGGACTCTGACCAGCGATGACGAGCCGTCCGAGCCTTCGGCAAGGATGAATCCCTCCCACCTGTAGTTCGCTATCGTTGAGTCGGGCGGGCAGGCTACCGTCACATCGAACCGCTTCTCCTCTCCGGCCGGTACGAGCAAGCTCCGAGTTTCCGGCCGCAGCCAGTCGGCATCTCGCATCCACGTGTGCCCGGGCGTTATGATCGCCCGTCGGGCCAACCTACCGGGCTCGGGGACAAGAGGTGTTACTTCCAACAAGACCTCCGTGTCCAGTGTGTTCAGCACGGAAACGGATCCCGCGCTCGCTCGGTCCCCGATGCCCACGTCGCCGGCGTCCAGCGCTTCCGGTGTAACCATGAGGCATCCGCTCGCGGAGCTTACCGAGGCGCCGGACGCGGCCGGGCCTGCGTCCGCCCCCCTTGGCGATTCCGGCGATTGGGCGCGGGCATCGCCGATCGCCTCGGGGGGACGGAAACGATCGTTTTCGGATACGGTTTCAACGTATACGTATGGATAGGCGGCCGCTCCGAATGTGCCTCGACCGGCGGTTCTGACCGAGAAAGCGGCGCACCAGTGACGGCTGTAGTTGCACGGGGCGTCCGGGATATGAAGCCAAACCTCGACCGACTTGGCCTCTCCCGGCGCCAAGCTCAGCGTGTCGCGCTCCGGCTTGCACCATGACGGATTCGGAATGTCGACGTACCCCGGCATTGATCTCATACCCAGGGACGATGCCGGAACGGGTTCAATCGTACATGCCATTCGAGCCGTCCCGTTATTTCTTATCGTGATGGGAGCCGGCAACGTCACTTCGACGCCGGGCTCGACTTTGGGTACCCACAAGACCGGCGGCTGCACACTGATGCCTATGCTGTTCGGCGGCTCCGCCGCGGCCGCCGGCGTTCCCCGCCCAGGAACCGATGAACCCAGCCCAAAGTGGAGCGACAAGATCCCGGCGCAGACCAGCGTGGTCAGCGCACCGGGGCGCCCCTCGCGGGGACGGAGCATGGTTAGTCCTCCGGTCGTTGTTCCGCCGGCTCTTGTGGTCGAGTCTCGATCTGCAGCGACGGGTACAGCGCCAACGCCACGTTTCTACCCTTCACGGGCCTGCTCTCGACCGCCAGGGTGACCGCCCATTTCTGATTGTAAAGGCGCTCGTCCTCCGGTAGCTCGATCACTACGTCAAAGGAGCCGGATGATCCCGCCGGAATCTCCAGCACGTCGGGAGTGGGACTGACCCATGAGGGATCCGGGATCTCATCATAGCCTGTCGGCCATTTGCCGTTTCCGGCCTCCGACGGTCTGTGCGCCGATATGCGGTACACGTGGGGGATGTCGTCGCGGTTGTGCACCGTGAATTCAATCTCCGACGACTCGATGACCGACCGCGCCTCACCGATGGGCACATTTTGAATAAGCAGTCCTCCCGGCTCAATCCTCAGTCCCGTGGCTGCGGGCTCGCCCGCCCATACCATGAGACCGATCGCCGGAATAACCGCCGCAAGCAGAGCGATCCTTTTCATGTGCGTGTCCCTCCGGTTTCAGTCGTTCGTGACACGATTTACGTCTTCGTTCCACAGGAAAGCGGCTCTTTGCTTCACCTCGGAACGGGCTATCCGGACTGCATATGACCCCGGCGCGCGTGTCGTGCTCCGGGGCCTACGCGCGCGCCGGGATCGGGATCATCTTTAAGGCAATGTACACAGCCCGGGCCGTCGGCCGGCCCGAGTTCCGTCGTGCGAGGAAGGACCCCTACGACGCCACCGCGCCAACCGTAACGGTTATGGTCTGCTCGACGAAACTTGAAGAGCTGGTCGGCGCCTGGAACTCGAGCCACAGGTCAACCGATGATCCGGCCCCAACGGAAACGCCGTCGGCCGATCCTCCCGCGTAGCCGAATATGGTCGCGGTGGCCGTCTGCGTGGCCGTCGTAAGGACGTCTTCGGCTCCGAAGTCGGCTCCGCCCGGCGCGTCACCGCCCCCGCAGTACAAACCGCTCATAGTGTAGATGTCCGCTCCGGGAGCGGCGGCGGACGTCCAGGCGGCCGGGTCCGTCAGCTCCAGAGTGAAGTCCTCGTCGACGTTGCCGTCGTTGGTCACCGTGATGTCGTCCGCCTCCGTCATCTGGGTCGTTGAGCCGGCCGTCACCGTTCCTATCGCCCACGTGTTGGATGAGAGACTGATCGAGAGGTTCTGGATTGTGACGGTCACGTCGATGTCGGCGGTCTGAGCTGCGCCCGAGCTTGACGTGAAGGCGACAATCGCGATTGCGGATAGACAGACTCGGAGGAGAACTCTCATGGTCGGCCACGCTCCTTTCAATCCATGTCCCTTGCCCCGGTGGTCGTCCGGGGCGATCGCGGCTTCAGCCGTGCTGATGTCTCGCTTGGTCGGAGTCTTCTGCAAGCGAACGACTCTGCTTCGAATGAGTGGATGATCCACCCTGAGCGCTTGAGGCTCTGAGACTTCTTTCGGAGCTTGGCGCATATTGTTAACCAGAAACGCTCTAAGCTAGTGCGGCTAAAAGAATTCAAAGTCACATGCCCCGGGGAAACCGCCTCAGGGCTCATGGCCCCGGCCCTGCCGACAGCGAATGTTTCCCAGGGACTGATGGAGACTCTGCCCCGGTTTTCGCCGAGGGCGGTGTGGGACCGTGCCCAGCCTCGGACCGGGGCAAGCGCCTCCGACCTCGTACCGGGGGGCGGTCGGTGGGCCGCTCCTCGCTAACTCTCTACGGCCGATACGGTTAGCGTCGAGGAGTGCTCGTCGTAGGATCCTGTGGAGGTGGGGGTGAGGATTCTCAGCCAGAAGCTCACCGTATCCGAGGGGGCGATCCCGGTTTGTATAAGGAAATCGGTATCATAGGCGGCTATGTCGTTCCAGGGACCGCCCGCGCCTGCGGTCGACCACTGGGCCCGAACGGTGTCCGGTCCATTGGTCGCGGGGTCGAGGCTCCAGGTGTGGGGGGCCGCTGTGAAGACGCTCAGCCTTCCGTTGAAGTCCTCCACTCCCGTTCCGTCGTTTATGATCCGCGTCCGTTGCGGGGTCGCCCAGTTGTCGAGCGGCAGGGTACCGAACGGGAAGGTCGAGTCGGTCACTTCGACGCTCACTACCGGTATGTATGAAATCACAAGCGCGATTTCATAGAGGTAGTAAAATCCGTCCGGGAAACCCTGCGCGCCATGGGCTACGACCAGCTCCAAAGTCCCGAAGTCGGCCCAGGACCAGGTCCTCTCCGCCGTCACGTTGAAGAAAGTCGTGTCCCTTGTCCCATTCGTGGGCAATAGGTGCCAGACTCCCGTCTCGGAGTCGGACGCGACCCAGCGCGTTCCGACCCGATCGTCGTTGAAGGCCGGGGTCGAGGCACCGTCAACCGCCAAGGTCACCCCGACTATTGTCCCGAGGTCCGAGCCTACGCTCCGCGAGACACCGGAAAAAGGACTCATGTTGAACCACGCCGTCACCGTCGCCCGCGTCGATCCGTCGTCGTCCCAGGCGAGCTCCGGCGAGGCCGCCCTGTTCGTCACGATAGTCCCCGGGGAATCCGGCCGGACTATCAGAGTCTGTACGGCGTCCGCGGTCCCCGCGGCGGCGACCATCAAGACGGCCGCGTATGCCGACAGCGCGACGATTTGACGCGACCGTATCCGCATTGCACTAAACCGCATTGGTTTCATTTCCCTGGTGATTCGGTTTCACATTGCCCTCGTACGAGCGAGTCCGCCGGATGCCCCGCGCCCGCCGCCCGCCGTCGGAAGCCCTCTTCACACTTCAATATCGGCGGGACGTTTCTGCGGCTTTATGGATGAGGGGGCGAGGCGCGTGCGAGCTTGCCAATGTTGCCGGGCCGAATACGGGCGGACGGAAGGGTCATTCGATTTCGCGGCGCCTCGCGAATCCTGAAGCTCCGCCTCGGGTCGCGCTCCCGTCAGCCCCGGTCCACGTCCCGGAAATGACTTCTCAGCCCGCAAACGCCGTGTTAGGCTCTCACTCGGTGTTGTGTCGGATGGCGGACTCGTCGGATTTGGGGTAAACAGCATGAGTGAGATGTTTACCGTCTATCACATAGTATTCATATTCGTCTTGGGAACGGTGTTTGGGAGCTTCCTGAACGCGGTGATATACCGGCTGCCGAGGGGCATATCGCTGATATGGCCGCCTTCCGCGTGCCCCCACTGTCACACGAGAATCAAGTTCTATGACAACATACCCTTGTTGAGCTATGTTCTGTTGCGCGGCAAATGCAGGCACTGCGGCAAGCGGATCTCGATAAGATATCCGCTCGTGGAGGCGGCATCGGGCCTCCTATTGGTGTGGGTTCTGCTTGCTGACGGCCCGCCTGGGCTGGTCACCTCCAGGTCGGTGTTCGTGCTGTTCTTGCTGGCGATCGCCATAATCGACTGGGAGCACATGATAATACCCGACGAGTTGTCCCTCGGAGGTTGCGTGGTGGGGTTCATCTTGGGGCTCTTCAATCCCACCATCACCGTAACGGACTCTCTACTCGGGATCTTCGTGGGAGGGGGGCTTCTGCTTGCGGTCGGCTACCTGTACCAGCGCGTCAGGCGGGTCGAGGGGCTCGGAGGGGGCGACGTGAAGCTCGCCGCCATGATCGGCGCTTTCATCGGCTGGAAGGGCTTGGTGCTTTGCGTGCTGGCGGGCTCGGTCGCCGGATCGGCTTACGGGCTGGCTCTTATGGCCGGCGGCAGAGGGTCGCAGACCAAGGTCCCTTTCGGTACTTTTCTGGCCGCGGGGGCCTTCTTCGCGGCTTTCTACAGCGATCAATTTCTGAACTGGTACACGGGGCTTCTGAGAGGATAGCCCTTCCCGGAGGCTTCTGATGAGCGCGACAAAAGCGCTGCCCTTCATTGTCGTACTGATAATCCTTCTGCTCATTCCCCGTTTGGCGTGGTTGGACAGGGACTCCGTGGACTTGTCGCTTGGAGTGGCGGGGGCGCCCGCCAAGGCCCCGGCGTCTCATCCTCCTTCCGGACTTAGCTGGATACTCGATCACATGAAGGCCCGTCCCGCAGGAAGAGAGGGATGGGGTCTCATCCCCGGCGAGCTCAGCCCGGCGGCTTTGCGCGGGCTGTCTGTGTTATATCTGACGGGAACCATGGCCGAGTCCTCGCCGGTCGGAGTCGGCATCGACGAGACGGATGCCGGCGCCTCCGCGGCCGGGGGTTGGCTGAGCGGCTCGGACGGCAGGGCGCTCAGCGCTTTCATAGCGAGAGGCGGGGCCGTGATAGCCGAGGGAGGCCTTTTGCCCACGCTCTTGGATCCCGAGGCCGGGTGGAGAGTCGAGGATTGCTTCAGGGTTCGGTGGACCGGCTGGGTCGGGCTGACCGTGGACGACATAGGAGATCCTTCCGAGACCCCGGGGTGGATCCTGAGGCGGATTAGAGAAGCGGGGGAGACGGCGCCGGTCGGCGGCCCGGCAGTGATACTCTTCAAGGGAGAGATGGTCTTGGTCCTGAGAGACGAGATAGAGCTGACGGAGGCCGTTCACGAGATCGAACCCTCATCCGAGACCGAATTGGTCGCTGACCTTCCTTCGCGAGTGCCTTACAAGGGTTGGTTCGACGTTGTGGATGTGAAGGGAGGAGGAAGGACCCTCGCTTCACATAGGCTGGCCGTCACCGATTGGGGCGCGAAGAAGCTCTCGGAAGTGGGTTTGTCGTCGTCTTTCCCTTGCATCGTCGGTTACCGAGGGGCACACGCGGCGTACTATCTGTCCGTCGTGCTTTCTCAGGACGGGCCCAGTGAGTTCTGGGTGCAGGTGGCGGGCTACCCGCGCGCCGCCTCCGTGATTGCCGGAAGGCTGGGGAACAAGCGCGCCGAAGCATACTGGCGGTTCTTCTATCCCATAATGAGGAACATTATATTGGAGGCTTCGGAAGCCCGGCGCGGGATCGGCACGTAGGGGCCGCTCTCCCAAGTCGGGATTGGATGAATGCAAGACATACCCTTGCCCGCATGCTCCCCGCCGGCCGCTGTTTCCGGAGTCGACTTCGTTCATGCAACCCGCCGCGCCGGCTGTGTTAATCTAATCAGTGTGAGGATTGCCGGAACCCGACTCCGGGATGTTGTCGGTTTGCCGAAGAGCGTCGGGATTCGTGCGGAAGCGCCGGCGAAGGGCGATACGGAGGGGTTATGAAATCGGTTGTCAAGATATGGAAATTGGGCGTTGTTTTCTCGCTTGCGGCCTTGGTCTTTGCCGGCGTTGGGACACAGGCGGGGGAGAGCGCCGTTCGGGGTACGGCCGGAGTCGAAGAGGTCTCGGCTGAGAGAATCCTCGAACACATAAAGCACCTGGCGAGCGATGAGTTGGAGGGAAGGGGAACTGGTGAGCCGGGCGGAGAGAAGGCGGCCCGCTACATAGCGAAGTGTTTTGACGATGCCGGTTTGAAACCCGCCGGAGACGACGGTTCGTTTCTACAGGGGTTCAGCGTGGTGGTCGAGGCGAGCCTCGGCGAAGACAACGGGCTTGCGATTGTCCGCGGAGATATCCGCCAAGCCTATAGGATCGAGGAGGATTTCCGGCCGCTCAGCTTCAGTGAGAGCGCAGAGGTGTCGGGCGAAGTGGTGTTCGCCGGATACGGCATCACGGCCAAGGAATTCGATTACGACGACTACGAGGGGATCGACGCCCAAGACAAGATAGTCATCGTTATGAGGCATGAACCCGCGGAGAAGGACGAGGAGAGTCCGTTCGACGGCGCTTCACTTACACACTACTCCGACCTGCGGTACAAGGCGATGAACGCGAGGGAACACGGCGCGGCCGCCCTCGTGCTGTGCACCGATCCTCTGAACCATCCCGACTCAAGCGAGAGTCTCTTGGAGTTCGACGCGAGGCAAGGTAGGTCTTCCGTCGGGATACCCTGCGTACAACTTTCGACGGCCGAGGCGGAGGACGTGATGAGGAGCGCCGGGCTCAGTCTTGGCGAGCTCCAAGCGAAGATCGACAGGAACCTGATGCCTCAATCCGCTCCTCTAACGGACGTCAGAATGGCGGTTACGACTGAGATATCGAGGGATTCGAGACGCACCTACAACGTACTCGGCCTTCTAAAGGGATCGGATCCCGCTCTTTCCGGGGAGCTGGTTGTGCTGGGGGCTCACTTCGATCATCTTGGCCGCAAGGGCGAGGAGATCTATTACGGGGCCGATGACAACGCTTCCGGGACCGCGGCGCTTCTGGAGCTGGCCCGGGTGACCGGGTCGCTTGAGCGGCCCCCCGCCCGGTCGATTCTCTTCGCGGCGTTCTCCGGAGAGGAGATCGGGCTTTTGGGCTCGATGCATCTCGCTCGCGAGCTTGAGGAGGAGCGGAAGGACGGGGGTTCGGGTGGTCCCGGAGCGGCCGGGCGCTCCGGCGAGGACGAACCCTCGCCGAGTGAACCGGGCTCGTCGAATGATGCGGAGTCCCGCCCCGCGGAGGCCATGATAAACCTTGACATGGTCGGACGGCTTCGTGATGACAAGGTATACGTGGGGGGAGTAGAGTCATCTCCTTTTTTCAGATCTTCACTTGATGAGTTGGCGGAAGACCACGGTCTTGATCTCCTGTACTCCGAACCCGCGTACGGCGCCAGCGATCACACTTCCTTCTATGCAAGGGGCGTCCCGGTGCTCATGTTCTTCACGGGGGCGCACACCGACCATCACAAGACCTCCGACACCTGGGAGAAGATAAACGCCGAAGGGGAGGCGCGCGTCGTCTCCTTTGTCGGAGACCTTCTTCTGCGTGTGGCGTCCCACCGGGGAGCGATAGCTTTCACGAGGGAGACCGTCGAGGCCGCGAGTCCGCACAGAGGAGAGGGCTACGGGGGGCGTGGGCGCGCCTCACTCGGGATCGTTCCCGACTTCAGCGTCGGGGGCGCTGACGGTGTGAAGCTGGCCGGTGTCCGCGAGGGGAGCGCCGCGGATGACGCCGGACTTGAGGCGGGCGACGTGATGGTGTCCTTCGACGGGCGGACGGTCAAAGACCTCGGAGATCTGAGCTATCTGCTCAAGGAGAAGAAGCCCGGGGACGCCGTCGTGATTGTCGTGATACGGGACGGAGAGGAAGTCACGGCGCAAGCGGTGCTCCGCGCGCGCTAGGGCGCGCGGTCGTCGAGCCGCGACAAGAGCCGCCGAAGTTGGTGGATCTCGGCTCGCTCCTGCGGTGCCGGCCGAAGGTGTTTCTCGGGCCCCCGCGCCCACTTCGCGGAGCTAACCTTCGCTTCGCGAAGGTGGATCTCCGCTCGTTCCTGCGCAAGGGGGCCTTACGAAACATCCTTCGTCCGCGTTGAGCAGCCCATGACGTTGGTGGATCGCGGCCCCTCCGGTGGTGCCGCCGGGTTGCCTACATGAAGGCATAGGTGATTCCGATACTCAACACGTTGTACCGCTGAAGTCGCCCCGTGACGTCTTTGTCGAACAGTAGTACGAGCTCGAACTGAGTGCTGACATACTTGTTTATCTGCGCCTTGACCTTGTTGTCCCATCTGACGTCCCACACGTCCAAGTCCTGGAATCTGGAGAAAAGGGCCAGCTTGGAGACATACGTGAGATTGTCGGATATTTTAGCGTCAAGCTCCGTCACGCTGTCAATGCCTGTCTCCAACTTGTCTTTGTCGAGCCCGGGCGTGTCCGGATCGTCCGCGTAGCCGAACTCGAAGTGAGTCTTCGCCGTGGTGTACTTGAACCCCACTCCGAGCCTTGTCCTGAAATACGTGGGCTCCGGCTTGATGTCATACGCGGCGCCCAAAGAAAGCGAGTAGTAGCCGGGATCGTTGAAAGAGGCCTTCTCGAGCTTGGGCTCTACGCTGTAGTCGTATCCCGTGACAAGAGCGGACCTGAAGCCTGCGGCTGCGTAGGCGCTGAATTTCTTCGGCAACTTGTATTTGTATTCGCCTTCCGCCGCGACCTCGTTTGCGGATATCCTGATGTCTTCGCTGCCTATCTTTGTCTGGCCGAAGCCCAGGAAGCCCGCGACTTTCCATTTGTCGTGAGTCCTGTCCTCCGAGACGCCGCCCAAGAGCAGTAGGACGTATGAGAGGGCGTCTTCGCCGCCTTCGGCCCAGTCGACATAGTTCGCCTGTGTGAACGTGGCTCCGACAACGGCTTCATACTGCACTCCCTTGGGCTTCTCCTCTTCTTTCTCCTCTTGAGCGAAAGAGGGGGCGGCCGTCGCCGAGACGAGAAATAGAAAAGAAAACACCGTTGCCGTCGCGCCGAGACGCGTGGCTGCAGAGATCCCATCCCGTATCCAAAGCGAAGTTCTTCGCATTCTCTCATCCTCCATTCCGGTAGCCTGAGCGTCCGAGAACCGGCTGCGTCGAAGAGGGACCTTTCCGCTTTGAGATGCGGACTCGGCTATGGGACGGTCCGGGCCTTCCCGCCGCGGCTCATCGTCGTTCGGAACGACCTTGCCTGTTGATTTCAGCCAATTATTACGCGCCCGATGGCGGCGCCTGCCGCCGCTTCCCCGGTATCTTAGTTGGCTGTGGGGTGTCGCGTGCTTCCCCGCAAATGTCTTCCCGCGGAGCCTCTAGAGCCGGCGGTTGTGTGTCCGACCCGATTTGCCACCGCGTGCATACGTAAACTCCGCTTTCCGGAAGCTCTGCAGAATCTGACCACACCCTGACGGTTGCAGTCAAGCTTCGTGAGTGCGGGGCGGTGGTACGTGTTGCGGTTTTCCGCTCCTTGTGGGATTGCGGGCGAATGGACTACACCCTCCCCGCGCCCGCTTCGCCGAGCTAACCGTCGCTTCGCGGCAGTGGATCTCGGCTCGCTCCTGCTCAAGGGTCGCCGCGAGAATCCCTTCGTCCTCCAACCTGACAATGTGCGGCGAAGTGTGCCACTACCGAGTGCGCGGTCCGGCCGCCGTCAGCCGGCCTCGCACGGCCCCTGAATCCCGGAATGCCTTGACGGTCTACCGCCCCGTGCATACAATAAACTATGCTTGTCTTGCGGACGGGGGTAGGAAGAAGGGGGATGCCGTGAAATCTGATCTGGACGGGCTCATGTCCAAACGGGGTTTGGATGCCGTTGTCGTGCTCGGCGGCACGGAGCACAACCCGATCATGCACTACGTTACCGGCGGAGCCAACATATCGAGCGGCATTTACGTTCACAGACGCGGCCGGCCGCCTCATCTCGTACACAGTCCGATCGAAAGGGATCAGGCCGTGGAAACCGGTCTGGAGGTCTCGTCATACGCCCAACACGGCTTGGCCAAGTTCCTGGAGAAGGAGACCGACGAGGTCACGGCGAGGGCGGCCTTCCAGCGGGCAGTCCTGGAAACGCTGGGTGTCAGGGGTAGAGTCTCGTTTTTCGGGAAGCTCGAGCTGTCCACGACCATGCCGATCGTGCAGCGACTCGGTGAGATCTCGAAAGAGATCAAGCTTGTTTTCGACGGCGGGCCCAGCGTATTCGACGAAGCCAGAAGCACAAAGGAGCCGAGTGAGGTCGACAAGATAAGGTCCGTCGGCGAGCGTTGTCAGGACGCCATAGGCCGGGTAGTGGCCTTCCTGCGCTCCTGCAAGGCCGATGGGGCGGCAGTCATAGATCCCGAGGGAAAGAAGGCGACCTTGGGGCAGGTTAAGAAGATCCTTCGGGCAGAGCTGATGCGCCGCGGATTGGTTGAAAGCATGGGTTCCATAGTGGCAATGGGGGGTGAGGCGGCGGTGCCTCACAACTACGGCACCGACGAGAACGAATTGCGCATCGAAACCTCGCTGATCATGGATGTTTTCCCGAGCGAGTTCGGCGGAAGTTATCATTTCGACATAACGAGGACCTTCTGCTTGGGCGAAGCGCCTCAGGAGGTCCGTAAGATCTACCAAGACGTTATGGAGGTGCAGATGGACTGCATCTCTTCTCTCAAAGTCGGCGAGAGAGGCTGGAACTACCAGAACATGGCCTGCGAGCTCTTTGAGAAGAAAGGCTACTCGACCTTGCGCCGGGACGAGAAGCTCACCGAGGGGTACGTGCACAATTTAGGGCACGGAATAGGCCTCGAAGTACACGAGAGGCCTCGCTTGGCGGGGCCGCCGACCAATACCGACGTAATCGTGCCCGGATCCGTGTTCACCGTCGAGCCGGGGCTTTACTTCCCATCGAAAGCAATCGGCGTGAGGCTCGAGGACGTTGTCTATGCCGGAGAGGACGGATCCTTCGAGAATCTGACGACGTTCCCCAAAGAGCTTGAGATCCCTCTCAAGTGACGGACGGCGGGGGAATAGTCCGCACCGTGCTTGGGCCGACGCGCGGCCGACGGCGACTTAGGCCTTCATACTCGCCCGGCCTTCGGCCCTTGCTCGCAGCCGGCGCTGGTCCGTTGGCCGGGCGCTCGAGTCTGTGGCCTGCCGGCGGGCGCACCGATCGGCCTTGTGCGCGATGAGGTCCCGGGCCGCGGGTTCGCGGATCGTCCACTGAGGAAACTTGAAGAACAGACTTCACGACATACGGGCTGAGGAAGCGAGAAAGGAAAAAGCGATCCTCGTCGGAATGGCCCCCGCGACCCCTCCCTCCGACGGCGCAAATACCCTTGACGAGCTCGCCTCTCTTGCCGACACGGCAGGAGCGGAGATTGTCGGAAGGGTGGTCCAGCGCCACAGGAAGATCGATCCCTCCACATTCATAGGAAAGGGCAAGATCGAGGAGCTCAGGCGCGCCTGTGAGCAGGCAGGAGCCGATCTTGTTGTTTTTGACGACGAGCTCTCACCGGCGCAGCTCCGGAACCTGGAGAAAGCCGCCGGAGCGCGGATCATAGACAGAACCGAGCTTGTGCTGGATATCTTCGCCAAGAGGGCCAAGACCAGGGAGGCGATGATACAGGTCGAGAAGGCCCAGCTCGAGTACCTGTTGCCGAGGCTCACCAGAATGTGGGTCCATCTATCTAGATTGGGAGGCGGCATAGGGACGCGCGGCCCCGGCGAAACGCAGCTCGAGGTCGACCGAAGACGCATTCGCGAGAAGCTGGCCGTATTGAAGAAGAAGCTCTCGTCGATCGACACGGAAAGAGAGATTCAGAGCAAGAAACGCAGGTCCGTCTTCAACATCTGCATCGTGGGATACACAAACGTCGGGAAGTCAACCCTCTTCAACCGTATCGCCGGGTCTCAGGTCTTCACCGAAGACAAGCTCTTCGCCACGCTGGACGCGACCACGCGCCGGGTCTTTTTCCCGGGATTCGGCAAGGCCGTACTGACCGACACGGTGGGGTTCATTCGCAAGCTTCCTCACGGCCTAGTGGCCTCATTCAGGGCGACGTTGCAGGAGGTTCTCGAGGCCGACGCGCTGCTCCATGTGGCGGATGCCGCGGCGCCCGGGGTCGACGGTCAGGTGACCACTGTGGAAGCGGTCCTCCAGGAGCTCGGCGTTTCATCTACTCCGACGGTCCTCGTCTTCAACAAGGTCGATCTTGTCGAAGATGACGCGGTCTTGTACGGATTGCGGGCGTCCTATCCTGGTTCGGTTCTCACCTCCGCGGTGACGGGCCAAGGAGTCGACGAGTTGCTGGAGAGACTGAGAGCGGAGTTCGGTTCTTGGCTTAGAGAGAAGAAGCAAGCCGCGGCGCCGGGGTAGGTCGGCTCCGCGCGGCGGGAGCGTGGCTCCAACGGAACATTTCCTCCGACCCGCGTGCCGTCGGGGCGGCAAAAGAAGCTCCCGGGCGGCGAGAAAAGACATGCCCACGGCGCGGCGGGAGCTCTTGCGCGGGAGCTAGGCCTCGGGTTGTTCCGTCAGAAGAGCTCTCCGGTAGGCGTTCATCACTCTTCTTCTGTTTATCATGCCGATCAAGCGCATCGATTGATCCGACTCAACCACCGGCACGCTTCTGACGTCTTTCATACCGAATTTCACCATCGCGTCGTTTAGGGACTGCCGAGGCGTAAGGTAGAGGTCCGGCGAGGAGACAATATCCGCCGCGATCACGATGTCCGCTAAGGTATCGACTCCCTTGTCCATGAGTATCTCGCGGATATCGTGAAAGGTCACCATTCCAAGAAGGCGTCGCTCCCTGTCGACCACCGGGATCACGTCGTCCTGAGTGTAATGGAAGGAATCCACAATGACTCTAAGAGGGAGCTGGGGCGGGATTGTCTCGACTTCCGTCTCCATGATCTCGGCCACCTTGATCGAGTTCATCGTGTTGACCTCGCGACCGTGCTGGATGTTTATTCCCTTTCTGGAAAGCTTAAGAGAGTAGATGGACTCGGGAAGCAGTCTGTTCGCCACGAACGTGGCCATGACCGATGCCGCCATGAGCGGCAGGATGATCCTGTAGTCTCCCGTCATCTCGAAGATGATGAGTATCGCCGTGACCGTGGCGTGTGTGGCGCCTGATACCATCGCGGCCATGCCCACCAGCGCGTAAGCCCCCGGCGGGGCCGTAACCTCGGGAAAGAGCATGTTCATCACGCCGCCGAATGCCTGCCCCAGCATTGCGCCTATAAAGAGCGAGGGTGCGAATATCCCCCCTGAGTTCCCGGATCCCAACGTCAACGAAGTCGCCGCAATCTTGAGCAGAACCAGACCCGCGACAAGAGGCAGGTCGATGCTCCCGGCGAGCGCCCGTGTTATGCCTTCGTAGCCGTCCGCCAGGATCTCCCTGGATATAATCGCCAGAAGGCCGAGCCCCAGGCCTCCCAGGGCGGGCTTGAGGTATCCCGGAAACCTCGCTCGGTCGAACTGGTCCTCCGTGAAGTAGAGGGTCTTTATGTAGAGAACTCCGACCAGCCCGGCGAGAGCGCCCAACCCCAGGTACAACGGAATCTCCCACGGGCTTACGAGGCGGTAGCTCGACGCGACCTGGAATACCGCGCTCTCGCCCAGAAAAGACCGAGCGGTGACGGACGCCGCGACGGAGGAAAGCACGACCGGAGTCAGGGTCCTTATGCCGAAGTCGCCGAGGATTATCTCCACCGCGAACATGACCCCGGCTATGGGAGCGTTGAAGACGGCGCTTATGCCGCCGGCCGCGCCGCAGCCGACCAGAATCCGCAGTCGGTTTCCGGATATGTTGAATAGCTGCCCCATGCCCGAGCCGATGGCTGATCCTATCTGCACGATGGGGCCCTCTCGACCGGCCGAGCCTCCGGAGCCTATGCAGATGGCCGACGCGATGGCTTTCGCGGTCGCCACTCTCTTTCGAATCCGGCCGTCCCTCATCGCCACCGCGGCCATCACCTCGGGAACGCCGTGGCCTTTGGCCTCCTGGGCGACGAAGTGCACTATGGGCCCGACCAGCAACCCGCCCACGGCGGGGATCAACGGCAGGAAGAGTATCTTGTAGTCTCCGGCCCAGTCGAACACTCCCCAGAGGACGTCGAAGAACAGGTAGTCGAAGGTCTCTATCAACCACTTGAACCCCAGAGCGCCGAGCCCGGTGGTGAAGCCCACGACGAGGCACAGGATCAGGATCAGCCGGTTTTGGCTGATCCCGAGCCTCTCGCCGATGGAGCCTATGGTCGGTAGTCGCACTTCCATGAGTTCCTCCGATGGGACGGTCCGGAATTAGACAATCTAAACCTCGGCGAGGCGGAAAGTCAAAGCTCTTCGGGGGGCTTCGTGGTGCGGGCGAAAGATCTTCCTTGCTCCCTGCACCCGGTCGCCGAGCTAACTGCCGCTTCGCGGCAGTGGATCTCGGCTCCCTCCTGCGGTGCGTGCGAAAGATCTTCCTTGCTCCCTGCGCCCGGTCGCCGAGCTAACTGCCGCTTCGCGGCAGT